>Ga0302122_10000393_pt1 | contig 26971 bp, 17 predicted proteins | sample CB21_SCM_MG_FD_203115 | JGI IMG/M metagenome (GOLD analysis project Ga0302122, IMG submission 203115) | Marine microbial communities from Western Arctic Ocean, Canada - CB21_SCM | ecosystem: Environmental > Aquatic > Marine > Oceanic | place: Canada: Western Arctic Ocean | collected 2017-09-28 | reverse complement strand
CCGAGGCGCTGCGCCTCAGCGCGCTCGGCGTCGCGCTCCGCCTTGCGCGTCGCCTCGGCCTCCGCCGCCGCGGCCTCCAGGGCCGCGCGCGCCTCGCGGTCCTTCCGCAACTCCAGGTCGTCCAGCGCCAACCGCAGCTCCGCGGCGAAGCGCTCCGACGCCTCCGCCGCCCGCTGCGCCTCGTCCTGTTCGCGCTGCTGGGCCACGGCGTCCAGGGCCCGCTGCTGCGCCTCGGCGGCCGCCGCGGCGCTTTCGCGCTGCGCCTCGCGCAACGCCTGGGCCGCCGCCTCCTTGGCCTGGGCGAGCTCCGCGTCGCGCTCGCCCCGGGCCTTCGCCTCGGCCCGTTTGAGGCACGCCTCCCGCTCCGCGGCCGCCTCCTGGACGCCCTGCGCGAGGGCCGCGTCGCGCTCCGCCCGCGCCGAGAGCATGGCGCGCTCGTGGTTCTCCTTCAGCTGCGCCTGGAGCTGCGCCAGCTCGTCGGCGGCCCGGTCCTCGGCGCGCGCGAGCGCCGCGCGCGCCTCGGCCGTCTTCTCGTCCAGGGTCAATCCTCTGGCTTCCTCGGCCGCGAGGACCTCGTCCCGCAGCCGCGCGACCTCGCTCCGCAGCGCCTGCGCCTGGGTCTGCGCGACCGCGTCACGTTCGGCCACGGCCTCGGCGACGGCCGCCTCGCGGGCCCGCTCGGCCTCGGCCTGGTCGCGCCCGCGCTCCGCGTCCCGCGCCGCCTTCAAACTGGCCTCGAGCCCCTCCAGGGCGCGCTGCTGGGCGTCGTCGCGCCGCGCCCCGCTGGCCTCCAGGCGCTCGCACCGCTGCTCGCTCAGCTTCAGGTCCTCCGCGGCCGCCTCGGCCAGCCGCCGCTGCTCCGCCACGTCCCGCGTCCGCACCAGCTCGAGCCGGGCCGCCTGGGCCTCGACGGCCCCGGCCTGCGCCTCGCTCAAGGCGTGCGCCCGGTCGTCGAAGGCGGCCGCGAGCGCGGCGGCGCGCGCGCGCCCGTCCCAGTCGCTCTTGGCCTCCGCGGTCGCGATGCGCACCTCGACCTCGCGCTTGCGCTCGCGCTCGGCCTCCTGCGCGTTCCGCTCGGCTTCCGTCCGCAGCGTCGCCTCCAGGTCGGCCATCTGCTGCTCGGCCGCCATGGCCACGTCGCGCGCCGCGGCGGCCCGCGCGTCCTCCACGCGCTTGCGGTGCGCGTCCCGCGCCGCCCGCAGTTCGGCGTCGTGCGCGTCGCGCGCCGCCCGCAGCTCGTCCTGGGCCTCCTCGAGCGCCACCTCCAGCCCCAGGCGGTCGGCCGTCGCCTCGTCGTGGCCCAGCGCCAGACGCTCGCGCAGCTCGGCGGAGACGTCGGCCGCCCGCGCGCGCGCGCACGCGTCCGCCGCCGCGAGCGCGTCGTCGCGCGTCGCGACCGCCGCGCGCTCGTTCCGCCCGATCGTCTCCGTCGTCGCACGGCGCGCGGCCTCGACGGCGGCGTCCCGCTCGCGCGCCGCGGCCGACGCCCAGCGCCGCTCGGCGTCCCGGATGGCCGTCTCGCGCTCGCGCCGCGCGTCGTCGAGCTCGCGCGCGCGCGCCGCCTCCGCATCTCTGAGCGCAAGGTCGTGCTGCGCCACGAGCTCCCGCTGCAGGGCCGCGCTCCGCTCGCGCTCGCCCTCCACGGCCCGCTCGCCCTGCGCCACCGCCTCCGCCTGCCGCGCATCCGCCTCCTGGCGCGCCGCGTCCAGCGCCCGCTGCAGCGCCGCGTCGTGGTCGCGCTTCGCGGCCTGGCCCGCCGCCGTGCCCTCGCGCTCCCGCAACTCCGCGTGCCGCGCCTCGAGCTCCGCGCGGACGGACGCCTCGCGCTGCTGCGCGTCCTTCGTCAGCGCCCGCTCGCGCTCGGCGGCCTGGGCCTCCACCTGTTGGACGGCCGCTTCCAGCTTCGCCGCGGCCTCGCTCCGGACGGCCGCGATGGCCGACTGCGCGTTGCCAGACGACTTGGAGGCGTCGGCTTCGATGGCGTCCAGGCGCACCCGCAGCGCGTTCTCCGAGCGCGCGCGGTCCGACACGCAGCGCGCCAAAGCCGCGTCTTGTTTGTTGTCGCCCTGCTCCGCCGCCCTGCGCTGCGCGCGGTCCACCTCCCTAACTAGATCCGCCTCCAAGGCTTTGGTCTTGGCCGCGAGTTCCTGGGTCGCTTCGCTCAGGGCGCGCTGCACGGCGCGGTCCTGCGCCTCCGAGGCTTCTCGCTGCAAACGCTCCGCGGTCTGGGCCGCCTCCTCCCGGGCCGCGCCGACGGCGGCCTCGCTCCGCTCCCGCTCCTGCGCGAACGCCTGCTGCGAAGCGACCTTGAACTTCTCGAGGCGCTCGGCGGCCTTCGTCCGCGTATCCGAAGCGTCGGCGTCGCGCTGCGTCCGCAGGACCCTGACCGCCTCCTCCTGCGCCGCGTCCCGCTCCTGCAGCGCGTGCCGCAGGTCCTCGTCGAATTTGCGGCCCGCCTCCAGGGCCGCCTGACTTACAAGAGCCTCGCCCCGTACTTTCTCCGCCCCGACGGCCGCCTGGACCGCCTTGCTCAAAGCGTCCGCGGCCTCCTTGGCCTGATCATCTAATGCTTGGGCGTGGCGCGCGCGGACCTGGTCCACGTCGTCCAGGGACCGCTTCGCCGCCTCACTCGTAGCTTCCCGCAAGACGTTGCGGTGCGCCTCGGCCGCGTCCTCGCCGCGCTTCCGCTCCGCACTTAACTCATTTGCGCACGCCTCCAACTCGTGGCGCGCGGTCTCGGCGTCGGCCCGGGCGGCCTCACATGCCCGCAGGGCCTTGTCCCGGGACGTGTCGCCGTCGGCCGCCAGGATTCGGAAGCGTGCCTCCAAGGCGGCGGCCTCCTCCGTCGCCTTGCGCTCGGCCGCCGCGTTCGTCTCCGCGACGAGGCGCTGCTTCTCCGCCTCAAAACGGTCCCGCGTCCGCTCTTCTTCCAGCGCGTTCCGCGCGCGCTCGGCCGTCTGCGCGGCCAACGCCGCGTCCACGCACAATCTTTTCGCGAGGGGCAGGGCCGCCCTTTCCCTCTCGGCGTGGACCAGGGCCTGGGCCTCGACGGCCTCCACGGCCTCCTGGAGGCGCTGGGCCAGGTCGTCCCGCTCCTTCGACGCCTTGGCCTTCTGGGCGATCTGTGTCAGGACGGCCTCGGCCCGGACGGACGCGACGGCGGCCTCCAGGTCCGCCCGGGCCCGCTCGGCAACATCCTTGCTCTGGGCGGCCTCGTGGTCTTTCTTAGCCTGTAAGGCTTTCGTGGCGGCGTCCTTGAACTTGGCGAGGCGCTCGGAGCCCTTCTTCTCCGCCTCCCGCACCAAAGCGTCTCTTTCTTCAAGACTCGATGCCGCGGCGCGCGCCGCCTGGGCCTTGGCGTCCACGGTCTCGGCCCGGGCCTCGGCGAGCATCTTGGTCAGCTCCGAGTGCTTCTGGTCCACGTCCTCGAGCTCGCCCTGGAGCCGCTGCGCGTCCGAGTCGCGCCGCTGGCGCTGCTCCTCCACCGCCTCGGCCTGGCGCTCCAGCTCCTGCGTCGCGCGCTCCGCGGCTCGAGCCCGCTCGAGCGCCTCGTTCAGCGCCGCGTCGTGCTCCGCAGTCTTGGCGTCGAGCTTCTCCGACAGTTGCGTCGCGTGCGCCTCCCTTAACTGCCGCCGCTCATCCCTAGCTTTGGCCTCGAGGTCCGCCACGGCCCGGGCCTTCTCCGCCCGTACCTCCGCCAGCTCGCCCTGCGCCTTGGCCAAGGACTCGTCCGTCGACTGCGAGCTCTCGTTCCGCGCGGCGTCGGCCCGTGCGCGGTCGTCGTTCGCCATCTCCATGGCACGCCGCGCCGTTTGGGCATCCAACAAAGCCTCCGAGGCCCTGACCTCGGCCTCGCTCGCCCGGTCCTCGGCCGTCGCCTCGCGCTGCGACGCCGCCGCGGCCTGCTGGCGCGCGGCGTCGCACTCCGCGGCGCGGCTCTGGGCCTCCGAGCGCGCCTGGCGCGCGTCCTGGCGCGCGTGCGCCTCCAGGTCCCGGAGCTTCCGCGTTTCATTGTCCCGCTCCGCGTCGTGCGCGTCGCGCGCGGCCTGGGCGGCCGCGTCGCGGTCCGCGGCCCGGGTCGCCTCGAGGCGCGCGCGCGCGCGCTCCGCCGCGGCTAGGGCCGCGTCGGCGTCGGCGCGCCGCAGGGCGGCCGCGCGCGCGTCCTCGGAGCCCGCGTGCAGGTTCTGTTCTAGACTGGCCTCGCGCGCCGCGGCGTCGTCGGCGCGCTGGGTCGCGGCGGTCGATTCGGCCTTGGCCCGCGCGATGTCGGTCTTCGCCTTTTGCAAGGAGCGCTCGTAGGACGCGCACATGCGCTGGGCGTCGTCGCGCGCGGCCTCGAGGGCGGAGACACAGGCCGGGTCGAGCTTCGCCAGCTGGTCCTCGGCCGCACTTAGAGCATCCCGGAGCCGCTCGACGTCGCCGCGGCCCACGCTGGCGTCGGCGAGTGACGTCCCGCCCTCCTGGTTCGACGCGCCCTCGGCGGCCCGGGCCCGCATGCCCAGCTCGGCGGCGTCGGCCTTGAGCCGCTCGGCCGCCTGGAGCGTCTGCGCGGCCGCCTGCGTGGCCGCGTCCCGCTCCTGGGACGCTTCCTCCAATGCCACCGTCGCGTCCGCGAGCTTCTGCTTGCAGGCGTCCAGCTCCGCGGCCTTCTTCTGGAGCGCCTCGCGCTCGGTTTCACTGCGCCGCAGCTTCTGCTCGGCTTGGGTCGCCTGGGCCTCGGCCCGCTTGAGCTCGCCGGCGGCGTCCTCCTTACTCCGCAGCTTCTCGCGCGCGTCCCTTAATCTCCGCTCCGCGGCGGCGCCGGCCTCGGCGCGCGGCCGCAGCACGTCCAGCTCGTCGGCCTGCGCCTTGGCCCGGGCCTCGGCGGCGTCCGTCCGGGCCTCGGCGCCGCGCGCGCGCTTCTCGGCCGCCTGGATCTCACCCTTCGCACTTTTCGTCGTCTGGCCCTCCTTGGCCTGCTGCTTCTTGCTCTGGTCGAGCACGCGGACCTCGGCCTGGAGGGCGCGCTCGCGCTCCGCGTCGCGCTCGGCCTCGACGGTGAGGAGGCGCGCCTCGAGCTCCGCCTGCGCCTCGCGGGTGCTCCGCGCCTCGGCCTTGGCGCGGGCGCAGGCCTCGCGCTCCTCGGCGAGGGCCCGCGCCGCGGCCGGCGCGCGGCCGGCGCTCTCGGGCGCGCGCGGCGACTTGGACTGCCCGAAGCTCAGGCGCTTCTTGCCGGGCGACACCTTCCTGTTGGCGGCGTCGAGCGGCTTCCGCTGGCCGGACTGGGCCTCGCGCTCCGCGGCCATCTGTGCCTTCATCGCGCCCATGAGCTGCTGCTGCTGCGCCTGCGGCAGGCGCAGGATGCGCTGGATGTAGGCACCGCGCTTGCTCGACTTGTCGCAGCACGCCGCGCAGTAGAGCAGGATCTCCACGGCGGCCGTCGCCTCGGCGCCCGTCGGGTTCGTCGTGTGGGGCCAGCGCCCGTGCGCCGCCTCGCTAAACTTGCGGGCCAGCTGCCGCGCCTGGCCCCACTCGCCGCCGGGGGCGCAGGCCTTCGGCGACGCGTGGCCGCCGTCCTCCTCGACGATGGCGCGGGCGGCCGCGGCGACGATCGAGACGGCCGCCGGCCCACCGGCGCGGAGCTTGTGCGGCGCGCCCTTCTCGACGATGGTGCCGAGCCAGGCCTCTAGAGCTGCTGTGCGATCGCTCATCTTTTCTTGTTCTTTTTGGACCGCGCTGCGCGAAATATGCGCTGCGGCGTTTGGGCCAACGTCCGTTCGGTTTCGCGATTACTGCTCACCGGTTTCGCTCCCTCGCGCTCGCCGGGTATTCTAGCAGTGCGCTGAGCCTCTTTACGCCCTCTCGCAGCGCCTACAGCTGCAGCGTCGCGACACAACTGCTTTTTGCTCAGCAAAAACCCGAACCGTTTTTTTTGCGCCCCACAACTCCCACCCGCCAAAAACCTTCTGCTCCACCCATACACGACGTACAAGACGCTTCCATGGTTCGCTAAAGGTCGTACGGGTTTCCAGCCTGTGAGGCGAGCTCACAAAACGAGCTGCCGCAGCGAGCGCAAAGTGAAGCAGGCGTTGGCCTACGGACACACCGCTCTTTAACGCCAGCGAGGCAATAGCATCAGCAGCAGCGCTATCACAGCGCTCTCATCTGCTCTATCGCCCGCACACAGCATCACCTGCGCACAGCATCGCTGCACCGTCGCGCCATCGCTGCGAGACAAACGCATAACGAACAACCATGGGCCTCGGCGACGTCGTCAGCCAGATCCTGGCCAAGGATGTCGCGGCGCCGGACCCCGTGCTGGCCAAGCGCAAGACGGCGCTCATGAAGGAGCTCGACGCCGACCAGAAGCAGGACCAGAAGCGGAAGAAACGGCGGAAGGAGGACGCCGCGGCGAAGCAGCGGCGCGCCGACGAGCAGCGCGCGGCCGCCAGCGTCGTGCGCGAGAAGCAGATGAGCAAGACGGCGACGCGCGCCGTCGTGGCGCTCTTCAACGCCGTGGCCAAGCACCAGCACCCCGAGGACTTCGCGGACCGATGACCGGTGCGCTACAGCGTCTGAATTCTTTTTCACGCGCGGAACGGGGACGATCACTCCATGCTAAAACCGACTTCTCTGACGACAGCACAAAAAACTGATATAATGAAACTGAGTTCCGCATCGGATGACGCGGCGCTTGCTCTCTATGCCCCGCGCTGGTGCGCGACCGGTCCCCGTTCGCAGGTTGTTCTCTCGTGCCCCGCAGCAGCCGATAGTAGTCGTCTGCCAGTAAGTTGTTCTATGTTTTTAGTCTTGAATCTTATTTACGAGAGGGGGTCAGGACTAGTCCGAGTCGGTGGCTAAGGGCTCGAAGTCGGGGTCCTCCGCGTAGTTGACGGCGCGTTTCTGGCGGCACGCGCGGGTCGGCGGCGCGGCGGCGGCGGGCTCTTTGCGCGAGCGCTTCTTGACGGGTCCGCGCGCGGAGGAGGCCTTCGGAACGAGCCGTCCGTCCACGACCGGGTTCGTGTGCCGTTGCCCTTCTAGTTTTGCGTCAGTGATTGCGTCGTTGACGGCGTGGGCGGCGGCCTCCTGGGTGTCGAAGTAGCCGAGGTGCAGGGTCTTGTAGTTCGTGTCCCTGTATTGCGCCTTCCACTGCCGCGATTTCTTGTCCCAGCGCACGCCCCAGAACTTGGACGACGTGTCCGTCGGGGCGACGACGGCGGAGCGGTCGCGCCTGATCGTGCGCTCGCGCGGCACCAGCGCGCCCGACGCGTCGACCGCGTTCGTGTCGCGCTTGTCTGCTAGACCCGGGTCCGTAATCGCCTTGTCGCGCGCCCGTGCGGCCACCTCCTCATCGTCGTAGAGGCCGACGTGGTGGTTCTTGCGCTCCGCGTCTTTATAGTACGCCCGCCATTTCTTGGAACTTTTATCCCAAGACACTCCCAAGAACCGCGACGACACCGCCCCAGGCGGCAGTGGCGTCTCGTCTTCTTCGTCGTCGGCAATTGCTTCGTCCGCCGGCGCCTCGGCGTCGTCGTCGGCCACAGGCGCAGGGATGTCGTCGTCCTCCTCGGCCGGAGGCGATGGCGGCGCCGGCGCCTCGTCGCCGGGCCAGGCCGTCGCCGGCTGGAGCAGCGCGGCGCGGTCCAAGCGTCCACGCCGCGTTCTCGAGGGCTCGCGACACGCAGACCGACATCTGTTTGTGGATCTGCGCGTTGGCCGTCACGAGGCGGTCGTCGCGCTCCTGAGTCATGGCCTGTAGTAGGTCCTGGACGCCGTCCTGGAGCTGCTCGGGCCAGCGAATTTTCAAAAATTCAAATGCAGTGTGCTTAGATCTGACACGCTGTCTGAGCACCGCCTGCCGATCTGGGCGGTTACCACTCCGTCTTGGGTCCGTGGTAAGCACGTTTAGGTGGGTAAATGCGCTAGATCTGAGAGGTAGCAAGAGCCCAAAAAGCGCGCCCTGCACGTATAAACCCGTACGCGAGTGCCTGTGGCATGGCGTTTCGCCCAAGATACCAGCACTGGAGAGAGCCGCATGGGTCCTACTAATTTACAAGCGGTACATTTGTTTCTGCGCCACCGGCGCGTCGAAAGCCACTCCGTGATACTATCGCAACTTACTCGTCGCCGCCAAGACCCCGAGCGCGCGCACGCAGCCCCGGTCCTTCGGCCGCTCGGCGCGGCACCACGTCGCCGCCGCGGCGCCGAGGGACTGGTCCTCGCGGACGACCAGGGGCACTTGGCTCCCCTCGTACTGGACGACGACCACGTCCTGAATAGTGCCCGTGCCCCTGCCGACGTCGCGCACCTGCCCAATGCCCTCGACCGGGGGCGCCGGCCTGGCCGCGGCGAGGCGCCGCCGCGGCTCCTCAAGTTCCTCCTCGGGTTCTAGCTCAAAAAACAACGCGCGCGTCTGCGTCACGGCCTCTTCATACCCGGCCCGGCAGTGGTCCCAGCTTTCAGCAGAAGTGCAGGGCCGCCCGCGCTGGTCGAAGACGTCCCCGGGCCCGGCGCCCGGGTGCCACTCGGCGCCGTTCGCCGCCGCCACGCAACTGTCGAAGCACTCGTCCGTCACGCCCCGGTTGAACGCCGCCAAACAGCTGTTAGAGGCCTCCGAGCGCTTTGTGGCCTGGAGATTTCGCGTGCGTTTCGCGCACAGCGTCTGCGCGTGGAGTCTCCTATGAACTTTCTTGCAGTCAGCCCGGCACTCCGCGTTCGGGTCCTCCTTGACGAAGGCGGCGGCCATGTCGTGGCTTGCCGCGCGCGCTAGGACCGGCAGGAGCAGCCACCGAGGCAGCATGGCGTGTCGCCCGGGCTGCCTCTTATGGCTGCCCGCGTCGATGGCGTGCGCCGGTCGTCCGACACGAGTCGTCGCTTACGCCTTCGAGGATGCGTGGGCCTGATTCACTCCGCAGCGTCGGTGCTCAGCGGCCTTGTTTTGAGGGCGGCCCTCTCCGGCCGATTCGCTAGCGGTAGTTCGGAGGACTCCTCCTGCCGCGTCAGCTATCCCTGTCGACGGTAGTTCAGCGGTGCACGCGACAATGTTAGTGCGGGTATTGCCACAAACGAGCCTAAGTCCAAAGCAGGCTTGTAAGCTGCTGGTTGCGGCCTGTTATATGTGCGCTGCAATCGTTGTATAGGCATTGATCGGTGCAATCCGTGAAGCATTTCTGTGGCGGCTTCGCGCTGTACACAAAACACACCAGCCAGCCTCTTGTGCTGCGCCAGAACGAGAGTAGCGAGAGCACAGGAGTAGCGAGCGATCGCTGCGCTGCAACACGCCATCGCCGCGCGCACCAATGGCGCTCCCTGGCGACCCGGGCCACGGGCGCCTGTGGACGGAGTTCTTGAAGAGCGACGCGGGCCACGCCGGGCTGGAAAAGCAACATAAGGAAGAGGCGGACGTGCACCACGCGGACTTCGAGCTGCGCATCAAACCCATTCAGCTCAGGGAGTTGGCCGATGCATTGGAAGGCTGCTCGCGAGATGTGAAGCGGGCGATCGCGCCTCTGTTAGAGTACGAGTTCTGCCACCACATCCTGTACGGTATACTAATTGATTGCGACCGGAGGCACCTGGACTTTTCGGACCACCTCCAGGCGCACTCCATGAGAAAGCAGCTCGAGCAGCTGGGAACGACGTCCGGGCGCGCGCGGCCGCCGGTCATGAGGTCGACGGCGAGTACTGGGCCGGCGTCAACGCCAAGCTCGACGCCACGCAGCACAAGACGCGCTTCGTGGACGTGCAGACGCTGTGCACGGCCCTGAACCAGGGGGCCCAGTGCCTCGCGACGGCGCGCGCCAAGTGGGATGACAGACAGTACGACGTGGCCCTGGAACGCTACGTCGGCGGCGCGTCGGCGCTCGAGTTCCTCCGCGTGCGCAACGCCGAGGACGCGGCCAAACTAGGTGCGCTGCAGACGCGCTTCTTCCGCAACGCGGCCGCGTGCGCCTTGAAGCTCGACAAGTGGTGCCTCGCGCAGCGGCTCTGCCGCAAGGCGTTAGAAATCGATTCCACAAATATCCGCTCGCGGTACAAACTGGGCATCGCGTACGCGCGGCGCGGCGACGCCGTCCGCGCGGACGCGTGCTTCGCGGCGATCGTCGCGGCGGGCGACGCGCCCGCGGCCCGGGCGGCCGCGCGCGAGCGCGTCAAGCTGCGGGAGCGGGCGCCGACCTTCGCGAACGGGTTCCTGGGCCGCGGCGCCTTCTCGGAGGATCGTGCGTCGTCCACTGACGAGGGCCTCCGGCGGAAGCTGGCGGCCCGGCTGTGCGTCGACGACGGGTGCCCCGCCTTGGATCGCGACGCCGTTCTAGAGCTCCAGCGGTGGACGCTGGACCTGTATGCGTCCTCCCGGGACGTTCCGAAGGGACGACGTGACCTGTTGGCGGAGTTCGGCTTCGTCGGCGAGCGCGGCGCGCGGGCGGCCGAGCGGGCGGTCTCGCGGTGCCTCGAGGACGAAGAGGTGTTTGCGAACGCGAAGAGGCTTGTGGAGCTATGTAGTGACTAATGTTGTGTTGTTCCAGAACGGATTTTGCCAGTGCTCTGGCACTGGCAAGCCCAGTGTCTTCAGTTCGGGCATCTCCGCCCCGGCGCGTGGTGGTATGGAGCACCCGCAAGTCCGCGTCGGCGCAGCCGTAGAGAAGAATTTCCCCGGCTTCGGCATGCACCGCGGCTCCATCGTCGAGATCGACGGCGGGAAGGTTGTCGTGCACTGGGCGTCGGACGAGCGCACGGCGCTTACGCTCAAGGCGGCCGCGAAGCGGGTCATAGCTGTTCCACTGACAGACGAGGAGGAGGACGACGACGACGACGTCGACGACTTCGGCATCGAGAGCTCGCCGACAAGTTTCTCAGAGATCGGCGGACCTTTGCAGGCGCCGCGTCACGTGTTGCTCGAACTCGACAACCAGGACGACTTGCGCACGGTCGATGACGGTTCGGGCGACGCGCGGAAGACGTCGTCGCGGTTCTGGGGCGTGAGCTGGAATAAAAGGGACAAGAAGTGGAAGGCGCAGTACAACGACGCGGATGACAAGAGTCATTACATCGGCTACTTCGTCGACGAGGAGGAGGCCGCTCGCGCGTACAACAAAGCGATCCTCGCCGCGAAGCTTGAAGGAAAGCGCCGCATGAACGCGGTCGACGCGTTGGGCGCGCTGGTGCCGAAGCCGAAGCGCGCGCCGAAGCCGAAGCCGAAGCACGCGCCGAAGCCAAAGCGCGATCGCGCCGACGTCGTCGCCCCGGACCCGGCGCGCGCGCCGACGAACACGACCTCCAAGTTCTGGGGCGTGACTTGGAGCAAGCAAGCGCGACGGTGGAGGGCGCAATACCAGGACGCGAACCGCCAGCGGTGCAACATCGGCTACTTCGACACGCAAGAGGCGGCCGCGCACGCCGTTAATGCTGCCATCAATCGCGTCGGACTTGTAGGGCGGCGCAAGATGAACCCGGTCGTGGACGGACAGCTCGTGCCCCGCGTGGGCAATGCACGCCGAAAGCGCCGCCGCGAAGAGCCCGTCGCCGCCGCCACGCCGCCGCGTGGTCGACTACGCGTGGCCATGGACCCCGACCTCGAGGCCTGACCGACGACAGCCAGGCGTAATATACTAGACACACCTCCAACTATTACTCCCCCAGGAACTTGGCCATGGGGTCGTCCTTCGCGACTTTCGTCCGTCGGTAGGCCTCCATCTCCTCGGGCGTCACCTCGCTCGTCGCAAAGGAGTTGTACTTGCGCTTGCCGTCGCCTTCCTCGGCCTTGCGCCGGGCCATGGCTTCTTTCACTTTGGCCTCGTCGAGCTTCGTCGCGCCGTCGGCCTCGCCATACAAAGAAGCGCGCGAGGGCGGCGGTTGTGTATTGGAGGAGGGCGCGTTCGCGAGCTCCCGTTCGACAGGCGCCGTCATCCGTAATACAGCAGCGTCGTTCGCGCGCTTGCCCGCCTCCCCGGTCGCGTACGAATGTCTCGTTGTAGAATGGTCGTCCGCGTAGCCCCATCTAAAAGTCGCCGGGCAGAAGTACGAGCCCCACACGCAATCATGGCCGGACTCGTGCACGTCCTCCACATATCTAGACTGCCTTGATGCGACCGGGGCGCCCTTGATGACTCTACCGTCGGCCCCGTACTCGACATACCGTTCGGACGTGGCCCGCGCGTCCCTTAAAGCGCGCTCCTCGGGCGCATCTTCTGAGGCCGCCGAGCCGTACCGGTCCGCAATTTCCTTCTTTTTTTGGAGGTCCGCCGCTTCTCTTTTTTTCTCGAAATCTTTCCTCGCCAACTCTGTTCGAGAAGGGTCCGCCTGCGTATGGACCACGTCGCCGCCCGCTTTCACGCCCCGCCGCTCCGCGTCCCAGGCGAAGCACGAGGTCCGCGCTAATTCTAACGCGTCGCCCGTCGCTCTCGCAAAATTATCTCCAGCATATATAAGATCTTTTGGATCCCCCAGATGGGGCGTGGGGTTCTCGCGCATGGCCCGCGACTTGGGGTCGTAGAAGGCCGACTCGGGGTCCAGGTTCCGGAGATACTTCGCGGTGTCTTCGCGGATCCGCAAGTTCCGCACCGTCGTCTTCATCTGGGCACCGCCGACCCCGCCCTGCCGCGCGAAGCGCGACTGGAAGTCCGACGCGCTCTGGTCCTTCAAGCGGAAGCCGTCGTCCTCCTGGTCCTCCGCGTCAGAATCCGAGTCGTCGTCCGAGTGGTGTTCCACGGGTTTCTGCTTCGTCGCGCGCGCGGCGTCCTGGTCCTCGTACCTCTTTAGCGCATCCGCGTGGTAGCTGTCGCCGTCGTAGCCGTGCCACCGGTCCCGCTTCGCGTCGTACGCCACTTTACCTAATTGTTCGAATCCCGCGCGGGCGCCCGCGGCGGACTTGGGGAGCTTGCAGTGGGCCCGGGGCGTTCGTCTTCCAATTTGGCCGTTCTCGAACTCCACGTCTAAAGTACCGTCGAGCTTCACGGCTTTGACTTTACAGGGCAGGTACGGGGTCTTGCCCCGTCGTAAAGCCTCGATCCAGGTCCCGATTTGGACGACGGGCGCGCCCTCGCCCGCCGTCTGGGCCGTCCACGCAGATCGCCTTCTTCGGACGTCGGCCTCGGCCTCGCTTAACGACACGGAACCGACCGGCGCACTACCAGTACCTTGATGACTTAACGTCGGCCCGGCGTCGTCGCCGAGGTACCAGGGCTTCTTCGTGAGGAACTCGGGGTTGTGCGGGTTGATCATCTCGCCGCCTCTTTCGGCGTCCTGGGCGGGGGCGGCCGTGCCGGCCTGCCTCGCCTCCGTGAGTTCCCTTTCCTTGGCGCGCTCGCGCGCCGTCTGGGGGGGCTTCGTGTTCATGGCTGCGGCTTGTGCTGCGCGTGTCTTTTCTTGAGCGCTGCGGTAATCTATGCGCGGCGCGGCGTCTTCCTTTGTGCAGCTCTGGTACCGTCCTTTTTGAGGCAGTGCGTCGCGCCGAGAGCGATTAGCTTTGGATGCAGCAGATCGATAGGTTATCTATGGGCGCCGCGCACGTGGTTTGGTGTCCGAGGTACAACGCTGTGTCGCTTACAAAGCCCGCCGCCAGCTAGGAAAAACCCGTTTTTGACTAATAGGCGCGACGCACCCAAACATATACATCCACGACCATTTACTCGCTCCGGCGCGCCGCCTACCTTCTCACCCGCAGCGGCACGTCGAAGACCAGTAACGGCGAGCCCCGCGCCGCGTCGACGTGGGGCCCCACGCTCGCCGCCCAGGCCGCGTGCTCCGCGGAGTGGAGGTAGCTCTTCAGGGCCCGCATATCCCGCGCAAGCACGGTGAGGCACCACGTGAAGCCCTCGCTCTTGTCCGGCCACTCGACGCTTTCCAGGAACTGCGCCCCGAGGAAGGGCTCGAGCGACGCCCTGATGCCGTCCAGCTTATTAAACTTCTCCACGTGCAGCTGCAGCTCGCCGGCGTCCACAGACTCCTTCAGGCGAAACAATACGGGGTGGAGCTGTTCATATTGAGTCGGGTTCAGCTGGACCTTCAAACGCGAGTCGAACACCACAATCCCTTTAAGGAGGGGCCCGACGGCGGCCATCCACGCTTTGAGGTGGTCGTCGTGGTGGAGGTAATTCTTAAGCGATGCTTCGTCGTCCGCGACGATCAGGAGGCAGTGCGTGTAGCCCTCCGTTTTGTCCGGCCAGTCCAATGCTTTCAGACACTCATGCTTCGCCAGCGTCGCGGTCCCGTGCGCCGTGAACTGCGCGCTTATGCCGGGCAGTTCATTGAACAGCACCACGCATTGTAAAAGAGCGACGGTGGCACGCGCGCGCGCCGCCTCGCTGCCGGCCTCGAGTCCTGGGAACTTAAACAGCACGGTGTGCTGGATGGCTTGCGACTCGGAAAACATGTTGCCCATCTCGTCGCGATAAGCTGCTCTAACCTGTGCGGCGACCTGCTGGCTCCAGAGCTGCCACTGGTGGGCCAGAGAGGCAGCACAAAAAGATGAGAGCATTGGACGGGTTTTTATTACGGGTTTTCTCCCTCGAAGATCAGGATATTTGAGGCGTGCCGGTCTCCTCGCTGGCCCATCGGTTCTTCATAAGCCCCTTACATCATGCTCCGACATGCCGCGCTGCGCTTGCGACCCACAAGCAGCCAAGGATCTCTGCTGCGCATCGCGACGAGGAGGCTCACAACACTGCCGAAGCAGTTCCCGCGCACGACGGTGCGGCATCTCTCGTCGGCACCACCGCCAAACGACGAGGAGGAGAAGCCGCCCGCCTCGGCGGCCGACCGCGCGCTCGCGTTCGCCTCCAATTTAACGGTGGCCGACGCGGTCCGCTATGCCACCTATGGAGCGGGCGGCTTCGGGGTCTACATGGTCTCCAAGGGCGTGCTGGGCACGATCAACACGCTGTTGCACCTCCCGCCCACAGTAGTGGCGAAGTACGGCTTCTATAGTGGCTTTCTCACGGCCTCCGCGGCGGCCGTGGCGGCACGGCAGGCCTGGCTCGCCATCCACATCCGGCCCGAGTTCGTGTACCGGGAGGCGCTCGCGATGATCGGGCGTTCGCAAGCAGTGCTCGATCGACTGGGCACGCCCTACCCGTCGACGGTGCCGCTGCGGACCTATAACTTGGACGGCGGCAACTTCTTCCCCGGCGGGCCCCTGGGTGTCCAGTGGAAGCCGCCTCGAGTCGTGATGATGTTCGCGGTGGAAGGCGTGAAGGAGGAGGGCATCGTCTACCTCGAATGTCTGAAGAACTTGAACGGGCGGCTCCACTTCACCTTTGTCGGCGTGGGCGTGTGCGACGCGGCCGAGACGCGGCTCATCGTCCACGGCTCCGACGAAAGGATGACGGAGAAGGCTGACCATCTACGAGCGCTGATCGACTTCAAGAAGGACCATCCGCCCGAGTAACCCTATATATTTCTAGTTGCCTGGTGGGCCGCGGCGATGGCGTGGGGTCGTGGCTTATATTAAAGTTAGTGGAACGCGCTATTCGCCGCTCTCGAGGCGGCGCGCGTTGAACGCCGCCTGGCTCGCCGCCTGGCGCCGCCGGGGCGAGGCGAGGACGCGCGCCCGGCCCGGGTCGACCGCCAAGAGGTACCGGAAGAACTTGAGCACGACTTGCGTGATCCACAGCGATATCACGAAGAGCACGAACTGATAGAACTTGAAGGGCTTGACCACGAAGCCATAGAAGCCCCAGCCCACGCCTAGTAAACACGCCGCCAGATAGAAGCCGACCAGCGGTAACGAGAGCCGGTGCGCGCCCCACCAGCCCCCCACGGGACCGGCGACGCAAATTAAACCGATCGGCTGCTCGAGCAGGAGGCAGTACAGCGCGATCAGGAAAGCGTGGAACACGGCCAGACATTTTATCGAATGACTCGTGGCCAGGACCACTTCTTCGACGCGCGTGTTGTCGTTCCGCCGGAGCATCGAATCGACGTCCTGCGCGACCCTGGAACAGTGCTTTCCGACGCCTGCGGAAGCGGCAGTCGCGAACGTCCAGCCGGCGGTCCTGCCGGCCGGAGCTCCCGCGAACGGCCAGCCGGGCGGGGACTCGTATTCTAGAAACGCGCACTTCGGGGGCGTGCGGGTGGTGACGTCGTGCTGCGCGAACGGCTGCCACTACAACCACCTGGTGGACCAGCCCTGCAACGCCGCGGCGGGGCGCCGTGTCTTTGCGGCACTCGCTGTTTCCCTCGCCTCCCTCTTTTTACTATAAGCACAATACACTCTACTTACTTCGATGTTTCCGCGCACCACGCCGCGAACACCGGGAGGAGGTCCGCGGCGGGCGCGTCCCGGGTCGCGAGGCGCGCCCAGAGCCGGCCGTCGTCGCGCGCTTTCAGCTCCGTTTGGTCGACGAGGGCCAGATTACCCACGAGGTGCAGGTAGACCGTCTCCGCCGGTGTCCCGCAGTCGACGGCGAGCTCGAGGTAGCGCCACGCACATTCGAGGCGCGACGTCGGCGGCGGCGGGAGCGCGGTCCGTGGTGGGGCTGCGCGGTCCGGCGACGCCGCGGCCGGCGGCGGTGCCTCCTTCTTGGCGGCGCGTTTGAGGAGCGTGTCCCGGAGTTTCTGGAACTTGGGCGGCTCGACGATCCGCTGGCACTGGGCGCCGCCATCGTCGGGCCACACGACGGCGACGAGCGCGACGTAGCTGCCCTTGCCGAAGCCGCCGGTGACGCGCGCGCCCGCGAGCACGAGGCCTGCGGCCCTGAGCGCGGACGTCACCGCGTCGCCGAAGGACTCGGACTGGTCGAGTATGACCTGGAGCGTCTGCAGCGTCGTTCCGCCGCCGGCGACGACGCTCTTCACGGCGAAGCGTGGCGGCGGTGGTGCCGCGCCGACGACCAAAAGCGCGAAGACGCGGTCGTACTCGAGCGCGTCGCGCGTCGTCGCGAGCACGAGGCCGCTCTCGACGCGCGGCAGGCCGTAGGCGAGGCGCCAGTCCGAGCCGCCAAGGAGCTGAGGGAGCGCGGCTTCGAGCGAGAGGCCGTCGGCGGCTCCGCGGCACCGACAACCAGCCGGCTTGAAGATCACCGCGACGTCACCGCGCTGGTCGACGACTGCCACGCCGCAGATCGCATCCGATAGCGCGGCCACGTCGAGCGCCGCGCGCGCGGACGCCGCAAGGCGCACGACGTCGCCGCGGCGGAGCAGCATCGACGACGCGCGGCCGCCGCCGGCGTCGGGCGCGACGCCGTTCACTGACAGGAACCCGCGCGCGAGCGCCTGCCGGCAGCGGCCCGTGGAACCGACCGCGGGGAACGTGCGCCGTGCGAAGTCAAGAAGCCGCGCGCCGTCGCCCGTGACGACCGCTCGGAGGGACGGGGAGGGGCCCTCCGTGGGACCAGGCGCCGCCGGACTCCTCTGGGTCGCCGGCCGCGGCGCAGCACGGACGCGGCCGTCACCCGCGGACTGCGACGGCGCGCGCCCGCCGGCGTTTCCGAAGACGGCGTGAGGCGTTCGTAGGGCCGAGACGCCCGACATGACGCCGTCACAAATCGTTCGCTCGCGGCAGGCGAGCACGTCCGCGTAGGAAAGAATATCACCGTTGGCGACAACGGTACAGCCAGCGGTGGCTTTGACGGCGGCGATCCAGGACCAATTCGCCGCGACGCGGCCCGTCCGCCGGTTGCCGCCCATGGTTCGCGTACGCCCGTGCACCGTGAGTACCATGGCGCCGGCGCGCTCGAGCGCGGCGGCCGCCGCGACCGTGTCCTCGACGTCCTCAAAGCAGCGGATCTTGCAGAGTGTGGCCGCGTGCGCCGGCGTCGCGGCCGCGATCGCTCGGACGCACGCGGCCGCGCGCTCAATATCCTCAAGGAGGAAGGCGCCGTAGCCCCCGCGCTTCGCGCACGACTGCGGGCACCCCAAATTCAGCTCGACGCCGTCAATGCCGTGATCCGCGTAGATCGCGGCCGCCGCGGCGCCGACGACCTGTGGGTCGCCGCCGCCGAGCTGCGCGATCAGCGGCCGGTCGAGCGCCGCGAGCGCCGCTGACGGCGCGAAGAACGATGCGCGGTACGCCGGATCTACCGCAGCGCGGCCCGCGTCGATCATCTGCGTGTGACAGATGTCCGCGCCGCAGCTCCGCGCCAGCAAGCGGAAGGCGACGTCCGAGTAGTTGACAAGCGGCGCGAGCCACGTCCGCGGCCGCTGCATCCGCTCGAACCACGCCCACGCGGCCTCGCGCTGCGCCGCCAGCGTCGTCAAGCTGGCCATCCTACTTCAGCGCATTGATGGCGTCACCCAGCCTACTGCTGGCATGGATGCATGCGGCATCAATGTTGCGTATAGCGACACGTTCGTGTGCTATGCAGCTCGCGTTTGCGCGTTTTTGGCTAGATCAAAACCCGTTTAGTGAATTATGATGAGACGCGACATGCAGTTGTTTGAGTATCGTTCGGTTAGATACCGGTCCAAAGAGACCAATGGGACACTTATTGGGGGGCAAAAAAATTAATTTCTTGATTCGCGGTGATGAAGTGGTCAGTCGCGCCGGTGGAATCCTGTCAATTCGTAGCCCAGAGGTCTCTCTGGGGTCGCTTAGGGTCAGTACTAGACATGCGCAATCGCCTACACCGCATACACCGGTCCTTGGGTCATAACTGCCAAGTCTCTCAGCAGTCCAGCTCTCTGAAGTAATGATTTGCCAATATCTTCGATCAAGGGCTTTGAGAGCTATGGGATGCCTAAAGCGCATGCGCAAACGGTGTAGGCGTCTACCCACCATCAGACCTAACCCATAGGGAGTCCGAGAGCCGCTCTACACCACAAAAAAGTGTTTTATTTGGGCTCGACAGCACCCGTGAACGTCAAATATGACAATTATTCGAGGGCCCCCAGGAATCATACTAGCGGTCTCGTTGGAACCCATACTACCCCACCTATAGTGGAAATCAAATATATCACCTATACATCACGAGAAGGGTGCTTTGGGCTGTCCCGGCTTGGGTCTGAATATTATTGATCTGGACCTCGGTCAAGTCCGTCGATGATGAAAAAAACGATTGCGCCAAGGTCCATGGTGATGATACAAGCGCTGATAGTCGCAGGTTCAGGTCTTGTGGCCGAATTAAAGAGATCGAGGGGCCGCGGAGTGGCCGAACCGCGCGGAGCTTACGGAACTAGTAAGATTATGTAGGAGTCGTTCTGCTCGGTTGGATGGACCGTCCCAGGACCGAAGCGCCTCAAACACAAATTTATTTTATAACTCACCGGTCTGGGGCCATTCCCGTGGTCCGTCTACGCACCGTCAATCCTGGGGAACGCGCAAGTCGGTCGATTGTGAATAGAGCAACGGCGCTATGGTCCCTCTGGGTAATGTGATCGCTGATACTCGCAGGTCTGGGTCTTGTGTCCGTATTTATGTAAACGTGGGGCCACGAAGTTGCCGAATCGCGCGGAGCTTATGGAACACATCACGCACCTCAGTAATCGTTCTGGTGGGCTGGATGGACTCTACCACTGTGGAAGGGAAGTAAACACACCTAACGAAGGGAAGTGTCTAGTAGAATTCTTCTCCCGCCCTCCGAGCGCGAGCTATCGGCTCCAGTTCCGTCGGATATGCATGAAAACTGAGCCGGAGTACTTATAATGTACTAACTGGACGGGGGATGGCGGCGTCAATCGCTGTTGTACTTTGGCAACCCGCAAGACTCATCCGCGAATGTCCCCAGATTTCCGGGAGCCGCGAGCATATGTGTCTCGGCCGCTACACGTGAACTTTTGGTCTCGCTGACCGATTGTGGTGCTAACTTAATTTGGGACCTCATTTATTTTACGCTACCCACCCGAGAAGGTCCCACAGTCCATTTTTGGGCCTTCGGGCGGCCGCGGGAATTTCAAAACAATGTTCGTTTCTGACGGGCACGTGGTGTTAGACATTCTACCCATACGTTCTAATTACGGTGGCCGCGAGGCGTCCCAACAAGTGAGTCTAAGGTGATCGTGGGCATCGCCGGAGTACTCGTCACCTCCACGCCATCGAACAGACGCCATGGCGTGTGAAGGTTTGTACAGTAACACTAAGTTTAGCTAGCGCCCCGCGTTCTGGGCGAAGTAGTCGGGGTGCGCCTTCGCCGTGATCTCCGGCGCGCTCCAGCCGCGGCCGCGGAGGTCCGCCGCGAGGCGGTTGAGGCGCTTTTCGTTCACATTGTAGTCCAGGAACCCGACGCGGCTCGACGACCGCACGCGCAGCGCGTAGGGCGCCTGATCCGACAACGCGAGCTCGACGTCGTCGATGTACCCGTTCTTCAGGCTCTCGTAGCGCACGTAGAAGTAGCCCTTCTGGGACGCCTTGTCCACTTCGAAGCCGCCGCCGTCGATGCCTCCTTGGCCTGGTTGATACCCGCGGACCACGGCGTCGACGTCGGCGATGAGGGCATCTCTATCTTTGCCGCTCGGCGCCTTCCACTGGGCAATGGTCCGCTCGGCGCTGAACGAGTCGGGCGTGGTCGAGAAGCAGTTCGGCGCCGCGCCGCATAGCCGGAGTTCGTTCGTCTCGACGTCCGCGCCGTCCTGCTCGCGGTTCTTCAGCCCGAGATTCTGCGGCGCCGGGCCGCGGCGTTTTTTCCGGTCGGCGTACTTGGCCGCCTCCGGCACGGCGTTGGCGAAGGCCGAGGCGGGCGCGTGCGGCACCGCCACGGAGGCCGCCGCGGCCGCCGCGGCGTTGATGGCGCGGCGCCGCGTCTGCAGCGCCGCGGCGTTTGAGAATACTGCGAGTAGCAGTAGGCTTTGCATTTTTCACAGCTTCACAGCGGTCGTGTAGCTGACGTCAATCGTTAGTGCCGACTGCCTTGCTATGCAGCAGTGCAATGTGCTGATAGCACTGTATTTATTGGCCAGCAACACAACGGCCTATGAGCAATACAGCGGTTCAGCCTAATAAGACGCGCTGTCTAATTGCAATGTACAGCAGTAGTAATGCGTCAGAGCAAAACAAGAGTTTGCATCGAAAAACCCGTGACATCTTTTTTGACGATCGCGCGACTGAACGCTCTTGACGGAGGTTCGGGGCAGCCTCAGGAGCAATAAAATGCGGCAAGAAGAGCCACTAACCCGCCCCTCCCGCTCGGGAGCTCTGTGAAGAGCCACTAACACGCCCCTCCCGCTCGGGAGCTCTGTGACCCGCGACGAGCGCGCCGACGTCCGGGCACGGTCTATGTAGATTACTCCAGCGCGGGGTCGTACGGGGGCACGGACCCGGGCGCATACGCGACCGGCGTCCGGCGTCCGGCGCAGGAGCCTCAGCAAGGACCGCACGAGGAGGCTACGAGCTGACCCTATGAAGCGCATAGCATACGTGGGCCAGAGCCGCCACCGCCACCGCCCGAACGCCTGGTAGCGGAACACCGCGATCTCCGCCACGGACCGGTGCCGCAGCTCGGGGTGGCGGTGCGTGGGGGGCGCGACGATGACAGGCTCCGCGTCGCGCTCGGCCCACTCTTTGAGGGTGCGCACGCAGGTCCACGGCGGCACCCCGATGCGCACGTTGTGCCGCAGGTTGTCCAGCTCCGCGAGCCGCTCACCGTACAATCGTTGCCTCTCAAAGGCCTTGGACAGACCGCATTGCAAACCGCAGAACCACGCCGTGATTTCCCGCTGGAGCTCGGCCGGGAGCCGGAGGAGGCGGGAGGGCTCCACCAATTCCGGGGCAGCCGCCCCGGGGGCCGCGTCCGCCGGGAAGACGTCCTTTTGGAAGGGAGAGTTCGGCAATAGAGTGTGCTCCATGCGGTACGTGCTGATTGTTCCGCGCGCAACTCCAGGCCCGTGTCCTTGTGCCTTTGCCGGGCTAGCGTCCGTGCGCGTTGGAGTGCCGCGTACTTCAGCTCGGACAAGTGTCTTTGTTTGCCGAGCTGCGAGAATTCGCACTAGCCTGAGCTACTAGCCTGTTGACGCTGCCCTTTTCGCGCCGGGAGCCGTCGGGGCCCCCCGCTAGGGCCCCGCGACCCGCTCCGCGCCGCCCGGCAGGCGCCGAGGGCCCGGGCCTAGTAGCGGCTCGACACAGGCCTGGCAGGGGCGCTGCGCTCACGCCGTCGTCTCGCGCCTTTGAACACCCAGGGGTCCGCTCCCACCAGCCTGGATTACCCGTAGAAGAACAGAGCACCGCCGGAGCGAGTCGAGGGCTGCCCCCGGCACAACGATGCTCGCCTCGCGCCGGCCCCCGGAGCGGACGCAGCGGCAGCGGACCGAGATCGAGAACTTGAGAAGGGAGCGGGGGGAGCTGCCGCCGGACCAGGCGGCGCGGCGGCACCTGGCGTCGCTGCGACGGGACCTGGACCGCCGCGTCGCGCGGTACGAGGCGCGGGAGGCCACATATCAAAATCAAATACGCCACATGGAGGATGCCGTGGTGGCGCAGCACGACGTGTTAGATCCACATCGGCCCGTGGACCCGGATCCGCTGCGGCCGGTCGCGGATGGGCATCGGGATTTATTGGCGTCGCTGGACCAGGTCACTTTGAGAAGGGAGCGCGTCGTCATTGAACGGCGCAAGGACCTGGAGCAGGCGGAGCGCGCGCGCTTAAATATTCCCGGGAAGGAGCGGGACGCCTTGCGCGCGCGGAATGATGATCGGGATCGAAACTGGAAGACCAAGGCCATGCACTTCGAGAAGGAGCGGGACTGGGCCCATAGTATTTGTAGGGAACTAGAAACCTTGAACGCGGGCTTGGAGACGCAAAATACGGATCTCCGGGCGAGGAAAAAAGCCGGCGACGAGGATCGGACCTTCCTCATCTCCCAATTAGCCGCCGTGCAGCGGGACAACGCCAAGTGCAAGCAGGCGCTGCGGCAGTTCGCCCGGCCCCAATTACCGCCGCCGCAAATGGAAAAGAAAATCAAATCCACCGGTCCCATGGCATCCGTGCAGCGGGACATCCGCACGAAGGAGCTGCGTAAATTGGAGAGCGGCCTGGACCACCGCCAGCAGCTCTTACTGCGGACGCGGACACGGGCCCGGGACCACGCGCGCGAGTCGGCGCTGCTCCAGAAGCTGGTGCGGGACCGGCTCCTGGACGTGCGCCAGGCCGCGGCGGACGAGCGGGCCGAGTGCGACCTGGCGGACGCCAAGGCCTCGGAGGACGCGGCGGTCGCGAAACTGGAGTGGACGGCCCGCGTCGTTAGTCTCCTATACGACCGGGCATTTCCCGCGGGTAAATCATAAACACTAGTAATGCGAGTTGCGGATCACACAATCAATACACTTTAATGGCCCCGCCAATCTTCTGGCGACAGCTCGGGCACGGCTGCTTGCTCCGCTGGAGCGCCTTTGCGCAACTTCGGCAGGTACGGTGGCCGCACGGGACTAGCGCGGCGTCCTTCGGGGCGTCGAGGCAAATCGCGCAGATCCGGTTGTGGTCGTCGTCGCGCCGCGCGCGTGCTAAGGCGGCCTCGGCGTCCGCCGCGTGGCGGGCGTGTTGCGCCGCGGCCCGGCGCGCCTCTGCCAACTCCCTCTCGAGCCGGTCCGCGCGCGCCGACGACAGCGCCTCGGCCTCGGCCGGATCGAGCAGCCGGAACGCGGTTTGCAACAAACAGAGCTGGCGCGTGCCCGTGGCAAACCTAACGGCGAATTTCGGCCGCGCCCACGGCGGCGGCGCGCCTTTGGCCAGCTTTATCGCGAGCTTCGAGCCCGGCTTTCGGACGATCGCGGCGACGACGCCCTTGCCCAGGCCCCGCACCTCGACGGCCGCACCGACCAAGCCATCGGGGTTGTCCCGACATCGATTCGCCGCGTGGGCCCAGGCCTCGGACGCCGCCGCTGCGCAGTGGAGCGAGTGCGCCTCGATGGCGTCCACCGCGGCCGCGAGCTTCCGCCCGCAGGCGCGACAGGCCACGGTGTCGCGGTCGGCGTCGTCGCTAGGCGCGGCGGCTTCCTCGTCCTGCGCGTCCTCGGCCGCAAGGCGCCGCGCGAACGCGGCGTCGTCTTCTTCCTGGCGCCGTCGTCGACTCGTGTCGCGGTCGCGGCGACGTGAGCGGCGGCGGCGGCGGTCGCTGGAATGTGCTGGCATGGCATCTGCCGCCGCAGGTGCAGGGCTGGCTTGAGCACTATTATTCTGCAGGGCTGTGCTGGCTATGCTGATGCTTTGTTCGGCCGGATCCGGACGGGTTACGTTCATACCCAGCTCGCCGAGCATCTGTGCGAGGTATGACGCCATTTGTGCAGCCACGGACGACGCACGGAGCCACTTTAGTCAGAGTGTTGAGCAAAATACAAAATCGCATTGATCGCAAATTCAAATTCAAGGATGGTTCCCTGGCTTCGGACATGCCTATGGACGGATCACGGGAGCTATCTTTGAGATTCACGCGCGGACCAAATTTAAGTGGTCAAAACGGGTTTTCGAACTCGCGCTCGACTTTCGCGCCTGCGCTGTGGACGGTGCTGGTGCTGCTGCGCGTTCAAGACTGCTGGTGCTGCTGCGCGTGCAAGGCTGGACGCTCAGAGATGTCCGCCATGGACACAAGCGAAGGCGGCGCCGGCGAGGAGAAGAAGGATGGCCCGGCGCCGCCGCGCTTTGAGATTAAAAAATGGAACGCCGTGCGTCCGCCGCGTCCAAAGCGCTGTGCCTGTCGCGCGCGCGCACGCGTGGAGTGGCCGAGGCCTGCGGCGCGCCGGTCGTCATTGATCGATGCGCCGCCGCCGCTCCGCGCTCGTCGTCGAGACCCGACCCGACCGCTAAAAACGCGCCGCCCAACGCCGCTGAAACGCGCCGCCCACCGCCACGCGCGCGCAGGTGTGCATGTGGAGCTGGGACATCTGCGCCGACACCTGCGCCATCTGCCGGAACTCCTTAAACGAGCCGAGCATCGAGTACCAGGCGAACCCGTCGCCGAACAACGAGAACGGCTTATCAATCGCCTTCGGCTGCTGCGGCCACGTCTTCCACCTGGACTGCATCCAGCGCTGGCTCAAGACGCGGAGCGTGTGCCCGCTGTGCAACAAGGAGTGGGAGTTCGCGAAGATCGAGCGCATCCCGGGCTACGGGTCGCTGGGGACGACGTAGTAGTCGGGTTGTTCGCGTAACGGTCTACCTGTATATACGTATTCGGTGCTAAACCCGTTTTGGCTCAGAATAAGATTGTTCGCGGCGCGGCACCGCGCGCGCTTTAACGGCGTGCTGACGCGTGTGGGCATCACACCAAGTGCTGGGACCATCCGTGCCCTGCACACCGCGACCTGTGCGAGCAGTGCGCCCCTAACGATGGCGAAAAAGAAAGCACCGACCGCTGCTCCCCTGCAGTGCTTTGCCGGGACGCGCATCGCTATCGTCGGCGGCGAGAAGAGCCAAAGGAAGATCTGGGCGGCCAAAACCGGCTGCGTCGATGCCAACGAGGCGGATCTGGCCTTCGTCGTCGTGGCCAACAACATCGACGAGATGACACAAATCGACACGAGCGCGACGCTCGTGGCGGAGTCGTGGCTCCTGCTGTCGCTTGCGCAGCGCGCGCTCGCGGACCCCGCGGCGCATCCGTGGCCGCGCTTCGCGGCGGCACCGGCGGCGGCGGCGGCGCCGAGTGCGGTCGACCTCACAATCGAAGCTTCCGCCCCAGCCGCGCCGTCGCCGTTGCCGAAGAGGGCACGGCTCGACGATGAGAGCGACGACGTGAGCGACGCGGAGCCATCGATGCCGGACACGACCGACGCGATCAGAGCCCTCGCGCTCGCTCCGGCGGCCCAGCGCGCGCGGCCGGTGCCGGGCCGCCACGGACTGATCGCGGACCTGGACTACGGTGTCACGCCGGGTGCGCGCTACGCCGCCATCGTCGACGGCGTGCTCACGGCCGGCGACGCCGCGTGGCTGATAAGGCAGGCGCCGGCGGCCCAGGATCCGTACACGGGGGAGCAAGGGTACCGGCTGGCGGACGTCAACGGCGTAATCGACGAAACCTGCCGCAAGAGCGGCCGCGTGTGCGTCGACGTGCCGGCTCTCGCGGACCAGGTCTTCGAGCGGCTGCGACCGGCGCTACTGGCGACGTGGCGTTGGAGGGGGACCTGGCGCCTCAAGGGTTTGAACGAGCGCTTCCGGTTCCTCCGCTACGGCCGCCGAGGCGATTTTGTTCATCCGCACCGGGACGGCCCCTACAAACGCAGCGATGTCGAGCGATCCTTCGTCACTTTACTCCTCTACCTAAACGAGGGTTACAGCGGTGCGTGGACAACGATCTACAACCCGTCGAGTTACGGCGGAGGCGTGCTGGCCGTGCCGCCCACGGTGGGCATGGCGCTTCTGCGCGACCACAATCTGTACCACGAGGTGCCGGAGCTGCTCGCGGGCGTCAAGTACGTCATCCGCACGGACGTCATGTACGAGCGCGTCGGAGACGAGTAGGCGTGATTAAGCTTGTGATATGTTGCTTGTGTATCTACTAGTACCCCCCTCCAGCGATGTCTGGTTGTTGTTACGGTGCTAGGACTAGTGGGCGCCCCAGGCGGGGGGACGCCGCCGAGTCAGCCGTCAATTCATCGCACGGGTTTTCTTCTGCGCAATTATTTAGTCGGCATTGGCTTGGGAGCCACATAGCGCATCACTTGCTATATTTCTTGAGCGGAAAGGAGCGCTGCAGCTAGTCTTCACGTTGCACACGGCAAGGTCGCGCTGCGTGGACACCTGAAACCGAGACACCACACTGCTGCGCGGTGCGAGGACCAACCACAAACGATGCGCGTCTCGCTGCCGGCCGTCCTCGCCTTCCTCTGCGGCTTCGCCGCCACGGTGGTCGTCGTGCAGCACCGCGCGCCCTCGCTCCGAGCGCTGCATGGTTCGCCGGACGCGACCCACGGGCCGCACCACCTGCGCGCCGCCGCGGTCGCCCAGCGGAAGCCGCCGGCGGATCCGGTGCCTGTTGCGCCGCCGCCGCCCACCGGCCTGCTCTCACGTCTGCGCGAGCCACCGGCAGCGGCGCGCGCCGAGCCGGCGGCGGCTCGCGCGGAGCCTTCCGCCGCCGAGCGGCGCGAGGCCGAGGGCCGCGCGGCGGCCGCGGCCACGGCCGCGCGCGAGACAGCGGC
>Ga0302122_10000389_pt1 | contig 27019 bp, 26 predicted proteins | sample CB21_SCM_MG_FD_203115 | JGI IMG/M metagenome (GOLD analysis project Ga0302122, IMG submission 203115) | Marine microbial communities from Western Arctic Ocean, Canada - CB21_SCM | ecosystem: Environmental > Aquatic > Marine > Oceanic | place: Canada: Western Arctic Ocean | collected 2017-09-28 | reverse complement strand
ACAAAGCGCTTAAGTTGTTCGAAAAGCAAAATATTTTCGAACACGACCTCAATATGGTCGTGTTTTTCAAAAACGCAACCGCCGCCATACACTTGTCGAATTTGGTGCACAATGTGAAGGCCGATATTTCCAAAAGCTGTTGGAACGTGCTACATTCAGACCCGCCAGCCTATGTCAAACACATACCATCTATAGGAATTACGTCACCAAAAATATTCGGAGACAAACACATATCTTTGCTTATGTCTGTGCCACATCAAAATGTTCTTGATACATTTGTCAATGCCAATATAAAAGAACTCAAAGTATCATTACAAGAAAAATAAATGTGTTTGTTTTTATTTATATTATTCGTAGCGGTGAACGCATCCGTGCGCCAGACCATCAAAAATTCGGTACATTCACATGCCTATTTGCGCAATGTGGACGCGATTTGTGAAGTTGTTATGCACAGACTTGCTATAAATGGTATTTATCTTAAGAAAAAAACCGATTGTACACACGTAAACATTACATCAACGATGGCGTCAACGCTCGACGAACTCTACGACAATTTCGAAAAGACGGACGTCCATAACTTGAAGACACAATTGGCCCTCCTGTTGGAAAAACATACCGAATGTCGAAGAAAATGCAACATAGAATTATTATTCGACGGTCCTATCAAATATTGGGTCGAAAGACATATCGTCCCAGTTAATTTTGACGATTGCTGGCCGGAATGCGATTTTGATATACCAATAGGCTCTTTAGAGATGAACGAAGAAGCGTTTGAACCCTGTTTAACATGTTTGGGCGAATCGGATGCGGCGGCGGCCGAATACAACCGTTTTAAGACCGAATTTATACAGTACGAGGCATTGTTATCTAAAGAAATTGCATTGGTATGGCGATTTCAAATGCCCGAAATTCTTGAAAAAAAGGCGTCGAGTTCAATCATTAAATATTAACGGCTGCAATGACATTTTTCCGAGCGTCCAACATATCTTGCAAACGTTGCACTTCGCGCGTATGTTTTTCGTCGGAATTGTGCAATAAATTTTGATGTTTTACGAACAACGTTTGCAAATGATGCGCGCTGTGACGATGAGACATCGTCACAATTTTTTTCATAAGTTTATAACAACGTTTTAAATCAACTTGAATGTGATGCATCCATACGTCAGATACTTGGAACATCATTTCCGCCTCGTCGGTGAACGTGTCCACGACCGTAGACGGCATTCGGTGCGAAATACTAGCGCAACTTTCAATAGCATGTATGTGCCGAGCGGCTTGTAGACGCAAATCACGCATTGAAATGGTCATCTCGTGCTTCGATAAAAACAATTCGTCGTCCGCCCTTTCAGACGTCAGTTTTGCAGCTACGGCGGCGTCATAAGCCTCCACGTATGTGGCCAACACTGTTTGGTTGTTCAGACGTATAAAATTATCCTCCAAACACGTTTGTATCTCTGATAGACCGGAAATCAATTTTAAAGCATGTGGAACACAGAATAAAATGGCAGCCGTATCTGTCATAGACGTCCCGAGGGCCACATGAAAAAACGAGAATAATAGAAATAACATAATAAACTATTTAGACTAGTATAAATACAGTTTTTTTCCCTACAAATGTTTGCATTGTTTATTTTCATGATCGTCCCCTTCGTCGCCGCACATAACGAACAATACCTTCAAAACTGCCTTGAAATGGCCAACCCATACATGTCCATTAGTACATCGCAAAATTTGCTGCACAAGACCGAGTTGTGTCTTTCACGCGTATACGTGACATTTCCCGAAGAGTATCGAGAAGCCATGTCCGCAAAAATAGAAGAATGCGTCAACGACTTGAAAGAAACAGACAAGTCAAAATCAGAATATCACGCGCTCCAAAAATCAATTGGTGAAATCACTTCAAATGTCGGTTCCTCCATCGTGGACTCGCAACAATCTATTGAGAAACTTATCGTATGTTCAGAACCTCTGAAAAGAATTACGAATATCGACGTGTACGAGGAAGCCAGATTCGATACGATTACGAGCGCATTTGTTGAAAATATGCAAACGGCAGACGCGTGTATACACACATCTATTGACATCATTTCGGAACAAGCCGATGATGTACAACAACAATTGGCACTGTACAATCAACAATACACACAGTGGCTACAAATAACCAAACAACGACAGACAAATGCGCAGCGATGCCAACAAGATATTAAATCACTCGCGGGTGATATATTTAAACATATTGTTCGCGAATCCAAGCACTCAAATTAACTAGACTGTCTTCAAATTCTTGACGACGTTCGTCACGCTCTACTAAAAACTGTGCGTCCGACACGAATGTTAAATTTCGAATGTGAGATTTATATGTGTCAATCAACGGCGGAACTGCCCTCAAATAAAACAATGTATCTTTGACGTTATTAACGTGCTCTTGCATTAAACGCAACCGACGGCCATCCGACAAATTAATAAAATCGGGGACATTAAATCCTGTGGCAAAAAAGCGGAGACGGGCCGACATTGTAATAATTTCACGCTGCAAAGAACGCAACTCGCGTCTCGAATCTTTATTATTTTCAGCCGCCTTCTCATGGGCGTACTCGTATTTGAGTAAAGCATCGTAATATTCGCGCGCGGGTTCGCCCACGACCTGTTCGATAATTGATTTCGCCACCAAGTATACCCGGCCGCGCTGTAAACAGTCGTAGATACGCGTTGGCACATTGTCTTTGGCCGTTCTTTCATCGATGTGTATATCTGTGCATATAGATATAGATGTTTCTATTTGGGATGACCAAGTCATCCCACAAATGAGTAGCAACACATAAAATCTAAGTAACTCCATTAATTAAAAATGCACCTATATAAGTACAGATATTTTACACAAAATGAAATACGCTTTTTTAATACTTGCATTGTCAGGTTTGTTTTTACAATCGGAAGCTCGTGTATTACGAGGGAATTTTCTTGAGGGACAAAACCCAGATGACATCGCGGGACATCCTACTAACACTGACCACACTTACGAGGGCGATACGGCGCACGCAAGAGCAAGCAGCGGTTCCGTAGAAGCAACGACCGCTGTTCTTCAGGCGGAGATCGCAAACGGTCTCCGCAAAGATTTTCAATTCATCAAAGATACGCTCATGCAATTCGCGGATAAAGATGGATTTGTGCGCGACGGAATCGTGTTCTGTGGCGCAGCGACTACCGGAACCGAATTAGACCGTACTGCTGCGTACAACAACCCTACCGGCCGTCTGTCCATGAACGACGGTTACGGAAATGACATCACCAATATCGCCGACCGTGATATTTGCGGCAGCTCGAATTGCGATGAAGGCTCGTTCGTTTCGCTACTGGCCAACCGTGTCCGCGCTCTTGGATACCACGTCACACACTCTGACTTGTGCATTGCTCGTTCTACCAATAACCTTGGCATCACTGTCCGCACTTGCAACTTGAAAGAGAATGATGTTAAACGCGAGGCTTACACTTGCCCAAAAGGCACAAAGGGCGACGCAAATGGTGGAACTTTCACCAATGAACCCCTTGACCAGTACTTGGTCGACGAAAGATGCTATCAACACGGCGACACAGCTGCTTGTGAAGCGGCCGGCGACGGCACTTCGTCAGAATGTCTTTGGGACTCTATAGAAGAGATTTGCTATGCAAGCGACACCTTTTTGTCTGGGCAGACATGTGTAGTGAAAACTTCGGAAGATATCGCAGCAGACGATGCCGGCATCGTGAACTCGGTTCGCCGCGTCTTCGCGTTCAGCATAAAATCTCCGGGAAACGTGGGCACAACTGACAAAGCTTTTGTCACTGGTACTGTTGGCGGATGTAAATCCCTTCGCCAATACGTTGCCGCACTGAACGGTATGGCACAAATTAACGCTTTCCGCGACACCGGCATCGACGAAACGGCGGCCAACTGGAACAATGTCATTCACGAAGCTCGCACGTACATTAAATCGTACGCTAACATTTTGTCCGATTTCTACGACAAATCAGTTGAAATGTTCCCGCTTATTGAGTACGAAGAACTGGAAGCATGCCCATCCGGTAAAACCGAAAAGGTGAGTGGTGAGTTCGGCGACGACATAACGCCGTCCTGTGAACTAATAGATTACGCGTCTCTCAACAGATTAAACTTAATGAGCTCCGAGTCGCAACAAGTATTGCGTTCAACGTGTTTTTGCAGAAGCAATGATGACAAAACCTACCACAACGATGAATTTTACCTTAAAACAGCGGAAGTAAGCGATTGCTCGAATGCCGGGCCCGAGTCTGTCCGCCAATTTTGCAGAATGCAAATGTTGGAAGGCAAAAAATGGGAAAACGTTGTTAGCGTCTTGCAACCGGCCACAAAAGATATTTACGCCCGCACTGCCAGAAAAGGTTACATCAAAACTAAATTTGCAGCTACTCTCCCGTCCGCTGAAGACCAGTCCCGGAAATGTGGTCGTGTTGTCAATTCGGACGGCACCAGCCCCAAGTATTCGAACAAGGGTGGTAACTGCGTGCCGTTCACCAAAATGAACAACTTGTTGTACAGACTTGAATTCGAAACCTCTGAACTCGATTCTGGTGTAACGAGGGTAACCACCAATCCAACCACGTACGAAGGCTTGCTCTGTAATTTACATAACAGGCTGGCGAATACGCAATTCACGTTCCGCCAACTTGCTTATCAGTGGGACCGTTCAAGACCCGCTAGCGCTGCCGGCGATGTTCCCACGAAACCCGAGGAAGACGAAACCATCTACACTTACGATGCAACCAGTCAACATGCCGACGCGACCATTGTCAACCTCGTGTTTGGACACGATGTGCAAATGTGTAACATCGACTGGACACAGGAAATTACCGGTGAAATGACTAGACGCGACTCTGCCGGCGGTAAATACACGAATCCGTACGAATTGTTTGACCGCGAGATTGGAGAAGCCATCTTTGCCACCGAAATCGCCAAGTTGGCAAAGAAAAAAACCGCAGCGGCCAACGCAAACTTGTGGGCTGCCCTCGAAGAAGAACTTACGTCGACTACGTCAACTGGTATTAACTATAAGATTTCTTTCGAGGCCGCCGAACACTTTATGCGCATTGTCACCACTGACCATGACGATGCCGCGGTCGACTCGAACGATGCCGGAGCAGAAGGTGCCGGCACACAAAATCCAGATAGCATATGAGTAAACATTTAAATTAATTACAAATATATTAAAATAATGTACCTATATAAGTACGAATATTTTAGATAAAATGAAACCCGCTTTTTTAATCATCGCACTGACATGTTTGTTATTACAATCGGAAGCCCGCGTGTTCCGAGGGAATTTCCTTAAAGGTCAAGACCCGGATGATATTGCAGATCTCCCGGAGAACTCCCCACACACTCACGAGGGTGACGCTCCACACCAGAGAGCCGTCAGCGAGAGTACAGCCAGTACAGCCGGCGTTCTTCAGAGCGAAATTGCAAGCGGTCTCCGTGAAGATTTTCAGTTCATCAAGGACTCTCTGACACAATTTGCGGACGAAGACGGATTTGTCCGCGAAGGAATCGTTTTCTGCGGCGCCGCCGGCCTTCCCACTCCTGCCACCGGCGATTACCACAGCGATACCGGTCGTTTAGTGCTAAACGACGGTTACGGAAATGACGTCAGCGTCGTCAATGACGAGGCCGTTTGCGGTTCCTCGAATTGCGAAGAAGGTTCGTTTGTCGCGTTGTTGTCCAACCGCATTCGCGCTCTCGGCTACCACGTCACACACTCTGACTTGTGCATGGCCCGTTCTACCAATACTGAAAACAATGTAGACGTCGCACGTACCTGCAAGCTTCAGAGAAATACATTAGAAAGAAAAACGAGAGACAACCTCGCGGGCGATAAACAATGTTACCAGTATAGCACAGATACATTGTGCTGTGGGACAGGCAACGACGGCGCACGCACCCCGGGCACTTGTGACGCTAGTTCCAGTGGCCCCCAATGCACTTGGGATGCGGTGGAAGAAGTTTGTTACGCCGCCACCGGGAACGACGAGAGCACCAACCACCCAAAAATCGACGGCGACACCGCCATCACGAAAAACGCGGTGAGGCGCGTCTTTACCTTCGGACAAGGCGACGTAAACGTGGGTGCGACCGACAAGGTTTACGTTACCGGTGCTGTCAGCCCTGGTAGCGGCGCATCTGGATGTAAATCCCTTCGCCAATACGTTGCCGCCCTGAACGGAATGGCACAAATTAACGCTTTCCGCGACACCGGCATTGAAGAAACCGAGGACAACTGGGCAAGAGTCATTACAGATGCTCGCACAGGCCTCGAGGAGTACGCTGACATTTTGTCCGATTTCTACGACAATTCGGTTAAACTGTTCCCGCTTATTGAGTACGAAGAACCGGAAGCATGTCCTATGGGCGAGGTCGAACTGCAAGACGGTGACGCCGGCGACGTGACTGCTCCGGAGTGTGACCGGAATGATTACCACACGCTCGCAGCACTCTCAGGGACGACATTTGAGCTCCAAGAAATTCTCCGTGAAAAATGCTTTTGCAGAAACAACGCTGTATTTGGTGACTTGGCGTACCTCAAAACCACCGTTGGGGGCTGTACTGCATTAGTGGGGTCGGCCGACACTTTCTGTGACAAACCAATCTTAGAAGCCCATTTATGGAATCAAGTCCTTGGAAACTTACAGCCGTTGGATAAAGATGTCTACGTACCACCGGGTTCATCTACGACAAAGAGTTCAATAACAGCCAACATCGCCAAAACCCTTCCTACCGTCGCTCTTCAAGCCGCCAACTGTGGCCGTCTTGTGAATTCGGACAATGATAACTCCGACACCACCAAAAGTAGCTCAAAATTTTCGAACAAGGGGGGCAATTGCGTACCATTCGGCAAATTCCAAATCTTGTTGCGCAGACTCGAACGTGAAAGTACCGGATACTCCAACGGGAATGCTGAGGGGTTTGCAGGGTTATATTTTGCAGGAACCGAATTTCCACATGAGTTCTACGGCGACGACGTTTCATCCAACTTGCCCGACAATGAAATCGAGGAAGCTATCTTTACTACCGAAGTCGCTCAGTTGGCCAAGAGAAAAACAGCGGGCGACAACGCAAACTTGTGGGCTGCCCTCGAAGAAGAACTTACGTCGACAGATACCGGCCGTATCAACCAAGAAATTGCCCATGAAGCCGCCGAACACTTTATGCGCGTTGTCACCACTGACCATGACGATGACGCGGTCCATAATAAAGTCAACCTTGGGTTGGGGGAATACACGTTTGCCGACTCAACTTTCGGCACACTTTCGTCTTTTGTTGCTGCGATTAGGGCTACGGCAGACGCAACTTGCGACGATGTGACAACCCCTTGTAACCTTCTTATCGAAAGAAACTTTTATATGGCCATCGACGGCACACGTGTATATAATAAGACAACCGACGAGCTGCTTACTGCCGCCGCCACGGCCACATGGGCCTATAATAATCATGGTTTTGCCAATGGCACAGAATCTGGCTACGCCACGGACTTGTTGACAGAGCTCAATGGGGATAATGGCGAGTCTCAGACCGATGTGACCCAATATCGCCACCCGTACACCGACGGGTCGAGCAGATACATGCTAACGATGAAAGCAGACGAATGGGAATTGAAATTTGAAGACGACAACCAAGACTGGCTTACGACATTATCCGGCACTCGTGACGGCAATACTTTGACCGCTTCTACTAGCACCGACCGTGGTATGATTGTGTTCGTGGAGGGCGAAGACGATGGCTGGCCTGTGGTGACCCTCGGAGGCAATCCATTAATCTCGTTTAGTTTATGAATAAAAATTTAAATAAATATGTTTAATTAAATAATTTTTATGAATGCTTTATTTGTATTGTACGTGCGTTTCAAAAATATATATCATTAATTAAAATAATGTACCTATATAAGTACGAATATTTTAGATAAAATGAAACCCGCTTTTTTAATCATCGCATCGACATGTTTGTTTTTACAATCGGAAGGTCGCGTGTTCCGGGGGAATTTCCTGCAAGGTCAAGACCCCCATGACATCGCGGGACATCCTACTAACACCCAAGGCACTACTGTCGCCACCGAGGCGCACGCAAGAGCGACTGGTGACGGTGGAACGAAAAAGATTCTTAAAAAGGAAATCGCTGCCGGTCTCCGCAAAGATTTCCAGTTCATCCATGACTCTCTGACACAATTTGCGGACGAAGACGGAATTGTGCGCGAAGGAATCGTTTACTGTGGCAGCGGCGGCGACCAAACTATGCCAAGTAATTTCCATGCGGAAACCGGTCTTTTGTCGTTGGGCGATGGATACGCGAAGGGTACTGGCGACTGCAGTTGTGAAGACGGCTCACTCATTGCATTGTTGGCCAATCGCATCGGCGCGCTCGGTTACCGTATCACCCACGCTGACCTGTGCAAAGCGACAGACTTACCAGATACCTCTGCGCGCACATGTAATCTGCGCAAGAACGTACTCGGCGAACGAAAGTCATGGGCGTGCAACAAACTCGTGGATGGAAACGACCAGTACCAAGCTGACCAAGAATGTTTAGGATATAAAGAGGCTGCTTGCGACAATGAAGTTCTTTGTGTGTACGATACACTTGAAGACATTTGCATCAGTAAATATACAGAGGTCCAAGGTCATTGCGCGTCCGGCAAAGAAAAGCCCGGCGAACGAATCGCGGCAGATGGCGCCGAAGTGAACGCGGTTCGCCGTAACTTTGCGTTTAGCATAAAATCTCCTGGAATTGTGGCTACGACCGACAAGGCTTACGTTACTGGTGCTGTTGGCGGTTGTAAGTCTCTTTTTGACTACGTTGCCGCACTGAATGGTCTGGCACAAATTAACGCTTTCCGCGACACTGGTATCGAAGAAACGGCTCAAAACTGGAACAATGTCATTAAAGAAGCCCGCACATACATTGAGTCGTACGCTAACATTTTATCCGATTTCTATGAGAAGTCGACAGAAATGTTCCCGGTTATTGAGTACGAAGAACTGGAAGAATGTCCCTCAGGCGATGTCGAAAAGTCTGGCGACGACCTCGGTACCAAAGACTCGCCATTGTGTGACCAGGCTACGTACAACACTAGAGACACTTTGAACGCGATGACCTCAGAATCTCAAGACATTCTTCGTTCCAAATGCTTTTGCAGAAAGGGTAAACAGTTGGGAGGGTCGGCCATCCCCGCCTCCACCGACACATACGAAGCGGACGAATTTTACCTCTCCTTTGAACAACCGAACAACTGTACCGTATATAATAGTATTAATGACAATCTTCAATCTGTCCATCAATTTTGCAAAATGCAAATGTTGGAAGGTGCAAAATGGAAAAGTGTTCTCGGGGGTTTAGAACCCCAAGATACAGATATTCACGTCTACGGCAGTACCTCTAAAGGCGACATTAGAGACAAAGTGGCCGCGACTCTTCCATTGGTTGCTGACAACTATGTGCCGTCGTGCGGCCGTATTATTAGTTCCGACGATGCTGAAACAAAAATCTCGAACAAGGGTGGTAACTGCGTGCCGTTCGCCAAAATGAACGACTTGTTGTACAGGCTCGAGTTCGAAACCTCACAATATAATTCGGGTAAGACGCGCGGGAATGGCCAACAACAAGTCGTAACGTTCGTCGACACGTTCTGTAGTGATGGCGAGCGACTGGCGAACACACAATTCACGTTCCGCCAGCTCGCCTACCAATGGGACCACGCCAGAGCATATGCCGCCGGTGCCACACCGACTACTCCGCTCGATAGCGAGAATATTGCTGATTGGAGTTATGTCCAACAGTTATCCAACGCCACCAACTTGGACAACCAGCAATTTTATCACGGTGATGCTCAAATGTGTAACATCGACTGGACACATGAAATTACTGGTGAAATGGTCAGAACGGATTTTTCCGGCGGTTTATACACGAATCCGTACGAATTGTTTGACCGCGAGATTGGAGAAGCCATCTTTGCCACTGAGGTCGCCAAGTTGGAAAAGGAAAAGGTGGCCGGCGAGAATGAGAAATTGTGGCGATCGTTTAAAAGTTCCCTTACCGGTGGAACATCTGACTTAGTTGATGATATCGCCGGTAAAGCAGCCGGACACTTTGAGAAGATATTGCAACGATAATGGGTTCTAAGCGGGTTTCCCTGATATATAGAAGGATATTTATCTATTTTTGTTAAAAGTGGATAAAAACTTAAATTACCTATAAATATATTCAAAACTATAAATAAATGAAACTGTTAATTCTGTTAATTTTACTCGTGCAATGCATGGGTTGGGATTGTGTAAATTATGCGTTAATGTATCCCGAAACGGAGACATCCATTCCTTTAGAAGAGCGTTCTCAGTATTTGCCCAGGGTATGTGGCGCTGTTCGTACATGTCATGCCCATCCACAGTTATTTTCGTACGATACGTATGTTGAGGACGTTTCACGATGTTACGAGCTGCGCATGTATAATTTTGACCGTGAACTATTTGAGAAACATCGTGAAGTCATTACGGATTATGTGTCCTTGATCAAGGAGAAGGCAAGTTCGGAGTTGGAGTACGACGTTTTAAATTTGAAAGCAAAGGATTCTATTCAAGCGTTGGTGAATGTGGTTCGTCTGCGCGACGCTTATTTACGCGAGTTTCAGTATTCTGGTTCGACTGCTTTGACGGGTGACGTTCTGTTGCTTCTTAAAAGTTGGCGTCAAACGTTTGGTTTGGAATCGCAAAAGCAGCGGTCGTCGGTGGAGACAATGCGTTCAAATACGGAGGACAGTATTCGTTCGGTGCGCGAGTTAGAGAACAACTTGCGGATATCTTCCGAACGCATGTTTAACGTTACCATAGCATTACAAATCGCGTCTGTTGCGTTTGAGGATGTTGTTATCGATATACAAGAAAATGTAGTGGGTTCGTTACTCGAACTAGAAAATGATTGATAGTGAAATTAACGTTAGATATTGTTTAATTGTATAATAATTTAATCAGTGAATTCTTTCTGGAAATTAGTCAAACAAGTACTGAGTACGTCAAATGCGTTCATGCGTACAACACCGGTCATGTGGCTAAGACGTTCCTGTTCTTTGGAGATTTGGTTGAGTTTTGACCATCTGAGACCGTCTCTCTTGAATTTGTGTGCGAGTTCTTCGAAAACTTCGCCGTTTTTGGAAATAGTTCCACGCACTTTACCAACCTCGACGCGCGCACTTCCTTCCTGTTGTGACAGAAGCGCTTCGGTGGCTTCCTTAAAGTTACGAAGCCCGGCCTCTTTTGCGGACAACTTGAGTTTATCCTTCATGACAGCTCCGTGTGCTTTCATTTCGCCAACAAAGTTTTCTCGGGCTAGTTTCCATTCGTCCTGAAGACCTTGGATTTTGAGGACGTATTCGTCCGCGGCTCTTGCGGCTTTGTTCATGCGAATTTTTTGCAAGTGTGGGTAGTTGAATGATTCCAGAAATTGTTCGAGATTGTCATCGTTTTTACTGATGGCACAGCCTGAGTCGTGCAATTTGAGAGTGACGGCTCTTTGCCACGAGTGTGGGCTGGAGACATATTGATTGGATGTCGATGGGGGCGCCTCGAAGTCGTCGGCAATGCCGTCGAGCACTCTGTTGAATTTTTCGCACGCGGAATCGATACCTGGGAATTCGTCGACCAATTGTGACCATACGGACGTACCGTCAGTCGTGGATACATGGTATTCTACGTCGCCGTTACCGTAAAAATCGTGTTCTTGTGTCACGTCCACATTCGGTGCGATGCGTTCACCGCGGAGGATGCCGTCCGCGTTGAAAATTTTGAGACCTGCACCACACCTGCGAGAACTAATGGCCGTTTGGTCACCGCCGATTTGACTGGCTTGAGTAAGTGTGATAATACCTAATGTGCTTCCTAAAACGAACTTGAACATTTTATTGTTTTAAGATACCTTTTATAGTATATTTTTTTAAAAAAATAATACGTATTTAAGACTCTTGAAACTTGTATATGTTTTTACTGTTGCTTTTTGCTATGTCAGCGTTCGCAAGTGTGAACCAGATTCAGAACATAGCCAATAAATGTGCCATCTTGCTTCAAACTCCGAATGATAAATCTACGTTCGACATGCTCAAGCGTACTTTAGATGTCAATTGTTTTAATTATTACAACGTGCGCGTAAACGATTTAACGTTGCGTTCCGTTGAAAACGTGTACAATGAAAACGTGGACATATTCAAAAACTACACACAATCCGTTTCTGAAAACGAACAAGTCCTTTACAGTGCCAAGAATTGGCTTTCTATGGCGGCGGCCGACCCGCTTAGTTTATATCAGCGCCAAGCCAAAGAGTGTAACGCCCAACTATTAATGTCTTCTTTCGGCAATGAAGACCTGAGTTCTGAATTGCCGATATTTTTACAGAGCTTGGAATACATGTTGTCTTGTTTTTCCGACGTGACCTCCTCCATCGACGAGGCGCGCTCCCGTTTATTATTAGAATTTGACCGACGCGTCGAAGAAGTGGAGGCGGCATCCAAGCATATGAATACGATGTATGCACGTGTATCGGAATCTCGTTTAAAACTTTTGGGCGTTAAGAATGATTTTTCCGCAAATATCGTGGACACCTTTAACAGTATTTATTCGTAGTATTTAAGATGAATAATTAAAAAAAAGATGTTTGTATTTCTTTTATTTTGGGTCGCGTCTGGTCAAATGATTTGGCCCGTAGATAATTGTACCGACAATGTCAATTATATAGTTCCCTATGAAAACGATACAATTATTGACCCTTGTTCGGATGGCGATTGTTGGACGTATTGCGACCACTTGGCCTGGCATGCGGACGATATGAACGCGACAGAATTTTCCGAAGACCACTTGGAATCAGAGCAAAAAATATGTATTGAGACGGGATGTGCCGACTTTCATTATGCTCATATCCGCGAGACGTCTCTTTTGGAACGTTGTGCCATTGACAAATGCCACGTAGACGAATATGAAGTCGAGCGCGTACGTCCTTGCTCTCAATTATTGATCAGCGCGTCCATTTTGTATGAAACGGTGTACAATATTAAATTGAGATTTGATAACCAAAATACGTTGAACCGTTCTTTGGTGGAATTTTCAAAACATCGGTTTATCCATGATGTCAATACAATTTTGTCGTCGCAACATGATATGTTGTGGGATTTGGAACTGGCAGCGTCCGATATGACAAAAATTCTCGAAGTCAAAGAACCGCTGCGCGAAATAGACATGGTTCAGGCAATGCGAATTGCATTATCGTCAACCATAGACCGCTCCAAGAATATTTCCACGTATATTCAAGCAGTGTCTGACCACACCGGGTCAATGGACAATCATCTGTGGTTTATTTTGGGCCAAACAAAAATGCTCGGCACCCTTTCTGGCGCCATGAAAAAACTCAAAGAGTATATGGATACGATTCGCGACATGGTTGTGCATCAATATGTATATGGGCCCGACGTATGTCCACCGATTTCCTTTTTAATAGCAGAAATCCAACGCGAATGTGTATTGTGCGAGCACGGTCAGTGTAAATTCGATGGCCAACATTTTTCTTGCGACTGTCATCCTGGTTGGAAAGGAACGTGGTGCGGCGACGCCAAGAAAAGCTGCGTGGACGAACCATGTCTTGCGGGAGGCCGTTGCGTCAACGAATATGGAACGTATCGGTGTGAATGTCCGTCTGAAAAAACCGGTCAGTGGTGTCACATTGTGGTCAATCAAACATTAGGATGCAACGCGACGGGTGACGCGGCTCCATGTCAACACGGTTCTATTTGTCTAGAGACTTCGCAAGGATACGTGTGTGAATGTCCTTTGGCATTCCAAGGACGAAATTGCCAGTACGCGCTCACTGATTGCGTGGACCAGAACCCGTGTGATAACGGTGACTGCGTTTTTGATGGCGCACGTATTTCCTGTGACTGTCCCAAAGAACCTGTATACAAGCAACCATTTTGGTCAGGAGACGCGTGTTCTTTCCAACAATTAGAATGTGATTACGACCCGAACGCTTTTCACCACCAAGTTATGTTGCACGCTCATCCGTGTAGTGGTCACGGTGTTTGTACACTCGACCGTGAAAACAATGACTGGGAATGTTTTTGCGAATCGGACTATCTGGGCGACCGATGTTCCGTTTCAGTTGATGAGACGGACTTATGTCTGTTGTACCATACAGCGTGCATCCACGGGACATGCGACCACTGTGCGGACGCTGATTCCTGCACGTGCTCCTGTGAGCCCGGCTACGAGGGGGAACAGTGTTCTTTTGAAATTAACGAATGTGACCCCAATCCGTGCAAGAACGGTGTGGAATGCGTCGACCAGATCAATGGCTTTTACTGTGACTGTTCCACGATTGCCGGACAATACGGCGGAGATTTGTGCACCAAACAGGTGACGTGTGCTCAAAAACCGTGCGGCGACTACTTTATTTCGTGCAACGACGAGTCCAGTGCACTTTCGGGCATCAACTGTATTTGTTTGCCCGGATGGTCAGGCGAACGCTGTGAAATTGATGCGCGCGTGTGTTCGGACAATCTGTGTTTAAACGGCGGCAATTGCGCTCTTGGTCATTCGGGCGCCTTTTGCATATGTCCCGAAGGCTGGACGGGCGACCGTTGTCAGTACCCTCCTACCTATTGCGACAACCAGCCTTGTGGTACCTATGGCACGTGTTCCATTTTGGGCGACGGCTACAAGTGTACGTGTGAGCCGGGTTGGGATGGCGAGCAGTGCAACCACAACATTGACGACTGTCTTGCGGGGACTTGTTTGCACGGTGCTTGTACTGACAAGATAAACGGATACGATTGCCTGTGTGAAGAAGGATGGCGTGGCACTAACTGCGACATCATAAAGTCACCATGTGACCACGTGACGTGCTCCAACAATGGTGTATGCGTCGATACACGACTTGAAACGTGGACAGAAGCGGATTTCGAATGCCTCTGCGCGGCGACAACATGTCGTGCAACTTTAAGCGCGACTCATATTACTCAGGTGCCGGTATCTGGCCAAAAACTTTCTAATTCGTTGTTTTGGGCATTGTTGAGTGTTACATGCGCACTGAGTCTGACAATTGCAGTTGGCATTTATTTGTATTGTTGTAAAGACAACACAAAAAGGAAGCCCATGGTTTGGGCGCCTATAAAACCTTTACACATCAGGAGTCCATTGGGCAGTATTTAAGTTATTTTGTCTAATGAAATGACAACGCCCATACAGCCCATATCGGAATTTCGCACATTTACAAAGTCCGAAGCGGTGGCCATTATGGAGGCTAAAACAGCAAAAGTCTCCGAAATATTTGAGAGAGAACTCAGGAATATGCAAGACAAAATGCATACTAATGTACGTGAAATTGTAAAAGACCAACTTGCTTTGCTATCCAGTCGAATCGAACAAAATGCGAAGGATATCCAGAAAGTCGTGAATCGCAAAGACGTTGCGAACGAAGAGATAAGAGCACTCGTCAAAAAAAACCAGCAAAATATTGATCAGTTGGATAGCAATATTAAAACCTTGGACCATAATATTAGAGAGATGTCAGGTTCATAAAAAAACCGGTATATATAAGTGTGTACATTTTTTTAAAAAATGACGTCAGGATTAGTATCTGCTCTATCTACTATAACGACTGTTTTGGGTCTAACAGCCTCTGCTGCATATGCCCTTACATTTTATCTCCTGAACTATAACGAATTATATCTCGCCGGACAGTCAGGTTACGACGATACCGATTTACCATACACCTATGCCATCGTCGAATGCGTCATCGCGGCGACAACATTTATCATTGGCATTTTGGCTTTTTCGACGGGAGGACGGCCACGTAAAAAGGCCGTCATGATTGCCCTCGTCTTTTTCAGTCTAGCAGCCATCCTTTCGGGGACATTTGGCATGTTACGGGCGTGGAATCTGGGCCTAATTGGCGACGACATGGAAAAGACCTGTTCCGACGTGGGACAAGCCACCGGATGCCCCACCACGCGTTTTGAGCACGTGCACGACCGCGAAATTGTCTACAAAGAGCCGGCCGGTGGTGATTGTACATTCTGGTTCTGGGGCAACAAAGCCGAAGGCAGCAGTGATTCCATGGAACGCTTGTTTGACATTGTGCGTCAAAAAAATGTACCTGGTTCCGACAAACTCGTGTATGTCAATACAGAGACGGCGGCCGAGCCGACAGGCAAATACAAATCGTTGATGCAACGTGAAATCGAGACATACATGGATTGGTCGGAAGCTTCGTCGTACGGTTGGCGCGACGACCCGGACGCATTAGTAACACTCGCAGAAGATAGTGATTCCTTAGAGTCTGTCGATTTAGAAACACTCATGTTGCGCAAGGTGCACAACATGAAAATTATCATGGACTTTCAAACCCATATTGTAAATAAGGACGACAAGGACATTGTTACGGCTGACCGATTAACAGAACAACCAACATTGTCTTACTGTTGGTACTGGGGATGTTCGCGTGTCTGTCACGGTGACCGTTATTTAATCAACCGTTGGTGGTTGGTGTCGTCTTTGGTATTGTTTGTTATTCAATTTATGTGTGTCGTATTGTCGGCCCTCGTGTATAAGAAAACGCCGGGCGAGAAGGAAGACGAAGATGCGGGTGTCGATTTGGTAGTGGATGTTGAAGATGGCGACTTCGAGTTACCGCCGTTGCGCGGCCGACGTAAACGCCAATTGGTACAAAATCCTTCGGGCTTGATGTTTTAGGTATAAAGGTGCCCATTGTAGAGATAAATGTCTGACCAAAAAGCAAATGCTATTCGGATTGTACCAAACAAATGTGTGCATGTTCGCGCCGAAGTCGAAGGCCGTGCGTATCGTCTCATTTCTTTTTTCCATGTGCATCCGTCAGAAGTTCCCGAGGATTCGTGGACAATCTTTCGACATGAAGATGGTGTCTATCTCGTAGACAAATTAACCTTGTCAGTGATGGCAGAATGTGAATGTGAGTTGTTGAGTCGGACGTCCGACGAATCCTCGGATGAACCTGCGATTGTGTCTGTGTCACTAAAAGAAAATAAAACAGTATAAACATAACCATGTATTTTTTTAAATGTCTTTGTCTTTACAAGAATCTTGTCAGCTTTATGAGCGTCACGCCCGGCGTCAAAAGAAACTGCTATCTTTTGCTGATTTTAATCAACAACACTTTACTTGTTTACCTGCTGACGTGGAAGTAGAAACTGCGTTCAAGGGAGCAGTCTCAAAAACCGGTAAAGCCCATGGCTGGCCCATCCGGGCACGCTTCAAAAGTTTGCATCAACGTCTGACGAAATCCGATGTTGACAAAGTTGCCTCGAAAGTTTCTGCGGTTATTTCTCCTTCACAGAATTCGTTTATGCATGAAGATCCCAAATATTCCAAGGCCATCCGCATGAAAATACGTGCGCCCGAAGCCGTCCAAGAGGAAGCCGTCCAAGAGGAGCGTTGGTCGCTTGAAGAATACATTGATGCTGTTCGTCAATCCGATTTGAAAGAAAACAAAGGACTTATGGTACACTTTGTCCCAACAGCAAAAGGCGAGTCCTTGTCGAGTTTGGCGAGTAAATTGACAAAAACAACGTGGGAGGCCATCCGTGGTAAGTCTGAGACGCTGGTAATCAAGATGAAAGACGGTAGTCCGATGGATTTGAGCGAATGCGATATGAATGCGGAAGATGTTCAGCAATTTGTACACAACCGCAAGAAAAAGGTGGAGGGGCCATACTTTATTCGTTTTTCTCGTATTTAAAGTAGATAAAATAATTACAATGGATGACATAGAGAATATTTTAATTAATTTAAGGGTTTTACACTCTTTACCATGTAATGCGAGATTAGACACGACCTCGGTTTTATTTAGAATCCACACGCAGTCTGCATGGGTTCCCACGTTTGTGAGACGGTGGTGGGCAGCTCAGAACCGCGTGACTGATATTAACAGAATTCGCACTGTTTATTCTAAAGCCATTGCGCATGTACAATCAAATTCGAATGATTGTGCCCGCGTCAAAGAATATTTACAACAATCTTTGTCGGGATTGAAAAATTTAAAGACGACATATCGAAACGACGTAACCACAGCAGCCCTGATCGATGTTGTTGTCGACAATGTTCAACAACTTATGTTAGCATGAACGTGTAGGACAGTGGAGTGACAGTTCGCATTGAACGAATGACCGATATAATGTTGTTGACGTTATCCGGCGGCAATTTGTTTAAAAATACCTGCGAAACAGTCTTGTGCACGGAATTTGCTTCTGCCATCGAAAATTGTAAATAATCACCATTGACATTTGTTTCAATCAGAAAAAGAAACGATTCAACACAGTTGATGCCCGCCGCATAAAGAATTTCCTCAGCTTTGCGTCCAACCCAGCGTATTGAACGCAAAGAGGTGCTGTATGAGGGATATATTGGGCCAGTGACCGTCCACGAATTGCTGGTCAGATTGGACATAATGTTCATACATGCCACAACATCTGCCCGTGCCCGATGAACATTTTCAATAGGCTTATTGAACAGTTGTTCGTGCAACCCAGACAAGGAATAATTTCCAGTTGAGTTTCGAATGACCGACCGTGAGAAATGTAACGAGTCGAAGAAATACCAATGGAGAGGTAAACGAACATTATGACGGCGACATTCTAGTTCTAAAATAGGTTTGTCGGCGCGAAATGTATTGTGGGAAACGAACACTGGAATCGCCCCTGGCCGCGTTTGTGCCGTCACCCACTCTGTCAGTTCTTGGAATGCTTCTGACCAGAGGACAGGGTTGTTTTCCGTCAGAAATGAGCGTTCGAGTCTGGGTATTTCGGGAATTGGTGGTTCGGGAAACGTTTCAGCATTGGGGTCTGGGTCTATCACTTTCTCGAACCAGTTGTTCGACGACACACAAAAGACGGCGATTTCCCAAATACGACACGTCAGAAGTTGACGGACATCACCAATGAATTCGAGGTCAAACACAAATATTTGTGTACGACCGTTTAATAATTCAATACGCTGCATCTTTTTTTTAATTCATAGTCAGCTGTATTTTATACTTAAACTATGAGACACAAATGTTGAAACACAATTGAAAATATTTTCTTGAATGTAATCTTCCATTTGTACGTTTCCATTTACCGACTACTTTATTATAAGGGATTATCTTGGATTCGTTTGCTGTCACTTTGTAACACGAGCACCATTTGCCACCGGCGGAAACGCCAACCACCCAGTCATCCGAATTCGTATCCTGGTACGCGTGTCCCAGTGGTCGAGCACACTGTCGACAGGGCAAATGACAATCCGACCATGTTTTTTGAAAACATTCCGTATGATACCAACACCCACAATCCGTGACCATGTCCGTTTTTTTAGTTCCACAAATTGTACATATCATTTCTGTCTACATAAAAAAAAAGTTTATTTTTATAATCTATGTGGTTTATGAGACCATCAAAAATAGAATGCGTAACGACTATGTGGAATTCCAAATAAATCCAATTTTAGAACAAAAAAATGCGTCGACTTCAACAGTTATTGCAAACTCAAATCGTGTTTGTAGATGACACGCTGTACTTTTCATTTAAGAAACATCTCTTTACTGGAAAAGTTGCCAAGGGGGGTCTCATATGGAAATGCACATGGCAAAAACCTGGAGAAGAAGCGCGACCCGTGTTTTCCACGCCGGCGACGATAGAACAACAGAGATTTATACGTACATTCGAATCGTTAACAGACTGGACAGAAACATGTATACAAGAATGCCTGGACGAATACCATACAAGATACTCTTCGTGGAAACGCGTGCGCCACCAACGTACTGACCAGCCTATGGAAGTACTCTTCAAACACCTGCAAAAAAAACAACTGCCGAAGGAATCCACCAATTCGTCTAAACAAATTTTATTGTACGAACAACTCGCATCACACACACACCACATCGAAACCCTCAAGACGGCACTCGACAAGTGGACACAGTGGTTTACACAAACCCATCCAAACGTCCCCGTCCCTGTTGAATCTATCCCGAGTGACGAACCGCAAGTCGAACAATCAAATAATCCACAAACACAACCCTTTGTTCTGACCTCCGACACCGGACAATATATGGTACTGCACAGAGTGAACGAAGTCGCGCCAGCTGAATGCATATCTTGGCTCAAACAAAATGGCCCAGACTCCTTTAAAGACCTGCTGAGTTCATTGCCACAGTCAATACAATTTAAACCGGCGGTGACGGGTGAGGACACCTGCCCGACACAACCGTCGCCAGAAACGTCCAAACTTTTTGTACACGAGTTTTTTAAAAATATAGACTAATTATAATTTGTCTGTCTTCTCATTTTAGCTCTATAATCCGAACTCGATTGAGTATCATCTTCCCAATCAATGTATTTTACAATAATGCCGTAGAATAGCATTTTAAACGTCTTTCCAATCTCATCCCTCGATTTGGCGCCCGTTATGACGATTTTACCCGACCGAAATAACAGAAAGACCAATTTGGGTTCGGTTGTTCGAAAAACAAGTCCCGGGAAAAGGTCGGGCTCATAGGAGACATATGGCCCGTACGCGCGCGATAATTCTATCAACTTGAGCGTGTGTGGAACCTCGGCAGATGCTACGATGTTTTGTATTTTAAAGGCTCTGAATGAGACAGGAATGCCGTGCTTTTGCAACAAACGAACATACTTGCGCCCCGCTAAACGTGATTCTAATTCTGTCTTGGCACCAGTACACACCATATTACCAGAGGCAAATGCTAAGGCCGTCGTCCGAGGTTGGCGAATCCGCAAGGTGGCCGCGGCAAACTTTTGTGGGTTGTATTCAATAAATGGTTTTTCGAGTGCAATGGCTCTCAAGTCGAGATGGTCAACACCGAGATTGAACGTAGCCACCACATTTTGGAGTTCAAATGCGGGCAATGTCAAATCTTCACGTTCGGCATCTTTGCGAAAATCGTTAGGGTCAATTCGCTTTCGTTGTTGTTTCTTTTTTTTGGGACGTTTGACTTTGGGCATTCTATTACTTTATAGGGAACAATTCTAGATCGGCGTCGAAGCCATTTATAGTCCGTTCGAAACCATTTGTCGAAACGTCGATTCTGCGGGCGCCAACGCTGGAAGCACATGTTCACTCAAATAGTTGGCCGCTCCGCCGGGATACTCTGTACCAGAATGTCCCGGTAATTGAAAATCAACACACAACATAATGTGTTTACAGCAACGTTGCCGCCTTAAGCGCAGCACGAAATCGGGACATGTACATGACCATCGGACAGGCTCATAGTCCACTCTATAACCACTAGGAATGGCGCCATATTTTAAATATGGTACATGGTAGTGCCTGGCAACTGGGCCAATATCTACAAAGGGGGTACCACGGCCTTGTACCGTAAATCGTATAGGAACACCACGGCAATGTGTCCCCACTGGATTCATATGTTGAGGGGTACATGCATTACAATCTGTCATCTGATAAAAAAAAGAAAACTTTTATACCGAATTTGTCTGACCGTACCATGGGACAATCAAAAATTTGTCTGGCGTATTTTGTGACATTTATTTTAACAGACTTTTCTCTTTTGCGAGACGTTTTTCTTCCACAACAATCGTACTAATGCATTCTCTGCACGTTGGTCGTTTGTTTGACCATTGGTTTACACTAAATAGTTTTTTTTGCAGGGTCTTTTTACAAGCACAACATTGTGTTTCATTGGTTCGTTTCTCCAATGTTTTTTTGGACGCTTTGTTTTTTTGTTTTTGTTTTAATTGTTTCATTTTTACCAATCTCTTGTCGCTAGTAGTCATGTGATGCTTGTCATAGGTCGCTGGTTCTTTTTTACGGTGTTTTTTTACGTTCTTTCTTTTGTTTCTATGTCGTGTCTTGGTATCCATTTTTGAAAAGTCAAATAATCTTTAAATAGAACAGTTTGGCGTATTTTGTCTGAGTTTGATTTGATTCAAATCAAAAATTTGTCTGGCGCATTTTGTCTGAGTTTGATTTGATTCAAATCAAAATGCCAAAACGCCGACGTCGTAAGAAAAGGGGTTCTGATGCGTGGAAAAATATCGTTCGCTTACACCGGCGTGGGCCCAAGCGCATAAAAGTATCTGTACCGCGTCGCAGTGACGATTACGACCCACTAGTAGAGTCAGAACACTCTAAACGTATCCAAATAATTTTAAACGACGGCTCTAAAAACCCACCTAAAATTGGTGTCTCGGTTTTTAATCAGGCCTTTACAGACATGGGTCTCACTCAATACAAGGCATATACGATGGTTAAAAACAGGCTCACGCGCGCCGGTCATGCTTTAAAGAAGTGTCTCGAACTCTTTGAACACAATGACTTCATTCTAGGAGGAATGCGCGAGCTAAAGCTGGATAATTGTGTTGGTAGATGTATTGTCATGACGGGAAAAATTAATAAGCCAGACGTGCAATTAACAATTAACCCTGAGAAAAGAGAGCTTTCTAAAAAAGTCAAAGAATTGTTCTCTTCGAAGACTACATACAAAGGAGAGGTAGAATACATGTAATATTACTCTAATAATTTTAATAATTCATCTATTGTCGGTGTACTTGTACCAACTAGGGACATCTGTATTTTGATGTTTAGCATTTATATACGGCACGTTCGTCGGGTTAACATGAAACGATTGCAATGCACACAATGTAAAATCCATAGTATTGTCGTACGCTTTCGTCAGCTCTGTTTTGCTACACTGTGGGCCACCGCAATGGTCATGATTTGCTAATTCTGCCTTGCGCGCTTCGTTATTACGGGCCCATCTTCCCAGAGCGATTGGTCTTGACTTTTTAAAGATAGAGCGAAACATTTTTTTACTAGTATTAAACCACTAATATTAATAGTCACATATGACCAACTCGTGTCAAAGAATGTATTTAAGTTTTATGGCGCTAAGAAATGGTCAAAGCTTCCCAATCTCGTCTGGGCATAGCCGTTACGGTTCTATGAAATGCAATCACCCTGTCAGAGATATTCACAAAAATAAGCAATTTAAGGTCAAGGCCTGTGAAAATGGTAAAACAAGACTGGTTCGTTTTGGTGACGCACATATGCGTAATCGGTCATACGAGCTCGACATAATTGTGCACAGAAAAAAAGTAAACTTACTGCGGGATATTGGTCCTGTAAAAAATGGTAAAAAAGAGTATAAGTATTGTTCTGTTTCTTTATAAAATGTCTCTAGAAGTACGTTGTCAATGTTGTCCTGATGAATCGTCGTGTATTTCTGTTATAAAAGAGCCATCGACCAAGAAACGGCGCATGGGGCCTCTCGTACAACTGTCTTCGAGCTCCTCATCTTCGAGCTCCCGCCCAAAATCTTCGCGCATATCCTATCGTCCGTTGATAGTTGGTGCCTACGAGTACTACCAGAAGGATATGCTTAACTCGCTCGTAACGTTAAAACCCAAAACACACTACGAAACAGTCACAAACCAAGTGAAAACAAAACAGAAAAACTTTGGTGATATCCGTCTCGCCAATATTCGCCACTTTTGCGACCACGTTAAAGGCTACGACCGTTCAGAGATGCAAAAACAGTTCCACGAGTCTTTTTTACAGGCAGTAGCCCTGCATTTGTACAAAGACGACCCAGAAGTCGATATGGACAAGATTAAATCCATGAACGAGTGGCCTAATCTGAAACAGCAAGTTTTGTGTTTGACGCCTCGCCGTTTTGGAAAGACGACTGCTGTCGCAATGTTTGTCGCCGCCTACTTTTTGAGCGTCGAAAAGGCCCAATTGTGTATTTTCTCGACGGGGCGGCGGGCGTCCGACGGTATGCTTGCGAAAATTCACGAATTTATTAAACTGATTGACGAAGATATGGGTACTGACCATGCCTCGAAATGCAAGAAAAAGGGCGAATTTTTGTTCTACTACGGTGAAGGCGCCAACGACGTGCGAAAAGTGGCGTCATATCCTTCTGGTTCCGATAAGTTGCGCGGTGTCGGCGGTGACCTTATTCTATTGGAAGAGGCAGCTTTTATGCCGATTAAGATGTTTCACGAGGTCATCGTGCCTCTTTTAGAGCTAGAAACAACGGCTCTCATATGTATCTCAACACCACAGGACTCATCGAACTTTTACTCGATGATGTTTGAGATGGTTGACCAAGCCGGTGAGAAGCTCTTCAACCAGATTCAAATTAGTATGGTGTGTGAAGACTGCAAACTAACGGCCCATCCCGAAAAATGTACACACATGAAGCATCTTTTGCCTAAATGGAAGTCCGGTGGGAAGCAGGATATGGTTCGCCAGATTTACGGCGATAACACCGAAGATATGCTTCGCGAATCTATGGGCGTGACGACGAATGACTCAAACGCCATCTTCCAAGACGATTGGCTCGACCTCTTTACTTCGCGTGCGCCGTACACGTCCATTTCCACACCGCGCGTTATATTCGTCGCGTGTGACCCCAACGGTGGCGGTTCGTCACAGATGGCTATTGTGTCTTTATACCAGGACAACAATAATTTTGCCATCTGCGGAATGGAATCTCATGCCGTCAAGGGGCACGGCGAGATTCGCAATCTGTTGGAGACGCACGTGCGCGCCATACGCAACATGTTTGTGTCGTCGTTCATCATCTTCGTTCCCGAATCAAACTTAGGTCACGAAGCATCACATATGGCCCACATGCTTCGAGATATTCCTAAATGCCGGTCTCTCATGGAAAGGGGCGAACCCGGTGTAATTACAACACACAAGCGCAAAGAATTATACTCCAACACTGCTGTAGAACGTTTTGCAGGTCAGGGCATATGGTACGCATCACAGTTTGTGTGTGCCAATCCCTACGGTGACGCAAATGCACGTGAGGCCCGTGTTAAAAGAATGTTTCGCAAGCAGTTATCTATTTTCAGTAAGATTGTGGTGCCACGGGGCAAAGAGTACAACATTCCCAAAGTGATGTATTCCGGGAAAGAGCAGGGGAATGACGATTTGGTGATAACGTTTATGATTGCCCTGTATTGGTCGATACAATTTATGACCGGTCGTTCAGACCCGTCGGCTAAAGATATTCTGTAAAAAAAAAAATATACTATATAACACCCCTATTCTTTTTTATATATGTCATCATCAGGAATACCCAATCCTATAAGTGCTATCGAAAATGCGAATAAAGTTAGAAATGTTTTGATTGGTTGGCCCCAATCGATGATAGACAAAGATTTTCAGTTGTGCTTGAAATTTTTAGACATTCGTTATAACATATGCGCGTCAGCTTATGCGAATATAGTATTTTTAGTTGAATTGCGCGAAGATATGGAAGAACGAATTAGACATGTCTTGACCGACTACACACAAATGGTCAACCAAGTGGGTATTATTGCCACATTAACACTGGGTATTGCGTTAGGAGCATTTGGTTCGCTAATAGGGAATATTGATGAGCAGCCAGAATGGAAAAAAACTTTATTTGTAAGTTCCATTGTTGCAACATCATTATTATCCGTTGCCGCCGTTATAGAGTCCTTCTTTTTGTCTATTCATATAAATCAAGTAGAGGCTAAATTCACTGCAGGTGTGACGGGCAACTATGCGAATATTAGGGCATTCGATTCAGACGGTTTGATAAAGTTGAACGATACGTTTACATTTATTATGCTAACGTTCTTCCTCTCATTTATTACATTTGGCACAACCATAGCCGGTTCCGTTTATCTAGGACTAGGCGTTTCGAATTCAATATTTGACCCGGACAACCGTTTAATAAGTGGCATGGGTAATATTGTAAATGTTACAGATGGTATACGACCCATCAGTGAAATCGAGTCCGACTTTCAAAGCACTGCATTATGGACTACTTTGTCTATTGTCATTTTTTATGGACTATTGACTGTGCGATTCCTATCGAAATATATATATTATATACACTGGAAAGGATGTTTGAGATGTGTATTATTTATAGGGCTTCAAGGACTTTCGGCTTCAACTTCGAGCATGCGGTTACCCATTATGATTGCGGCCGACAAATACAATGGAATACAAGAAAAAATCAACACGAAAACAACAGAATGGCTAGGTGATTTACGGGACTTCCAAAGGTTATTAATAATCTATAATGAAAAAGAATCACCATACATATTTGCGCACAAAGACGGTCTATTCTTTAACACATATGCATTCAACACCAACCGGGCGGTGGACAGCTTTTACAGGACGCGCAACGATGAGTCCCTAAGATATTGGAAAAACAGGAAATATGACCCAGAACAGCGTAAAGACGTATTGCCAGATGCGTTACATCATTTAGATGGTAAGGGTGTAGCCGGGTTCGTTGGAGCACAATTGCAATATGCTACTGCGAGCGCACAGCAATTGTATAATAAGGGTATAAAACGTATTTTAAAGGAATTATATCACGGGGCCGATGAGCTTAACGCAAAGATGGAAGAAAGTGTAAAGGACGCTGCCCAAGAAAACGGGTCTGGAAGGGACGTTTCTGCCAAACAAAGAGGCTTCATACGTCAGAAATCAATTGATTCTTACAATCATATGTGTATGATGCAAATTGAAACATCAGACATTTTGAAATCTACAGAAACCGTAACCCCTATAACGGATATAGCCGTCAACATCAATTGCAAGGGACGAATGTTATTAATAGCATGGCCCGTTTTCGCTATTGTCGCATCCGTTTTAGCGTTGGTTATCGGATTTTCAACAATTGCATTGACGTTGGCCATTTCCATCCTGTTTTTGATCATTGGGGTTCCCATTGTAGTATGCACTCAAAAATGCGTTCCTAATTGCTGCCGCAATGATCCTTTATTTGTGATGGGTGAGTTTCTCCTAAAAATTTATGATGTAGTCATGTTTTTACCACACATTATAGGGGAATCCAGGAGTTATATATATAGGAAATATGGTTACAAAGAAGGGAATAATTCTGTATTTGGTACCTTCCGTCGGCAGAGTAGTATAGGTCTGGATT
>Ga0302122_10000388_pt1 | contig 27075 bp, 19 predicted proteins | sample CB21_SCM_MG_FD_203115 | JGI IMG/M metagenome (GOLD analysis project Ga0302122, IMG submission 203115) | Marine microbial communities from Western Arctic Ocean, Canada - CB21_SCM | ecosystem: Environmental > Aquatic > Marine > Oceanic | place: Canada: Western Arctic Ocean | collected 2017-09-28 | reverse complement strand
GTGCGGTCTCTAGACCGCGCTTACGAGCTGTGCAGGCCGCAAAAACGATAAAACCCGCCCGTTATAACCCGAGACGCGTCCCGGTCGGAGCTCCCGGTCGGGCACTCCTAGGCTGTTTACAAAGTCAAGCTTAGAAGCCGTGGATGACGATCTGCTCCTTGAGGCAGATCTCCTGCTCGTGCAGGAAGGAGTTCACGTTCGTGCGCTGGTCGCCCGAGAGCTGGATGATCTCGCCCATCTCCAGGTCCTTGTTGATGGCGCCGTTGCACTGGAAGTTCTTCTTCATGGCGCGGCAGATGCGCTTGGCATCCAGGTCGTCCTTCAAGCCCTGGACGGTGGTAATACACTTGCGCCCGTTGCGCTGCTGTACGCGGATGTGCACCTTGTAGGCGTTGGCGCCCTGCTTCTCGTCGGCGTCCTCGAAGGCGTCGAACGTGTCGAAGTTCTGCATGCCCTCCTCCATGGTGGCGGTGCCTCCTCGGGGCCTGCGCGGGCGGTCTCGGTGGGCGGTCCGTGCGCGCGCAAAGCGGTCGTGTGTGTGTCTCCGCGGTGGCTATGGCGCATGACCACTGGTCTCCGCGGTGGCGTCCGTGTGTGGTCGTCCGCGGCGTCTCGCGCGCATACCTCTGGCCGCAGTAGTCGGCTGTTCTCCGACACCACAGCCGAGAGAGACCACCGCCACAGCACTGGATTGCGTTTCGTTGATCGTACACAGCTCGCGGACGTTGATAACAGCTCTTATAAGACCGTGGCGCGTCCGTACAGTGGACCTCGCTCAGCTCAGCCTGTTTTGAGTACGTTCGGGTTTTGTGCGGAGCGGCGCATGCGTCAGAGCGAAGCATATCAGCTCTCAAAGCCCCTCGGGTACTCTGGCTACGCCTCATCAAGTTTACACCATCCAACGCGAAAGAGAGCCCAGCGCTGGGCAGCGCCGCTCTCATTATTGGAGCCCGGGCGCCAGGTCCACAGGGGCAGCAAGACAGGCCCGCGCAGAGGCCCACGCGAGTCATGGCGGAGGACGAGGGCCAGTACAGCCTGCCCCTCGCGCCCGTCACACCAGCACCATCCCAGCCAAACACGGGCCGCTCCGTGTCCATGGAGGCGCTCTTAGGCGACGTGGATACGGACTTGGATCGCCTCGGCCAGCTTTTAGGCGCGGACGGCGCCGTGCGCCGCAAAGCGGCCAAGCGGGTCAAGCGCGCGTTCGGCGTCGCGACGAGCAAGCATCTCAGCGACGCGTTGGAAGTCGCGTTGCACGCGCAAGCGGTGAAGCACGACGCGGAGCTGGCTTGCGTCCGGGCGGAGGGGAAGCGCGACCTTAACGCGTTAAGGGACGAGCTCGTGGGCCGCATGGCCGCAATGGCGAGCGGCGCCTCGGCAGAAGAAGCCGCGGCCGAGGCGGAGAAGGCCAAAGCAAGAGAAGCGCGGCTCGCGACGATGGAGTCGCGCCTAGATGCGTTGGCGCACAATTTAAGTGGCTTTGTCGACCACGACCAAAAAATGGCAAAAGAAACAGAAGAAAAAGAGCAGTACAAGGCCCTGTTGCGAGAACGGCAATTTGAGGGAAGAGCGGCGCCGGACCGTCCGAACCAAGGCGAGGACCTGGGGTACGGCTACCGGTCGGACGGCGTGCCTCGACAACCGAAAGCGATGGAGCGCTGGTTCTGGGCGTGCAAACAAATAAAGACCAGGCTCCTCCTGTCGCACTACGGCTGCCGCGTCCGGTGCGCGCCGCGCCACAGCGTGAAGACGCGGCTTGAATCGATGGACAAAGTGCTCGGCGATCTCAAGGACCGCCTCTCGTACTTCGAGACGCTCAAGCCGCCCGCCCCCGTTGTCGTAGAATCGAACAACGACGAGCTGGGTCCGCTAATGACGCGCCTCGCCGCCGCGGAGCAGTCCATCGACACGACGAACGAGGCTTTGGGAATAGCCCGGGAGCAGCTCAAGGAGGCGGCGACGCGGTCCGCGCAGCTGGGGGCGCAGCTCGAGTCCTCGAGCATCCAGCTCACGACGCAGATCGAGACCTCCAAGACGGATCTTACAAAACAGATCGGCGGCGTGGCGAGTTCGGTAGAGGTTTTTAATGATGAATTGTCGGTGGCCACGACGCAAGTAGCTACTTTAACTGCGGTCAAGCACGACGCCTTCGCCGAGAACATCCTGGATTTGGTCGCGGCGAACGCCGCTAGATTGGGCCTGACCGGGAAGACGAGTGGCCCCGGGGCCCCGGCGTACAACGACGCTCCTCTCGTTAGAAGAGTCGATGACTTAGAACAAACGGTGGCGAGCCACGCGCGGCACTTCGACGCGCTGGACGAGGCCGCAACAGCCATGCGGAATAATACAGCAGTGACGGACCTGGCCAAGCGTATTGAATTAGCGGAGCAGTCCATCGACACGACGAACGAGGCTCTGGGCATTGCCAAGGAGCAGCTCGGGAGCGCGTTGGACGCCAAGTCCATGCAGCTGAACGAGCAGCTCGACACGATCAATACGCAGCTCGGCGAGAAGTTCGAGGAGGGGTTTGGAAGCCTGAAGGGGAGCCTTGGCGAATTTAACGACGAGTTAAGTGTGGCCACCAACCAGCTAGGTACGCTGACCGCGGTCAAGCACGACACTTTTGCGCAGAACATTTTAGATTTAGTGGCCGAGAACGCGGCGCGACTAGGCCTCTCCGGGAACACGGCGCCACCCGCAAAAGTTGACGAGCGCGGCCTGCAAAAACGCTTCATGGAGCAGCTGGCTACGATAAATGTGGTCCAGGCGTCCGACGACCAGTGGGCCCTGTCCGACGATTTGAAGAATGCCATACATTTCGCGGGCGAGGAAACGACGGACCGGACGGCGCGCGGTTTGTGCGAGGAGCTGGCGAAGGCGCTTAGTGCGTCCACGGAGGCATTTAGTGAAGAGGTGCGGAAGGAGAGTGGGGAGCGGAAGCACCAGGACAAGCTCCAGACGAAGGAGCGGAGAAAAGACGCTATAAGCGCGAGGGACGCGGCCGTCGCGGCGTCCGCGTCCTACGCGGCGGGGGCCGTCGCACTCGCCGGAGAGGAGGCCGGACGTTTGGTAGATAAGCGCATGGCTGATGCGTTAGACCAAATGTCCAAGGATATGCTGAAGGGCAGCGGCGCGCTCGGGGAGCGGGTCACAGCTGTTGAAATAACAGCAAACGAGGCGCTGGCAGTGGCGACGCGGGTCGACACCGGCGTGCCGCTCTTAATCAATGAACAGAAGAAGCGGGAGAAGGAGCTCTGGGACTTCTGCCGCAGCGAGCTCTGTAGATCAGGGTGGTTCGAGGAGCGCCTAAACCGGTTAGCGACGGCTGTGGACCAGAAGCCCGACGAAGCTAGAGTTAAGATGCTTCTCCGGAAGCTGGACGCGACGCTACGGATGCACTGCGGCGACGGCGCGGCGCTTTCCATGTTAGTGGAGCGGATCCACGGGGAGGTCTCTAGGAAACTCAATAGAAGGGACGTCATGCGCCTTATAGAAATGGCCGTGGACGAGAGCGAAACGAGGTTGGCCAAGGTCGCCAAGAACGGCGGCGGCGCCCGCATCAACGCTGTTCTGCACGCCGCGACGCTAGGCGCCAAGGGGCTTCCCCCGGGTGCCGCGTCGGCGACGTTCGAGCGGTCCACAACTTTAGGACGACCGCGGACCGCCGCGCAGACGGCCGCGACAACTTTAAGGCCGGATGCCGCCTCGGAGATCTTCCGAGCCATTGCGCAACACGTGCACGAATCAATGGACGCTGATCTAGTACCAGTAGAGACGGGCCTGGAGCCCGCTCCATTAAAGGAGGCGGCGCGGTGGGCCGCGAGCGCCGCGTCGGCCGCGGTCCTGGGCTTGGCCTTGCAGGACGTGGAGAAACTATTCCTGGCGCGCGGGCCGACGACGCAGCCCGTGCTGTATCCCGGGCACACGCAGGTGCCGGAGCCGTTCATAGAGATGCGGCAAACATCACCAAACTTCACGAAGCCGCCTTATGATGAAAGGGGCATAAAGCGGACCTTCGAGCCGCCGGCCAACCAACTGATCCTTGCGTCGTACCCTAACGGGCGGCCCGGGGCCTTGCGGGCGCTTTCATTGGCGCCGCCCGACCAGGAGGACGACTTCGAGGACGTGCCGGCGTCCGAGCTCTCCGTGCTGCCCCAGAGCGGGGCGATGAGCCCGCTGTCGCACCAGTCGTAAGATCTTTTCGCTGTCCTTTGCGGACTACTAGTACATCACACTTAAACAGATGACGGCGCGCCGCTGAGCCGCTGCCGCAGCCCGGTCATGTGGACGTCGAAGAGGCGCTCACGCTCGCGAGGATCTAGCGCGCCCGTTATTGAGTGCCGGCGGAGCGCCGGTTCGGCGGTCGACCACCGCGCGTTCAAATGGCGCGCGTCGTGGAAGTGGGCGCGCAGAAGGCTGTTGTAACTCTCAATGAAGGACGCGTCAAACGAGTCTTTGAGGAACACGACGAGCGCGGCGGTGAGCACTAGTGTGGACTCGTGCAGGGCATCCCAGCCGGCGCGGTCGCGGGTGACGTCAGCCCCGGCAACGACGAGGTCGCCGCCGTCCTGGCGCGCGCGCGCTCTTACCGCGAGTGTGTCGTCTAGCCCGTCAAAGAGCGCCCGCGACCGGTCATCCGCGACTGAGGAAAAGTCCGTTAAGAGTCGAACGGACGGCTCATAGCTCTCGTCGCCGCCAAGGGCCAACACCACTTCCCTTACTCCTGCATCAGCGCACACAATGAGGTCGTAAGCGTCCAGGTCCGATTTTGCGAGCGCTGCGCCGGCCGCGGAGCTGCGATAGGCGTCGAACCCAAGCGCTTCGAGCGCCACTGCCTGGCGTGGGTCCGCTTGCCGCGCCGCCGCCTCGGTGAGACAGCAAGCATGGGGATATATCCACCAACCGGCGTCCGCCCAGTGGGCCAGCGTGTCCGCGCAGCACTCGGCCATGCGTGCACGCGCGTTGTCATCGTCGACGAAGAGGACTTGCGCGTGGTAGCGCGTATGATCGACGTCCAGTGACCGGACGCGCGCGGCCTGCCACTCGGCGAGGACGCCTTGCGGTGAGAGAGCCGTGGTCAGGTGCACCACAAGGATGCATATGCTGAGTCGCAGCATTGCTGCGGTGCGCTCGTGGATTAATCTGGCTTGTGAGCTCTGGCACTGCTAGTCTCACTGCTCTAATGGGTGCAGCCGAGGCGCAAACGCGGTATTGCAGCCGTGCGTACCTCTTTCAAGTCCGTGGACGAGTGATGCTGCCGCTGGTGCTATTCTAGAGGCTCTGACTCAAATGTACGCAGGCGCGAAACCCGTACGTAAAACCCGCGCACAGATATGAGAGCGCTGGGCTAGGCTAGTGCACAGACGAGACAGCATCAATGCGCATTTCTGCCACGCGACTGGCAGCCATGGCCACGGTTGCTGTCGCCGCGAAGCCGAGCAAAGTCTATGTGGTCACAGGGGCTACGGATGGCATCGGTCGATTAACAGCGCAAAAGCTCGGCGCGGACGGCGTGCACGTCGCCGTGCACGGGAGAACCCAGTCCAAAGTAGACGCCGTCTTCGCGGAGGTTGAGCAAAGTGGCGGCAGCGCGAGAGGCTTTGTGGCCGATTTGAGCTCGATGTCAGACGTGCGACGATTAGGCGCCGAGATTTTAGGCGCCTACGACAGCATTGATGGTCTGCTAAATAACGCAGGAACTTTCAGTGGAGACTACACGGGCGAGCGCGTCGTCACGAGCGAAGGCAACGAGTATTCATTAGCCGTAAACATCCTTGCACCCTTCCTGCTTACATCGCTGCTCCTCGACCGCGTCCGGGCCTCCGGTTCGGGTCGCATACTGGTGACATCCAGTATGTCGGCGGGCGCGGCGGACGCCTTGTCAGATCTACAGTGCGAGCGGTGGTCGGAGCACCGCGCGTACTCGCTCTCGAAGCTCTGCTGCGCCATGATCGCGTTGGAGCTGCATGAGAGGTACGGCGCCCCGCCAACACTTTGTGTACATACGATGGACCCCGGCACGGTCAACACGAAGATGCTCATCGCGGGCTGGGGCCGGTGCGGTATCCCGGTCACGCAGGCCACGCGGTCCTACCATATGCTCGTCGACGGTGGCTACGGGGAGACCTCGGGCGAGTGCGCGGGAACGGGCCTGAATCGCGAGGCGAAGGACCCGGCCGCGCGGCAGAAGTTGTGGGAAGACCTCACAGAACTAACAGGGGCCTCCTACCCCGCGGCCTAATGTGAAATGTGTTTTAGCTCGCCAGCGCCGCGGCGTAGGGGTCTTCGGGCGTGAGGACCCACGCCTTCAGCGCGAGGGCGACGGCGAGGAGCCACAGACCGTTGTGGTACGACGCCTGGCGCGGCCGGAGTTAGGCCACGTCCCGCCGCAGCGTGTCTAAGTCGGCTTCTAATGACGCGACGGCCTCGACCGGGGCCGACACGGAACGTCGGTCGGCGGCGGGCGGCGGCGGGGCGCGCCGGCGCAGGGCGTCACGCGCAACGTCGGCGTCGTCGAGTGCGGTCGCTAGCTCGGTGGCAAGCGTCTCGTGCACGTTCTCGCCTCGCGTGGCGACAGCGAGGCATTCAGCACGCGCGGCGTAGTTCGCCGCGCCTAACGCCGCCGTTCGCGCGTAGCACGTCCGGCGTCGGCCGCGAGACCATCGAGGAGTACCGGTCGCCGATGGTCTCTGGCGTCTCGTGGTGCGGCGGCGGCGGCGCGTCGGACTCGTCAGCGTTTGCGGTCTCGCCCGACATGGTGTGCGATGAAAAATTCGGGGTGCCAAATATTTGTAGTTTTTGTTATATGCGGCGCCCACCGTTACGTTCGCGTTGCTGGCTTGGAGATCAGTCAAATAATTCTTCACACAGACCAATCGATACGCGGCTGGCACGTCGTGACTGGCTCGTGTCGGGCCTGTGGCGTTGGCTCTGTGGCAAAACCCGCACACCAAACGCGGAGGATTGCTCTCTGTCATGGCGTAATTTCAATTTGAGCCTGTGGCGCCGCCCAAACAGATGAAGGGCGCCACAAAAAGATTTAAAGCGACGGGTTTTACAGGCCTCGAGCCCCCATCAGCTCCCGCGCGGCGTGGCGTGTGCCAGCCTTTGCGGAACGCCATCGAGCCGTCACATCGATGGCGTTCTATACGCAGCTCCTGCGCGGCGCCGCGCGCTCGCCCACCCTTGCCGTGGCGGCCCTCGCCGCGGGCACGGCCGCCTGCGACGGCGACCCGCCGCCCACCCTGCGCCAGTGGTTACACAAGGACACCTTCAGCGCGGCCTTCTCGCAGGGCTTCGGCTGCGAGGCCGCGAGCTGCGGCGCGGCGCTGGGCCTCGCGGACGCGCTCGGCGGGCCCCGGGAACTCAGGAGGAAGCTGGACAGCGTCGCCGGCGCTTCTTCAGGTGCGAAGTTGGCCGCGGTCCTGGCCTGTCCGGACATTCCACTTCTATCATTCGAACGGCTCGTGAAGCAGATGCGGTTCCGGGACGCGCTTTTGGACTATGGGGATTTGGCCCTAAGGGAGGGCGGCTGGGCGCGGCTGTCCGCGTTCCGGCGGCACTTTTCCGCCCTGGTCGGCGGGCGGGACACCCGAGCGCTGGACCTGGTGCCCTTCGCCACGTCCGCCTTCAACCTGACTAAGTGGAGGTCAGACATTCTATCCGAGGGGTCGCTCGAGACGGTGTGCTTCGCGTCGGGCGCGTTCCCGCCCCTCTTCCCGCCGGAACGCATCGGCGAGGCGCTGTACACGGACCTGGCCTTCTTCGCGGACGCGTCGGGCTGTAGAGGGCTAGAGAGGTCGGCCGACTCGCGGGTGTTGCAGATCTGCCACGCCGACGTCCCGTTCAACGTGCCCTCGTGGGTCCTGGAGTCGCCTGCTTCGCTCGGCGTGCGCGAGGTCTGCTCCATCGTGGTGACGGGGAACACGCGCGTCGTGCCCCTGCCCCCCGGCGCGCGCGCGCGCGTCGCGGCCGCGCTGGACGGCGCGCGCGAGGCCGTGACCTGTGCGATGGACCGGCCCCTCGAGCGCGTCGCCGCGGGCCACTTTATTTGTCGCGTGTCGCCTCCAAAACGCGTCGCGGGCGCCGCGGACGCGCTGGCGCTCTCGGCGCTGGTCGCGGTCGCGGCGGGGGCGGTCGCTGCTGTGCGGCGGCGGTAGGTACTTGTTATGTTCAGTTTTATGTATACTTGCGCGGACCAAAAACCCGAACCCGAACCCGTTTTGAAGGCGAGGTCCAGTGTGTTTTGGGCGTCAGAAGCGGCGCAGCAGCAGTGCCGGCACCATGGCGACTTCCCAGACCAAAGGCCTCCTCACCCTCAACGAGCAGCTGCGCAAGATCGAGCGCGAGGTGAACCTCAGCTCGTTTTACGGGGAGGGCTACGCGGCCAGCGAGCTGGCGGCCAAGCCGCTCGTACTGGTGATCGGCCAGTACAGCACCGGAAAAACCACCTTCATCTCCACGCTCTGCGGCGGCGAGTACGACGGCTGCCACATCGGCCCGGAGCCCACCACGGAGAAGTTCGTGGCGGTCGTGGGTGTCCCAAAGGACCAGCCCAAGGCGTCGAAGCGCGGCAACTACGTCTCGATGATGCCGTCCCTGCCCTTCGGCGGCCTCGCGCAGTACGGCCAGGGGTTTTTATCACGGTTCGTGGCCGCGTTCCACCCGCAGACCGAGGAGAAGACGGAAGGCCACAACCTGGCCCAGACCGTGACGTTTGTGGACACGCCCGGGGTCCTGTCGGGCGAGAAACAACGGATTAGTCGAAGTTACGACTTCGCCGAGGTCAGTCGGTGGTTCGCCGAGCGGTCGGAATTAGTTTTACTGGTTTTCGACGCCCACAAGCTGGACATTTCCGACGAATTCCGGCAGATCATCGAAGGGCTGCGGGGCTACGAGAGCCGCGTGCGCTGCGTCCTCAATAAAGCGGACCAGGTCGACGCGGAACGTTTGGTGCGTGTGTACGGCGCGCTGATGTTCAACATCGGGAAAATATTGAGGACGCCCGAGGTCATTCGCGTGTTCATTGGTAGTTTCTGGGACGAGCCTTTGAGACATGCCGAGTACGAAAAGGTGTTTGATAAAGATAGGAAAGCTTTGGTGGACGAGATCTCCCACCTGCAGCACACGGCCACGGCGCGGAAGGTGGACGACCTGGTGCGCCGGGGACGCTTGTGCTTACTCCACTGTAGATTGTGCAACCACATCCTGGACACGTACGCGCCGTCCTTATCCGCGCGGCTCTTGGTCCCCGGTTCAAATGCGCGCGCCAAGGCGAAGTGCATCGCGGAGATCGACGCCGTCTACACGGCCGTCCTGCAGAAGTACGGCAAGGAGGTGTCCCGGGGCGACCTCCCGCCGAAAGAGGTCTTCGTGGCCGGTCTCGAGAAGCTCGCGTCGCTCCACGAGCTGCCGCGCACGGAGGAATCGACGACCATCGACGACGTGAAGTACTGGCTGGCGGAGTCGGTGCCGCGCATCACGGAGCCCTCGGACTCGCCCGAGGTCTCGCGGCCCAAATCGTTCGACGACGACCGCTTTAACTTGTCGCGCGAGGCCAAGCGCCGGCGCGCCTCGGCTTCCTCGTCCCTGGGCGCGGCGCCGTTAGTCGCCGTGGGCGTCGTGGGCCTCGTCGGCGTCGGCATCGCCTTCGCGGGGGACCTCGCCGGGGCCCGCGCGCTCCTCGATGGCCTGGCGGCCCGGCTCGGCGACCTCGTCGCGGCGCTTTCGCGCTCCTTCTCGGGGGCCGTGGACCAGGCGCGCGAGGCGGTCTCGGGCCTGGGCGGGGCGCCGGCCGCGGCGGCGGCGTGAGGTCGGGTCGGACGGCCGGGCGCGGCCGCGCGGGAGAGCTGATGGTAGCAGCCGGGAACAATTAGTAACACTGTGCCCTAAGCCTCCTGTTTCGACGGCGTCCGGTGTTGCAGGTGCTTCGACTGCGGGCCGACTCCGGGCCGGGTTTGCCGGCCCGAGCTGCCGAGCCGAGCCGTGCCGCGTCGTCAAAAAATAGTCAACAGAGTCGCTGAAGAAGCGTCTGCTCTGGTCTCAGGACTTCACGATACCAACGCTCGAAACGCTCGAGCGCCGGCGCCTGCATAGTACTACAACACGAGAGTGACGAAACACGAGAGTGCAAGACCAGAGTCTGTCAGACACTCGCTACAGGACCACCGTCACCCGGCACCATGTCTGCGCAAGTGGTGCGCTCGCCGTCGCCTGAGCTCGCCGCAAAGCAGCGCCAGGCCACCGCGGCCGCGCGGAACATGTACGACGCGCTCCAGCGGAAGGAGCGCGCGTCCGCTCTAGAAATGGCGTCCATCGCGGGCCAGCTGCGGGAGCTCCTCGCGAGAATCGAGGCGGAACCCCAAAACACGGCCGCGGTGAATAAATGGTGGGCCGTCCTGTACGAGGCCAACAAGGCGGACGGCGCCGTGCTCAACGACACCATGTGGTCCGCTCTCGTCGGCATGAGCAAGAAGGCCGCGCGCGAGGCGGCCAAGGCGCAGCCCGCGGCCGAATAGATACTTCCCTCCCACTTCCATTACCATCACCGAAGCCGCGGTCTCGCGAGTAAGCTAGAAATCAACAAGTTGCCTACTACTCGCCCCAGTGTACCCCCACGCCGCCGTCGTCGTGGGCGGTTTGAGAACGGCCTCTGCGGGTCGCGAGTCTGGTCTACTGACCGGTCGGAGTAAACACAGCGTTAGGAGCCCTAGGTGCGCCGCTTCTTCGCCGCAGGCTCGACGTCCTCCGCGACCTGCCGGAAGCGTCGCGCGTGGTCGCGGATGAGTCCACGGATCTGCGGAAGCCCCAGACTGAGCCCCGGATCGACCGAGTCCAGGGCGCCGGGCGGCGGTAAGAGTTCGCCGTCGCCCCTAATGGGCTTGAGGTAGGCGTGGTCCAGGCACGCGTCCGCCGCGAAGCGTTCAGATGGGTCCATGGCCACGAGTTTCCCCAGCAAATCCACCGCGTCCGGCTCCGCGCCCGGGTATAGGGCTGCAAACGTCCGCCTTCCGGTAGGCGCGGCGCGCTTCGCCGCTTCTAAACGACGGGTCACGTCCTGGGACGTACTTAAAGCGGCCACATCTTCTGAAGTGCACCCCACGACCCGTACAATGGTCGCCAGCTGGTCGTCGCCCGGGTCGATGCACTGGGTCCGCGGCGACAAATCGGAGGCGTCCCCCGGGAACAGGGGCCGCCGGTCCACGTAGCACTTTACTGAACTTTTCTCCATGCTCAACAACTCCGCTAAGACGCACCCGCAGGCCCACATGTCCACCGCGGCGTTGTAGGACGGCGCCCTTAACAACAATTCGGGCGCGCGGTACCACCGAGTGACCACGTGAGAAGTCATCTGGCGCCGCAAAGGCGGCCTTTTAATCGGTGTTGGTATATTGTCGTCGTCCTCCGCGGCGCTCAGACTCACGGTCCGCGCCAAGCGCTGGCGCGGCAGGGTCCGGGCGAGCCCGAAGTCACAAATTTTGAGTGAGACGGGCTTGACCTCCAGCAAACAATTCGCAGGCTTGAGGTCCCGATGGACGACACCCGCGGAGTGGAGCCACCGCAGACCCCTCAACAAATCGAGGGAGAGCCACCGTATATGATCACCGGTGAAGTACTGGTTGGATGACACGACTTTCTCCAAGTCCGTCGCGGCCCGTTCAAAAATGAGGAACACGTCGGCGTCGTCGCTCGGATCGTCCAACGGTGTCCGTACGTCCAGCAAATGCACGATGTTGGCGTGCTGGGGCAGGTTCGCTAGAATTCGCACTTCGCGGATGATGCACAAAGCGTCTCTTCTACTATCGAAGGCGCCCACGACTCGTTTCACAGCAACCTGCTTGCCGTCCTTTATTTGTGAAGCCGCACACACTTGGCCGTAGCTCCCGCGGCCGACCAGCTTCTCCAGGTTGAAATGAGCAGCGCCGCCGCACGCCTCCCAGTCGCCGCCCTGGCCATCCGTCTTGCCGCTCCAGCCGAGGCGCTGGGCGAGCCGGCGCGGCGTCGCAGCGGCCATGCTTAATGGATCGCGGCGGCGGCGTGCCTCCTTGCGGCGCGCGCAGCAGTAACAAAGTAGACTACCTGCGCTTGTTTGGCTCTGAGGCCGCGCGTAGAGCTCAAGTTTTGTGCGCCAGGCGTTTTAGTATGATGTGTCAATCACCTACAAGCAGTGGGGCGACGGAAAACGAGCTGTGTGGCGCAAAATACAGCAGGCATCAGCGGAAATCACGCAGTGCCAAACCCGTTTTGTCAGTTTCCCAGAACCAGCCGTCCGTCCCGGGTAGTGACTCCTACGTCGCCCCTCGACCGGTTGGAACAAACACGCCCTCGCGCGAGTCGAGGAAAACCCGTGCACCACCGTCCTCAAACTTTGGAATTGTAAGCCGCCAGCCGCGGTGATCGGCGTCGAGCGCGCTGCACGGCTGCTATCGCACGCCAAGAACCTGCCACGACCGCTGCGGCGAGCGCTGCTACCGGCCGTCGCGCGTGCAGCGGGGCTGCCGTGCCTGTGGCAAGCACCACGAGGCATTGGCTGCCCGGTTCAATTAACACGCCGCAAACGCCGCGGTAACAGAATAGCTCCCGGAGACGCAGCAGCCATGGAGTTCCTGCTCGGCTACGGCCGGAAGGCCGCGGCGCCGCGCGCGGGCCCCGCGGCCGCGCTCGAGGCGATCATGCAGCAGGAGTTCGAGATCGACGCCGTCGGGAGCGAGTTCATGCCGTCGTTGACGCAGTACGACCGCGACCTGGACGCGGACGAGGCGCCGCGCGCCCGGCGGGACTTCACGCCGTTGGAGGTTCCCGTCGGTCGGCGGGGCGGCCCGAAGAAGCGGAGCTCGTCGCTGCCGCCGTCTATGGTCCGCAAGCAAGCACAAGCTAGAATAGACGACTGGGCCGCGTATGACGATACGGGCCCCTCGGAGCAGATGGCTTCGTTGACCGTGGTCAACCCGCCACCCCCGGCAAAGAAGCGCCGGTCGCTATTGCAGAAAGCGCGGGACGTACGCCGGGCCCACATGCTGCCCCGGCTCACGCGAAATGCATCGTTTGACGTGGCGAACGGCTGTTTGACGGCGCGGACGCCGTCCTCGGACGTGGCCCAAGCCCTACGGGACCGGGGGCGCTTCGGCGCTTCATCGACGGTCAAAATCACCGTGGCCTTCCTGGACACGAGCGCCGTCGTCGTGACGGCGCGCCACGACGACGCCTGTCGAAGCGTCCTAAGTGCCGCCGCTTTAGCGATCGGCGTCGGCGCCGAGTACGTCTCTTCCTTAGGCCTGTACGCGTACGACGGCGATAATCGGTGCGCCGCGCGGCACGAGCCCGACGCGACCGCCTCGTCCCTAAAGAATGGCAAGGTGGTCCTCGCCGTGCGCCTCATTACAACTTTACAACTCGCCGCCGCCGCGCGCGGCTTCCAGACCTTGACGGCCTCTGCCAACGAGTCCGCGCTCGCGCGCTTGCTGCACGCGCAAGCCGCCGCCTACGCGCTGGACGAGCGCTGCGCCGCCCCCTTTGCGGATAGTGTGGCCCAGGACCTCGCCGCCCTGCGGCTGTGGGCGCGGGCGCGGCGCGACGCGGCGACGCGGGGCCTCGACGCGGACGACGACGCTCTGGTAAGGCCGCTCGCCCTCACCCTGCTCGCGACGCACGGCGTACAGGCCTTCGACGCGGGGGACGAGGGCCGCGTGCGCGACACGCTGGACGCATTCCTCCGCCAAAAGGCTTTGAAACGAGACCGGGCCCGCGCGGCCGCCCGGACGCCCAAGAAAGCCGCCAAGATCGAACTGGAGATCGTGGAGCCCGCGGCGGCCGGCGAGCGCGTCGTTCGTGACGGCGGCTACGCGCCGGAGGCGGCCTTCCTGGCGACCGTGGCGGCGCACTCGCGGTTCGGCGCCCAGCTCTTTCCCTGCGCGGTCCGGCGTCGCGCGCCGAACGAGCGGAGCGCGGACCGGGCGTGTCCTCCGCGAGTGCTCGCCGTATCGCGGGCCGGCGCCGCGATCCTGAGCCACGACCTCGCGTCCGAGCTGCAGCGCGTGCCCTTTGCGAGGTTAAGGCGGTGGACGCGGGCCGAGGCCGTCGTGCGCTTCGAGGCCGAGCAGCCCTTCGACTGCTGGGGCCCCCTTCATGCGCGACGGCGGTCCGCGGCCAGCGACGACGCGAAGAAGCGGCGGTTACGACGGCTCGCGGCCTTGTCCCAGGGCCGCACGTCGCCCCAACAGGCGCCCACGTCCTACTTCACCTTCTTCGGCGGTGCGCCGAAACCGGTGGAGGCGCCCGCGTCGCTAAGCGAGGACGAGTCCTCGGACGACGACCTGGACGCACCTTCGCGGAGGGTGCGCTTCGAGATCGATTTGAGAGGCGACGAAGGAGCCGCCCGGGAGGTCCTGCGCCTCCTGGACGACTACGCCGCGCACGACCTCCAGGCCCATAAACCGCGGTGCCAGTACCATTCCATCTTCGGCACCGGCCTGCCCTCGGCACATGCGGAGCGCGTGGCGAGGGCCACCGTCGGGACGCCCGCGGCCCTGGCGACGGAGGGCGGCGGCGCCTTGGGGGACCGGCCCACGGTCTACAACGCTCTTGTGAGTGCCGTGATCCGGCCGCCGCGCTTTTTATACGACTGCCGCATCCTGGGGCCCTCGTCCTTCGAGTTCAAGGACAAGCGCGTCGTGCGGCACGATCTGGTGTTGAGGAACGCGCGGGGGCTGCGCCTCCACTGCTCGCACTGGCGGTTCACGGACGAAACGAAGCGGCCGTGCGTTGTGTTCATGCACGCGTGGACCGGCGTCCGACGGTGCCTTTGACTCGGCACCCCCGTCGCTCGGGGGGCCCCAAAAACTTCCGCGCAGGCCAACTCCGCGTCGCGCGTCCAGGCGTGCTCCTATCTACCGGTCGCCCTGTCGCTGGGCTGCGCGATGTTTGCCTTGGACTGCGGCGGGTCGGGCGTCTCGGACGGGGCCCACGTCTCATTAGGATGGCACGAGGCCGACGATTTGAGGATCGTGTTGTTGCATCTCCGCCGCCAAGTACACGTGAGTGCCCTGATCGTGTGGGGCCACTCCATGGGCGCCGCCGCGGTCATCTACTACCAGGGCCGGTACTTGACGCGGACGAACGTGACCGCGCCGCGCTTGGACGCGTGCGTCCTGGACTCGCCCTACGCGGAGTTCGGCGAGCTGGCGCGCCACCTCGTGGCCCAGAACTCCAGGGCCGCCACGGGCGGCCTGGGGAAGTACGTGGCGGGCTTCACCGTGACAAGAATGGCCCTGGACCTGGTGCTGGACGCCATCGACGCGACGTGTCGGCAGCTCGCGGGCCTCTCGCCCCTGAAGGACCTGTCGCCCATGCGCCACGCAAGCGAGTGCTCCGCGCCGGCGTTGTTCATGCAGGCCCGGTCGGATCGCATCATCGCGTTGAAGCACGTCGAAGCTTTGGCGAATAGGTACGGCGGCAGTCGCAAACTCGCGATCGTCGACGGCACGCACAGCTCCCCGCGGAACGGCGCCGCGCGGCAGTTCGTCGCGCGGTACCTGGCCAAGCACGTCAAGCTGCCCGCGGACGCCGCCGTCGCGGACGGCGCGGCGCGGGACCGGGTTTTGGAGCTGGCGCCGTGGCACCGGGCGCGGAGCGCCCTGCCGCCGGCGTGAGTAATGATTAGGATATTATACACAGAACATTACCGGGCGCATAACGAGGGCAGCGCGTCGCCGCCTAGGATTCCCCGGGCGCCTCATCGACGCAGCTTCACGGCGCCTCAGAGCCGACCGCCCCGACCGCGCCCGCGCCCCCGGCCGCGATCCCGCCCGCGACCCGGCCGCGCCTCGAAGGACCGCGCCTCGACGAACTGCCGATTCCCTGAAGCCTCGACCTCCGAAAGCCGCTCCTTGTGTTTCTTGCAGGTCAGGTGCACGGCGAGTTCGCTCGGCGACGTCGTCTGCACGCGACACAGCTTGCAGTAGGACCGCTCGCGCCACACCTTGGACGCGATGAGGTGCAGAGCCGATTTGCGGTGGGTGTCCAAGTCGCCGATCGAGGACCCCCGGAACGCGCACAGCCGGCAGTAGAACTCGCGCTTCACCTTCTCCGACGTGATACACGCGTCCACCAACGCGTGGGCCTCCCGTAATTGGGAGGGCAACGCCCTCGCAAAAGCCGCGTCCGGCGTCCCGGGCCTGCCAGAAGGCGGCCTTTCCGAGTGGCGCTTCTTCGGCCGGTTCTGCGGTAATAAGTGAGCGGGTAGGGGCGGGATGCGCTCGTCCTCCAGCGACGCTAGGACACCTTTGGCGATTTTTTTGGGCCGCACGATGCCGTCGTCGCTCTCACTCACGTCGCTGTCGCTGCTGCTCTCGCTCTCGTTCGCGAGTTCCGCCTCGAGGAGCGCGATGCGCTCGTCGAGCGTGAGGGCTTCCTGGAGCTCGGCGTCGCCCGAGAGGCCGGGGGGCGCGTCGCTGTCGCTGTCGTCCTCGCTGTCGCTGTCGCTGCCGTCCTCGTCATCGCTGTCGCTGTCGTCGTCGCTGCTGCTGCTCGACGCGGCGGGCGGTGATCTCCTGAGTTCCGCGGCGGCGCTGCTGTCGCTGCTGTCCTCGTCGCTGCTACTCGACGGTGCCGCCTTACTTTTCATGAGTTCCGCGGCGGCGTCGCGGCCGCTGTCGTCGTCGCTGCTGTCGCTGCTGCTCGCCTCCGGCGGCGACGGCGGCGGTGCTTGCTTGGCGGCGGCGCCGCCGGCGCGCCGGCGCGCGGCGGCGGCCCGGGCGGCGACGCGACCGGCCTGCAGCGGGTCATCACTGCTGTCGCTGTCGCTGTCGCTGCTCGCGTCCGGCGGCGGCCGCGGCGCCTTCTTGAGCTTTTTCTGCTTCTTCTTTGCGACCCTTGATGTTAGCTTGAGCTTCTTGCCCATCTTCTAGCGGCGAGCGATGCAGCTTTGCTCTAGAGCTCTTTGCAGGCGCCCGGGATGCCGCAGCGATCGCCACAGCGAGAAATTGGATGACTAGTCGTTATTCACAAACGTCTCAAGTGCTACGCTGTTTGCTATTGCCGCTGCCGCGCATATGCATGCAAAGTGATGGTTTAACATGCGGGTTTTGTTTAAATCAAATCGGGTTTTGCGCGTCAAAATTAGCAGCCGCGGATCGTTCCCGGCACCCACACGGCCGCAGTATCACCTCTTCAGAGCGTTGTAGGGGTTGCCACCGTCAACCTGAGCCCAGCGCGACGTCGACGCGCCGTCGCCCGCGGGATCCAAGCCCAAACGGCAAGAAGGCAAATAGATGCGCCGCGGCGTCCTCGGCCCGGACAACAGCCCCAAGAAGAAGCTCGGCAAGCTCGGGCCCGACAGCCCACACACGAGCATGGTGCGCCGCGGCACGCCCGGCCAGCCCGCCGGCCAGAATTTGGTCGTCGAGGAGTACGCGTACTCCGCCGCCCAGAACAATTATCAGAGGGAGGTGGGGAACCGAGCCCCGGAACTCGTGCATCGGAAGCCCAAGCCCGGCGAGGCCGCGCCTCTACCCGGAGAGCGAGGAGAAGTTTTTTACAAAGACGCGACGCCCAAAGCCGACCACTTTATGCAATTCCGCGTCAAGCTGCCCCGGAACCTCCGGCAGGCGCTTGCTAGAGATCCGCCGCCGCTCGAGTTGACGTTGTGCTTCGCGCCGAACCATGATAGTGATGAATATGTCGTGGTGGCGGACCAAAGTCATTTACGGAAGTGCGACGCACCTCGAGGCGAGCCGCGCGGGTCGCGGGACAACGTGCTCGGGGCTATTCTACGCTTCCGCGTGGAGTTGGGGAGTTACAGGCAAGGCGACAAGCGGTTCGTGATCAAAGCGTCTCTGGCAAGCGAAGAGGCGCAGAAGCGGGGCCTGCCCGCCCTCGAGCCGGCCTACACCACGCCCGTCTACGTGGCGTCCAAGGTCAAGCGGTCGCGCATGGCAGCCCACCAGAACCAACAGGTGGACGACGACGCGAGCGTGAGCCCGCACCCTTTACCTCACGCGCGACGGCAGCGCATCGGCCAGCCGTCCGCGCCGCGGATGCCGTCGCTCCAGGCCGTGGACCTGTCGCAATTGCAAGCTAGGTTGGACGGTTTGGAAGAGTTGATTGTGGACCGAGTCCTACCTATTTTGGATCGCCTCGACGACCGCTTAGCTTCCACCGCACCGGTGGAGGAGGAAGAAATGCCGGCGTCGCAGGACTCGTTGGCACAACTCGTGCGCGCGCCGACGTGGTCCGACGCCGTGTCCGCGATGGGCACCGGGATGGGCGACGCGAGGGACGCCTTGCTCTCCTTTAGCCTCTCCCAGGACTCCCAGGACGCGCCGCCGCCGCCACCGGCGCGGGACTAAGGTGGTTGCTGCCCGTGTGTTCTTGTCGTTGGTACGGTGCTAGGACTAGTGGTTTTCTGGGGGGAGACGCCGCGCGTCGCCGGTTCATCGGCGGGCGCGGGCCGCGCCACTTTTAATTCCAAGTAGAACCGCCTCGACAGCAACGCGCCCCGAACAGTGTGCAACGCTCGCTCGCGCCTTGTCGATGTCGATGTCGCGACCGACATGTTCCATGTTCAAAACGGGTTTTTAAGCATGCCTAAAACCAGCTCAAAACGCGTTCATACTGTTCGCATTCATACTGTTCGCACCGCATAAGTGAACCTCTCAATCCAATCGCTGCCACGCCAACGCAGTCGCAGCAACAATGTCCATTCTAGCCCACAAGTGGGTCTCCAGCGGCGCCTTGCAGGGCCAGGCCGCCTTTGCCAAGGCAAGAGTTGTCGTATCACTACACGGCATTATGGGCAGCGGTCGCAACTGGATGACGGCCGCGCGGCAGCTCGTGAAGCGCCAACCGGGCCACAAGGTGCTCCTCGTCGACCTGCGCGGCCACGGCGCAAATACAACGATCGCGGGGCCGCACACCGTGGCTTCGGCGGCGCGCGACGTCGCCGTGACGGTGGCGCACGCGTGCGGACCAGACGCGCCGACGCCGTCCGACGCGACGGCGCTCCTGGCGGACGGGACCGCACCCTTGGTCCTCGGCCACAGCTTCGGCGGGAAGGTCGGCCTGGCGTATGCCGCGTCGCGAAGCGAGCCGCCTGTCCGGACCTGGCTCTTCGACTCGAACCCCACGAAAGCCACGAGCGCTGGCGGCGTCGGCGAGGTCCTCGCCGTGCTCGAGGACGCGGCGCGAGACCGGGTCTACGCGTCCACGAAAGCAGCAGTGGCGGCGCTCGAAGAAAGAGGCCTCGAGGCGCCCACGGCGCAGTGGCTCGCGATGACGACGGCGAAGGCGGACGACGGCGTGCGGTTCGCCTACGACCTCGACGCCGTGCGCGCGCTGTACGACGCCCACTGCCAGACGGACCTGTTAGCCGAGGCGCGTGCGCTCGACGCGGACGACCGGCTGGGTTTAGTCATAGCGGGCGCGGCCGGCGTCGTGCCGCGCGACCTCGGGATGAAGCGGACTTACGTGTTTGAGGGGAGCGGACACAATGTCCACGTGGGCGCGCTGCCCGCGCTGCTCGACGTCGTGTCGGAGACGCACGCCGCGGACTGGTCGTAAATTGATGTTGATTGTTCTCTAGCTATAGGGGGAAGGGAAGTTACTCGGTTCAGCCGTGATACGTCATATGTAACTTCGTGGGGAGTGCACCTTCGTGTGCTCGGCCTTGGACCACCGGCGGGATATTTAGAAAACCGTGCAGTTGGGTACCGGATTACCCAATCTTTCGTAGGGAAACAACCCTTCGGGGGTCGCACTTCCACCGTCCAGGCAGCAATAGCACCCAAACTGCCCTTCGTCGTCTATAAAACATTTGCCACGGGAGCCCCCGCCCGTGGCGCCGAAGGGCGCCGACTCAACAATAATGCAACCGTAATCGCCAGGCTTGAAAACTTCCGCCGGGTCACCGCCGGGCCCGTCAGCAGAGCAACCCATCTGATTTTTTAATTGGAAGCTAAATGCGCCATCGGCTCTGAGATCGGCGCACCCAAGCTCAACATCCCCGCCGCCGCTGAAACCCATCCCGCGGGCGCCGGCGAAGAGAGCGAGGACCAAAGCGACGCGAGCCATGTTTGCCTGCGATCGGCAAAACATCGTGACAGTCCCGTGGTTGTCTGAGTTCCCGCGTTCCCCTCGGCAACAGACCTCTCGGCTAAGCCAATTCGCTGGAATACTTGTTCAGCGAACGCGCTGCTGTGGCGACTCGGATTGGGCGTTGTCGCGGTTGAAGCTAAGATGGCAAGCGCGCGGCGCGCGTTAGGGTCGACGCGGGCGCGCGCGGGCACGCGAAGTCTTTTGCTTCTGCGGCTGTCATGTGCAAGTCAGGAAACCCGTTTTAAAATTGTTTGCCAACGCGAGTCATAGTAAGCTTCATTCCCAGGGGACCACACCCGCACGTTTGTGTCAGGACAGCGGATACAAGAAAAAAAGCTAAGGCCGCGGCGGACGTAGTAGAGAAGAGACACAAGGAACTTACAACAACAGACAACTATCCACGACGTCGCCGCGCGAATCTGCGTCCGCGATCAACGCGCGAACGTGCTCAGTAGCGACGAGCGTCCCCGCCTTGGTTCGGTGCGTCGCCGCGCGCAACGTAGAAGCGTGACAGACGAAGAGCAGGACGTGGCGCGCCCGCGTGAGGGCCACGTTCAGCCGGCGCGCGTCGGCTACGAAGCCGACGTCGCTGTCGTGGGACGAGCGCACCGCGGAGATGATGACCACGTCGGCCTCGGCCCCTTGCATTGAGTCCACGGTCCCGATCCTCAGGCTCTGTCCCGCGCAGAGGCGCCGCTTTTGCGGCTCCAGGGTGCGCTCGAGCGAATCTATTTGGGCCTTGTAGAATGAAATGACTACGACGTCCACCGCCGCGCGTGCGGGCAGCCGGCGGAAGAGCGTCGCCACGATCGCGTCGACGGCGTCGACTTCCGAATCGTTCCTGAGAGAGGTACTATCAGGCCGTGCCTTTCCCTTCGCGACGTCGACAATCGTCCGACCTTTGAGGGGCGAAACGTCCTTCCTGATCGAGTAGGGCAGCCAGTCCGGCCGCGGTCGAGAGACTAATGTGGAAGCGTCGCGCACGCGTCCACTGTAGTAGGCCGCGTTGGGGAAGGCACTTATGGATGGATGCATCCTCTGCTACTGGTCGAGAAACCGCAGTGCCACACTCGCGTCCCGCACTTCGAGGAGCCGCTCCATTGGCGAGCAACCTAACCCGGCGTCGGCGCCGGCCGCGGAGAGAACCGTGGGTGGTAGCTGCATTGGATCGCCGCAGAGGACGCAGCGCCGGGCCTGAGCAGCGTCGGCGGCGGATAGGACGTCCGGCTCCAGCGCCTGGCCCGCCTCGTCCACGACTAACAGCTCCCGCGCACCCATGATTGCGCGCAGGTCCGGCCGGCCCGCCGTCGCGAGCGTGCAGAACAGTATCTCGCCGAAGCGCGCGGCGTCCTTGCTCCCCGGGCCCCGGCACGACTCGTAGGCCGCGTGGGCCTCCATCTGGGTTCCGACGCCCACGAGAACCGCGGTTCTCCTCCCCAGCGCCAGAAAGCGATCTAATAGTTCGATCACGGCCCGGTTCGACGGCGCACAAGCGAGCACGCGCACCTTCGTCGCCAGCAGCAACGTGGCGAGCTCCTTTGTTTTTCCGGTACCCGGTGGGCCGTGGATGAGCGAGATCGTCGTGTCGAGGGCCTGCTTCGGCGTCCAGGTGTCCGCCACGGCGCCTAGAATCGTATCCGATATCCAATCCTCGGCTTTCTCGGGTTTCGTCCACCGCGTCTCCCGCGTAGCCGCGTGGTAGTAGTACTGCCGTCCAGCCCCGTCCGTGGCCGCGCGCCACGGATCATCATCGTGCTTTTCCGGTGACGCACGACCGCCGTCCCGCGCCAGCGCCAAAACGACGGGCGACGGCGGGTCGCGTTGAAACGCCCGCCGCAGCCCGTCATCAGCGCGAATCAGAGAAACTGCGCTGTCCAAATACTCGACGCGGACCCTGCGCCGCCGCCGCATCTCCTCAAAAAACGCGTCGTCCGTGCCATCTCTACACCGAAAGGCCAGCTCCCCAGGTTTTGAGTCGTCCCGCAGCATCGCGACCGCGCTTTCCCCGCACAAGAACCGAACAAAAGCGTCTGGATAGATGTGGTCCCGGTTCTGAATGACAACGAGGCGCTGCTCCTTATCGATCTGCACGATGTCGTGGTCCGCAGCCTCGTTTCCCATGGTCAGGCTCCTGTCGATGATGTCAAACGCCTCTGCCGCCAGCGCGCGCTGAAACACGTCCTCGTAGCGCTGCGTATCGCCCTGGAACCTCCTAGGAATGCGCGGCGCCGTGCGGATTGCGTCGCGGCACAATAACCAGTCCCGTAGCGGCGGTATACCAGTTGCGGACGGCGCTGCTCCGTCCAGTGTCTCTGAGCACGCGGCGACGGCGGCCGCATCGTGCCTCGCTCGCTTCGCACCTTTGCTGTCGCCGTTCGACGCGGGGCGCACGGTGCCGGCCAACGCGGCCGCTTCGTTCTTCTTGTGGCGCGCGCCGTTGAGGTGTTTCGCGTGCTGTTCTATTGAGGAGCTGAACACATTGCATATGCCACATCTATAGACTGGCATGATGCTGCCCGGCAACGACCAGCAGGCGCACCGATGCGCTGCCAGTGCCGTTGCGTGTTGCACGAATGCCTGCTTTTAAAGCTGCGCTTTTGCCACGTCGATCGAATCGAGAGCCGAAGGAGAAACCCGTATGGAAAGAATTACATCGCAGCACGACTTTAGAGTGGACTGAGGTTTCGTTCGCGGTAGGAGGGATGCTACGAGTAGCCAGATCGGCTGAGCGCCGCGCATTTTCTAGCACTTTTTTTATGTGCCTCTTGCTCTTGCCAACACACAAGGTACAGTGCTGCCCCGCAAGCGAACGCAACGAACCACTGCGGCGCGCACGTGTGGCGTAATCTAGCTGCCGATCCTATTACGCACGCATGGACGACGACTACAAGCAGGTGGCCGGCGAGGAGGTGGCAAAGGCGCAGAAGGAACCGGGCCGCGAGCGGCGGAGCACGACGCTCGGCCAGCTCCCGTTCATACAACACTCCGCGGAGACGGTGGCCGCGCTCTCGCGCTTCGACCGCGGGTGCCTGCGCTTTTTGCGCTTCGTCGTCGCGCGGCGCGTGATTGCGTGCTGCCTCATCACCGCGTTCTACGTCATTTTAGCGGGCACGGGCGTCGCGCTCGACTGTCTCGACCTCAGCTCGAACTACCAGTACGAGTGGGTCATCGACGCGAAGCGGAGCACGCGCAACCACGACGCGCGCCAGGCGGCCGTTGCGGCCGCCGACCCGCTGGCCGCCACGGACACGGCGCCGCGCGCGCGTGAGTACCTGCCCACGTGGGTCGAGTACGAGACGACGTCGCACATCTTCACGCCGGCGAACCTGCAGAAGATTTGCGACGTGGAAATGAATTTCTATAGCGCGCCCACTTATCAAAGCGTGTGCGTCGCCCACGACGGTGCCTGCGCGGCGCCGGCGACGTCGGCGCTGACCGCGTTCTACGGGGCCGAGCACCTCCAACGGCTCAACGCCACGTGCGAGCTCTTGGAGGACGATTTCGTGGAGGGTACGTGGCGCACCATGGTCGCCGCGGCGAACGCGTCCACCGCGGGCCGCCTCGCGCACGGCATGTTTATGGCCAAGGGCGCCATCGTCTCCGGCGTTTCCACAAAAACGCGGTCCCTGCTGTACGTGGGCGCGCCCCTCGAGGGCTTTACGAGTATTACGGACCGGGCCGCCGAGCAGTACGACGTCTACAACGCTTATGTCGAGGCCGTCGAGGCGCGGCTGTGGACGCACGTTGGCGTGGAGTCGACGCTGTTCCGCTCCGCGTACCTCGAACCGTGGGTCCGGGGGGGCCTCCGGTTCCGGAGCTTCTCCTTCTTTCTCTATAGGCTCGAGTGGATCCGGCTGCAGGAGATGGACTCGCTGTGGATGGTCGCGGCGATTCTATTTGTGGCCCTCTGGATCCGCGTGCACACGGGCTCCCTGCGGTTTTCGATTGCGGCGACGGCGCAGATTTTGTTATCCATCCCGGTGACGGCTTTGGTTTACCGCTTCGTGCTTGGCTTCGAGTATTTCGCGTTCCTCCATTTGTGTTCTATATTTGTCGTACGCGGCTGTGCGAAAATCAAAGTTAACGGCGCCTAATGCCACGCCATCGACGTGACGACGAAACTACACGCAGGTGCTGGGCATCGGGGCGGACGACAACTTCGTGCTCTTGGACGCGTGGCGCCAGGCTTTAACTGACGTGCTAGAGCCGACCGTCACGAGGTCGTGGTCATTAGTGTCAACGAGCATGAGTTGCTTGGCGAGGAATTTCTTCGCATCCCGGGCGACGGCCTTTCTTAATTTAGTGAGTTTCTTGCGAATGCGTTCGGTGCCGGCGTCGCGCGGGCGCATTGCTAAATCGCTTAACAACGCGTCCCTTCGACTTTCGAGCGCCGCCGCCGTGTGGAAGCTCTGCGTCGCGGCGTCGCGCCAGGGCGCGCTGTCCGCGGTCTCGATAAACGAAGAGAGCGTCCCGGTGCCGCAAGGGAGACACTGCGTTTCCTTCTCCGCCAGCACCTCGCTGAGGAGCGGCACCGGCGCCGCCTCGCAATCGACGGGCGTGATGGGCGGCGCGCCGTGGCGCGGCGGCCGCGGCGCGTAGGGCCGGCCGTCGTCGTCGAGCATGCTTTTTGAGTGTCTGCTGGTCGCGACGACCGGTTAAGGGGCTGCGCGACGAGGCTGCGTGGGGCAGGGCTCCTTGGCGCTGCGCTGCCCGGCTTGGAATGTTTGCTAGGCGACGTTTTCTTGTCGAGTGGTGGCAAGACCACTTCCTGGGGTACAAAGTGGGCTGGCGTCGCCAGCTGACTGGCTGGAGAAGCCGGAGGTTCGTCGCGGGGGGCGCGGGGGCTCCTTAGAAGTACTTCAGGTAGAAAAAAGTTCCGACTTCGCGCGCGAGATGGCGTCCGCCGGGCGCGCGCGCTCCCAGTGCTTCGTTGATGGCCGAGGCCACGCCATCGCCGCAACCAGCACACATTCAATAAGCATTACCCGGTGCGCCGCACGTTCGGCAGGACCCCCTTCTCGCGGAGCGTCCTCTCCACGGCGCCCGCGACGCCGTCCAGCGCCGCAGGGAAGCGCGCCACGATGGTATGTTGCTCCGGCGAGGAGTGCGGCGGCGCCAGGACCACAACGCCCGCGCTCGCGGCGTCTACGCCGCACGCCTGGGCAAAGGTGCCGGCCTCGTCATGCAGGACTGCCACTTTGCCCCCGATGCGCTTCCGCCGCTTCGCGGCCTGGGCGGCCGTCGCGAAGACCGCCACGACGCGCCCGACTCTTCTAGGTAGGCGGTCGTGCAAGGCTTTGGAAGCTACATCCACGCCATTCGCTTCGCCTACAACCAAGATTAGAGAACGGGCATCACCGTCCACGTCGGCCCAGGCGTCGTCTGCACTATACGGCGCGCCGTCCGTCAACCGCAGCGCGGCCCACGCTTCCACGGCGACGCTCCGGCCCGTCGACGCGGCGGCCTTGGACACGTCCGCCACGGTTTGGGCCCGGTTTCGCCAGTGCGCGTCGGGCACGAGTTCCGCCGCGGCCTCGAAGGCGCTGATCTCCTTCCCGAAGGTCGTCTCGTCCTTGACCGGCGGCGCGATCGGCGCGTCCTTGTCGCGCCACAGCCGGGCGAAGTTCTCCTGCTTCGAACTGCCCAGGCCGCCGGCCATGTAGTCGCGCTGCTTCGCGGCGAGTATTGTTGTGCGAAGCGGCGCCGGCGTGTGGACGAGGGCGGCGGCGCAGCTCAGGAGAGCGCAGGCCTTCGTGTGCATTGCTGCTTGTTCAGGCTGGAGTGGTGGCTCTGCGCAAGCAGTGTGCTGCACACTCGTGCAGCTGTCTCGCAGGACTTCACTACGCCTCTACGCGTGCATAAGCGGTTGCCAGAGGACGCGTGTGCGGATGGCACAGAGCGCGCTCTCGCGCTGAGTCGATTTAGCTGTCGATTTTGAGTGATTTTGGCGCGGCAGCATGGCTAACGGCTCTCTGGCAGGTATGCCAGGGTTGCTTCAGACATTTCTTCGTTCTAAGGAGCTGACTGAATTTTGCTAAAACGAGAACACGGGTTTCCCAGCCCCCGCCCGAGCTCCGCTCACTACTGCCTTTGTGCTAGCTTTCTGTCGCCGCCCAGCAGCAGCAGACCTCCAGCCGTCGCAGCCGCCACCTGCACGAGTTCTGCCAGCGCGCCAACCGCCGCGCCGCGCTCCGCCGAAAAGGCCAGCGAAGCCGCGAGCGCGCAAAAAGCCGCCGCGCGCCGCCGCCGCCGCCCGACCATGTTCCGCTCCCATTACGACACGGACGTCACGGTCTGGAGCCCCCAGGGCCGCCTGCTCCAGGTCGAGTACGCCATGGAGGCCGTCAAGCAGGGCTCCGCCTGCCTCGGCATCGTGGGCAAGGACGGCGTCGTGCTGGCCGCGCTGAAACGCCAACCGAACGAGTTGAGTGGCCACCAGAAGAAACTGCTTAAAATTGATGATCATTTGGTGGCCGCCGTGGCTGGACTTAATGCCGACGCGAGAACTCTGGCCAAAGTCATGCGCACGGAGTGTTTGAACCATAGATACGTCTATGGGGCACCCTTGCAGGGTGCTCGCTTAGTCCTGGACATTGCGGACAAGTACCAGCGATGCACGCAGACCTATGTGCGGCGGCCGTACGGCGTCGGATTGTTAGTGGGCTGCGTGGACGCCACGGGCCCGCACCTCTACGAGACCTGCCCCTCGGGCAACTACTCCGAATTTGTTGCTGTTGCTATTGGCGCCAGAGCGCAGTCCGCCAAGACGTATCTGGAGAAGCACCACGAGTCCTTCAAGGACACGCCCGTCGAGGAGTTGTGTACCCACGCTCTCCAGGCCTTAGCGGGGTGCGTGGCCGGGGACAAGGAGCTCGACGCGGCCGCGGCTTCTTTGGCCGTGATCTCTGCTGATGGCACGTCCCGTTTGATCGAGGACACCGCAGTGCAGAAGTACCTGGACCTCGTGGAGGTGGAGAAGACGGCCGT
>Ga0302122_10000387_pt1 | contig 27109 bp, 24 predicted proteins | sample CB21_SCM_MG_FD_203115 | JGI IMG/M metagenome (GOLD analysis project Ga0302122, IMG submission 203115) | Marine microbial communities from Western Arctic Ocean, Canada - CB21_SCM | ecosystem: Environmental > Aquatic > Marine > Oceanic | place: Canada: Western Arctic Ocean | collected 2017-09-28 | reverse complement strand
GGTGTCAAGAGACTAGTAAATTGTCTCATTAGTACTGAAAATTCCATTCGATTCTCTTTCGGCTCAGCTTAAGAACTATCCTCCGAGAACGCTTATCGTAACATGATCTGTTTGAGCATGTGCTAGTGATAAAGCTGAAAATGTCAATATTAATTTAAAATATTGTAACCTGAAGGTTTGGCATTTGCATATATTATAAATAGGGTCAGAGTAATTTTAATACACGTATTTGAGATTCCGTAAAAGTCACATCATCAAGAAATGGCAAGACTGCAAAGAACCGCACCGGTCGGAGTACCTGTACATATACTATTGAGAGCTAATAACCGTCAGCAATGTTTTAAGGCATCAAGTGATTATGCAGCGTTTTTGTGGTGGTTGAGAGAATATTCTGAAAAATATGAAGTTGATGTCCATGCTTGGGCTTTGCTTGAAGATCATCTTCATTTGTTATCTACACCAAATACGGCAGGTGGATTGAGCCGTATGGTCCAGGCTTTAGGCAGACAATATGTACGTTTTTTTAATCAGCAGAATCAGCGATCAGGAACCCTCTGGGAAGGACGCTACAGATCCTGCTTAGTGCAGCCCGGACAGTATTTACTGGAAGTCTGCCGCTACATTGAACTGAATCCTGTACGGCTGTCATTGGTCAGTCATGCAGGTGATTATAACTGGTCAAGTTTTCAACTAAACGCAAAAGGTAATCCTTCCGCACTTTGCAAACCGCATGCAGAGTATTTGAAACTGGGTGAAACTAAAAAGGAGCGTACAGAAAAATATCTGGCATATTGTGAACAAAGTACAAATGAAGCATTGCTGAAAGAAATAAGAGACAGTATAAATAAAGGACTGGCAATTGGAGACGAGAGTTTTAAAATGGAAGTGGAAAAAATGACTGGACGTCGAGTCAGATCATTGAAAAGCGGGAGACCGTTTGGTTGGCGAAAACAAAAATCATCATGAAACGATTACAGAATTAAAAATTTCAAAGTGTGTTAGTAGATGAAAAAATATCCAAAAAAATCTAAAGCCATCTATTTTTTTGGAACCTGCCTGGTGGACCTGTTTTATCCGGAGGCAGGAATGGCAGCGATCAAACTACTGCAGCGTGAAGGAGTGGAGGTCATTTTCCCGCAGAAGCAAACATGCTGTGGGCAGCCGGCCTTCAATTCCGGGTTCCATGACGAAGCCCGAAAAGTTGCTGCAAAACAAGTTGTCTTATTTCCAAAAGATATTCCGATTGTGATCCCATCCGGCTCATGCGGAGCAATGATCCATAAGCATTATACTGAATTATTTAAAAATGATGACCTCAAAACTGAGGCAGAATCTGTGGCAGAACGTGTTTTTGAGTTAACCGAATATTTAGTATATGTACTAAAAATAAAACTTAAAGACCTGGGTGAACCGATTAAACTAACGTGGCATACTTCCTGTCATGCAAAGCGGGAAATGGGAATTGACAGCGAACCAAAGGAGTTATTACGTCAGTTAAAAAACGTCGAATTACTCGAACTTGAGCGGGAAGATGAGTGTTGCGGATTTGGGGGCACATTTGCCGTTAAGGAGCCTCATATTTCTGCGGCAATGGTAAAAGACAAGGTTGATGATATTTCAAAAACTGGTGCAAGTCGCTTGCTCAGTGGAGACTGCGGTTGTCTGCTGAATATTTCCGGTGCAATGAAATATTCCGGAATTTCGACAGATCATCAGCATATTGCGGAATTCATTTGGGAACGTACCTCAAACAATAAATCTTAAAACAAAAGTATACAATGAGTACAGAACACATGAGTTTAGCTGAAGTTGAGAGCCTGGCAACTGAAGCATTGATCGGGGTGGGAACTCGTCCAGAATCCGCAATGTCAGTGGGCAAAGCTGCGCGGGCGGCTGAACGCGATGGTATAAGGAGTCATGGACTGCTCTACGTTCCAACATACTGTGAACATGTGAAGTGTGGAAAAGTAGACGGCGCAGCAATTCCTGAAGTAACCCAGTCACGTTTATCCGCGATTCAGGTGGACGCAAAAACAGGTTTTGCGCACCCTGCGATCGACGCGGGATTTAAAGAATTGATTCCTCTCGTTAAATCAAACGGCTGTGTCGGACTCACAATCAGCAATTCCTACAACTGTGGAGTATTGGGTTATCATGTGGAACGTCTTGCTGAAGCGGGACTTGTAGGAATAGGTTTTACAAATTCACCGGCCTCGATTGCGCCTGTCGGAGGGAAAATACCTGTTATTGGAACAAATCCCTTTGCTCTTGCAGTTCCGGATTCAGCGGGAGGTGTGGCTTTCGTGCTTGACCAAAGCGCAAGTGTGGTTGCCAAGAGTGAAATTATGATGCGTGCGCGGGAAGGTGATTCGATCCCTGAAGGCTGGGCACTCGATGCTGAAGGGCAAACCACAACAGATCCAGCAATAGCGCTCAAGGGAAGTATGGCTCCAAGCGGAGGCTATAAAGGCTTCGGTACAGGTTTGCTGGTAGAAGTTATGGCTGCGGCACTCAGTGGCGCTATGCTTGGTCTTCAGGCCAGTCCTTTCTCCGGCACAGCAGGTGGGCCTCCGAGAACGGGACAGTGTTTCCTTGCCTTTGATCCGGATGCATTCTCTGGTGCAGAATTTGCTGAGCGAATCACAATCCTGACAGAAGCAATCCAGGGTCAGGAGGGTGCACGCTTGCCAGGTGACCGTCGCAAAGAGAATCGTCAACGTATTGAGATCGAAGGTGTTGATGTTGATAAATCCTTGATCAAAAGAATTCAGACTTTTTGTATTTGAAAAACTCCTAATTAGTTAAGAGTTCACAGAAAATAATTCTTTGTCATTCCAGACTTGATTATGGATCAAGTACACCGAACAAGTGGTTTATTCCGTCTCAATAAATTACTCTTTACATTTAAGACTGGCACGCGTGTACGGTCCCAATTCTTTTTCTTGCAATACCTTAAAATCACCGTAACAGTGTTTAACTGCCCGTTCCTGTAATTGGTTCCGATCTCCTGTTTTGAAAATAATGTATTGGGGTTTACTGCTGCATCCGGTGTGCATCTGCAGAATAAACAAGGTTGTCCAAAGGAACAATATATTAAAAATTTTCTGCTTATGAATCATTACTTATTTTGGTTTCAATTGCATGAACAGACTGACACTGTGCCACTCGACAACTATTCCTGCAACTTCATTTCGGAAAGTCTCCCGTAAATTATTAAGTTGTTTTGGAGAAAAATATGCTGATAACCGTTGTCCGTAGCTGGAATGGGGGCTGTCCTGATGAGATGGAAACCATTGTTCTATTTGTTCAGTTCGAATCATGGTTGGGATGCTGTACTCTTTAACCTGCCAGCGAATGATATTCCAATTTGCACCATTCAGCTCATCACGCAGAGTGGATGGTGTCCAACTGCTGCGCACATTTTCTTCATCCAGGTAAATTTCTTTTTCTGCGGCTTTCAATTTTTTCCTAAAATCTGGCTCAAGCAATTCTTCTGGAATCAAATCTGAAAGACGCTGCCCCAGAGAGGGGACCGTCTCTCCAAAAACGAAAAAGCCATCAGCAGAAATCCAAGGTTTTAGAGTTTCAAGAAAGCCCGTTTTGTCTGCGTGTTTTTGCAGTACATTGCGGCCGACAATCCGCTCAAAACGTAAATCTCCAATTTCAAATGATTCAGGACATCCGGAGCTGTCTACTGCAATTTTAGCTTCAATTCTGGAATTTGTTTTTTTGAACAAAGTTTCAAGTATTATTTTTTCCTCAGAAGATTCAACAAGTGCATAAACATTCTCCTCAGAAATACGGCGAAGAAATTCACCAAGGAGCAATCCTTCACCTGCATTGAGAACCAGTGCAAGTGAATTCCGTGAAAGCTCACACCATTCAGTCAATCGATCACGAAATTCGTTCAGCAATTCCCCTGAACTGCCAAGTGTTCTGGCTTCCCAATAATTTAAACTTCCGGATTGTTCAGATGCAGTTTGTGAAAAAAAAGTGGCAAGTTGTGCTTCGCGGTTCCGTGATACAGTTTCCTGTATAGAAGCTTCATAACCTTGTTCTGAGGGCTGATAAAATATTCGACCCTGCAAGACATCCGGAAGATACTGCTGTGCGACCCAATGATCGCGGTAGGCATGTGGATAAAGATAGCCTTCTCCATGTCCAAAGGCTTTACCGTCCCGGTTTGCATCTTTTAGGGGGTCTGGAACTTCATCTGCCTGTTCATTGCGCACAACAGAAATTGCATCAAAAAAGGCAAATGCCGAATTACTTTTTGGTGCTGTACTTAAATACAAACAGGCTTGTGCAAGATGATAACGGCCTTCCGGCATGCCGACATAATCAAAAGCCTGAGCTGCAGATGAAACCACACCCAACGCCTGCGGATCAGCCATTCCAACATCTTCTCCGGCAAAAATCAGCATCCTCCTGAAAATGAAACGTGGGTCTTCACCAGCTTCCACCATTTTTGCCATCCAGAAAAGTGCAGCATCCGGATCAGAACCGCGCATCGATTTGATAAAAGCGGAAATTGTGTCAAAATGCGCATCGCCGTCTTTGTCATAAAGCACTGCACGCTGCTGAATTGATTCTTCTGCAACTTCCAGTGTAATTTGCAGCATGCCATTTTCGTCAGCTTGACTTGTTAAGACGGCGAGTTCAAGTGCATTCAAGGCTGCTCTGGCATCACCTCCGGCAACATGCGCCAGGTGCCTGCGTGCCTCCGCTGCTAAATTTACTTGCTTGTTGCCAAAACCACGTTCAGAATCTGTCAGTGCCTGATCAATGATTTCTTCCACCTCAGTTGAATTCAGTGATTGAAGCTGAAAAATTCGGGAGCGGCTAACGAGCGCCTTATTGACTTCAAAATACGGATTTTCAGTAGTGGCGCCAATTAAAATAACAGTTCCGTTTTCAACGTGTGGAAGGAGTGCGTCCTGCTGTGCTTTATTGAAGCGATGAACCTCATCGACAAACAATACTGCACGTCGCTGATATTCTGTTCTAACTTTTTTTGCAGTTTCAATACATTTGCGGATATCAGCGATTCCAGACAAAACGGCATTGATTGAAAGAAATTCTGCCTTGGTAGTATTGGAAATTATTCGTGCAAGTGTAGTTTTTCCTGTTCCGGGCGGTCCATAAAAAATCAGGCTTGACAGTTGATCGGCTTGAATCGCACGCCGTAAAAGTCGTCCTGGTGCCAGAATATGACTTTGTCCGACAAATTCTTCAATTGTCCGCGGGCGCATCCTGTCTGCTAAAGGGGCTTCTTTGCGGATTTGTTTATCGTGTGCGTGTTCAAATAAATTCACTTGAAAACTATTTTCAATTAGAAATGAATGGAACTTTAGCGGCCGAGTTTATATAGTGTGAGGTACATTTCAAGCTGCCATTGAAAAAGATTCTATCAATATTTTACATAAACGGATACTGCAAAAATATGCCTTTCGGTTCTACAACTCAAGCACGGATTCGTGAACTTAGTACTCTGATTCATCAATATAATTATTCGTACTACTGCGCAAATGATTCAGATGAAAGCGAAAAATATTGTGCTGACGAAACTTATGACTCTCTTGTCATAGAGCTTAAAGCATTGGAAAATCAGTATCCTGAATTGAAACTGGAAGATTCTCCAACCTTGGATATTACAGATGAACCACACTCTGTTTTTCCAAGCCGAAAACATCTGATTCCAATGCTAAGTTTGGGAAATGTTTATTCATTGGACGAACTTAAAAGATGGGGTACAAGCATTCAAAAATTGCTTGGTGGACAAAATCCGGAATACGTTTGTGAGTTAAAAATAGATGGGGTAGCCATTTCCGCAATTTACAGAAACGGATTATTGAGCGCGGGTGTTACACGTGGTGACGGCAACGAAGGTGAGGAAATTACACCAAATATCAAAACAATCAGTTGCCTGCCTTTGAAGATCAATGATGTACGGGATTTGGATGTACGGGGTGAAGTTTATTTGCCACGGAAAAATTTTGACGCTTACAATCAGCAACGCATCAGTTCTGGTGAACTGCCTTTTAAAAATCCAAGAAACGCGGCTGCGGGTTCTTTACGGCTTTTAGACAGTACTGAAACACGACGTAGAAACTTAGCTGTCTTTATCTACACAATTGCAGAAGGTGCACCTGAGGAATCCCATGCAGGAAATTTGGAGTTTTTACAACAACAGGAATTTCCGGTCAATCTGGAAACAAAAAAAGCTGGATCAATCGAAGAGTTGCTCGAATTTTGTCGTTACTGGGAAGAACATAAAGAAGAACTGCCTTATGATATTGACGGAATTGTACTGAAAGTAAATTCTCTGAAACAGCAGCGGCAGCTGGGTTTTACTGCAAAATCCCCTCGCTGGGCGGTAGCTTTTAAATTTACTGCAGAACAGGCTTTTTCTGTGTTACGGGAGGTGGAAGTTGGTGTGGGGCGAACCGGTAATTTAACACCTGTGGCAATTCTTGATCCGGTTGAACTTAACGGAACCATTGTAGGTCGTGCAACGCTTCATAACTATGATCAGGTAGAACGATTGAACCTGCATCTTGGAGATCATGTGACACTGGAAAAGGGTGGTGAAATTATTCCAAAAATTGTTGCAGTTGATCCAACTAAGCGACACTCAACTGCGCAAAAAATCAAGCCGCCGCAATGCTGTCCTTCGTGTGGTACTTCAGCTGTTCGTATACAAGATGAAGTGGAGTGGCGCTGTCCAAATTCTGAATGTCCTGCTCAGCAAAAAGAGCAGATTTTACATTTTGTTTCACGTAGAGCAATGGATATGGACACAATTGGCCCAGCATTGATTGAACAATTGATGACTAAAAATTTGCTGCAAAATGCCGCGGATCTTTATTTGCTTCGTCACGAAGACTTGTCAGGACTCGAACGTATGGCTGATAAATCTGCAGAAAATGTGCTTTCCAGTATAGAAAAATCGAAAAAGTGTGAGTTGGCTCAATTCGTTCATGCACTTGGAATTGCAAATGTTGGAGAAAAAACAGCTAGCATCTTGGCACAGCAATTTGGTACTCTGGGAAGACTAATGTCTGGTACGTTGAATGATTTTGAAAAAGTAGAGGCCATTGGTCCAGTGATTGCTGAAAGTATAATTGATTTTTTTCAGGATCAGCGGCAACGTCAGCTAATTGCCGATTTTCTCGAACGTGGTGTTTCTCCTGCTGAGGTAAAAATTCTGGAGATTGTTGACTCGCCATTCAGCGGAAAAATTATTGTTATGACCGGAACACTTTCTGAGCCCCGTGATGTTTGGAAAAAACGTTTGATTCAGGCTGGAGCAAACGTAACCGGTAGTGTTTCCAAAAAAACCGACTTTGTGCTTGCCGGTGAAAATGCAGGTTCAAAGTTGGAAAAAGCAGAAAAATTTGAGCTTGCAGTGATTGACGAAACAACGGCACTTAGTCTGTTGGAACAAATCAGTTGATTCATAAATTATTGATACAATAGTAAAAAGTTTGAAATACATACTGTCAATTCGTGTGAAGTGAGAAATATTAATGATATTAGTGTGTCGCTTATACAAGATTTATCACTTCGCTCTAAATGACAAGGTTTCAGGACTTTATTTTAGATTGAATCATTTTCAAAAATACGGTTTGAACTAATAGCTGACAACTGATTGCAGAAAACTTAAAACTGATTACTAAAAACTGCCCATGAAAGGTGTAATTTTAGCTGCTGGTTATGCAACCAGATTTTTACCTGCATCAAAAACGATTCCCAAAGAAATGTTTCCACTTATTGACCGTCCGGCCATTGATTTCATTGTGCAGGAAATGGTGGATTCAGGTATTAATGATATTTTGCTAGTTTCGTCTCGGAGAAAGAAAGTGATGGAGGATTATTTTGATCGGGAGATTGAGTTGTCTTCTGCATTTTCGAAGTCCAACGAAATTGAAAAATTGGCAGTAATAAAACCAATTGAAGCCAACATTTTTACATTGCGCCAACAACGAATGATGGGTACAGGGAACGCCTTGATGCTGGTTGAACCGTTTGTAGACAATCAGCCATTTGTCGTGGCCTATCCTGACGATATAGTTCTTGGTGAAAAGCCTCTCAGCAGGCAACTGATTGAAACCTGGGAAAAAACCGGCAACACGGTTCTGGCAGTTAAAGAGTTGGAGGAAGATCAGCTTTTTCGCTATGGAGTGATTGACCCGGTAGATTCAGGAAATATTATGCAGGTAAATAAAATGGTTGAAAAACCTCTTCCGGGTACTGCACCCAGTCGTTTTGTTTCTTATGGACGTTACCTCTACACTCCGGATCTTTTTGAGGCACTACGCAGGAGCGATAAAAATCATTCGCATCTGAGTGAATTTACTCAAACCGAGGCGATCAATCATCTGGCTGCACAGGGGCAGGTGTCGGCTCTGCAGTTTGAAGGAACCCGTTATGATTTGGGAGAACCACTCGGATTTCTTACTTCTGCCTTGCAAATCGGCCTGTTGCGTCCGGAATACAAGACTGCTTTGCTGGATGAAATGCGGAGGTTGCTCAAACTACACGACAATCCCGACAATGAAAACAGTGGTTAAAGTCCTCTTCTTTTTATCAAGTACCTTGTTTTATCTCTCCAGTTTAATAAATGAATGGATTATTCACGAAAAAATCAAATTGTAATTTATGAAAAAAACGGAAATCATTTTTATTCGCCACGGTGAGACAGAGTGGAACTCACAGCAGCGAATGCAGGGACATTCCAACAGTGATTTGTCATCTGTAGGTCAAGCACAAATTCAGGCACTTGGTCAGTGGATGAAAAATGTGCCTTTCGATCATATATACTCCAGCGATTCCCTGCGTGCAAAACAAACTGCTGAAGCAATTACTCAGTTTTCAGGACATGAGCTGAAAATTGATCTGCGTCTGCGTGAAAAAAATCTTGGCGTTTTTGAAGGATTAACATCTGAGGAAGCAAGGGAGCGTCATCCTGAAGTCTTCAGTCTTTTCAAAACAGCAGGCTCAAAATATGTAATTGATGAAGGTGAAAGTACACAGCAGCTGCAGGATCGTGCATTGGAGATTGTAGATGAAATCCGGATTAAACATCTGGAAGAACGTGTATTGCTTGTGACACATGGTGGTTTCATTAGGGTTGTAATGAAGCATTCACTGGGGCTCTCTCTAGAAACACCCACACGCTTTTTAATCAGGAATACTGGTGTATTCCGCTTAGTATGGGAAGATAAATGGATTGTTTCACAAATGGGTGGAGTTTCACATTTGGAATAAATGAAGGAATTGGTTTTGTCAGACTGGTCTGAAACCGTAACTAAAGTAAATCTTTGAAGCCTTTAGCCTTTTATTTTTAACCTTTAATATAGAATTTTAATTTTTGAATCTATTAAAAATCCTGCAAAAAAGCAGGCCGGAACGTTTGATCTGGGAAAAAGAAAATTCTGGTGTTACTGTTCAGGTCTTGGAAAAAGAGGGTAGACGTGAATTGCGATTTGGCAACCATATCATGCAGAGCGTTTTTTCTACTGTCAATCCAGATTATCTTGTCTTGCCTTACACTCGCTTCATGCTGCTGGGACTCCTTTTTTGTCCGGAACCAAAGTCAGTTCTGCATATCGGTCTTGGAGGCGGCAGCATTGTAAGATGGATGCACCGTGAATTTCCGGAAACTAATCACACCGTTATCGAAAAAAATTCTGCAGTCATCGAGGCAGCACGACGTTTTTTTGAGTTGCCGCAGGACAATCGTTTAAGGCTACTAAAGGCAGACGTAACAGAAATTATTCCAACTCTCACAGAAAAATTCGATATTATTTTATTGGATGCCTACACTGATTTTGGCGCCCCGGAAGAAGTTAAGCGTGTCGAATTTTTACGGAACTTGCGAGGTTGCCTAAATTCCACCGGTTGGCTTGCAGGAAATACCTGGACAATGACTGGGGATTTTTTGGAACAGTGCGAGATTTGGAAATCAACTTTTACCCAGGTACTTCAGGCCCGTGCTAATCTCAAAGGGAATGTGATTCTTTTAGGCAGTCAGATTTCACAACTTCCGGACAAGAAAAATTATCAGGAAACTGCAAAGATGCTAAACAAACGTCACCGACTTGATTTTCGTAAAATGCTGAGTGAATTAAAAACTGTAATTTAAAATTGATTTTGTTGAACAAACTGTCTTCAACCACATTATTCCAAGTAGAAATTCAAGTAGGACATGTTAGAACTAATTCAAGTATACGATTTATTAAAAAGATTTAATGTTTGAAGTTTTGAAAGTGTAATACGTATAATCCTCATTTGGTAAAACGGAGGGGAATGCGTATTTCGGATCCTTGATTAAGTTATAAATTGTATGGTCCTGAGCTTTTAGTATTTGGACACCATTCTGTTTTATCTTTTTTGCACCCTACGGAAGAATCATACATGCCAAATTTGGAAGTTACCAACCAATACATATACTCAGTCTCCATGGTTTTATAGTCAGTGCTGGTGTCTGAATAGAAAGACTAGGCCTTGCCGGAATCTAAAGAACCTTGACTTGGGGGACATTTCAATCCGCCACAAAATAAGGACAGTTTTCTGGGAATAGAAGTAAATCTGGATTATAGTTTTTTTACATCAAGTGATCTAATCCGGATTTAAAATAGTGCATCCTTTTTATTGATTCTTGTAGCTAAATCAAAATGCCTAAAGGTGTTGTGGAGGATTGAGAGACGCGGGTTTATTTTTGCAATTTATGAGCTGTAGATTTGTTTATAAAGTTTGTAGCTCCTGTAAACTCGTTTGACGTAATTTCTGGTTTCTTTGAATGGAATTTGTTCAACAAAGACATCCAGTGATTTTCCATTCCAGCGGTTAATCCACTTGCTCATGTTTCGAGGTCCGGCATTATAACCGCCTGCTGTATAAATCAGTTCAGACTTGAACTTGTTGGATAACCTTCCTAGATACAGCGTACCAAGTCGGGTATTCAGTTCCGGATCAAATATTTCTGCCTTTCCTGTTAGTTTAATTTTTATTCTTTTAGCTACAGCTTTTGCAGTGGCGGGCATCAACTGCATTAAACCTATTGCCTTGGATGAAGATAATGCATGAGGATCAAAGTGACTTTCCTCTCGCATTATTGCCAGAGCGAAATATGGGTCTATTCCAGCCTGATTTGCAAAGTTCTTCAACTGTGACCAGTAGGGTCTAGGGTAAGCCAATTCCCAGAGAGGATATTCTCCAACTTCAAGGGAAATCATGCGAGGCAGATAATAGTTGGCGAAAATCCTGAGCAAGGCATGATGTTCACCTCTGCGATGAAGCATGTGACTTACATGCCAGTTCCGTGAACTGTTTTTAAAACGCCCCATTCCGGCAAATAATTCTTTCAAAGCCTGTTCAGGTTCTGCAATATCAAAGAGAAACTCGATTCTTTTTAATAATTTTTTGGTTTTTTTACTGAGTGGTTCAGTTGGTTCGGCGTATAGTTTTGTTTGCCGGGACTTGGCTACTTCCAATATGCTTCCAGGAATATCTTTTGCGGAAAGCAGTCGCATTCCATAATACGTATTTGGCTGACGAAGAAGCAGTTTTGTGAAACTTTTTTTTGCAAGATCCGGACGGCCTGCAGATTGTTGTAATTTTCCCTGCCAGTATAGTAACTTAGCTTTCATCTCAGAATTGTAAATTCTTGTTTTAAGTCCTTGTTTAAGGTATGTCAGGGCTTTTTTTGTATTATTTTGCTGCAGGTTTGACCAGGCCAGTCTCCATGCAGCAGCAGCAGCAAGCTCATGCTTGGGGAAATGACTCAGCAGACGATTCCACCAAAATCGTGATTTCTCAATTTCTGAGTCCAGCATGTAACGTATGGCAAATGTGTTTAACAAATTAGGCAGGAGCTTGGAATTTGCATTAAGTCTTTCAAGTTTATAGATAGAACTTCTTGCATCCGGAATGTTTCTTCTTTTGATGAAGGAGCGTGCCGTCCAGTAAAGCTGGGTTTCTTTTGGTATAGACCATAGTTTTGAAAGTTGACCTTTTTTATGAGATATGATTATTCGATAATAAAATCTTTCTACAAAGAGTGCTTTTAGATAAGTTTTACCAAGTTTTTTCAGTACCTTCCTGCTGCGCCACTTCCGAAGCTGCGGCAAATGTTTTACCAGGTAGTTATTAAGACCGAGTCTGGTCAAGGTTCGTACGCGTTTGATGAGTTCTGCCGGAGACATATTTTTTAGGTCCTTGGCAGTTAAGTCCTTGTGGGATTGGCGTGCGGTTTTTTCATCAAGGGGAAACTGCCATCCCAAAACTCTATAAGTATGCTCAGGTTTTATCCCTTTCAGTTTTGCACCACGGATATAGAGTGCATGAAGATCATAATCCGAAAGGAACCATTTGTAGTTTTTACGGGTTTCATGCAGCAAAGGAAAAAGTAAGCTTACTTCCTTATCTGTATTAAATTCATTCTTCAAATCATCTCGTAGGGATTGAAGATAAGAAAATTTTTCCGGCAGTTTCAGTAGTTTTCTAATATTGGTAATTGCTTTACTTTGATTGCCAGATTTAAGTAAAACCTTGATTTTTTGAAATAGCCAAACGTCTCTTTCTTCAGATTCAGGAGTTTGTTTTAGACTCTTCAGGGCCGCTTTATAATTTTCTAACTGCATCTGGCATTTGGAATTCAAGATCCGTGACTGGCTCCACATTCGGTTGTCATACCAGTTCCGGGGCATGGATAAAGGTTTTAGGTGACTTATCAATTCTTGGCACTCGCCCTGCTCTAACAAACTTTTATATGGTTCCCAAGAAGATATTTTATGAGCAGATGCAGAACTGGCAAAAAATAACATGGCTGTAATGATCAAAACTTCGACAACTGTCTTACAGCGATTCCTGAAGAAGAAAGTTTGTATTGAAATTTTGAAAGCGGGGAAAGAAAAGTTACTCTGCAACATGATTTGATACAGGTGGTATAGTTGGTGCTACTTGATAGCTAGGATGCATTAAGTAAATTCTGCACCCAAGATTCCAATAAATGCAAGAGCAAATATCTTGCCGTAATGCTTAAATAAGTATTATATAAAGTAAATATATAAATGAATAATGAAAGAAGTCGGCCGGAGGAGCTGATTTCAGTGGAGAATAAAAAAGAGAATACAACTGGAACAGTTAAATCTGTTCCTCTTCAGCCACTGATATTAAAGCAGAATCCAAAAAACATTAAAGGAACAAAATCTCTCCCTTATGATTTTGGTGCAGAAACCTATGATGTATACAGTAATCCCAAGAATCCGTTTATGGTTGGAATACTAGCTGCGGAAACAGATAAAATTCAATTGGATCCCATAAAAGCACAAAGTCTTTTTCAACAATTAGAAAAAAAATCACCATATTCGCTGGAATATCCTCTAAACATTTCTGCACACCGTAAGAGAAAACTCTCGGGTGCAAACCCAACCTTTTCTACGGATGAAGATGGTGAGTCTGAAAAAGTTGGAAGTGAGAGGAAATTGAAAATTGTTTCCTCTGAATATTTGCCTAGAAAAAAATTAAAAGAAAACAAACGTAAGCTGGATGTTTATATTCATGGTTTTTTCTGTCATGTTTTGAAACGTCTCAGTGAAGATCCTGGTGAACTTGCACAGATTATCAATGAGATCGTACCTTTATTTGTGGAACACCAAATTCGAGTTCGTTTCTATCAGGCATTTAGCCAAATCCGCAGTAATAATGATTTAAATACCACCCTCGAAAAAATCAGTAATGATGTTGAATTGGAAAATTTTGAACTTTTCTGCAGTGTCCTTTTTGTCTTTTACAGTTCCCAAAAGTGATGGCATCATTGTGTAAAAAAATCCCAATTATTATTTCATCTAAAATTCATGTTTTATGAGGCCCACCTTCATAGAAGTCAATCTGGATTATTTAAAATATAATCTGGAGCAGATTCGAAAACACACACATAATCGTCCTGTGATGGCAGTCGTAAAGTCGAATGCATACGGACATGGAATATTGAGAGTTGCACAGTTCTATGAAAAACATGGAGTAAATTGTCTGGGTGTAGCTCTGCTGGAAGAAGGAATAATATTACGTGAGTCCGGAATAAGTTTGCCGATTGTGGTCTTTGGGGGTGTATTGTTAAAACAGATTCCGGAGTATTTGAAATGGAATTTAGAATTTTTTATTTCTTCTCTGAATTTATTACGCAAAACAGATAAAATTTGTGAATCTTCAGGTCAGCAGGCAATAGTGCATCTTAAGCTTGACAGCGGAATGGGGCGGATTGGAATCATTGCGGAAGAGTCAGCAGGTTTTATTGAAGAAGCAGTACGTTCACAGCATCTGACAGTTAAAGGTGTGTGTTCGCATTTAGCCTGTGCAGATGATCCGGAAGATCCGATGACTCTGGAACAAGTTGACCGGTTTTTAACAGCAGTATCAATTTTTGAGCGGCTTGATGCACCGGTTCCTTTGCGACATCTTGCTAATTCAGGTGGCGTGCTTTATTTTCCTCAGTCTCACTTGGATCTCATCCGGCCGGGAATTTTACTTTATGGAGTATACCCAGATTCATCAAGTCCGCATGTTCTGGATGTGCGTCCGGCTCTCCAGCTTAAATCTCAGGTTTCTTTTCACAAATCTGTTCCAAAAGGATTCTCAGTCAGTTATGGATCAACCTGGACTTCTGACGGATCCACAGAAATATCCACTATTCCGCTGGGTTACGGCGATGGTTTTCGGCGTCACCTTTCAAATCATGGTGAAGTAATAATCCGTGGAAAACGGCGGGCTATCATAGGACGGGTTTGTATGGATCAGTTTATGGTCAACTCCAATAATGAGACACTTGAAGTAGGAGATGAGGTAGTTTTAATTGGAGAACAGGTCGGTCAGAGTATAACTGTGGAAGAGATGTCCGGGTGGGCAGAAACGATACCATATGAAATTTTGACAAATTTGAGTGATCGTATTCCCAGAATCTACTCTAATGGATAGTCACAAATTTTGACTTGTGTTGATTTATATGATGTGCTATTTTCGGTTGCACTTTTGTTTTGTTGATATTTATTGAAAAGCAAAATGACAGAAGAATAAAAATTAAATAATTTGATATTTCAGTATTTATCACTTTCCAAAAAAAATCATTAAGGAGAATGGCAATGGATGGGAATACACTTGCTACAATTGTTGCGATTTTACACATAATATGGGTCTTGCCGTTAGGATATTTTTCTGTAATGGATATTTTGGAATCTGATTATTTAAACCCTCTTTAATTAGTTTTTTTCAGACACTCTATTCGTGCCGTGTCGTCCTCGTATCCGAGTACACGGTAGTGTCTTCCGCAACGTTCAAAAGCGCTAATTTTGAGTTCTTCAGGATCTCCGGCTTTTACATAAAATATATTCAGTCTGGTTTCACAGGAGGCCACCAGCCAGATTGGTATCAAAATAATCCAAATCCATCTACAGTTCATAGTACTTTTCTTCATGGGAATTCTAGCATGCCCATTTGTTATTATGGGTTAAAGCAAAAGCAACGGGATCCCAGGCCGGTAATCGGGCGTCTAATTCTTCAAAATATGAATCTGGCATATTTTAAACAAGTCTTCCAAACTCCATTCGTTGGCTCAAAGTTTGTTTAAGATAAGCCATTTAAGTGACTATTACCGCAAAAGACTCTTCCAGTACATGTGCTGTAGACTCTTGTTTTACTTCAAACTTGGTACAAATGGAGTGTATTCTGCAGATTTGTTTCGAATTGTTTTATTTATGATGATATACTTGACGCACAATCCCTGTTAAGTTAGAGCCTTGCAGTGCAAAACTCAAGAATAAAGGTCCGTTGATTGTACTCAAGTATTAAAAATATTATTCATAATATTAAAACTTTCTTTTCCTTGCTGAAGAATTACATTGACTGATTAGTTATTTCAGGTTAATTTCATTGTTTAACTTTTTTAGTAAACCATCCTATTGATGGATAGTAGAGATGACACAAAATCAATTATCAGCGAGTATTCGTAGTAAAAAAGGAAAGTCGGCCAATCAAAAGTTACGTCAGGCTGGAAATATCCCGGCAGTACTCTACGGTCCTCGTGGAAACATTTTGCTGGAAATGGGAGAAGAATCAACCCGTCACCTGCTCGAAAAAATGTCTGGAATGCACGAGCTTGTTCCAATCAATGTAACAGATTCGGCAAGTGGAGAAAGCTGGACTGCACAGGTTATGCTGAGGGAAATTCAGAAGCATCCTTATCAACACCAAATCACTCATATTGATTTTTGGGAACTGCCTGAAGCCAAGCCGCAAATTGTCCGGATACCAATACATGTTATTGGTGAATCACCAGGAGTTAAAGGTGGTGGAGTTTTGCAGATGGTTGTCCGGGAGATGCCTGTTAGCTGTCTTCCTGCAGATATCCCCTCTTTTGTGGAAGTGGATTCTTCCAGTTTGGAATTAGGTGATTCTATTAGAATTCAAGATGTAAAGTTGCCTGAAAATGTTACTGTTGGAACAGATGAGAATTTTGCTGTCATTTCAATTGTTGGACGTGCAAAAGAAGAGGAAGAACTGATTGTAGACGCTGCAGAAGCAGTAGAGGGTGAAGAAGCAGGTAGTGAAGATTCTGTTAAGGATGAAAAAACAGAGGAAGAGTGAAATTTAGCAAGTTCTGAAACAGGAAATGGTGGGGATGAAACTGGTGGCCGGCTTGGGTAATCCTGGCAGGGAGTACGAAGGAACGCCGCATAATGTTGGGTTTCAGGTTCTTGATTTACTCATGGAAAAGCTGGAGGTTTCCGGATTCCAGCAAAAATTTCATAGCCAGTTTTGTAGAACATCGATTGAAGGTGAGGCTTGCATACTGATCAAGCCTCAGACCTTCATGAATAGAGTTGGATTGGCTGTAGCGGAATGTGCTGGTTTTTATAAAATTCCTGCAGAGGACATTGTCATTATTTCAGATGATTTGGATTTGCCGCCGGGGACGGCTCGTTTTCGGGACGGTGGTGGACATGGTGGACACAATGGCCTGAGATCCGTTATCGACTCATTGGGTAATAGTAAATTCCGCAGAGTCAGATTTGGTATTGGCCGGCCTGTTGGGAAACAAGATGTTGTTGGTTATGTTTTGGGACAATGGTCAAAAGCTGAAGCAAAGCTTGCTCAAAGTGTAATGGACCAGGTGTTGGTGGAACTGGTCGGATTTTTGGTAACTTCTCAGTTTGAGAACACTTCTTTTTCTGCTCCGGAATTGGCATAAGGCACTGCAAAGCATTTTAAACAAAACGCATTAAGTTTCCGGAAACAAATGGCATTAGAAGTAGGGATTTTAGGTTTGCCAAATGTTGGGAAATCCACTCTGTTTCGCGCTTTGACCAAAGTGCAGGTAGAAGCAGCAAACTATCCGTTTTGTACAATTGATCCGAATATAGGCATCGTCCGGATAAGGGATCCTAGAATGATCCGTTTGACTGAACTTGTCAGTCCGGAAAAGATTATTCCTGCAACTTTGCAGATTGTAGACATTGCAGGACTTGTTAAAGGTGCAAGTCATGGTGAAGGTTTGGGAAATCAGTTTCTGAGCCATATTAGACAGGTTGACGCAGTTGCACATGTGGTGCGGTGCTTTGAAGATGAAAACGTAGTACATGTAGACGGTAGACTTGATCCGGTTAGTGATGTACAGGTGATACAGACTGAGTTGATATTATCTGATTTGGAGCAGGTAGAACGTAAAATAGAACGACTCCAACGCCAGATTAAAGGTGACCGTGTTTTGGCAGTAGAGTTGGAAATTTTTGAACGACTGCGGGATCATTTGGATGATGGTTTACTGGCGAGCAAAATGGGTTTGAGTAAGGATGAAAAGGAACTGATTAATGAATTAAGTTTGTTGTCTCTGAAACCTTATCTCTACATTGCAAATATCTCAGAAGATGGACTCAATAATCCGGAAATTCGTGAGCAGCAGCTGCAGGAATTAGCCGATGAAGAGGGGGTGGAAGTTATTCCGATTTGCGCGCAGGTCGAATCAGAGCTCTCAGAGATGGATGAAGATGAATCAAAGCTTTTCATGGAAGAGTTGGGAATTGACAGTTCCGGACTGGATCGGCTGACGCATTCCGGATACCGGATGCTTGAGCAGATCACTTATTTCACTGCAGGAAAACAGGAAGTACGGGCTTGGGAGATTCGGAAAGGTTCTACTGCTCCGGAGGCTGCAGGTAAAATTCATACAGATTTTGAAAAAGGCTTTATCCGCGCCGAAGTCTTTCATTTTGATGACATCGATCAATTGGGGTCGGAATCATCTGTCAAGGATGCCGGACGCTGGCGTCTTGAAGGCCGGGATTATGTAGTGCAGGACGGAGACATCATGCACTTTCGTTTTAACGTATAGCATTTGTTTATTTGCAAATGTTTATTTGCAAAGGTAAAAAACTTTTGCTGTTTCCTTGTTCACTTGAGTGGACTTATTGACATTATTCGATAATCCGAAAGGAATATAAATGACAGGATATGAACTTGTGTTCATCACAGATCCATCACTCAACAATGATGATTTGGCATCTGTGCTGAAAAATTATAAAAAGATTCTCACCAAATCCGGAGGGAAGCTTATTCATGAATATGTTTGGGGACGCCGTCGTCTGGCCTACGAAATATCAGGCAATGACTTTGGTGTTTATCATGCCTGGTACTTCACAGGTACAGGAAAAACAATTGACGAATTACAGCGCCAAATTGGTTATTCTGATGATGTTTTGCGTCATCAAATTATAAAGACTGATGACATTGATACAGAGGCAGCATTTTTACAAACCTTAATTCCACCTAAGGAGGATACTACAGAAAATAATGAAACTCCAAAGGAATCTGAGAAAATTACAGAAGAATCTGCCAAAGTTAAAAAAGAATCTCCAAAAAAAGCTGAGACAGCTACAGAGAATGAAAAGAATGTAACTGAAGATGTTAAAGAAGTTGACGCTGAATCAGAAGTTAAAATAGAAAAATCTGACAAAGATGCTGAAGAAGTGGAAACTGAATCTGTAGATGGTTGAAATACTATTCCAGTCAGAATTTATCAAAGCAGACCCTAACTTTCATGAAAATTATTTATGTTAAAAAAACGAAAAAGATCACATTTACGTCGTAAACGTATACCCACAAGTATTCTGCTTCGCAGTAAGCTCAAATCCTGCCCGTTCAAGGATGCCGGAATAGAGAGAATTGATTATAAAGATGTTGAGTTGTTAAAAAGTTATGTGACTCAGGGTGGAAAGATTGTTCCAAGCCGCATTTCCGGAGTATGTGCGGCAAATCAGAGAAAGTTAAAAACCGCAATTCGACGTGCACGCAACCTGGCTCTTCTTTCACCAATGAAAGGTTATGTGCCTCAACAAATTAATGTTGAACGAAAATTTTCCAGTTACACAAATTCTAAACGACCTGAATGAAGTGTGGGTAAGAATCCCCAAAAATTACAAAAACTAAGAGATTGAAAAAAAGGAAATATCGTGAAGTTGATACTAACTGAAGACGTACCCAATTTAGGGTCTTTAGGTGACACAATAGATGTTAAATCTGGTTACGGTCGTAACTACCTCCTTCCAAAGGGAATCGCTCTTTTGGCTACCGGCAGGGTCTCCAAAGAATTACAGCACCGGATACAGCATTTAAACAAGTTGCGTGAAGGAAAAATCGAACTGGCAAACGAACAGGCAGAAAAACTTAAAACTGTTAAACTGGAAGTTGTCCGTAAATCCGGTCCTGGAGGTAAATTGTTTGGTTCAGTCACCAACAGGGACCTGAAAGAATTGTTGAAAGAAAAAGAATTTGATGTTGAACGAAGGTCCATACTATTAAATTCGCCCATTCGAAACATTGGCCTCCATGAATTTACTGTGCGAGTTCATTCCGAAGTTTCAGTAAACATTCAAATCAAGGTGACTGGAGATTCAGACGAGTCTGCCGTTAAAACAGTTGCTGTGGACGAACCGAAAGATAAAAATGCTGATGAAAAAAATGTTGACAGTGAAGAACTTGAAAAACTTGAAGAGCTTGAAGGGCTTGAAGAACACGAAACTGATGAGTAGTTTACGATTTTAACTTCAAAGCTAAAGGTTCAGACCTATATTGAGTCTTTGGCACTTTAATTTATCAGTTGGGTACTGTCTCAGCCCAACCACCTCCAGATCTTTGATCGCCCTCTCCATACCATGAGTATCAATGTTGTCTTCTGAAAATAAATCTGAAAAAACCAGGGTTTTTGATCGTACAAAAAAAATGCGCCCGCAAACTGTTGATCTTGGAGAATTACTTCCACATGACAAGATGGCAGAGCAAGCTGTACTGGGTGCAATAATTATTCAGAACTCAATCATGCTGCAAATTCTAGATATCCTCACAACAGACGATTTTTTTTCTCCCGCCAATCATTATATTTTTGCTGCCATGCAGGAAATGACTGCACAGGAACCTCCTGTTCCCATAGATGAATTAACTCTGCTGAGTCATTTAAAATCCAAACATCTACTCGAACAAACTGGCGGAGTAGATTATTTGAATGAACTGTCACAGAAAACTCCTGTTGCCGAAAATGCTGAGTTTTATGCCCGTATTGTGAGAGATAAGGGACAACTTCGGGATATTATCTTAACTGCTCATGAAGTTGCAAAACGAGGTCAAGAGGAAAATGCTGAAAACATTTCTGACTTTATTACTGAGGCAACCGATCGATTGCAGTCTATCGATTCACGTACTAGACTTAAAAGTTATTCTCATCTCAAAGAAGTTCTTGCCACAAATTTTGAAGAGTTGGAGAAACTTTCTGAATCTCCGCAAAATGTAACTGGAGTTCCAACAGGTTTTACTGAGTTGGATGATTTGACTCGTGGTTTGCAAAAGGGAGATTTGATCATTCTTGCAGCTCGACCTTCAATGGGTAAAACAGCTCTTGCCATTAATATGGCACTTTATGCTTCAGGTCATGCTAATATTCCATCACTTATTTTTAGCTTGGAAATGCCCAAGGAACACATTGCCATGCGCCTGATTTGCAGTGAAGCAAAAGTAAATAATAGGAAATTGCTGGTTGGTGATCTTGAACAGGAGGACTGGGATAAACTGATGGAAGGTACTACTCGTATGATGGAAGCACCTTTGCTGATAGATGACAGGTCCGCAGTAACTCCGAACTATATAAGAAAAGTGATTCGGCAGGCAAAAAAAGAATATCCTGCACTGGGACTTGTTATTGTTGATTACGTGCAACTGATGCAGAGTAATATACGGAATCCTTCGCGGGAACAGGAAATATCAGAAATTTCACGAACTATGAAAGCCATGGCCAAAGAATTTTCGCTGCCGATGGTTGTTCTTTCACAGTTGAACCGAGGCTTGGAAAGACGTACAGAAAAGCGTCCAATGATGTCCGATTTGAGAGAGTCTGGTGCATTGGAACAGGATGCAGACCTGATTGTTTTTATTTATCGTGATGAGGTCTACAACGAAGATACTGAGGACAAGGGTATTGCTGAAATAAGCATTGCAAAACATCGAAATGGTGAAATTGGTATGAAACGACTGGCATTTATTGGGCAGTACACAAAATTTGCCAATTTGGCTTTGGGTGCAGGAGACTCGTCAACATAGCAGGTAATATAATAATTAAATCTTAATTTGGACCTGCTGGATTAGATGTTAATCATCATGAACATTTAAGAATTTCAGGTTCTTGATAAAGTTGGGTAATTTTGCTCAATTACAATCGTGTGAGTTTAACTTCAGGCATAAGTTCCCCGGGAAAAACACTCTGATGCAAAACGTAGAAGAACTGCAACAATATGTTGACAGTTTGACGAAACAGTCGGTATTGTCCAGTCAGACAGTTGTAGCAGCTCCGGAATGTCTTCCGGCACCATGTTTTCCTGAAATTATTATGAAAGTTTTGGGGGTGGTGACAGAACATGAATGGGAAGACCTGACAGATCGTGCCAGGAATTACCTGAAGTGGATTACGGTCAAAGCAGAAGCCATCGATGAACTTGCCCCACAGCCTTTACATACAACCACACGCGGCTTCGAGTTGTTGGCAATCGACAGAGATGGCAATAGTTTTGGAGAAATAGTAGAGCGTTCACAAGAATTGGGAATACCTTCTGTTCTTGTCCGCTTTGCTTCACTGATTGCTACTTTTCTGACCGTTCGCCTTCTCCGTCAACAAATGGAGCGTGATCGTGAAGTCATGCCCTCGCTTACATTTTCACAAAATGTTGATGCAAATTATCTGAATTATCCTCGTACTCTTAAAACTCTACTGGAGTTGTTTCCAGAATATAAGGAAATGTTTTATTTTGAAATCAATGAAGAAATCACTGAAGACTACTTAACAACCATTCGTGCGCTTGCGGATGACCTGGATATTCGCTTAGCTCTGGATGATACAAATAAAATGAATATTAATGTACATCATCAATTGCTGGATTTAGCAGACTGGGTCAAGATTGATTTTGAAGCGACTGCAAACCTGGAGCAGCAGTTGTTGTCAGGTTATGGAGAAAAAATTATTTTACATTTTGAAGAATATGCACTTGGTGCACGATCTCCGGTCATTGTTTTTGAAGGGCTTTCAGAAACTTCTCCATTAAAAGTATTTTTTGAACAGCGCTGGAAACAAATCGACACAGTGCTTTATTTCCAAAGCAGGGAACGTATACCGGTTCCGCCATGGAATAAATATTTTGGTTTGATTCAGGATTATCATGATGACAAGTATGGTCTCTTTTACAAAGGCTTGATCGATGAGCAGTAATCAATTTAGTGAAAATTATTTGTGGCACATATTTTCGTTTCTGCTGGTAAGTTTTGGGACACTATTATTCGCTGGATGCAATTCTTCTGATTCACCGACTAAAAACAACACTGGTCCTTCAGTCGTTTCTGGAACTGTTTTTGAGTCACCACTGGAATTTGATGCAGGAGAAAATCCTCTTGGTATTACCTTTGCGGATTTCAATGATGACAACAAAACGGATTATATTGTAGCCAGTTCCCGGAAGCAAAACGGGATTTCAACGACTGAAGACGGAACCTTAACTCTCTTTCAAAAAAACTCTTCATCCAGCAGTCGCTTCCCCTTTACATCCAGTACCATCACTCCTGTTACTGCAGAATGGAGGCAGGATGTTATTTCAGCAGATTTCAATGGAGACAACAAAAGTGATTTGGTGGTCACGCATACTGGTGAGGACAAAATTAAATTATTGCGAAATGACGGTAGTGCAAATTTTACTGATAACGGTAGTGTCACTGTTGGAGATGTGCCCATCAATCTCATTCCTGGAGATTGGAACAATGACAATCAAATTGATCTGGCTGTTGTAAATCGCGATAATAGCAGCGTTTCAATCCTGCAAAACAGCAGTGGTGTTTTTTCGGTTTCCCAAACTCTGTCTGTCAGTGTGCATCCAATTCAGATTGCAGGTGGTGATTGGGATAGTGACAATGATACCGATCTGGCTGTTTTATTGAGAGACAATACCCTTGTTCAAATCTGGCTCAACGGCGGAACTGGAACTTTCAGCAAACAAACTACTACCTACACAGTTGGAAGTCTGCCAACGGGCATGATATCCGGAGACTGGAACTGTGATGGTAAACAAGATCTGGCAGTGAGTAATTCTGGCGACAACACTCTTTCCTTGATTTATGGAAAGGAAACAGGAGAATTTGATACACCTGTTACAATCAGTTCAGGACGAGGTCCGGGTGCATTGGCTGCAGCAGATTTTAATAATGACAGTAAAATGGATTTCCTGGTTGGACATCATTTTATTGTCAGTACTAACGGAGTTTCCCTCCTCACTGGCGACTTTTCATTGACACTCAGCGACACATCTTCCAGCACTGGCTACGGTTCAGCAACATCCTTTGCTGCAACCACGGTAAAAGACGGTTCTGCACCTGCCGCAATTGTAATTTCAGATGTCGATAATGATTCAAAACTTGACATCCTAATTACACTACCTGTCATTAAAAAATTAGCTGTGCTTTCCGGAAAACTTTATTCCGGAAATCTCTCCTGCCCCTGAAACTCAAAAAATCTGATTGACTGGAGTCTGTAACAGAGATACACTCTTAACTTTCTTTCTCCGTAAGTTTCTCAAAATTAAGGATTTATTTTAGCCTAGTTTTTGTGTCAAGTTTGCAGGCAAAATATTGGAAAAATTCGTTTTTTTGTAGAGAGATCTCAATTCAATTCAGTTAAGTTCTCACTTGAGCAAAATTAGATCACCAATATAAAAAAATGCTGATTGCAGGTACATGGGGAGCATTGTTGCTTTACATCATTAGTTGGATTTCAGGGCTTTTTCCTTCAAACCTTGTGCAACCTTCAGGTTCCAGGTTTCAGGTATGGACTGATGTCACAGGTATGCGCACGGCCTGGTTAATTCATACGGTAACTTTACTGGGATTGTTATGGACGAAAGCAGTATGGCCTTCTACTTTTGTGAGTGATATCCTCAGCGTAGCAGCATGGGGGAGTATGGTTGGAGTACAGGCTTTCCCAGAGCGTCTGCCAAGTCTGGTCAACACGTCAATTGTCCGTTTTTTTGTAATCCTGCTGCTTGGTTTATCTCTCATTATTTCCCAAAGACAAATGTCGACAGGCTCGTTGTTTTTAGAGCAAACCTGGTTTTATCATGTTTTGCTTGGATCACATATTATCATTCTCCTGGCAGGAGATATAATGTTAGGAGTTGCATGTGTGGCAAGCATCATTTTTCTTTATCAGGAGCACCATCTCAAAACCAAACTTATGTCATCATTAACGCTTCGTTTTCCTGCACTTGGTACTCTGGACCGTCTCAGTTGGCAGGGGATTTTGTGGGGTTTTTTGGCATTGAGTATTGGTCTCATGCTGGGAATATTAATTAATTCAGATGATCATTCACTTTTAGCCAATTTGCGTTTTGGCTCATCAGTAAGTGCCTGGTGCGTCTTTGCAACACTGTTGCTGTTTCGCCAACTGCATGCAGTTCGTTCACGCTGGCTCACAATTTGGTGTGTCGTAGGATTTGTTTTGGCACTGATGTCATTGATTGTAGAAATGTTAAGATTGAACATTGCAGAGTAAACATTAATTTAATTACCATTAATTATTAAAAATTAAGTCAGAAATTAGAAATCAGTTAATAATGAAACAGGTCCCTTACGAAAATAATTTGTTGGACTGCAATAAAAATTTACAGTTGGTTAAAAATGCAGTGAAAAAAAATTTGGGTGTATCTCTTCCTTTTTTAACAGATATTGCACACTACATGGTGACTCCTCACAACAATCAAACTCGATCACTGGTTCTGTTGCAAAGTGCAAGTCTCTTTGATGATCCGGATGATGATATCATAGACATCGGGAGTACTTTGGAATATCTACATACTGCATCAGCCTTGCATCGAAACATTAAGGAACCAGAAAAAGCCAGACGTCACCTGCAGCAAGTACAAAATTTATGGGGTAGTGAAGCAGCCATTTTATTGGGTGATTATTTACTGTCCATCTCTTTTCAAATTTTGGTAAAAGTGGGTAATTTGGATGTATTGGAATGCGTTTCACTGGCTACCCAAAACATTGCACGAGGACAGGTACTAGAAGTTTCGGAACCACCTCTTACTGCAACTCCAAAACACTGGCGCAGAGTTACACGAGACAAAATAGCAGGCTTGTTTGGTGCTGGTGCGCAAAGTGCTGCTTATTGGGGTAAGTCTTCTGAAGCAACAGCTTCAACATTGTTTGACTTTGGTATGCATGTGGGAATGGCCGTCCAGTTAAAAACTGAATTGGCGGCAGTTGAAGATGAAAAGCTTTTTCAGCAAAAATTAAAAAAACAGGATTTGTGGTCACCACTCTGCTCTTTGCTTCACGATTGTATGCCGCCAAATGAGTCTATGGAATTGTCTGATAAATTGCTGAATGAATTTGATGTTCCGGAAATGTTCACAAAGCTGGGGTATCTGTTCAAAAAATATGAAGTGTCAGAAAAAGTTCACTCTGAAGCAGAGCTAGAATTGAGAGAAGCAAAAGAATGTCTCGAACGGTTGGAACTAGATTCTGCACAACTTCAACCATTAACTCAATATTCCATGATTTGATATGCCGGATTCACTTTTAATTAAAATAGATGCGTCAATTGCAGAAATAAAACTTAACCGTCCTGACCAGGCAAATGCCCTCGATGAAGAATTATGGTTTGCGCTCGGAAACTGTTTTAATGAGTTAAACGAAAACGATGCAGTTAGGGTTTGCATTCTCCATGGAGCCGGCAATCATTTTACCTCAGGAATTGACCTTGGATTTTTACAGTCTATTGGCCGGGAAGTTGAGGAATATGAATGTGAAGGACGAAAGCGTAATTTTTTACGACAAAAAATATTAAAACTTCAAGAAGCCTTTACTCAAATAGAAGAGTGTAGTAAACCCGTGCTAGCAGCAGTTCACGGCGGATGCATTGGAGGTGGAATCGATTTGATCAGTGCTTGTGATATGCGTTATTCAACATCCAACGCAGTTTTCCAAATCAAAGAAATTGATCTTGGACTTACCGCGGATGTTGGTACTTTGCAACGTCTGCCTCACTTAATTCCACAGGGAATAGTCCGGGAATTAGCTTATACAGCTCGTAAGTTCTCCGGCAAAGAAGCCCGCGAATTAGGTTTAGTCAATCGCTGCTATGATGATCAGAAAACATTGATTTCAGCAGTCCGCAAAATTGCTGAGCAAATTGCGTCTAAATCTCCTTTGGCCTTGCGTGGAGTTAAGGAAATGCTGCTTCATTCCCGCGATCATTCTGTTGCAGACGGTCTGAAGTATGTGGCTACATGGAACTCAGCCATGCTTCTTTCAACTGATTTGGAAGAATCGGTTATGGCCTTGATGGAAAAACGGACTCCGGAATTCAAAGATTAACACTGGAAAACTTTTTAAATTTTATTACACAATGATTCCCCGCCTCAGTCTCTCTGAAAGTACACCAAAATTTGTACAAAATTTTCTTGAGGTGTTAAGTAAGAGTGAATTTTCCGGAGATATTCATCACGATAATGGATCCCGCCTCGTAACT
>Ga0302122_10000386_pt1 | contig 27143 bp, 4 predicted proteins | sample CB21_SCM_MG_FD_203115 | JGI IMG/M metagenome (GOLD analysis project Ga0302122, IMG submission 203115) | Marine microbial communities from Western Arctic Ocean, Canada - CB21_SCM | ecosystem: Environmental > Aquatic > Marine > Oceanic | place: Canada: Western Arctic Ocean | collected 2017-09-28 | reverse complement strand
CCCATTTTCAAAATACGTGTTGTTGATCCAGGTCGTGCCGTTCAATAAGCGACCGGTCCGCAACCGCAACTTAAGCCAGTCCGACTGGTCCCCGAAGCGTTCGACCGTCGGTTCGATCGGACTCCCGTCCGCGCGGCCGAACTTGACCTTCTTGTTGAAGCGCACCGCGATCATGAGTAAATCGCCGGATCCCAACGTCTGCGGCTCGTAGAGCGCTTCGACGGGATCGGCGCTGAACACGCTCGCGACCTTGGCCGGCTTCGTCCCGTCGACACTCAAGGAGACGCGCCAGGCCTTGTAGTCCGGTACTGTCAACGACACGCTCTGGGTGGCCACCGGGAGCGCGCGCCGCCGGACCCAGCCGCTCGTTGCTAGAGCGTCGTAGTCCGCCCGCACGGCAAGCGCCGAGTCGCCTTCCACGGCAGAGAAGTTGAAATAGATGGCATCGGTGCCGTTGCCTTTCACGTACGAACAAACGCGCGTGCACGCGGCCGGCAGCGCGATGCCGAACGCGGACTCGACCAGCACACTGAGCTTGAGCGTATGCGCCGCGTCTTCGTCCAAGAAGACCGGCGCATCAAAGATAACGATCACGTGGGCCGCGTCACCCGCCTCCAGCGGGAAGGCGGCGTCCGTCGACAGCTCTAGTATTGACGCCGCGGACCCGTTGACCGCGATCTTTGATGAAGCCAGCTGCCACGTTTCCAGGGGAAGCTTCAACGACACGGGACTCCGCGAGTACGTCGTGGCCGCTAATATTTCGTCCTCGTCCCCTAAAACAAGAGCATCTTCGTCCTTGACCTCGAAGTAGCGCAGGGCGTCGCCCCGTCTGGTTTGATAGCGGAAGGTCGCGACGGGCGACGGCGCCCGGCGCGCGTGGGCGCCCGGCGAGTTCGGGGTCAACGGCACGCAGAAGGGGCGCGTGGCCACCTCGACGGGCTCCGCGGCGGAATCGGCGTGGAAGTGGAAGATCGTTCTCCTCCCGCCGCCCCGGGGGAAGCTTTCTATGCTCTCAAGGATCGCTTTGTTATTATCCGGGTCGTACCTTTTGGACACTAGGACACCGATCTCTGCGAGGGCGTGAGCGACGTCCTTGGCCGTCGCGTCCCAGTCGAGGCACCCGGCCGTGATGCCGCCGTACACAAGTTCCCACCCTCCTTGTTGCAGGGCGGGCACCGCTTTAACGCCCACGTCAATAATTTGTCGAGGACCGCCCCTCGTATACAAAGCGACGCCGTTCCCGCCCAGATTCAATGTCGGGAAGCCGTTCACTTCTATATCTCTCGAAAAGGTGATGTCCACATCGACGACTTCGCCACTTCCAAAGACGGGCCACAACGCGGTGGACCGGTTCTTTTGTGTAGTTACGGAGACCACGCGCACGTCTAAAAACCCGTCGATCTTCAAAGGTCGCCGGCCGAACGCGACGTCGTCCGCCGCGTCTCGCGCCAAAAGACCCAACACAGGGATGCTGAGGTTCGCGTTCACCGGCGTTCGGAAAGCGTCCGGCACGTAATACAGGCCGGGATACCCGGGCACCTCCACCTCCGCTCCTTCGCACAGTCGTATGGCCGCCGTCGGCTGCAACGGGTCCCGCAGTAGCGCTTGCGTGTGGACCGGCGCCAGGTCTGAAGAGTAGTCCGTTTCGCCCACGACGTAGTCGAAGCGCAGGTAGCGCGAGCCCAGACTCTTTGTTGTCGACCACCCGAGGACCCCCGTGGAGAGCGGTGCGAGTATCGTGCGGCCGTCCCCCACGGCTAGTTCCAACGAAAAGGGCGGCGCGGTCCGCGCGGACGCATACACCGAGACGTCCCGGTCGAAGACGACGAAGATGGGCACTAGCGAACCGGCCGGTAAGCTCCGGCCTCGTAACGCGGCGCCGTCGTCGCCGCCGGCCGCGTACAGGGCCGCCCGCACGTCCAGGATCTGGGGCGGCATCGCTTCGTACAGTTCCGCCACTTCCAGCGCCCGGTTCGCCGCCGTTCGCGCGCTGACTAGTCCCGCGGCCGTCTCCGGGTTCACCGACGCGCGCCGCACATAGCCCTCGTCGCCCGTACTCAGCGCACCCAGTTCGACATGACCGTCGCTCCCGGGCACCCACGCGAGCTGCAGGGTCGCCGCGGCCGACGCCGAGAACGCCGCATCACTGACAAACTCCGAACTGTAGCCGAAGCCGGGCAGCCAGACCTCGATGCTGTCGCCAGTTGCCAAGGAGGACGAGGGGGCCACGTCCAGGAAGAGCGTGGCGAGGGCGTTCGCCGTCGAGGGCTCGAAGGTGAGGCTCGCGTTGGCGAAGGTGCCGTACGAGGGCGCGGCGTCCAGGGGCACGGGGGCAAGCGACCCGCCGGTGCAGTTCGCATGTAACGACGCCGTCAAGCCGACGGGGCCGCGCGGCAGGCCGTGCGTCGGGGGTCGCAAGCCGTGGGTGGAACCGATCGTCACGGTGCGCGGCCCCGCCGCCGCGCCGGACGTCGCCGTGAGTACTAGACTCGCGTCCCCCGTACCCCCGCCGCTAAAGGCGAAGTCGAAGGACGCCGCCGGCAGGCGCGGGTCCGCGGCGCCCGCGGACGCGTAGTCCACACTGGACGTGCCACTGACGTCGCTCCCGCGGAAGGACGGGATCGAAAACGTGACCGTGTCGCCGTCCACGAGGTTGCAGGCGCTGTCGAAGGTCAGGGCGAGCTCCACCGCCGCATCGGTGGACGGCGCCGCGTCCAGCAGGGCGTTGGCCGGCTCGCCCGGGACGCCCGAGGCGTCGCGCTGGCCGCCGTCGAAGGTCTGGAGGTGCAGGGCGGCCGCCTGCAGCCCGAAGCGCGGCGCGCCGAGCAATGGCGTGGGCGGCAGCGGGCACGTGGCCGCGGTCGTCGAGAGCGTGACGACGTCGTCGTCACCTTCAGCTCTCGATGGCCGTAGTCGATCCTTGGGCGGTAACAGTTCGACACCCCCTTCTAAAGCTGTGGCAATGGCAATGGCCGCGAAGCTGTCTCTGGTAAGGCCGTCCGTCGCGTTTAAGCGGAGGACAACCCCAGATTCGCCCTCGCGCGGCCGCGCCGCGCTCAGCGTGCTGGCGTTGACTTGGACTAATTGCGCCTGCCACCGCGTGTCCAGCGGGAGGGCGCGCTCGATCGACACCCAGGCCGCCAATTGGTTCGGAGAAGACAACCGGAAGCGCGGCAGCCAGACCTCGACCACTTCGCCCGGTTCTAGATCGCCGCTCAATCTAAACTGGACGTAGACATTGACCGCTAGGTCTTTGCGGAGGTTGCGGTCGTCGTTTATGGCCGTGGACGACGGTCGAAACCTCCTGGCGTCGTACGCTAGAGAAGCGCGCGGGTCCGCGAGGTTGAAGCTTGCCACGATCGGATCGACGGCCCCGCGGCCGATCCACACGGACGCGTTGGTGGGATCAACGAGGGCGCAGACGGGTATGGCGAAATGCACCTTCGCCGAGGCCACCCAGTCCCGCTGGGCGGTGGCGGCCTCGCCTCGCGGCGCGACACTTAAAGTAACGTCGTTGATCGACCCCAGGGCATAGGCCGGCGCCACCACATTTGAGGGCACCACGACCTCAAAAACCAGTTGCCTCAGGTCGGTGAGGGCCGTCAGCTCGAGGGCCGCGGCGCCCGTGAGCACCGCGGAGAAGTTCCCGCCGTCGAGGCCACCAAGGGCCACGGCCGCGCGGGCGGAGGCGGCGAGGCCCTCAGCAACAATACCGCGCGGCAGCCAGCCCGGCAGCGCGAGTACCACAATACCGCCTGTTAAAATGGCGCCCTTGTTCGCCGAGGTTTGTGAAGTGTTCCAGCTTAAGGTAAAGCCCGACGCCGCACCGATCAATGGTCGCGGATCGTGAAACAAGAGCGACGCCCGCTCTAATGCGGGCAGCCTGATGTCTAAGGTTTGAATTGGTGTGAAGGCGGCGGTCTTCTCGAGGATCGCGTAGCCGACCGAGGGACCGGCGCCGTCGCCGAAGCGCGGCGGCACCAAGCCGAATTTCGATGGGATGGTGATGGCGATCGGCGTCTGCGCAATGCGCGCGCGTGGGAGGTTCGCTAAATGCAGGACCTCCGTTGCAGCATCGAAGGTCACGTTCGCCATGGAGGAGACGGCCTTGCCACGAATTGGCGTCGCGACGGCGTGGAAGCTGCCCGTGCGGTTCGTCTCCTGCGTCCAGCCCTCCAACAAGAACTTGACCGCGCCCCCGAGGAAGGCGTCGCTGAAGGACCATTCCAAGGAAAAGGCCGACGGCGCGCCGACCCGGGCGTCCGCCCCGTACGCGAGGGCGGAGGCTGCTATGCCAACACTCTGCACGCTCGTCAGGGGCACGAAGGCGGGCAACCGGCACCCGTCGTTGTTAGTATCTACGATTCGCACGACGAAGTCCTGTTGATTCAAGTACGACGAGCCCTGGGGCAGCCGCACCTGGTAGAGCGTGACCTTGATGAAGGACCGCGGCACGTCCGGTGCTACTAAAACCCGGAGGTAGGAGTTTGTGTCGTTTCTTTTCAGGACGCGCGTCAGGTTGACGCGGCCGTGGTCGAACACCGCGGAGGTACTGGAGTGGTTCGCGTAGTTCGGGAGTTGCACTTCGATGGACGCCTGGGCCGTCGTCGGCCGCGGGAGCCGCAACACGAGTTCCACATCGCGGAGGCTCCCGGGCTCCGGGGCGGCGGTCCCCACGATATCCAAGGAACCCGTTGTTAACGCGCACACCGGCCTTCTCATAACTAAGGACGTCGCGGCGATATTGCCGTAAGCGGCGTCCACCGCCACAGTGGCGCCGATGTCCGCTTCGTTGCCCGCGAGAGGCGGCCCCAGACCCGCCTCTGACAATAACGTCAGCCGGAGCAGTTGCTTCGCAGCCAAGTCCTGGACGAGCGTGAAGGACGCTCGCGTACCCACTACGTCCACCGTGACCTTACCAGCATCGGCGCCACGCACGTCGGTAGATGAGACACCAGTCGACGACGCGTCGCCGAAGTCGATGATTATCACGTCGTGCTTCACGAGTGGCGACACGAACTGCAACAGAAGGTCCACGTCCGACGGCGCGCCCGCAAGTACGTCCGACCCGAAATCCAGCGTACCGTTCACCAGAGCACCCACGGGCGTCGTGTCGGCCACGGGATTGTACGCCGCGTCATCTAGTGCAACGCCCCCGATCTTCTGGTTGAGGGCCGATGCGATGCGAATGGGCTCGGCCAGCCACTTCGGTACGCCGCCGGGGTTCCACACGGAATCTGTTAGTAAAGTCCGCAGTGCGAGGCCGGCAACCGGCACCCGCAGATCGGTCGTGATCGTCGCTTCCATGGGGGAGTTCTTGGCGACCCGGCCCAAAAGGTCCAGCCGCACGACCTTTCTAGAGGCGAGCCAGCTTACAGTAATTGAGTCCGGCGTCACCACTGCAATAAGAGCCTTGTCTTGGCCGGGGCCCTCCAAGCCGCTGAACTCGACGTAGTCGCCGCTGAGGCCGTCCTCGGAGAAGGCCGCCGTCAGGACGACGCTCGCTAATTCACCGGCTAGGGCCCGCGACCCGTCCACGGCCGTCACCCGGGCCGCGGCGAAGGCGACGCCGTAGCCCGGCGTCTTGAACGCTGATAAACGGGCCCGGGCGGCCTGGCAGTGCGTGCACGCGAGGGCCAACCTTGGCTTGTCGAAGCGCAAAGAGGCTGTTGGCATCGTGAGGCCTTGGATCGCAACACCGTTGAGTTGCGCGGCCCCGCAGCCTCTTACGACTAACAACGTTAAGGTGCCGTTCTCAAAGCCCTGCGTGGTGTTGTAGCCCAACGCGAACTCGCACGACGCCTCGTCGTCCGCGAAGTAGTGCTCTCCTATCCTGACATTGCTGGTGCCGTTCTCGGCGTGGAAGCCTGCTAACTGGGCCGTCACCACGTCGTTCTCCAATAAAGGAGAGGAGTAGGTGAAGTTGAGCTCCACCTCGGTACTGGTGCCCGGCGCGGGCGGCGCACTATCCCGGTCGAAGGCGCAGCAGGGCTCCGTGTACGCCAATGAAGCGTTCAAGGCGCCCACGCCCACGAACAACGACTTCTTCACCCTTAACTTGCGCGGCGCCGTCGCCCCGCCGAGCGGCGTGCGGGCCAGCGGCGCCCCGTACGCGACGTCGACCATGGCTAGCGTCGGGCCGTCCTCGTTCAGGCCCTTCTCCGCGTCGATGCGCAGCCCGGCGTCGCGGCCGACGTACAGTCCCCGTGCGTCCGTCGCCTCCACGGCCGGCGTAAAAAGTAAAGTGGTGCCGTTCCCGTCGCTTTCGACGGACTCGAGCGACCAGATGCCGTCATCACTGAGTAAGGGAGGCGGCGTTGTCGAAGCACAGCCGTCCACGTTCGGCAGGTGCAGCCGGACGCGCCCGCCCGGCGCCACCGGCCGCGCGAAGCCGAACGACAGGTTCAGCGCAATCACGACACCCACGGCGTCGTTCGGGGCCAGCACGAGTTCGGCGCTCTCCAGCGAGTTCATCCGCGGGCCGCCGTCTGCGAGGGACGTGGCTTCCACTACCAGGGTCGAGTCCCCGCTCCGCAAGGACGCCTCGAATTGTCTTCGTGTACTTGCCGTGATGTCCACCGGCGCGGCGAGGCCGTCCACCGTGACCAGGTAGCCCTGCGGCCGCGGCACTAGTGGCGCTAGAGCGTATAGTGTAAGCGTTCCATTCAGCGTGGCGTTGTTCAGGTCCGTCGCGTCCGTCGTCTCGTGCTCCCAATCGCGCTCCAACAACCCGCCCCACCGCCCGACGAAGTACTGGGCGTCCCGGCCCGACAGGTCCAGGTCCCGGGAGTCGTCCGAGCCGGACTTCAGAATGTCCGCCCGTTCCCGCGGGTCCAGAAAGCCCGGGAGCGTGATCTCGAACTCGCCGAAGATCTGGGTGGGCGGCCGGTACCGCCACTGGATTTGAGCGTCGACGGCCACGCGGCGCCGCGCGATCGTTCGGTTCGAGCTCGCGTCCAACATAAGGGGCGAGGCGATGCCGAAGGAGACGTCCAGCGCTGTTCGAGCGCCCGCGGTGGCCGCTCCGGCAGAAAACGCGAGGGCGGCCCACGCGAGGCCCGAGCCCTTAAGGGTCTCCACGGGCTGCGGGTCCGCCCGCACGCGTCTCCCGCTGAACTCCAGCGTAGCCGCCTCGAAGCTAGTGTTCCGGTGCAGGGGGATGCGCTCGTCCCTTCTTAACCAGCTGCCGGCATCGTCCACGCTGTAGACGGCCGTCGCCGGGAGCGTCAGGGCATTATCGACCGATACTACAAAACGGATCTGCGTCAGCTCCGGAACCGTCCTATTAATTGTAGCGTTGACGAGCAAGGAGCCGCGTTCTACGGCCGCGCTCACGCGCCCGAAGCCGTCCGTCGCGTTGCCCAACACGCAGGGGTCGCAGCGTCCTCCGTAAGCACCGCCTCGCGGATGCAACTTCAGCGTCACGACGTCGCCGTCCTCAAGTCCGGACGAGGGCGCGAACGCCACCGAGACCTCCGTCGCGGTGGAAGGCGTCGCCGGGTCGAAGCGGACGGACGCCCCGACGAACGCCAGGATCGCGGGCCGCAGGCTTATGAACGTGGGGACCGCGGCCGCGGCGTCCGCGGCCGGACTGGACCAGTTCGTCGCCCGCGTTGATAACGAGGCGCCGACGCGCAGGTTGGCCAGGGGCGACCGTTGGGCCCAAACCCGCGGTAAAAGGGAGGCGGCGCCGGCCACGCCCACGCCGTACGCCGGCGTCGTCACGCGCGGGACGCGCAATGTGATAGATTCGTTCGCTTGAATAGTTCCATCCAGCACCCTCAGAATGAAGCGACTCCCTGGCTGCGCGTCCCGGCGCAACATCACACTTTCGTCGGCCGCGATGACCACGCGCGCGTCCGGTGGATCTAAAGGGTCGCACTCCTCCGCCGTGCGCGGCGCCGCGGCGCGTAATCGCAGAGGCGCGGTGTGCTCGGCCGCAAACTCGACCACGAAGCGGTAGCCGTGCGCTCGTAGGAAAGTCGACACCTTGCGCACGCCCCCGACCGCTCGGACGGCCTCGAGTTCGTCGAGGCGCGCCCGGATGGACCGGGACCCTTCATTGCCCGCGTCGTACTGGATGCAGCCCGTCCGCGACGACCCGTACAGCAGCTGGAAGGCGCCGCCCACCAACGGCCTCGACCCGTCGACGCCGACGTCCACGAGTTGCGTGGGCGCCCCCACGGCTCGCGCGAGGAACCCGCCCGCCGACAGGGGCGCCGCGAGGCCGCCCCGCGCTACCAAGGGGTACTTTTCGTAGGCCACATCGACCTCCACGGCGCTCCCCCCGAGCATCGCGCCGTCGGCGTTCGTTTCCAGTGTCGCGCAGGTCCCATTGGTTTGGGGGAGGTCCTTCCGGAGGAGACCATTTCGCACACCATCACATTGCAGTTCCACACAAATCTCGGACTGGAGCAAAGCATGTCCACCAGCACCCGTTTCGACGACGAACCGGCGGCGCCAGCCCCGTCCACCACGCACTGGCTGCTCCGTCACGCGCGGCGCGAGGGGGCCGTGCGTCCGGCCCAGCGCTTCTTGAATAGACGACGCGTTCACGTCGCTGGCGGCAATACAGGGGTCCGCGGCCTTGACGGCACCGAGGGCGAGCCGAAAGGACCCGCCCGTGATGGCCGGCGGGTCGGTTGACGCCCACCTCCTAGAAATACTCAGATCGAGCGTCTGGCGCCGGTTGGCGAAGACGCCCGTCTTCCGCCTTAAAAACGCGGCCGAGGCCTCGGGCCGCCTCGTCGACACCGAGAGCGCGTACAGGCCGACCCCGAAGCCGCCCAGCGACATGGGGCCGCCGCGCGCCGGCAGTGTGTTGTTCACCCTGAGCACGGGGCGGTCCGAGAGCCGCCACAGGGACCCCTTCAGACTGAAGGAGGTGTCGTAGTCCACGCGGACGGTGCCCAGGGGCGCCCTTACAATACAGTCGAAGCGGAGCACCTCGGTGCCGGAGCCGCCGGCGTACCGCGCTTGTATTAACCGGTGGGCCCTTTCATGACCGCGAAAGGGCGACTGCTGCCCGTCCCCGATGGTTAATTGGAGGGAGGGCGCCTCGTCCAGCAACCCCTGCGTGGCCGGGAACGCCACGTCCCCGCCCACGACGACGGCGCTGTCGAAGTTCAGGAAGACCCGCAAGACGTCGCCCGCGGCCAGCGGCGACGTCTGCACATCACTCACGTCCGCGTTGACTTGTAAAATACGCGGCGGCGCGCTCGTGACCTCTACCCGGGACGTGTGCGCCAGGGATCCGGGAGACGACCGCAGGGGCAGGATCAGAGAAGCGGGGCGGTTTGTGGACGCCGTCAACGGGTTGCACGACGCGTTGGCCCACAAGACGGCTGCCTCGACGACGCCGGACGCGCAGGGCACGCAGGCCGTTTCGAGGAGCGGCGCCACGTCGCCGACGCGCACGACGTAGCGGAACGTGAGTGATCTCGTAAGCGAGCCGTTGTGCGGGAGCGTGCGGGCGCCGTATGGCACGTGCGCTTCTAATGCTTCAAGGCGGGGATTCTTCAGGTCCAGCCAGAGTACGAGGTCCGTGCCGGTGCAGTTGCCCGGGTTTATGGGTTCCGACCACGTCACGTTGACGTCCAGGTTGTCCCCCGGCGAGTATATTCTGTCCGAAGCCTCGATGCTCGTGATGACGGCAGCCTCAGCGTCGATGATGACCCGCGCCTGGCCCGGCGACGCGCTCAGCCCGTTGGGCGCGCCGGGCTCCGGGAAACTGTCGTAGTTGACGTCCGTTTCCGGTTTTAAGGATGCCGAGCGCAGGTAGCCCACTACAGAACCAAAACCCGGTTGCAGAGCGCGCCGCCCCTCAATAATGGGCACAACATCTAAATTGCCAGTATTGGAATCGCCGGCTTGGATGTCGTACACGAAGTGCAGGTCCTTGGTCCCGGACCCGGAGGCGTAGAAAGCCGTGGCCGGGCCGTACGCCGTAGAAATGTCCAGCTCCAGGTTGGCCGCCAAGTAGGCCGGCACGAAGACGTCGATGTTCGTGAGGGACGCGTTGTACGTGGCGATGGCCCCGGCGACGTCGGCGCTCACCGGCCGGTCAAACGCCACGGTGACGTCCAAGAGGTGCCCCCGCCCGTACACGCAGGCTCCGGCAGTAGAAGCGTACCCCTCACTCACGAACTGGGCGGGCCAGTGGCACGCCAGGGCCGCGGTGGTCGAGACATTTGTAATATTCGCGGGCGTCGTATCGATGACGATATCCGCCGCATACGCTAGCGACCCGACCTCGCCCGGGTTCCTCAATTCTAAATTCACGTAGGCCGTGGGGTTCGGGGAGTAGCGCCGGATGTAGCACTCCTCGCCTACTCCCTGGGTCAAAGCGTACGCCCGCGCCGGCCCCGGGCAGCCCAGCGCTAAGATGGAGAGGTAGTCCAGGTCACTTGATGAATCGCCCCGCCGCACAATATACCGGAAGATCAATGTCGTGGTCCCGGCCCCGGCGTAGTAGTAGGCCGGCCGGAAGCCCGGGGTCGTCACGTCGACGGTGCCCGCGGGCCGCGCCAAGCCGTACTCGTCATACGATGTGGCCACTACAGTACTCTGGTTGAAGTCGTGCGGGGGCGCGAAGGAGATCACGTCGCCCGAAACACTCACCACTGACATCACCGCGCCGCCCACGCGGTATTGGGTGCCCGCGTCGTCATTGGTAAGACCGTCGGCGTCGCCGTACGTGGAGGCGGGGAACCGCACTTTGAGACCGTCGCCCTGCTCTATCCTAGCGAACCCAAAGTCCATGCTCCCAAAGCTGATGGCGACGTCGCCGACTAAGCCGGGCGCGCTTTCTACACTTTGGACCGGCGTCGCGTCCAGACCGACGCTGCTCATGGCCAAGGTGATGCCGTGGTCTCCACTACCGTCCACGCCTTCCTCCGGTACCGTGCCGTTTAGTATTAACTCTATGAACGAGTCCTTGTCTACCGTAAAACCAAAAGAAAAGGTGTGGACGTCGCCCGCGGACCCGGCGTACGCGAGGATGGACGATTCGGCCGTTGTTGCATCAATAGTAAATGAAGGGAGCGTCACCAGGAGCTTCGAGTTTTTTGGTATATCGACCGAGTAGTTCATCAACAGCTTCAACTGCGTAGTCATGCCCGCAAAGGGCTCCCGTAACTGTAGAGAAGAACTGTGTAAGGCGGCGATGATGGCCACGTCTGTCACGGCCGTGGCGGCTAGGGAACCGGTCGCGTTCGTGTGTACCGCCACGGTCACGCCCGCGTACATACCGTCCACGCCATCTCGGGGCAGTTGGAGGCCCCGCACGGTCGCCAGGACGTGCGCCGCCGTGGGGAAGGCCTCCTCGACCGTCACCGTGAGGTACGGCGCGGCCCACTTGACACTCAGTCGCGGATCGTCCAGTATAACTCCACTCCCCGTCGAACAGTAAGAAGAATCAGGAGGCAGCTTCCGCCCGGGGAACCGCGTCGCGTTCGGAATAAAAGAAGAGGTAAACCCGTCCACGCTTTGAGAAGAGCAGGTCCGGACGTAGCCACTTGAGACGCCAATTTCAGAAGAGAGTAAGGTCTCTGCGACACAGCCCGCGAAGCAGGCCGGCGTGAAGGGGTAGAACTCGGCCGCGAAGGTCGGAGAGGTGGCGCACTGGGTTTCATCGTTCGCCTCGTGCGCGTCGCCCGTGACGTGGTAGCGGTAGACGTACGCGTCGCGGGACGACGGGCCGTGGTACCCGCCGCATTCATCTAAACATGGCCCGTCGATGACTGATGCGCATGCCTTCATCGGCGTGCCGTGCTCGCCTCTCGGGCCGTAGACGGGAAAGCCGTCCGCGGCCCAGCCTATTTGGGGCGAGTGCTCGTACGTCTGGGCTTGTAATTGCCGTAACAGACACGTGGGCGGGCCGTGGCAGCCGTAGGTTGGTAAACTATCCTCCGGGTGCAGGGCCTCCACTAAACTTTGTTCCTGGACGGTGCAGCCGCACGCGTCGAAGGTATCTCCACTAAGATAAGGAGCGGAGGTCAGGTAGCTGACGGCCGGGGTCGCGCCCGCGTAGCCGGAGAGTAACATGGCGCCGGAAAACAGCGTGCCGATGGCGCCCGCCTTCTGACTGAGGTCCGTTGGGTTGGACGGGTCGTAGCGCGGGTACAGCGGAAAGGCGTAGGTCGCCCTTTTCTTGCTCACGAGCGTCTCCGTGTGTAAGAGGTGGTTCGGGCAGTGCGTCGTCTGGACGTAGCGCGCCGTTGCATCGATGGATTCTTTATAATCGTAGTCACTTCCATCTAGTGAACACATTTCGTCACTTGCCAGGCGCCGCGCGGGGTCGTCCCGGTGGATCACCACTTGGGACACGTTCGTAAAATACGGCAGCTTGAACGTGACCGTGTCCCCTTTAATCAGGGGCGCCTCGGCCGCGTCGAAGCGTAAAACGACATCCGCGGCCTCGCCCGCGCGCACCTGCGGCGCCACAAAGGCCGCGATGCGCGCGTCCGCCAGGCCGATGCCGGGGCTCTTCGCGTGGCTCCAGCCCGTGGGGCAGTCCCGCGCCTCGACCCGCATCTCAAACTCGGCCGACGCGAACGCCACGGTTGACGGTTGGAGCGACGCGCCCGCTTCGATGGCGACTTCTAGATCACCGTACGGCTGGTCCGCCTGCAGCGTGAAGGTGAGGCGCGGCGGGTCCCAGGCCGCGGTGGCGCCCCAGATCCCGTCATGTAACGGTATGAGGGCCGACGCGGCGGAAAAGCCGGGCAGGTCCACTACAAGCTGATCGTTCGCCACCAAGGCGCACGACGCCCGGATCGTGACGTTCAGGCCGCTGCCCGCCGTGGCGGCGACGCGGGGCTTTACCCAAGATAGGGAGGAGGCCTCCAACACGCCGACCGGCGGCGACGAGGCCGCACTTACAGAAGTGTACGCCGTGTCCGCGCCGTCCACTGAAATGCGCAGGCGGTTGTCGTTCACCATTAACGGCGTGGCGGGGAGGTGCAGGCCCGTGATGTTGAAGTCGATGGGTGCCCCCGCGGCGAAGGCCCGGGAGAGCGCGACGGTCACCACGTACGTCGCGGCGTCCCACGTCCCCGCATGCCCGTGCGACACCTGGAAGAGCCCCGACTGCCAGACGCCGCTCCGCCAGAAGTTCGGGAGCGAGACGAGCAAGACGTCTTTCCTTGCTAACGCCTCGCCATAAGCGAAGGTACATTGTATTGTGGTGGCGGCGCCGGCGCTCGCGTCCCGGTCAAAGGCGAAGCGCGGCAGGGGCCAGTCCGACGCCGGCGAGGACGTTGAGGGCACCGTGCCCACGCCGCGGAAGGGGAGGTACGTGAACGCCGTAGCGCCCGCCCGCGACGAATTGTAGCCCAAGCCCACGGAGTTGTCGTTCGTTGGGATGCCCGCCACGGGCAGGGCGAGGTACGACCCGTACTCTATTGTGACGTCGAAGCTCCGCTTCGTGGCCGCTAAGGTCTCATCCGTCGTGACGAGGGACACGGTCGACGTATTGGCATTCCACGTACCAACGAAGCTCCGCCCGTCGACGCCGCCGATGTGCAGGGGCGTCCGGGACCGCCCGCCGCCCACCTCTAACCGGCGGATGCAGTCGCCTTCGTTTATGGTGACGCCGCAACCGGCGTCGCCGCCACCGTTGAACACGACCTTGAAGGCGTCGCCGGCGTTGGGCGCGAAGGACGTCGCGAACTGTACATGAATGGACGTGGGCACGCCGGCCTTGGGCTCGCCGAAAGCCAACGAGGCGGCGCAGAGCCCCGCGCACGGCACGGTCGCCGGTATTATTACAGAATCCCAGGCGTCCGTGGCACTCCGCACGGCGACGCTGGCCGTTCTAGAAATAGGCCAGCCGTCGCTCGGCAAAGCCAGCGTCCGGTTCCGCACGCCGGGTACTAGGGCGTCGGTCGTGTTTAGATCGCGGCCGACGCGGCCGACGCGAAAGGTCCGGTGGGCGCCGGCGGTGACGTTGCCCAGGATGGAGAGCGTCACGATTTCCGTGGACAGGTCGTAGGCCGCGGTCACGTTCACGCGGGACAAGGTCGCGTTCACGTACAAGCCGCACACACTCGCCCAGCAGTCGGGCACGTGCAGCTTCGGGAGGGACCATGCAAGCGTATCGCCGCGCTTCAAATCGGCGCCGTCGATGCGCACCGTCAAGTCCGCTACAATACGTTGCCCGGGCCGCCCGACGTCCCTCCTTATCTCTTGCGGGCCCCGCTCGTCCGCGACCCAACTCACACTTGCCGCGGACGCCACTAGAATGGGCCTCATAACTTTCACGCCGCGGAAGGCGAGCGTCCCCCGCTCTTCGTCCGTGCTCAGGGTGATGCCCTGGCGGAAGTGCGGGAGCACGCCCGTGAGCGGTGTATTTAAGTTCGTGACGTTTACAAAAACGTGTTCTTCGGCCGGGACGTCCTGGCCGCATCTTAAGATCAAGGTCTCGGACGCGGGGTCCCAACTCTGCACTTCCCATTTATACGGCGCCGGCCCGCCTTTTCGAGTCACGCGGGACGCGTTGTTCCCGATGAAGGGATTGCCGGTGAAACCGCCGCTAAAGACGACCGTGACCGTCTCCCCGCTTAGGAGAGGCCGCCCGTACCTGAACCCGAGGTGCTGCGTTGTTGAAGAAGCGTTCAACGACGCCATCCGCAGGTTCGTGATGAGAGCCGCCCGGAGCATCGGGGGCACCGTCTCCACGTGTCTTGCCACGCTCCAGTCCGTGGTGATGGCCGAGATGTTGTACGCGACGCTAAAGTTCCGCTGGTTCGTTGTAATGCCTAGAGCCGGGCCCCGGAAGCCTTCGATACTCAGTGACGTCGGGGCTTCGCTGTTGAGGTTCGTAGAAGCTGTGAACACCAACGTGAGCACGTCGTCAAAGGACCAGCTCGCCACCTGGACCAGCGTCGCGGACTCGCCGAGCGTCACTATGAGTTCGGACTCGCGCTTGAAGCCGGGCAGCGTCAATTGTATCGCGTCGCCCTTGGTCACTCCACCGTTATAAACGAAGGAAAAGGTGGCCGCGAGCGTCTCGTTGCCCTTCGACGCGGACCACGCATATGAAGTGGCGCACAGGCCCGCGCACCCCGTATCTGTTAAAGCGTTCCCGAATTCAAAGCCGGGCGAATCGCCCGCCAGAACTAGGGCGTCCGTGAATCGGAGCCCGCGGCGCGGTGCCGTCAGACCGGCCTTCGTGTCCAGGGTGAACGTGACGACGCCGCCCGTCGGTAGATCTCTCAGAGGTACAAAGTCTAGACGCGCGTCTTTTGATGACGAGTCGTAGAGCGTGCAGTTGAAGTTGTAGTCCGCGCCGTCCACCGTGGACCGAGCGAGTGTGAGGACGTGGGGCCGCCCCAAGTCCGTGGTGGCGAAGTGGTCCTTGTACGGGCGGCGCTCGCCGTCAATGTCTCGGTACAGTGTATCATTAATTGACGCGTTCAGCGACCGGAAGAAGGGCACCGCCAGGCTCAGCGTGGAGTTATTTCCTATAATCCCGGTCGTGCCATACGTCAGACCGAGCGTCCACTCGCTCGGGAGGTCGAGCGAGCACGGACTCGGGAGGCAGGTCCAGGCTACACTTGTGATGCCCGCGACGGCCGTGGTCGTCTGGATGGCTACACTGGTTGTCGGCACGGCGCTGGACGCGCTCGTGAGCGTGACACTTGTCGAATCCTTTTCCACTCCAGCACTTAACAACATGAGATTTGAAATAGTGACGGTCTGCTCCAGACCGCCTCCAATGGCATTATTATTGAACACGGTAAGTTCCAGCTCGTCGGCGACGACCGCAACACTAAACCCCGCGGAGACGACGGGCGCGAGGCCCTCCACGCCTAACGCCAGCGTCAGCACGTCGCCCGCTTTGCAGAACCCCGGACCGAGCGCGAACGTTAAGACCAGGCGACACCCGCCGCCGCCGTGCGTCCGCCCGCCATCTTCCGACGTGATCACTAGAGATGTAGTCCCCCACGCGCCCACGGCCGGGCTTTGTAAAACGAGGCCGCTGACGGCCCCGAGCGCGCCCGCGTTCGACGCGAGCGTGATCCGCCCGTCGTTCTCATATAGGCCAGCGCGGGGCAGCTCTAACATTTTGGAAGAGGTCAGTTGGACCGTGTACGTGGCCGCTTCAAGGACGCGCTCGGCCCGGAAGCGCAGCCGCGGGGAGCGGGAGTGCGGCACCCAGGTCACGTCGAAATCGAGCGAGTCGTCCTCCAACTTTTGCTCCGTGGTGTTGGTGGCGGTCCAGGCGTACTTCCGGTCGACGCTCTTGGGGAGCGTGTAGTTCGGGATGAGGAGGGTCCCGTCGAACACGACGTCGAGCGTCTCGTTGAAGGCCATGGAGGTCAAGGACGTGAACGTCAACGTGAGCTGCGTGACCTCGCCACTTATCTGGGGGGCGTAGCTTATGGACGCGTCCGCTATTGAAATGCCGCCGGCGTCTGGCACTGCGTGGCGCTTTAAGAGACCGGCGGCCAACGTGCCGCGCACGTACACCTCCGCGTTCGCGCCGCTTCGCAGGCCCGCGGCGGGCGCCAGGTACGAACAGCGCGCGAGCACGCGCACGTCGTGGGTCATTCGAGCGGGCGACGGTTTTGATGCAATGAGCACCAGCTCCGCGGTCGCCCCGCTTCCGCTGAACGAGGCGACCCACGCGTCGGTCTTGTCGACGTAGGAGCAGTTCCGGGACGTGTCGCCGCTGAAATGCGGTAACGCGAACCTCACTTCGTCGCCGAAGACGGAAGGAACCGAGAGCGTGAAGGACAGGGAGACGGCCGCCGCACTGGATGCGCGCGGCGCCGCGGCCACGACCCCATTCAGACCGACGGGCGTCTCCACCACGCCCGAAAAGACGCGGGACCGACCCGTTCGTAACAGCAAGCGCGGCTGGCCCGCGATGGCCACCGCCCGCGAGAAGTACACTTGGATGTCAATGACGTCGCCCGCGGCCACGTCCCTCTCCGACACCTCCCCTGCTAAGGACACATCTAAAACATAAGGCACGGACGTGTCGATCATCAAGTCGTTGTTGTCCGATAAAGAACCCGCGTCGCCGGGCATGGGGAGCGTTAAAATGGCCACCGCGCTCACACTCACGTCCTTGGCCAGGCGCACAATGTACCCCGGAAGTGCCACACTCAAAGAATCGGTGCCGAGGTAGTCTAGGTCCTGGTTCGAATCGCCCATCGAGACCGTGTACTCGAACTCCGCCACATATCCACTACCTATGATGCGCGTGAAATAGGCAAAGGAACTCGAAGCGCCCGTGTTCATGACTAAACGTGGAGTACCGCCGATGGCCAGTTGCCGGTCGAACGTGACCCATATCGTAATGACGGCGTTCACGCCGTACTCGCCGTCGACGTCGGGCGAGGTCACCGAAACTATTTTCGGTGCCTTCACGTCCACGATCACATCGTTCTTGGCGCCCAAAGCGTTCGCCGTGCCCGACGAGTACCGCCCGGCCGTTGATGGCGGGGGCAGCGCCGCGTCGATGAGCGCGAAGGGGGAGGTTGCACTTCGCACGATCACACTGTCACCATTCATATCTCGCAATGCTAAAGCGTCTAAAGGATCGGCGCTGTCCCCCGGGAGCACGTCGTACACGAATGTCAAGGTCGAGGACCCGTTGCCCGAAATATATGAAGCCAGACCGTTCCGCTGGCGCATGCCTTTCACAAGTTCCGTGGCCACCGGGTCCACGAACACGGTGGAGCCCGCCGTCCGGCCCGTCAAGTAGACCCCGTCGCCCACCGGCAGCATCGTGCGCGGATCCAGGACCGCGTTGGTCGCGTCCAGCCGCAGCTCGGGCACGTCGCCGTCGAACTGGTCCGCATAGGAACAGCGCTCGAAGGTCACGACTATCAAATTGCCTTTCGAAGTACACGCTCTTCTGCCACCGGAGTAGTCCCGGTCGTCGTCGTCGCCGAAGAACACCGTGACGTTCTCGACGCCGTCGATGGTCTCCAATTTCTGCTTGACGAGCTCCTGGTCGTCGAGGGCCCCCACGTTCCTTACGGTTCCCGAAGGCGCCCACATCTTAGGGTCCGCGCTCTTCATATCATCATATAAAGTGAGGGCGAACTCCCCGTAGTCGGCCTTGCACGTGAAGGACTGTTGTTCTCTAATAGCGCACGCGTCCTCGGTGCACCCGGTGGCCAGTTCTAGTTTTAAAGCCGCGGGGTCGCCCACCACCTCCACGTCAGAAGTAAAGGTAAGTTTGACGCTGATGTTCTGGCCGCTCGAGTAGATGCCGTCCGGCGCGTCCGTCGTGACCGAGGTGATGCGGGGCGCGCCGTCGCCGTCAATATTTACAGTGCGCGGCTCGACGACGATGGGCAGCTGGGCCTCGCCCCCGTCGGGGATGTCTAAGCTACTCCGCAACTCGATGGAGCTCGGTTCGTTGACGGGCCCCGCCATTTGCAGGGTTTGTGCCCGCGGGGTGGGCACCACTCGTTGGGCTGCTACTACTGCCGCTCCGCAGAGCAGCAGTAGCCACGCTCGCGCCATGGCTGCTCGTGCTACGAATGCGTCATGGCTCGGTTCGAGCTTGTGTGTCCCGTCGCGTCCACGAGGCAGGGTCGGGCAGCCCCTCGCGCTAGCCCTGCTTTGGTCCGCTGAGACTAAAATGGCAAGCGAAACCCGCACCTTTCGCGTCGAGGCGTAGCGCCACTGCCGCGGTGGGATATGTGTGGAACGAGCCTTGCGAAGGGCCAGCGGGGCCTTGGGGAAAGAGGCTAAAAACCCGTCCTTAGCAAAAAATGTGTCGAAACAGGGCTACTGCGTCCAAATCATTGCTAACGCTGCAGGACTGAGTTCCATACATTTTTTTTTTTAAATTTTAGACGCTGAGCGCGCTGGTGCACGCTTCGTGCACAGCTCATTGGCCTGTTCCACATCCAGCCTCGCAGCCCACGCGCCGCTCGTCGGAGCTTAGCGCATAGCATCGGAGCACTGCCTGCGGCATGAAGGCCCGGCGCCACCAGCCCCGCGCGGACAAGGACGACGCCGAGGCGCAGCTCTCGAGCAACGAGGTGCGGTACGGCGAGAAGGGGCCCGTGTGGTTCCCCGTGGCGCTCGGCGCGCTGTTTTTGTTGATGGTGGGCGCGCTCCTATGTCTGACGCCGCAGTCGCGGCAGCACGCGTGGCTCAGCCTGCACGAGCGGCCCGCGCCGCCCCCGACGCCGGTCGTCGCGACGGAGCCCGTCGAGGAGCCTAGGGCGCGGGCGACCGAGCCTAGGGCGCGGGCGTCCGTCCCCCTGTCAGAAAAGGACCGGTACGACGCCTTTGAAGGCGCCAACAAGTACTTGCAGCGGCCGCTCCAGCAGGTCCCGGGCCTGCCGCCGGGCCCGGAGGTCAAGGGCGGCGAAGCTGATAAGAGGCAGACGACGCGTGTCAAGTGCGCGACGACGGCGGGGCCGCTCCTCATTGATATTTATGAAGGCTGGGCGCCGCTCGGCGCGCAGCGGTTCCTGGACATGGTTCGTACGGGCTTCTTCTCCAGCAGAGTGGGCCTCTTCCGCGCCGTGAAGAACTTCCTGTGCCAGACGGGGGTCCCCGGCGATCCCTCTTTGCATCAACAATGGCGCCAAAAAGGCCGCATCAAGGACGACCCGCAGTGGCTGAACCTGCAGGGCCAGAAGCAGCCGCTGAAGCGGGGTTATTTGGCCTTCGCGGGCGGCGGCAGGGACTCGAGGACCACAGAATTTTTCTTCGCTTTTCGGGATTTGAAGCTGGGCTTCCAGCCCTGGGAGGTGCCCTTCGGCACGCTGGTGGGCGAGGGGTCGTTTGCTGCTTTAGATCGGTTCTATGCTGGGTATGGCGACATGGGCGCGTTTGGTGGGCATGCCCCGGCCCAGGGTCAAATATATAAGCGCGGGGCCGCGTACTTGGACGCGGAGTTCCCCCTCTTGGATTTCATCACGTCGTGTGACGTTGATGCATCGGACGCCGACGACGACGCGGCCCGGACGCACCACACGGCCTGGCCCGGGGTGCGGGGGCAGGACGCCTCGAGCGCCATAAATGCCCAGCTCCATCATGCCCGGTTCCCGGGTCGGGTTGGATAGTGGTGTGCTGGGGCGGCCCGAAGTGGCGAAGCAGCTATGACGCGCCAAGAGCAGTGCACGGTGAGTAGCCCACGGACACTGAAACCCGGCTTCGTCCTAGGGGTGGTGTATGGCGATTCCAGCATGCCGCTTGAGGCGTAAGACATAGTTACTGTTATGCGGCCGCGTGCACGGCGTGCTCCAGGGCCGCGGGTCGATGGGGCCGCTTCGGGATGAGCCCGAGGAACTTGGCCACCGTGTTCCCCCGCTTGCGCGTGATCTCGCACTTGACGCAGCTCGCGTACGTGCCCTGCAGGGATGCATCGCAGGAGCAGGCCGTCCCCTGGTCGACGCGCGGCGGCCCGGCGGGCTGCTTCGCGCCCAGGCCCTCGAAGAGGCGCCGCCACCGTTCTATGAGCCGGTCGCCCTGCAGGTGCGCCGCGAAGAAGGCAGCGCCGCCTTCCACCAGGCGTCTCCGTCGTTCAGGATCGTTCCGCAGGGCCTCCAATCGCCTTGCAATATTTGTTTCGTCCACGCTGACGTAGTGGACCCCGTCCACCAGATGGGGGTAGTACCACTCGAGGGCGTCGTGCCTCCAAATGAGCACGACGCACCCGTGCGACCACAAATACTGCAAGTTCCGCGAGTAGCTGCCCGTGGCGCTCCCGGGCATGTGCAGTAAGTAGCGGTAGTGCGAGTAGTTCACCATGGGCACACGCGGGGCCATGACGTTGTCATGTTTTTGCCGCTTCACTCCAAGTTGCTTCGAGAGATCCGCCACGCACGTCTCGATGTCGCTGTAGCCGTCGACGCTCGTGAAGCCCGCGTCGATGAAGCCCCCTAAGGACCCCAGCCTCAAGAGCTTTAAACGCGCGTGGCCGCCCGGCCCGCACGCGCCTCGGAAGAGCAGGACGTCCCGCCGGCGGTCGAAGGGTCTTTTTCGCGCAACAGCCTGCGTTTTCTTGGAGTACCAGTCCCACCAAACGGGCGCCACGAAGAAGGGGTTGGGCATCAGCAGACCCGGCTGCGCGGGGTCCCGCTTCCCGATGCCGACCACGGGGAACCTTCGGCGGGTGCGCGGGCCCGACGCCGTGTACACGCTCAGGAAGCTCACCCACCGCTTTGGTAAATTACCCTTCAGGGCCTGGACCACGCCCCTTAAATGCATGTCCAGGAGCATCTGCTTGGCCGAGCCCGCCGTGGTCTTCAGGTCGCGGCCGTGCAGCAGGGACCCGTCTGGCACCAGGTGGATGCAACTGATCGCGCCGCTGGCCAGGCCCGCCATGTCGCAGTGCGGGGTGACCGCCGGGAAGGCGGCGACGTAGGCCCGGACGTCGTCGGCCCGCACGCCGTACAGGGGCAGCAGGAGGAGCCATCGCATCTTGGGCAGCCCACCGGTGGCCGTGGGATCGGTGGCGTCTACTGGTGCGCGTGCAGCGTCTCCGTATGATCGGTGGCGTCTACCCTTCGCTCGTGCGGCGACGAGTCGTGTGTGCCGCTGCTCGACAGCAGGGTTGCTCTTTGAAAATATAAATTGCTGGCACGGGTTTTTGTCACGGGTTTCTCATCATGAAAACAGGATAAAACACGCGTGTTCACACGCACGTCGCGAGGTCGGCGTACGCTACGCAAGTTGTTACGCCTGGTGGCATAATTTGCATCAGTGCATTGACCTGTAATTCATTTTTCATCGCTGCGGACCGCCCAAAACCGACCGGATGGCCCTGCGTCTGGTCATGCGAAGAGTGGTGCCGACCGCGCGTGCCACCACCATCGCGCGACGCGTGCCGACCAGCGCGCGCCGGGCGCTGGCGGCGCCTCCGGGCCCGCCCGACGACGACGACGAGCGCGCCGACGACGCCGAGCCGCGGACCCTGTACGAGACGGCCTCGTCCCGCCCGGCGTTGGAGGAGCTGCCGCAGTACTGGCGCGACCTCGAGTCGCGGACCGTGAACCGGAAGCCCCGGCTCGAGGGCCCCCGCGGCCGCGGCCCGCGCCGGAAAAGCGCGTGGGACTCCGGGAGCCTCGGCGAGCTCGACGGGGATACGGACGGGGGGAAGGAGGTGTAAAGTAGTGTGTGCAATGATTCTTGATTAGTTCCGGGGCCTCGGCAGGGGCCGTCCGCGCCGCGCGCGCGCGGGCGCCGAGCCGGCGCCGGCGGGCGGCCGCGACGCGTACATGGCCCCGAAGGCGTCCTCCATGTCGTCGGCGGGGTCCGCGCTCGGCGGCGGCGGCGTCGCGTTTGCCGCCCGCGGGACGCTGGTCTCGCTGTACGCCGCGGGCGGCGCGCGGTCGCGGCGCATTTGCAAGTACGCGGCGGTGGCGTCGATGGTGGCCTGGGGGTCCGGCCGGGGCGCGCCCGGCGTGCGCTCGCCCTGGGCCGTCGTGTGGTCGCCGGGCTCGGGGATCTCCAGCGGCAGGGGCGCCGGCGGGGGCAGGCCCCGCGCGGCCCGGTCCCGGTGCCGCGCGTCGGTCCACAGGGATGCTTCCTCGTCCGCGGCCGGCGCGGCGTCGTCGAACGCGCGCTCCTCGAGCTCCCGCAGCTTGCGCTCGGCCTCGGTCTCCGGCTCCTCGGGCCGGGCGTCGTCGTGAAACTCCTCCGGCGGCGCGTCCACCAGCCCCGCCGCCACGGCCGCGTCGCGCCGCGCCAAGTGTTCGGCCAGCTCCGGGTCGTCCAAGGACCGCCGCGTCCCCAGCATGTCCCAGCCGGGCGCGGCGTTGACCACGCCCTCGTCCGTCTCGTCGAGCGACGGGCGATGGCCCCGCTGTTGAAACCGCGCCGCCGCGCGGGCCGCGTCCAGCGCCCGTCCTAACACTTTCCGTGGCGCCGGCGTCGCCGCGGCGCCGGCGTACGTCTCGTCTGCCAGCGCCTCGGTCCGCAGCGTCCGCAGGGTCTGGGCGTCCGCCGGCGCGTCGTACGGCGCCGGGTCCTCCCGCTCCTGGGGCGTGGCCTCGCCCCGCAGCTTGCGCCGGATGGCCGCAAACTCGGCCTGGTCGTCGACCGACAGCCGCGCCGGCGGCACTATCCGGACCTCCGGCGCGGCTTCGACGGGGGGCGCCGCCCGACTCGCCTCGGCGACCTGGGCCCGCACGTCCTCGAGCTCCTGCCGCAGCGCGTCCCGCTCGAGCTTGCCCTCGTCCAGAGTCCGCTGCAGCGCCGCGACCTCGTCGCGCGCGTCGCAGCTGAGCCGCCGCGCCTGCGCGAGGTCGCTCCGCAGGTCGTCGGCCTCGGCGCGCGCGTCCGTGCGCTCCCGCTGCGCGCGCGCCGTGTCGTCGCGCAGCGTAGAGCACTCCGCGTCGCGCCGCTCTCGGTCCGAGGCGATGCTCCGCTCGGACGCCCGTAGTTTGGCCTCCAGCGATGCGACCTCCGCCTGCCGCCGCCGGCCCGCGTCCCGCAACGCGACTTCACTGGCCTTCGCCTTGGTGCTCTCCTCCCGTAACTTGGCCTTGGCCTCGCCCACGGCCTGCTCGAGCTCCTGAGTCCGCGCGCGCGCCGCCTTGAGCTCGCCGAAGCCCTCGCCCTCGATGCGCGCCGCGTAGTCCTTCTCGCGACCCAGCGCGTCCGTGGCGCGCCGAAGGGCCGCGTTGGACGCCTCGTGCGCCTCCTTGTGGCGCGCGCAGGCCGCCGCGACCCGGTCCCGGTCCGAGCGCGCCTCCAGCAGGGCGTTTGCCGCGTCCGCCCGGATGCGCTGCGCGTCCGCTTCTCGAGCTGCGACCGCATCTCTAGCGTCCACCTCAAGAGCCGCTAAGCGCGCCCGTCCCAAAGCCTGCAGCGCGCGCGACACCGCGCCGGCGGCCCGCCGCGTGGCGTCGGCCGCGTCCGCCGTCCGGGCTTCCGTCGCGCCGATGAAGTCCCGCTTCGCGCGCGCCGCCTCGAGGACGGCATCCGCCTTCCGCGCCGCGTCCCGGCACCGCTCCGCGTCCTTCCGGATGCCTTGCGAGGCCAGGGTGAACTGGCGCAGCTCGCCCCGGAGGGCCTTGAAGGCCACGTCCGAGGCGGTCCGCCCGTCGATGGCGTCGTCCTTGGCCCGGAGGAAGGACGCGCACCGTTTGGCGCCGGCCTTCGTGGCGTGGGCTAAATCCTTCCGCGCCTTGTCCTGGGCCTTACGCGCGTCGGTGATCTGCGCCTGGGCTTTGGCTTTCTCCGCGTCGCGCGAAGCGCGCGCCGCGTCCCGCTCCTGCTGAGCCGCCGTGCACTCCGCGACCAAATCCTGGACCGTGGCCGCGGCCCGGTCCGTCCGGTCGACCTGGTCCACGAGCTCCAGTTGCTTGAGGTCCTTCGAGGCCTCGGCGCAGGCGACGGCTGCCTCCAGGGCCAACACGCGATCGAAGCCCGCCTTGCGCTCCTGCTCGAGCTCCAGCGTGCGTCGCGAGGCCCGGTCGGCCTCCGTCCTTAACATGCGCTTCTCGGACGCGTGGAGCGCCTCCCGCTCACTGGCGTTGGCGTCGTGCTGCCGCCGCTGCACCGCCCGCTTCTCGGCGGCGCGCTTCGACGCGGCCTCGAGCTCCTGGAGCGCTTGCTTATTGGCAACGAGCTCCGTCACACGCGTCTCGAGCTCCTGGGCCAGGTTCGCGGAGAGCGCGTCGAGCTCCCTCAACTTAGAGTCGCGCTCCCGCTGGCCCTCGGCGGCCGCGGTCAGGGCGTCGTCGGCGCCCTGGGTGACCCGGGCGCTGGTCGTCTCGGCCTTGGACGCGCGGTGCTTCTCCTGGACGCAGCGCGCGCCCAGCGCCGCCTCGTTCGCGCGCAGCCGGTCCTGGACCGCCTCCGCGTGGCGCAGCGCCTCGGATAAAGCGTCGCGGTCGTTCACAGCTTCGGCCTTGGCCGCGGCGGCGTTCACGGCGCTCGCCTTGGCCGCGTCCCGGTCCTCGTCGGCCACGAGCTTCGCCTCGGTCAGGTCCGCCGCGTAGCCCACGGCTTCGCAACGCATCGCGGCGTAGGCCGCCGCGCGGGCCTCGGCCGCGTCGCACAACCGGTCGCTGCGGCCCGCGCGCGCGTCCGCGGCCGCCTGGGCGGCCTGTGCTAGCGCCGATTCCTGCGCCGCCCGCTTGATCGTCTCCCCGGCGTCCCGCGTCGCCTCCAGGGCGTCCGCCGAGTCCCGATTAATACGCACCGCGGCCTCCGTCGTCGCGAGGGCCGCCACGTGGCGGCTCCGCGCGGCGTCCGCCAGCGCGGCGGCGCAGGCCGCCGCCGCGGCCGAACTTCTATCGAGGGCGGTGTCCGCGTCCTGCTGGTACGTTAATAGCGCGCCATCGCGCTCGTCCTGGCGCCGCGCGAAGGCCTCGGCCTGGCGGCTCACGTCGCGCAGCGCCGTGTCGCGCTCCGTCGTGGCCGCGTCGCGCTGCGCCACGGCCTCCTCGACGGCGGCGCGCGCGGCATCGTGCTCCGATTGGAGGCCCCGCCGCAGCGCGTCCACCTCCGCACCCAATGTAAGCTCCGCGCGCCGCCGCTCGTTCCGTTCGGCCTCGAGCGCCCCCGTGGCGGACCCCAGCGCCAGGTTCTGCTCGTCCAGCGTCCGCCGGTGCCCGGCGAGCTCGGCGCGGTGCAGGCCCACCTTGGCCAGCGCGCAGGCCTCCGAGGCCTCGCACCGGTCGCGCCACGCGTCGACCCTGGCCTGGAAGCCTCGGTTGTCCGCGTGCAGCGACTTGAGCTGGTCCTTATGCCGCTGCACGTCGGTCTTGAGGCGGGCCGCGAGGCGGTCGGCCTCGCGCCGCTCGCGCGCCGCCGCGTCGAGCTTCTGCTCCGCGGCGGCGCGCAGCGTCGCGTCCCGCTCCGCGCGCCGCGTGGCGTCCTCGGCCTCCTTGTGCGCCTCGGTCGACGCGCGCTGGTCGGCCGTGCTCGTCGCTTGTAACTGGCCGAGCACGCCGGCGACCTGGCTCAGGGCCCGTTGCCGCTGCGCCAAGCGCGCCAGCAGCCGCTGGTCCTCGGCGGCGCCGGTCTGGGCCGCCGCGGTCCACGTGTCGTCGGACGCCGCGGTCATCGTCGTCGCCGCGCCCGGCGTCGGCACGGTCGTCGTGGAGCTAGGCGGTGGGGCAGCCGCAGCCGCCGCCCGGCGCTTCTTCGTGCGCAGCGCGCCGGGCTTGCGCGTGCCGCGCATCGCCAGCTTGCCGGTTCACGTCTGCTGAACGGCCTCGACGCCCGGTCCGCGGTGTACTAGTGATGCGACAGGCCTCGCGCCCAACGCTTCGCGGGCGGTCGCTGCGGTAGCGTGCCGACGCCGCGTCGAACCGTATCGTACCGTATGACCCTCTGCCGCGGCGCGGGCAGCCTCGTAACGAGCTTCGTCCGCCCAACCATACCGGCAAGGAGGACGTTGGGGGGCTTTGAGCCCCGCAATAAGGGTCGCTAGGGAGCCCCCGCCTGCCCTCTCTCGCCCGCGCGAGGGGTAGCAGCGGTGGATGGAGAGGCTGGCACGCGGGCAAAACCCGGGCGGGGCTCTTGCTTTAACGCGCGCGGTACGCGCGGTCCTTGCTGGGGCGACGACGTGCCCCCACCTCGAGGGACACGTGCGACCGGGGGGTCCCGTTGCCGCGAGCTGGCTGCCCGCCGATCAGTACGTCCTGTTGTAAGCTCTTGAGCTCTCTTGCGGCATCACAAGTGCGAGCACGGACGCGCCGGACGGCATCTACTCGAGCGGCCAGAACGAGTGAAGTGGCGGTGGTTCCCCAGCCAGCATGGTGGCCGCTGTCGACATGGACGACGACGCCGCCCTCACGTGCGTGGGCGATAATGCGAAGGGCGCCTTGGGCGCCATTGCCCAGTTCGCGAAACAGTTCGAGGAAGACCGCCGGAAGCTGGGCGCCGCCGGTAGCATCCTCGAGCGGCTGGAGGCGCTCGAACAAAGCGATCGAGATAAGGGCGCCCGCCTCGACAAGCTCGAGATAAAACTGGACTCGTTGAGTCACAACCTCAGCGGCTACACGGACAACGCGGCGCGCCTCGCGTCGGAGGCGGAGGAGCGCGCCAAGTACAAGGAGATGCTGGCGGAACGCGCGGTTGTGGGCGCGGACAAGATCGAGGCCGGCGCGGCCGAGGCCAAGGAGAAGGCGATGCTGCGCATGACGGCGCCCGCGGACCCCGTCGATTTGGGCTTCGGCTTCCGGGAGGACGGCTCGCCACGG
>Ga0302122_10000383_pt1 | contig 27266 bp, 14 predicted proteins | sample CB21_SCM_MG_FD_203115 | JGI IMG/M metagenome (GOLD analysis project Ga0302122, IMG submission 203115) | Marine microbial communities from Western Arctic Ocean, Canada - CB21_SCM | ecosystem: Environmental > Aquatic > Marine > Oceanic | place: Canada: Western Arctic Ocean | collected 2017-09-28 | reverse complement strand
GCGGCGGCGCGCGTGCCGTCGGTTGTGCGCCGTCGTCGTCGCCTTGGGGTGCTTTGACCATGCCTTTGATGGGGGTGGAGCTTGAGCTTGACGAGTTTGTTGGGTGTCGCCTGGGCGAGCCAGAAGGAGAGGAGTGCTGCTGCTGTGTACCGGGCCATGGCTCTTCGAGGGCAGCCCCACGAGGCCCAACGTACAGCGCCACTCGAATCTGGATTGAGCCAGCGAAATACCCGTGCGAAGTACCCGCGCGTTTGTCTCCGAGCTAGCTCCGCACCAGGCCTGCTGAGTGACCTGTGGCTTGGAAAGAGCGAATCGAACTTCCAGCTGCCAGGCAGCAGCACTTTATCCTCATTCAGCAACCCTCCTTGACAACACGCCCGGTGGCGGGATGTGGGCCCACGTTGCCGAATCGTGGCAGAACGTCCTCGGTCTCGACACGCTCGTCGCCGTCGTCTGGATGCTCGTCCTTTGGTTCGCCAGCCAAACCGTGAAATTGAACAAGCGCCAAATCCCTACGGTGCAGGCCTTCGACGCCGGGGTGCCTTACTGGGCGAAGAGTCCGCTCCTCGATAATGACTACAAGTCGTCGAGCAAGCAGATCGTGCCGGCCTCTGTCCTATTTGTCATTTGTAGCGTCGTGCCGATAGTGGTCTTCTTCATTCTGTCGCTGTTCGACACCTGCACAAAAGCAACAGCATTACGTATACAAGGCATCGTGTACGCGTTCGGTGGAACAGCTTTATGCATCGACTGCGTAAAGCAATACTGCGGCTACTGGCGGCCTTATTTTTACGACGGGTGTGGCTTCGACGCGGCCACGGGCAAATGCACCAAAGACGATTATAGCGAAATGCGTAAGTCGTTTCCGTCCGGGCACGCGGGGCTCTCCATGGTCACCATGCTCTACACGTCCTACTGCATCCTGGGCGCGTGCCAGTTGGGTCGGCCGCTCCGCATCAAGGGCGTCGATCTGGGTGGCATGGCCGTGGCCGCCGGTTTACTGCCCTTTGGTCTCGCGCTCTTTGTCGCCGCGTCGCGGGTCGTGGACAACGACCACTGGCCCGCGGACGTGGTGGGCGGTATTGTCATCGGCGGGTCCTTTGCGACGCTCTACTACCACCGCTACTTCCCGGTGGTGTTCGAGGCCGAATCGCACCTTCCACGCGCCGCATTTGTCTCCGAGTCGTTGTCTCCGGGGTCCGGAGAGGAGAGCCTCCTCGTTGGCGCTGCGAGTGCCTCCGCATGAGGCCTTCGCGACGACATCATGGTCGTAGTTGCAAAAGCGGCTTCGTGTAAATACTTGTATGAAATTAATTAGTTACGGACGGCTTCTTGCCACCACCTTCCACAAGCGCCGGCCACCGCGTCCGCACCGCCTCTAGAGCGTCCACCGGCGACGCCGACGCGTCCAAAAGACTCGGGAGCGCCTTCCGCGCCGCCTCGACGAAGAGGGCGTCCGCGACGGCGCCGCACGCCTTCGTGGCGCGGCAGCGCTTGAGCGCGCCGCGGTCGCCGCGCAGCGCCGCCGCGGCCGCCAACGCGAGCGGCGCGCCGCCGTCGTCGTCGTCCAGCGCGCTCACCACGGCTTGCAAACGCGCGTTCCGCGCGCAGTCGACCATGGCGTCCGTGCAGTGGGACCGCTCGCGCGCCGAACAGATTTGGTGCTCGAGGTCCCGCAGGCGGCCGTGGTCGCCCAGGTCCACGAGCACGTCGGCGAACAGCGCCACGTACTTGAGGCGCGCGCGGTCGTAGCGCCGGTGGTCCGCGTCCAGGCACTCCCGGGGCGTCGCCGCGTCGCCCTCCACCCGCCATAACGCGACGACCTGCGGCCGCTTGCCGCAGAAGAGAGCCTTCTCCAGCACATCCTTGGCCGCCGCCGCGCCGCGCCGGACCGCGACGCGCCGGCGCTCCGCCAGCCGGCGCTCGTCCGCCGCCGCGGCGAAGCGGTTCGTCGAGGTGGTCGCCGCCGCCAACGTGAGGGCGGGCTGGGCGCGCACCGCCGCGGCCTGGGCGCAGGCGGCCCGCGCGTGGTAGGGGTCCTGCTTGCGGCAGGCCTCGAAGGCCCGGACGCAGTCCGCGATGATCCCAGACGCGGAGCCGTCATTTGCCTCAAATCTGGTGTCGCGGCACGCCTGCAATGCTAAAGGAGTAACATTGCCCGCGGCCGCGTCGAGCGCCACCTTGAGGCGCGCCGCGTGCAGCCGGTAGCACGGGTACGGGTCGTCGCCCCCCGTCGGCTTGCCCGTCACCGGCACGAGGTCCCGCGCCCGCCGGAAGAGAAAAATAGCGTCGCGCCGCCGCTCGTCTCGGTCGTAGTCGTCGGCCCGCCACCGGATCTTCCCAAGCATCAATAAGGAGAACACCTGCTGCTCCGCGTCGCCGATGAGAAGCGCAGCTTCAAAGCACCGCTGCGCGTCGCCGGCGGCCTGGCGCGTGGGCATGGACGTGCCATTTAGACCCAGCTCCCGCAAGTCGGCGTAGCGCAGGCGGCCCCGCGCGACGGCGGCCGCGGCCGCGGTTTGTACGTCCCGTGACGTGGCGTGCGCCAGGGCGTAGGCCCGCTTGGCGGTCTCGAGGCGCGCGGCGCCGATGGTCGAGGCGGCCTCGGCGCGCACCGTCGAGGGTAGGGCGTAGGGCGCCGCGAATTGTAAAGCTGCATCGTTCGACGCCGCGTACGGCAGGCGCGCCACGGCCTTGAGCGGGCGCTTGGGGGGGACGACGGCGAAGGGCTCCCGCAAACTGTTCAATGAGAGCAGGGGCGCGGCCAGGTCCTCGTAGCATCGCGCCAATGTCATCCACCGCGTCGCGTCCCGCGGCTTGCAGGCGCACGCGCGCGCGCACCACGCGGCCGCGTCCAGGAGCGAGGCCTCCCGCAACACGGGCGCCTTGGATTCCTCCTGCGCCGCCTCCTTGTCCTTCCCTAATAAACGGCGCGCCATGATCTCCGCGACGTAGGTGTCGGCCGCGTCGGTCGCATCACTTGGTAAGGAAGGGGTCCCGTCTTCGTCGTCCGCCGGCTCGGCCTCGTCGACCCCCGCGAGCAGGGCCCCGGGCCAGTGCTGCGGCGCGTCCTTCTGGGCGAAGAGGTAGGCGTCGACGTCGTCATCGTCGACCGTGCGCGCGGCGAGTCTCCGCGACGCGCCGGCGGCCTCGTTCAACGCGACAAGGAGATCCTTTCTGCTGGCTAAAGCCGGTGGCGGCTCGTCATCCCCGTTGCGGTCCCGCAATATAAGGGGCGCCGCAAAGAGCGCGAAGCCGTCCCCGTCCGCGAAGTGCTTCGCGCGGCGCTTGCGCGCCGCGTCCGAAATAGTGTGGCTCGCGGCGCCGTCCCGCAGGACCTTGGTCCCGACCAAACAATAGTAGCACTGGGCCGCCGAAATTTCCTCGTCCTTGCCGAGCACGGGCCGCCGGCCCGGCACCACGTTTTCAGCTCGTCGCGAGGAGAGCGCGCAGCAGGCCCGCAGGAAGACCGCGTCGCCCGCGTCGCAGCATTTCCGCGCCGCGAGGTGGGCGTGAAGCTCCAGCACGACCGTGGGGGCCTTGGTCGGCGCAATAACGGCGACGGCCTGGACGCACGCGGCCGCCGCGCGGCACCGCAAATTCACGAGCTTTGGCTTGTCCCGCGCGCGCTCGAGCGCGCCCAGGATCGCGGCGGCCGCCGCGAGGTGGCGCGTTTCGGTCATGGGCTCGGCGCACTGCAGCAGGGCCTGGCCGCAGGCGGCCGCTTTTAACGCGTCGGCGTCGTTCCGGGCGAGGGTCGCCGCGCGCAGCGCGGCCGCGCAGCTCGCGGCCGCGGCCGTCGCGGCGGTCGCGACGGCCTCCGTCGTGGTGGCACCCCCGAGCACGGCGTCGACGGATGCCGCCGTCGCGAGCGCGTCGAGGACGGCGTCCGCGCTGCTGCCGGCCGCGGCGACGGCCACCGTGCGCACGAGCGCCGCGCGAACGGCGTCGCCGCCGGTCGCGGCGACGGCCATTTGCGCGGCCGTCGTCTCCAGTAACGCGCGGAGGTGCGCGGCCGCCGCGGCGACCGCGTGGACGGCGTCGGAACCGCCCCGGGCGCCGCGGCAGAACGTCGCCCGCGCCGCGCCCGGCGGCGTCCGCGCGAGCGCGTCGAGGACCGCGAGGCAGGCATCCAAGGCCTCGCCCGCTTGCACGCGGTCGGCGGTGGCGGCGCGCGCGATGGCCGCGGCGTTGCCGGGCGCCACGTCACTTATACTTTCGGCCGTCGCGCAGAGCGCAGCCAGCACGCCCGCGCCCTGCAGCGCGTCGCCCACGAGCAACGAAACGAGCTCGGTCCCGTCGCGGGCCCGCAGCCGCCGCGCCTCGCGCCAGAGCGCGGCACCGCCTTCCCGGGCGGCCTCGGCGAGGCCGTCCCCGAGCTTCGAGGCGCCCTCGCGGCGCGCCAGCAACGCGAGCTGGTACGCCACGGCCGCGCCGCTCAGGCGCGGCTCGCCGACGGGCCACCGGCGCACGATGCAGTCGACGCCGCCGTGTGCTATCAAGGCTCGCGCGCAGGCCTCGAACTCGATCCGGGCGCCAAACGCGTCGCCCTGCGTCACCGCGCCTTCGGCGCCCAGCCAGTGGAGGCGCGCCGCGAGGTCCGGGTGGCTTGCCACGCGCGGGTCGAGTTTCGCGCGCCCCAACGCGGCCGCGTCGACCTCGGCGAGCGCCACGAGCGCGGCCGGGTCAACGGCGCCGTCGACGGCCGCGACGGCCTCCGCGAAGATCCGCCGCATGTCGTCCGCGGCCCACGCGGATTCCGAGCGTGCCGCCGCCGCGACGAAGGCCGCGAGGTGGTCGCGGACGCAGCGCAGCTCGCTGAGCGATGGCGGCGGGGCGTCGGCCGCGGCGCCGCTTCCTTGCGCCGCCGGCGCGCGCGCGAACCAGGCCGCGGCGACGCCGTCCGGCGGCTTTGCCGGCGGCGCGCCGTCGAGGAGCTCGCCGAAGACGCGTGCGGCCAGCGGCAGCTCCTTGACGGCGTCGTCCTCGTCCTCGTCCTTTTTGCCGCGGACTCGCGCGCCGCGCCGTGGCCGCTTCTCGTCCTTGCCCTTGTCATCGTCCTTGCCCTCGTCGGCCGCGGCGTCGGCCGCGGCGTCGGCCGCGTCCACCTTCGCCGCGGGCTTCTTCTTCTTCTTCTCGGCCAGCCACTCCACGGCCACGGGCGTGTCGAGCGTCGCGCGGCCGCCCCGGGCGTCTCGCGCCAGTGCCGCGCGCGCCGCCAGCAGCGCGCCGCCGAGGCCTGTCCACGTCCGCGGCGCGCGCGCCGTCCTCGCCGTCACCGGCGGCGCCTCGGCGGCCTCGATCCCGCGGAAGCACAAGCGCTTGACGGTCGCCGCGCGCGCGGCCCGCTCGAGCGCCGCGTCGTCCTCGCGTTCCGCGCGCCGCAGCGCGGCCGCGCGATGGAGCGCGGCGACGGCGACGCGCGCCGCGGAGACGCCCTCGGCGGCACGGGCGAGGCGCGCTACGCGCAGCCACAACCCGGCGTCGCCCCGCACGGCGTCAGCCGCGCGGCATGCCGCCGCGAGCGCGCCGGTCCGGTCGCCGGCCGCCTCGAGGAGCTCCGAGAGGTGCCGCGCGCACGCCAGGCGCAGCGTGGCGTCCCACGGCGCGTCGCCGTCCTTGGGCGCCGGGCCGACGTCGGTCAGGATCTTCTCATAGAGCGCCGCGACGGCGGCGGCCGGCGGTGCCGCGGCGGATTTCGCCGCGACGGCCGCGTGGCCCGCCGCCGCCTCGTTGTAGGTCCGCCGCAACCGCAGCTCGCGCTTCTCCGCGTCCTCGACGGCTTTCTCTCCTTTTCGCTGCTTCTTCTGCGGGCGGGCGTCGACGGTCTGCCAAGGCATGCTTTTTTGCTTTTGTAATTCGGTTTATGCCCGCGTCAATGCCTCCAGCACTCACGACACATGCCCTCGCGTCCAACACTAATGCGAACTGCTCAAATCAGCCTCTGCTACGTAGGACACAGCTGCCGTTCAGCTCAGGCAAGTCAAAATCTGGCAGATGAAACCCGAATTTAAAACGAACCCGTCCGCCGCTGAACGGCGAGGTGCCTCCCCCCCCGGTACCCGCCCACAAGTCCTAGCACCATAACAAAAAAGAGCGCGGGCCGCTAGTAAAGGGGTCTATGAATTAAGCAACAGGGGTCGGCCCGACTTCTCCGCGAGCAACAATAGGCCCGCCGCGGACATCTCGTGGTGGAAGTCGCCGCCCCCCTCTTTGTCCGAGAGCCCGGCGCGCGCGGCGCCGGCGCCGTAGTCGTCCTGCAAGCGGGCCCAGCGTTGGGCGCCGAGCGTCCGCAATACCAGGGCCTCCTGGAGCCGCATGATCGGGTGCACCACCAGCGGACACCGGTGACAGGCTTCCAAAAAGCCCACAAAGCCCATCTTGCGGGTCTCTTTCGGGTGGTGATTCCCGTGCTCGTCCTGAATTAAATCACAAACATGGAGGAACTTGGCCATGTCGCCGCCGAAGCGCGAACCCTCCATGGCATGACTGATGTGCTGGAGCTCGGGGTAATCTAATTGGCCATCATCATCAGCGTCGAAGTAGGTGAAGACGAAGAACGCCAGTTGCCGGTGGGTCAGCGTGCACATGACGCACGACGCCAACAAAAACTCGCTGAAGTTTAACGTATGATCCTTATCCAAATCGGCCCAGTCGAAGACGATCGCGTCCACGAGGCACTTCAAAAAGGTCGTCAGGTCCACATCAATTAAGTCGAAGAACTCGTCGTGACTGATTTCCCCGTCGTCGCCCGCCGCCTGGTCGAAGAGGAGCCAGTGCTTCGCGAGGTCTTTGTCATCCAGGTCGAGCAAACGCAGGGCCAGGGCCGGGAGGCCGGATTGTACCGTGATAGGCACCTTCACGCTCCCGCAGCAGCCGCCGCCGATACTTAACAAAACGTCCTTTTCCCGGCACCGCGAATCTTTTAGAACCATCGCTTCTGCTTGAATCACCTGGTCGACGCGCCCCGCTTCCTGGTCGTTCCACCCACTCAAGTCCTCGCACGCGGGCATGTCCTCGTCCTCCACCACCGTCTGGCGCAGAGCTCTTATCTTCTGCGCCTTGGCCTCGGCCTTCTTCCGCCGTCTTTCAACGCGCTGGCGCTCCCGGTCGTCCGCCGTCGCGTGCAGGTGCTCCTTGAAGCTGTTCACCTTGTCCGGCGCGTCCCGGTGGTGCTTGCTCGCCATGCCGCGGCCGCTTCTTTCAGACGCCTTCAGCACGCGCGGGTCGCGGGGCTCCTTGTGCTCGCGGTGGTGGTGCTTGTGCTTGAGGTGCGCGTGCTCCTTCCTGAGCACGTCGTGGTCCCTCGCCTCCTTGAGCTGCTGCTTCTTCAGGTAGTGCAGGCGCTTGCGGTCGTCCTCGGACACGTCCGAAATGTGGTAGTCGTCCTCGGCGTCGAAGGTCCCATCGGGGTTCATGGTGCCAGCCAATGCAATTTTTTGTGTGACTCTCAACAGCTCGCGGCAGCGTGCACTCGCCTTCAAGAAGTCGACGTGGCGACCCGTAAGTTGTTTGCACACCGGCAGCCCTTGCGCCTGTTGAGGGGCAGCCCAACGCCGACCAGCAAACGCAAATCCAGCGTCGGGTTCCGGTTACGGGTTTTATTCCGGGAGTCGACGCAGCTTAATTTGAAGCAGCGCTTCGAGAGCGCTTGCTCTGAACACGCGTTGTTGTTTCGTCTAGTCCGGCGTGTTGCCGCATAGCGCAGCGCTAGAACAGCTGAGTGACAAGGAGGCATGGCGTCCAGTGCCGTCAAGTACGCTCTGAAGAACGGCGTCGCCGTGCTGCACATCGCCTCGCCGCCGGTCAATGCCCTCGGCGCCGCCGTGCGCGCGGGGCTTGTGGCCGGCGTCGAGCACGCGATCAACGCGTCGGCGACGGGCCTCGTCGTCGCGGGCAGCGGATCGACGTTCCCCGCCGGCGCGGACATCACGGAGTTCGGCAAGCCGCACGTGCCGCCGTCGTTCGCCGACGTCATGGCCGCGTTCGAGGACGCGCCCTTTCCGACCGCGGCGGCGATTCACGGGACGGCCCTCGGCGGCGGCTTCGAGCTCGCGATGGCGTGCCACTGGCGCGCGATGGGCGTCAAGGCGCGCGTCGGGTTGCCGGAGATCCACCTAGGCCTCTTGCCGGGCGCGGGCGGGACGCAGCGGTTGCCGCGGCTCGTCGGCGCCGACGCCGCTCTGGAGATGATGCTGACGGGCGCACCGATCACCGCCGACCGCGCGCTCGCTTTGGGCGCGGTCGACGTCGTGGTGCCCGAAGCCGAGGTGTTGCAGTCGGCCGTCGACCTCGTGACGACGCACCCGGTCCGGCGCGCGCACTCGGTTGTCGTCGACGGGTTCCGGGACGCCGCGAAGCGCTCGGCGTTCGAAGAGAAAGCAAAGCTACCGGCGGCGCAGGCCATCATCCGCTGCGTCGACGCCGCCGTCGGCTCCGAGCTCGCGGCCGGCCTCGAGGTCGAGGGCCGCGAGTTCCACGCGCTCAAGGAGACGCCCGAGGCGCGCGCGCTCCAGCACCTCTTCTTCGCGGAGCGGGCCTGCGCCAAGGTGCCTGGCGTCGACGCCAAGGGCGCCCCAACCCTCAATAGTGTGGGCGTCGTGGGGGGCGGTACCATGGGTCGGGGCATCGCCATGTGCTTCCTGGACGCCGGTTTACCGGTTACATTGGTGGACGTGGACGCGGACGCGGCCGAGAAGGCCGCGGCGGGCATTGAGGCAACATACAAAAGGTCGTCCGCCTTCAAAAAGGGGCGGTTAAGTGAGGAGGCGCTGGCGACGAAGATGGATATGCTCGACGTCTCGGCGATTTTTTCGACGCTCGGCGAAGTGGATATAGTGGTGGAGGCCATCTACGAGGACTTAGATGCCAAAAAGGCCGTCTTCGCGATTCTAGACGACGTGTGCAAGCCCGCGGCGGTCCTCGCCTCGAACACATCAACATTATCCATCGACAAGATCGCGGACGCCGTCGCGGCGCCAGAACGCGTCGTCGGCACGCACTTCTTCAGCCCGGCCAACGTCATGAAGCTTTTGGAGAACGTGCGCGGCGCGCGCACGGGCGACGACGCGGTCGCCGCGGCCATGGCGCTGGGGAAGCGGCTGCGCAAGACCACGGTCTTGGCGGGCGACGCGTTCGGCTTCATCGGCAACCGCATGCTCGAGCCCTACGGCCGCGAGTGCCTCGCGTTATTACGGCACCGGGACGTGGGCGTCGCGGACGTCGATAGAGCGCTGAAGGGGTTTGGCATGGCCATGGGCTTCTTTACGATGAGCGACCTTGCTGGTAACGATATAGGCTACGCCGTTAGGACATCGCTTGGCCTCACGGACGAGGCGACGCGCGACGCGTCGGTCGAGTACTCCGCCGACGTCGCCGACGCGCTGGTCGAGGCCGGGCGCTTCGGCCAAAAGGCGGGCAAGGGCTGGTATCTCTACGAGAAAGGGCTGCGCGTGCCGTCGCCCGACCCCGCTGTAGCTGCCCTCATTGGTCGCTTCGGAGACGAATCCCTGGTGCCGAGCGTCGATGCCGACGCCATCCTGGACCGCGCGATTCTGGCGCTCGCGAACGAGGGCTTCCGCGTGCTCGAGGAGGGCCTCGCGCTGCGGTCTTCCGATTTGGACGTCGCGTGGACGGCGGGCTACGGATTCCCGCGGCACAAGGGCGGCCCGATGCAGTGGGCCGAGGAACGCGGACTTCGAAGCTGCGTGACGACGCTGGAGCGGCTCGCCGCGGAGCGGCCGAACGTGCCGTACCTGCGGCCGTCGAAGCTCCTCGTCGCGTTGGCGGACGCGGACGCGCCGCTGTCTGCGTGGGAGAAGTACGTTTAGTAAGTATATCATACTCTCACTGTCCCGGCGTCACGTGATGAACCGTGCTCTGGGATCATACTTGGGATACTTGGGTATTACTTGGGTCTGGTCTCTGCTCTGATCTCTGCTGCTCTGCTCTAGTGAGAAAACGGGTTTTTCGATCACATCTGGCCTTCCACGGTTTGGTGGACTGCGCACTCAAGTTTACGCGGTTCACGGCACGGCACTATGGCTACGGCCCAGGAGCAGAAGCGCCCGAACCCGTGCGGCCTACTGGTCGGCAAAATACAAAACATCGCAGGCGTCTGCGCGGGCATCACGCTCATCATCGCGGGCTCGCTCGCGTTTCGGGGCAAGTTCAAGCTCAGTACGTACCAGGCGTTCCTCGTCGCGGTGTATTTCATCTTCGCCGGCGCGGCCACGATTTCCGTAGAAATGAAGGACTGGCCGTTCGTCGAGAAGTGGATGCCTTTCCTGTCGACGTTCTGGGGCCGCGGCGCGTGGTACATCTTCTGGTCGATCCTCATCGCGTCGACGCGTAGCGTGGGAACCGGATGGTTTTACCAAGTAGCGGGCGCGTGCATCTTCATGTTAGGGCTGTTCATCCTCTTCGTCGTGCCGTGCGTCGTTCCGGACTACAACCGACTAGGCATGACGTTCCTCTGCGACTCGCGCACGGAGCGCGAAGGCGCCCTCACGGGCCCGGCGCGCGACGCGGAGCTGACCGACTGCCGAAAGAGAGCCGAGAAGGCCGAAGGCGCCCTCGACGCCGCGGAGGCGCGCGCCAGCAAGGCTGAGGAGAAGCTGAAGAAGCTGGAGACGGACATGCCCTACCTCAAGGGGGCGCTCGAGTCCAAGGAGCGGCGCGCCTCCGCCGCGGAGAAGGCGCTCGGCGACGCGGCGGACAACGCGTGAACGGCCGGCCTCTGGCGAGTAAGGACCATGTCTCCCTACAAGAAGTATTAACACCGGCCCGGTGGCGCGAGGCTGCGGAGGGACACTACTCCCCGGAGCTATAACATATCCATAATTTTACCCCGCCTGGGGCCGCCGCCGTTTCCGGTCGTCCGCGTCGTCGTTCGCGCCGCGCCGGGTCAGCCGCTCGTTCGTGCCGCCGGCGCCCCCGGGCGCGCCGGGCGACAGCGTCGGGAAGGCCGCCTTGCCCTCCAAAGGAGAGGGTGCCGGCTTCACGAAAGCCGCCAAAAAGCTGCCTTTGGGCTTTTTCGGGTTCGCGAGGTCCGCGAGGAAGGCGGCCTTGAAGGCCGCGTACTCCTGGGGCGGCGCCCCCACGACCCGCGACGCGAACTTGCCGTCGGCCGGCGTGAACAGCGTCTTGAGCTCGAAGCGCGTCAAAGGTAAATCGTACGTCTCCATGAAGGCCGTCCTTGGCCGGATGACCGTGTCCAGGGGGTAGGAGAAGTAGGCCGGGAAGCGCACGACGTCGTAGACACTCAAAGCCGAGGCCGCGAGGTGGGCCATCTTCGGCCGCAGGTCCGCGTCCACGTCGTAGGCTAGCACAGGCGGGAGCCGCGTGGCGAAGCGCGCGACGTTTACGACGCCGATTTCTCGCAGAAAAGCCACGACGCGCCGCTGCCGCTGCACGTCCACTCCTAACAAAGAGGGGAATGCGCGGCACACGCGCGGCACGTCGGCTTTCCTAAGTCCAAGCTCGTCCCGCCAGAAGGCTAAAACGCCCCGCGTCGCCAATGGTTCTAAACCGAACAATAACGGAAAGGCCTCGACCACCGACACGACGTCCTCCTGCTCCAAGCCCACTTCTAACAGTAATTGGACCGGCTCCAATAAATCATCCTGGCTCTTGACCAAGGCCCGCGGGTAGGCCCGGATGATGTTTTCCAATCTTCTAACCCCAATATCATCCACCAGGACCTCGACGGCGCGCCGCACCGTGCCCACCGGCGCCGCCAGCACCCAAGGATGCTGCCGATACAAGGATCCCACCGACCCCTCGAACTGTAGACTCCCCAAATAGTCCGTCACCGCGAGCATCTGCGCCACGGGCAGCGTGAGTAATTGCGGCCAGCGCACGACCATTTCCTTGATGTTCTTGGGCTTCACGCCAACACTACTAAGTAAGTAGACCACATCGTACACGTTGGTCGAGGCCGAGCCGCTGGAGCGCGGGCCGGCCGCCGGCCCGCCCGACGCCGTCGCTAATACGGCCGGGCACGCGCCCGTGTCTATCAAGGGTCGTTTATCCTCCGAGGGCAGTAACAGCCCGGGCTGCTCCCGGAAGATCTTGCGCAGGTCGCACTTCCGCAAGTTAAAGGTCGCGTTCAGGAACTCCACGGTCTCGCTCGCCTTCTCTACACTCGCCGTCCGGGCAAGCGCCGGCTTGAGGGAGAGCATCTCGCTCAGGTCGCCGGCCGTGAAGCCGGCGTCATCAAGTAAATACTGGACGACGGCCGCGTCCTCGCCGTCCCGCGTGCTCTTCTCGGCCAGAGCGAGCTCCTGACGCGTCGCGCCGGCGCGCTTGAGGAGCTCGGTGATAGATTCACGGTCGATATCCGCGGGGCGGTAACTGGTATCTGCCTGGGCGTCCTGGAGCATGCGCTGCACGATCTTGGCCCGCAGCGGGAACAGCTTGGCGTCGACCTTGGACGCGCCGCCCTCGTCGATGGCCGCGCCGTCCGCCTGAGCTTCTCGTAGGAGGCGCTGCAGGTTCTCGGCGCGCAGCGGGAACAGCTTGGCGTCCATCTTTTCGGCGGCGGCGTCGATGGCCGCGCCGCCCGCGTCGTCGACGGGCGCGGCGCTCAGCCGCCTCGCCCTTGCTGGTCTTGCTTTGCTACCGCCCGCGTCGTCGACGGGCGCGGCGCCTATCCGCCTCGCCCTTGCTGGCCTTGCTTTGCTACATGCAGGAAGGAGCGGCGACGCTACGGAGAGCGACGCCGCCAGCAAAAAAGCGGTTCTCAGCATGGTTCCAGCATGTTTTCAGCTAAAGCCGTGCCGGCCGCGTACGTATGGCCATCATGGCGCTGCTCCGCGTCGTGAGTGCAACACAGCTGGCGGTGAGAGAAACCCGTGCGGTTCCAAGCATGGCCGCCGCGAAGGCTCGCAGCCCTCGATGGGCGGCTCTGCACGAGTCTAGAAGCGCGCAGGGCGTATTCCTTAAGCTGCATTCAAAACCCGAACACGAACCTGAGATGCAAGCGATCGTCTCTTCTTGCGTATTTGAGCCCTTTACGAACGCCTGTTCGACGCGTCTGTAGCCTCTGCATCGCTGCCCAGCGCCTCGGACGAACGAGCCGCTCCACGGGCACAGATTCAGCCCATAAAGGCCCTACCACTTTTGGTGCCTGAAGCTCGCACGCATTCGCCTGCAGCAAGAGCCATTTCACTTTTGGTGCCTGAAGCTCCACTCAGCGCATAGATCAAGACGATGGACCCGGCCGCCAAGCCCACCCTCGTCACCACGTTACGACCGCCCGGCGCCCAGTGGGCGTGCGCGGAGTGCACGCTCTTCAACGCGGCCGCGGCCAAGACCTGCGGCGCGTGCGAGGCGACCCGGCCGAAAGGAGAGGGCCGCGGCCAGCGCCGCAAGAAGCCCCGGCTCACCGACGTCGACGGCGCGACTGAGGAGGACATTGAGGCCGGCGCGGCCTACGAGCCCCAACAACCCAAGCGCCGCGCGTCGCCGAGCGGCGCGCCGAAGAAGCGCGCCCGCAAGCCGGCCCAGAAGTCGAGCGGCGAGGCCGAGCGCCAGCGGCTGAACGCCCAGCTGCGGCGGGAGCTCGCCGCGGCGAAAGTACAAAGGGCGGCCTTCTACGGCGCGCACCGTTCTTGTCTGGAGCCCTTCACGGCCGCACGTGACCTCGACGCTCTAGCGAAGGCCGCCCAGGGGGCCGTGCTGCCGCCGCGGAAGCCGTGCGTCCTGGTGCAGCCCGAAAATATTCGAGCTGAATTAAGGGACTACCAGCTGCAGTCTTTGGACTACCTGGCCGACCGGCACGAGCGCTGCGGCTTCGTGCCCTCGATCTTAGGCGACGAGATGGGTTTGGGCAAAACGTTACAAACCATCGCGTACCTGGCCTGGCTCAAGTTCGAGAAGAAACTAGAAGGCGCTTCCTTAGTCCTGTGCCCGCTGTCGGTCCTGTCGACGTGGGCGGCGGAGCTGAAGCGGTGGTGCCCCGAACTGCGCGTTTTGCGACTCCATTCGTCCGACGTCGGCGAGCGGGAGAAATTGCGGAAGCGGGTGGTGGACGACTGCGGAAGCTACGACGTCGTCGTGACGACGTATGAGATGGCCAAGAACGCCTCGTTGCGCACCGCGCTCGTCCAGAAGGTGGTGTGGCGCGTCCTCGTGCTGGACGAGGGCCACGTGGTTAAGAACGTCGACACCGAGATCGCTCAAACTGTGAGAAAAATGCACTTCTGCACCGTGCTCCTCTTGACGGGCACGCCGCTCCAGAACAACCTCGTGGAGCTGTGGGCCTTGCTGAATTTCCTGCACCCGGAGGCCCTACCGGACCGGATGCCCTTCGACAGGGCCTACGATCTGGGCAAAGGCATCGTGGACAAGGTGGCGCTCTCGGCGGCCCAGCGGCTGCTCTCCAAGCTGATGCTCCGGCGCCTCAAGACGGACGTGGAGAGCGGCCTGCCGCCCAAGCTCGAAACGGTCGTGTCCTGCCCGCTCGCGGCGCAGCAGCTCTTCTGGTACCGGGCCCTGCTGTTGAAGGACCACGGCGCCCTGGCGCGCGTGGAGAAGGACGCCACGTCCAAGGCGCGGGGCGCGGGCGGCGCGTACAAGTCGCTACTCAATTTACTGATGCAGCTGCGCAAGACGTGCTGCCACCCGTTTTTGTTTGCGGACGCGGAGGGCAACCCCGACGAGACGACGCTGGAGGAGCTCGTGGCGGCGTCGGGCAAGCTACGCGTGTTAGATAGATTACTGGTCAAGCTGCACGCTTCCAAACATAGAGTGGTCATCTTCAGTCAATTCGCGGCCATGGTCGATGTTTTAGACGACTACTGCCGGTTGCGAGGGTGGCCCTTCTGTCGGCTGACGGGCGCGACGAACCGGGTGTGGCGGTCGGTCAACGTCAAGGCCTTCAACGAGCCGGCGTCGCCCCTGTTTTTGTTTTTGATGACGACGCGCGCCGGTGGTTTAGGGATCAACTTACAGTCAGCGGACACGTGCTTCTTATATGATTCGGACTGGAACCCCCAGGCCGATCTCCAGGCCATGGCGCGCGTGCATAGGTTGGGCCAGACGAAGACGGTCCACATCTACCGGCTGTGCGCCGCGGGCACCGCGGAGGAAAGAGTATTGCAGCGGTCGCAGAAGAAGCTCTACCTGAGCGAGGTCGTGAATAGGAGTGGAGATTCCAATGCCACGGCGCAGGACGCCATGACGGCCACCGAGGTATTAAGTATGGTCAAGTTCGGCGCCGCCGCCATCTTCGACAGTAAGGGTCACGAGGAGCCGTCCGACGCGGACTTGGACGCCATCATCGATAGAAATAGGACGGACACGTGCACCATCGGAAACCTCAAGGGCAACGCCCAGGCCAACGCCCAGGAGTTCGACGCCACGACGACGGCGGTCGACACGCGGAACCTCTTCGGTCTAAGGGTGGACGCGGCGCCGGCCAGTATGCAGACCGTGGCCAGCGCCTGGACGGAGGCGCTGGCCCGCACGCCGGATAAACGAGTCAGCAAGAACCGCATCCACATGGTGCAGTCCGAGATCGGGTTGGTGCCCGTGCTCGGGGAAAACGCTTATGACTTGGAGGACGGCGAGGCCTCCGTCTTCGCCCGGGAACTCAAGGGCTCGAACCGGGCGAAGTTCGAAGTCCAGCACCGCCGGATGATTGTCGCTGGAAGGGACTACCAGCACGACGACCGGTGCCTGGCGTGCCACGGGGCCTTTGCTGGTAAAATGAAGAAATGTAGGTTGTGTCCTGTACAACTGCACGCGACCTGTGCCATCAACGGCTTCGCCGGCAAGGACGCGCACAACGCGACGTGGCAGTGCCCGCAGCACGCGTGTTCCTCCTGTGCGCGGTCGACGTCCGCGGCGGGGGGCATGTTGTTCCGGTGCGAGGGGTGCGTCAGCTCCTTCTGCGAGGACTGCTTGCCGAAGGACGCTCTGATCGTGGGCAAATCGCGGAGGTACCTGGCCAAGGGCGCGCCGGCCCAGGCCATGGCGTGCTACATCCGGTGTTCCAAGAAGTGCGTGGCGCGGTTAGCCAAGGAGGACAAGGCCGCTCCTCAAGGCATTCTAAAGTTCGAGCCGCTGGATCTGTCTAAGGTCGACGAGCGGAACAAGTCTCTCTTCGACGAGGCGTCGACGACAGTCGGCGCGGGCGACGTCGAGGAGGAGCACGACGAGCAGCAGCGGAAGCAGATCCGAGCGTCCGTGCGGTCGATCCTCGTCCAGGAACTGCTGGATTGGGGCCAGGGCGACGAGTTTGGGGCCGAGGGCGCCCCGCGGTTCCGCCTACGCCTGCAGTTCCACGGCTCGCGGCACCCGGCGCCGGCGGGGGAGACCGGCGGCTTCCGGGGCGCGGCGAAGCGCATCCTGGACGGCGTGATCCACAAGCCGCGCGCCGTTGCGGCGGCGCTCGAGGCGCTCATTGAGGACGGCGAGCTTGTGATCGCGCTGGGCGCCGCGTCGTGTAGTTGCGACGAAAAGCACGACGGCAAGTACGACGCGTGCTCGCTCATCGAGGCCGTGAAAGCTTTACGGACGACGCGCGTCGCCGCGCGCGCGGCCGCCGCATCGGCGCTCGCGACCCGCGCCAAGAACGGCATGATCCAGGCGCTGCTGCACGACCCGAGCGGCGGCTACGCGCCCGAGGACACGGCGTGCCCTGTGGCGCCGCGCAACCGGTTCGAGCCGGGCCGCATGTGCCGCATCGGCTACGACTGCCAGGGGCGGCCGCGGACCCAGGGCCACGTGTGCTACCTGTTCCCGACGCGGTCGGAGCGCGACCTGATCCGGGACGTCATGGGCCGCCTGGCGGACGAGCGCGCCATCGAAGTGGTGGACGACCAGAATAACACCATCGCGGGGCACTTCGTCGCGCTGCGGTGGCAGGAGGTCAAGGGCGTGCGGGCGGCGCGGACGCCGGCCGTCGCGAAAGCGTTGGAGGAGCGGCGGGACGCGCGTCGGAGCTTGGTCGACGAGCGCCGGGGCAAGGCTCTGGAGCGGGTCGATGCCTCGGGCTGGGCCGTGGCGGCGGACCTCTTTGGGCACAAGGGCGACAAGCGCGCCCAGGAACAGGCCCTCGTGGAGTTGGTCGAAACGAGTGCCCTGGTGGCCGCGTCGACCCCGAAGCTGGGGACACGGTACGCGCGGCCGGCTTATTCGCAGCGCCACCCCCTCGAAGCGTGGGTCGACCGGAAGGACCCGAGGGGCGACCACGGTTCGTATCGGGGCGTGGCCTGGGACAAGGGGGCGCAGCAGTGGCGCGCCCAGGACTTGCAGGGCGTGAGTGTGGGCTTCTTCGACGACCTGGAGGCGGCCGCCAAGGCCCGGGACGACGCGGTCTTCGACCCGCGCAACCCAGCCTACGCGTACCGGGGCCGCGCCCAGCCGAACTTTCCCCGGCACACGACGTCGGCGCCCGCGCGGCCCCGGCCGGCGGCTGCGGCGCCGCCGCACGGCCACGTCTTCCCGGCGAACGGCCACGTCTTTCCGGCGAACGGGGGCGTCGGCCTCGCACCACCGGAAGCAAACGTTAGCTTTTCCGGCTTCGCGTCCAGCGGCCTGGTGGCGGCGTACGGTTCTTTTCCGGACGACGGCGCGGCCGCGGCGCCCTTTTCGCTGCCGCCGCCGGACGATAGCGGCCCGCTCTGACGTTCGCCCGCCTTCACCCTGTGCCCACAAAGTCGTGTAAAGAATAGATCCTACTTCTAGTTAAGCGAAGAAGGCCTCCAATTTGTTTTAAGAGGTAGCTCCACTACCGGCGCGGCGGAGCTGGGGTCTACACGGGAGCCTCGGCGCACGATCATTAATACCCGCACGATCTATATCATTCAATCAATCATGGCAAAGTAATATTAGTCCTGCGCCGCCTAAACTAGAGCTCGGCCCGGTCCCCAGTTTTCTCGAGCTCGCCTGCTCCGGTCAGCACCCAGTGGCCGGGACCAGGCACTTCGACGCGCACAGCGCCCGCATCGACGGCCTTGTAGCCCCGGATCTTCTCGAAGGGCTTGGACGAGGGCAGGTCCGCGTCGCTAATGTCCGAGAAGGCGACGCCGCCGTTCGCGACGTCGGCGCCCCGCACGACGAGCGTCGCGTCGGCGTGCTTGTTCACGACGGTCAACCCGCCGTTGAGTGCGAGCGACTCCACCTTGATGTTGGCGCCCTCGAGCACCAAGGTCGAGTCGTCCGCTAACTTAAGGGCGCCCTTCGAGACCTTGGCCTCGACATCCGCTTGCGTTAGGGCGAAGGACGGCAATAGGACCACGCGGGGCCCGCCGTACAACCCCGTCAGGCCGGACACGTCCCGCGTGGTCTTATAAACACCCTTGTCCGCCAAGCCCAACCGCGACGCGTGGAGGCCGTAGACCTCGTACTCGCAGCTCCCCGCCGCGCCCGGCGGCTCGCCGGATTTCGAAGCACCCCGCGCGGCCTCCAAGTCATTTTTGGCGGGAGAAAACGCCACAAACCGTTCAAAGGTCGTGAAGCCCACGCTCGCGCCGCTCACCTCCCGCCGCAGGAGCTTCGGGTAGTCCTGCATCATGCACTCGAGGCGCGTGGGCTTCTTGAACTCGCACTTGGCCTCGTCCTTGTACTTGGGGTTAACGAACTCGTCCACGACGCCGGCGTCCTTGCCGTTCAGCGTCTGGACGTACTCCTTCAGGCCTAGGACCAAAACGTTGGCGTTGCCCGGGTACGGCGAGAAGCCGGACTCGTCGTTGATGTCGCCCTTGCCCGTGGCCGCCAATAACAAGGGCTCCAGCTGGTTGTACTCCACGTTGATCACCAAATCCTTGGACGCGTCGCCGTCCGTGGACGCAAGCTTTGTGATGGCGCCGGCGGCCTCGCCGCCCCGCCGGGGGACGCACACGGAGTTCATCGCGAAGCCTCGTTTGCGCGAGACGCCCAGCGCCGGCAGCACGGTGTTTAGCACCAAGGGGTTCGTGTCCTGGAAGAAGAAGACGTGCTCGATGCCCTGGGTCAGCCACTGCTGCGCCGTGCCCGACGTCTTCATGAGCGAGTGCACGTCACCGTGGCCGTGGGGCTTCAGTAACAACTCCCAGCGGTCCTTCGGGTCCAGCGCCAACGCGGCCGTCGCGTCCTGGAGCGCGGCCACGAGCTCCTGCTTGATGATGGTGATCTGGCCGGGAGCAGCGCCGAAGTCCTGCTTCGCCTTCAACAATTCTCTCGTTTTAGCGTCGGTGTCGCCGGACGTCATGATCGCCAGGGGGATGAGTAACGACGCATCCCCCGAGTCCTTCCGCGCTCTAGCTTGCACCGCTAATACATAATCCACGTACAGCTCGAGGAAGGACTTGCCCGTGGCTAATTCAACGGGAAGCTCCAACTTGATCCCCTCGTAGCCCAGGCGTTCGCCCAGCCCGCCCGCCACCAACACAAAGCCCGTCTTCCGCGCGGCCACGAGCCCCTCGGCCTCCATCTGAGCCATCTTCGGGTCGTTCAAATTCAAGGTTTCACCGTCGGGGATCGAGGGCTCGAAGCCGCCGAACGGGTTGTCGCCGCGGCCCGCGGCCTCCAGTAAGGCGCGGGCCTTCGTGACGTACGATGATAACCCGCCGGTGTACGCGTCGTGCGTCTTCTTGAGCGCCTCGCCCAGCTTCTTCTTGCCGGCGTCGTCCTGGCCCGCGGCCGGCCAGTCCGCGAAGAGGTGGCCCTGGCCCAGTGCGGCCAAGGAGTCGAGCACTTTAATCGTGTCGGCGTCGAACAGCCCCGCGTTGGCGTCGCCAATGAGCGCCGCGGCGGTGGTGGCCTCCGCCGAGGCGCCGCCCGTCGCCCGCAGGGCCGCGCAGCTCCGCTGCGGCGAGATGGGCGAGCTGCGGCTCAACGTGTAGGTCGAGACGCTGGCCACAAGGAAGTAGATGATCGATGGCTTCGCCATCTTTCGCTCCCTACAGGTTCTATGCTTTGCTTGGAGGGCTGCGATGCGAGCGCTGGTAAAGCAAGTCTTCACAGGACCCCTGCTTGCTTGCATGAGCCAGGGGATTCGCCCAGCAGCAGCGGAGAGCTAGAAAATACCCGCACGTATTCTTACCGGCATGCCGAGAGCTCGAGAGCTCTCGATCCTGTGAGGTCCGCCCCCGAGCCATAGCCCTAGCCCCACCGTCGAAAAACGCCCACGCTCCTAGCCGCCGGTTGAGAAAGCAGCGCCAGCCACAGCGCCAAAGCACCGTAGCAAACGACAATATGCATTGAGCCAGCGTACGACTCACGCCCACGCCATCGCGCCGCCGCTGACGCGCGCACGCCCGCTTCGGGTTGACTCGGCCTTCGCATTCACCGACGAACGGGCTGTGCCCGGCATGGCAGCCCCCGAGGCCGCCGTGCCGGCCGCGAGCGTGTTGAAAGTCGTCACCGCCGGTCGGCCGCATGCCGGGTAGGTAGCAGCGGTGGCAGTCTCACACCATATCACGCGTGTCGCCGGGATCGCCGCGTGTTGTACACGCCGGCACGGCGGTTGGCAGCAGCAACCTCGCTCGCACGCGCCTCGGCCCTCCGCGTGTGTGTCCAACGCACCCGCTCGACGCGCTCCCCGCCACGCAGGCCTCGGGAAGAATCCAAGGACGAGGATGCCCCGCGCAATCCCATCGAGGCGCGGCTGCTGGCCCGCGAGCGCGAGCGCCAGGCGAAGAAGCCCCTGACGGCCAAGGACCTCGACAATAGGATGGCCGACGCCGAGGAGCGCCGCCAGCGCGAGCTCGAGGCCATCAAGTCCAAGGGCGAGAAGTTCTCGCGGCCGGCGCCGGGCCAGGCGAGCGCCACTCGTCAGGACACGACCCGCCACGGCGAGTCCTACGGCGAGGAGAAGGACTCGCACAAGTAGGCGCGCCGCCGACGCCTACCCCGTTAATTATTGTTACCCTGCTCGTGACGGCGAGGGATCTCCGCCGCAGAACGGGCACGTCACGATCACGGCGACCTCGGCCGCGCATCCGCCGCAGACGCGCGCCTTGCAGCACTGGAGCCCGGCGGCGGCCTCCCGGATAGGCTCGTGGCAGATGCCGCAGGCGACCGGCCGCGCGACGAGGGAATTGACGAGGGCGCCCGGCGACGGAGCCGTTGGGGCTAGCAGCGCCGCCACGAGGGTGTCCGGCGGTGGCGGAGCCGTCGGGGCCGAGGGCGCCGAGAGCCCCGCGTACGCGCCAAGGAGGCGGACGTGGCCGCGAGGGATATCGAAGCGTAGGTCCGATTGGGACCCGCCGAGCAGCGCGAACTCGTGCGCGGTCGTCGCCTTCTTGTAGCGCTCGTAACGCTCCCCAGATATGCCTTTCTTTGGGTTTGCGTCGGAAATGGCGATCGGCTCGTCGGAGGCCCAGAGCCCGTCCGGCAAATAGGGATCGATCTTCCTAGGACGACGGCGCCACGCTCGGTGATCTCCGCGAGGCCGTCAAGACGATCGAAGAGGCAGAACGGTCCGCACGGCGCGTGCTCGGAAGTTCGCACCCGCTCGTGAAATTTTTTGAGTCGTATATGCGAGACCCGCAAGCAGCGCTCTGCGCCCGCGAGACGCCGCGGGGCACGGGGGCATAATATCTAGAGTGCCAACTAGTCACTAGGAACTTACGCCACAACCACTCCTCATGGCACCGTCGACAGCAGCGTCGGCGCGATCCGCTTCTTTTTCTTGGCCGGCGGCGCGTCGGCGGCGGCGTCCGCGGGCGCCGGCGCGGCCCCCTTCTGCGGGCTCTTGACGGGCGTCGGTGGCGAAAGGAGAGTCGGCGCGATGCGCTTCTTCTTCTTGGCGCTCCCCGCGGGCGAGGCGGGCGGCGCCTCGCCGCCGGGCGTCGCCGGCGCCGGCGTGACGCCGAGGAGCACGACCTCGTCGTCCGCCTTCGGCGGCGGCGGCCGCCGCCGCATGTCATCGAGGCCGGCCGGCGGCGGCACCCGCTCCGGCGCGACGCACGTCTCCCCGAGGTCGCCCGCCTCGAAGCGGATAAAGGACAAGTAGCCGTCCGCGGACGCGACGATCAGTAACGACGCGTCGGCGGCCCAGGCCGCGTCCGTCAGCGCGGCGTAGTGCAGGCCTTGAGCGACGGCGCACGGCGTGTTTTTTGCGACATCATACACGGCGACAGCATCATGCGCACAGACAGCGACCAGCGAGGACGTGCGCCCCTCGATGAGCGCGGGGCAGGCGCGGCAGGCCGTCGCCGAGCCGTCCGGCGACGGCAGGAAGGACACGGGACCCCGCTCCAGCTGGGCCCGGTGCAGGGTGACGGCGCCGGTGGCCTTGTCGTCCTTGGACGCGGCGCCGGGCGCGATCAGTAAGGTCCCGTCGGCCGACGCGCACAGCCGCCTAAAAAAGGACGCGTGGGCCGTCTCGGAGGCGAACAACGCGGACCGGTTCGCGGCCTTGACCTTGGGCTCGTCCGGGAGGGACGCCTTCTTCCCCTTCTTCGGCGGTAATTCGTTAGGGTCGGTCCACCACCGGACGGTAGACGTCTTGAGGGCCTTTTTCGACGCGTGCCATTTCGGCGGCAAATCGTACACCTTCAGGGACCGGTCGGACGAGGCCGTGGCCACATAATTACCACAAGGATCCCAGCAGACGCCCTGGATGTAGTGCGCGTGGTCCCTTAGTACTTTAACCGGCCTTCTGGTACAGGTGTCCCAGATCGTGGCGGAGCCGTCGATCGCGCCCGTCAGCAACCACTTGCCGCAGGGGCTCCAGGCCACGTCATAAATGTCGTCCGCGTGGTTCAGGTGGTCGCAGCGCGCGCGCTCCTGCTTCTTGTCCAGATCGCACCACCAGGACGCGTCACTACCACCGCGCCACAGGCACACCGTGCCGCGGTCGCCCGCGGAGGCCAGTCTCGAACCGTCCGGTGCCCACCGGGCGCAGTTCACCGAACCTTCGTGGCCCTTGGCCAAGGCTGATCTAAATCTAGGTGCTTCCTCGCCCGGCGCGATCGACCACAGGCGGATCTCGCCGGACCCGCCGCCGCCCACGGTCCCGAAGACGACCACACCGTCCGTGACGTCCGGATGTACATCTATGGACATGACGCGGTCGGACTTGCCGCCCTCCAGCGAGTGGTAGCTGATCATGGGGTTGGTGACCTTCATCTTGCTTAATCTCAGTCAACTGGTGTGGCGCAACGGCGGCGTGCGCGCGGCTCTAAGATAAAATTTGATTTAAAAATCGAGTTGACTGGTGCTGCGGCTGGCGTGCTGCAGCGAGAGCTGATGCTGCCGCTTATTAGACGTGCGTGGAACCGCTGCGCGCGTATCGCCGGCAACTCAGGTCACTTATAAGCGCTTGAAATCGAGCTGCGCGTCGACGCGTCTAGTTGAAACCCGTTTTGAGATCAATTTGATTTGCGCCACCAGACCCCTCTCAACGAAGCTCAGTTTGTTGTTAAATAGCCTCCTTCGTCTCCAGACTGATACATCAAGACACGCAATTGAGTTGTACGGGTATTAGCCTAGATCCCAAAACCGTGCACTGATCGCATTAAGCACGACCCATGCACTCTCGGCAGTATCGGGTGACGAGCTGGACGTATTTCCAGCCGCACACGAATTCCTTACTCGTCGTCACACACCGGAGGACAGCCCTCCACCAGCAGCAGCCAGAACAAACCGAACAAACACAATGCTCCCCGCCCGCCGCGCCGCACGAGCCCTGCGCGGCCTGCGCCCCGCCAAGCCCGCGCCCGTGTCGCGCGCCAAGTCGCAAGTCTGGGCCGGCAACGACGCCTGGCGCCGGGCGCCGCCGACGAGCCGCTCGTTCAGTGACAAGAATCCCCTGGAACCCGAGGTGCTGGCGGAGCCCGCGCCGGTCTCTGCCGAGGCGCTCGATCGCGCGCGCACGGCGCACGACCGCGCGATGGAGGACTTCCGCGCCAAGTTACTCGCGGAATGTGATGAAATGGTCGTGCGGGGGGCGTTGCCGAAGCTCTCCACGGCGCAGAAGAGTCTGCTCGTGGACTGGAACTTGAGTTCGGAGTAAAATAATACTACAACCACACTTACGTGAACGCGTTCGCCACGGAGAGCATGACGCCCCCCGCCTCGAGGTCCCACGCGTACGCCGTCGCCTTCGGGAGGAGGCAGCAGTCGCCCGCCTTTAAGACCAGCGCCTCGCCGTCGACGACGCCGCGCGACGTGCCAGACCGCTGCCACACGGAGACCTCGAAGGGGCTCCCCGCGGTCTGGAGCTTTTTGGGGCCCGCGTGCGCCTCGACGATGACCTCGTCGCCCCGGTGTAATAATGTCGTCGACCCCGCCTCAAGGTCCTCCAGGCGCGGCTGGAGCGGTTGCACCGCGTCGAGCGGCACGACGTCGTCGGCGACGAGCGGCGGCGCCGCGACGCGCCGGGGTGGGTCACCGCTCGCCTGCCACGTGGCATAGTCCGCGATGACCGGCCCCAGATCTTTGCCCAGGTCCGTGCAGTGGAAGTAGGCCTCGTACGCGACCTGGTCCAGGTCGCACCGGGCGCCATCTGCCAAATCATCACCCTGGTCGAACCACAGCATGCCGTCCATCTCCCCCGCGATGTGCGAGCGCTCGAAGACGAGGCCCAGCGAGTCCGCGTCGCGCTGCGGCGAGTGCGGCACGCGCGATGGTAACAAGAAGCAGTCGCCGCCCGTCACCCGCACGTCGCGGAAGGCGCCCCGTTCGATGGTCTTCAGCGTTAATGTGCCGGTCAGCTGCGCAAAGAACTCCTCGCCCTCCTGGAGGTGGTAGTCTCTTCTTTTGTTCGGCCCGCCCACGACCATGACCTTCAAATCGCCTTCAAAGAGCAGCTTGTTCGCGACCGGCGGCTTGAGGGCGGGGCCGTGCTCTTTGAGCCACGCGTCGAGGTTGACGGCTTGCACAGCGAGCCGTCGCGACCGCTGCGCCCGCAGGCCATGCCTCAGGCCATGCCTCGCAGCAAGCATGGTGAGTTGCACAGCACGTCGACGGCGCGTGTCAGACGCGTTAGCAAGCGCAGATTGCACCGCTTATCACTGTTTACTAGACTTGCAGCCGCCAGACTTGCAGTGCTTGAGCTTCGACGCGGGTTTTATCGTGCGGGTTTTCACAAAACCTGCACTTGGGATACAAATTATTAGGTGGGAAACGCGGCCTCGACGAGCGCCACGCACGCGGGATCGAAGCCGACGGGGGCGACCGCGTCCGGGAGCGGAACGGGGGCGACGAGCCGGTCGACGCCGGTCGACCGGTGCGCGGTGGCGTGCGCATGGTACTCTTTCTGAAACCTGCTGCGCACGCTTCGAAGCTGGTGCGTCCCGTTGATCGGGGCGTCACGCGAGACGTACTCCACGAGGCCCGAACAGGATGCGCCCCTCAGCGCCGCCCGCAACGCGTGTCGGTCGTCGAGGACCGTCTGCTGGAGGTGGCGCGCGCGAAGCTTAAAAAGAGCGTCCGCGAGGAATTTTTCCACACATTCGGGACACGTGAGGTCCTCGGCGACGGCCCGGGCGCCGGCGCGGAGGCGATCGCTCAATGTCGGGTCCCCCAGGACCGCCCTTGCCGCCGCCGCCGCCGACGCGATGTCGACGTCGAGATGCGTCGTCCCGTTCGTGAGACCTGGTCCGGGAAAGTAGTGCTTGGCAGTGCCGGCGTGCGTCCAGTGCAGGATCACCGCGTCCGTGGTCCAGCGGCGGTGATCCCCGGGGAAGTGCAGCAGCATCTTGTAGCGCGCGTAGTAGTTGTAGCGGGCGTAGTGGCTCTGGCGTCTCGCCTCGGTGACCCGGTGCAGGCGCCGCGAGAGCTTGCGCGAGTACGTCAAGGGGAGGCAGCTCCCGTTGCGACCCCACGCGGGGCTGATGGACAGCGCCTTCACGTCGAAGAGGCGCGGCTCCCGCAGGGTTAGGCTCAGGCCCTCGACGCGCGCCCGGTTCCCGACGCACAGCGCCGAGTCGTCGCCGGGCGCGACGAGGCGGCCGCGCCAGAACGCCTTGTTTTGCCGCCGCGCGTACGGCACCGTCGTGGGCCGGGCGGGCGCCTGCGCCGCGGCCGTCGGGACCAAGACGCCGCATGCATCGCCGCGCTTCGCGACCGTCGTGCTCGGGAATGCCCGGACGCCGAGGTGGCGCTCGTCGCTCCCCGGGGTGCAACCCACGCAAGCGGTGACGCATCCGTCCGAGTTGGTGTCGTGCGCGACGACGACGTTGCCGACAGCGTGCCGCGCCGCCGCGTCCAGCACGAGGCGCAGGTGCCGCAGGTATGTTTTGTCGATTCCGGCATGATCACGCGCGAAGACGCGGCCGTTGAGAACCGCCAGGCCGAACGGGTGCGAAAGCGTCTCGGCGATGATCTGCGCCGCGTCCGCGGCATTCGTGATCTGTGGGAAGAACGCGACGGAGCTATCCAGGGCGTCGTAGACGCGCTGCACGGGCGTCCGTTGCGTGGTCGCGCGAGTGAAGAGCAGTGCCGCGAGCCAGGCGCGCGGCATGGTGGCAGTGTATGCGCCGGTCTGGAGGGTTGGGGCTGCTTGCACACGTGCTCAGACGCGCTAGCGCGGCGACCACGCGCCATCGATCATGGTCATTTGGGCTGCGCGCCGGCACGGCGCGCGGCTAGATAATCACCGATGGCATCGATCGCTTCCACCAAACACGTGCCGACGATGCGAGAATAGCGGGCACGCATTCTAGACTACCCCAGTGCTTACGAGACGAGGAACGGCGCGATAATGCGGCATGCGTGCACACAGACTCCTTAAGCACACAATTATTACTCGCCGCGGCGGCCCCGCTTCGCGTCTCCCCCACCTTTACGCGCACGTTCCCTTTTTTGCCGCCGCTCCTCCGTCTCGCGGCGCTTGCGCTTCGAGTCGGACTTCATGAGCTGCTTATAGGCCTCCGGTTCCATTTCGTCGCGCAGCAAATGGAAGAAGACACCGCCCGGCGTGCGCTTGCGCGAGCCGTCCGCGGTGGCCAGCCCGCCGTCGCGCTGCGTCTCGACGACGCGCTTCAGCAACCTCTTGGCGGCCTTGGCGCCGATCGCGAGGACCGCCTCACGTAATAAACGGATGTTCCGCTCGTCGAGCGCGCGCCGGGCGCCCTTGGCGACCCCATCCTCCTTCTTCGTGCTGCCGCGCTTCGAACCGAGCGCGCCGTCCATTATTTTCTTCGCCGGCACTGCCGCGGTCGCGGGGTCCTCGCCCATCTCCATGCGGCCGATGGAGTCGATAATGGCGTCGATGTCCTCCTCCGTCGCGGGCGGCGCGACCGCGATCTCGTCCGACAGCCCGGTGCAGCTGAGCTGCGCTTCTGTAGGGGTCAAACCATCGATGCCTAGGTCTAGATGAGCCATTT
>Ga0302122_10000380_pt1 | contig 27291 bp, 20 predicted proteins | sample CB21_SCM_MG_FD_203115 | JGI IMG/M metagenome (GOLD analysis project Ga0302122, IMG submission 203115) | Marine microbial communities from Western Arctic Ocean, Canada - CB21_SCM | ecosystem: Environmental > Aquatic > Marine > Oceanic | place: Canada: Western Arctic Ocean | collected 2017-09-28 | reverse complement strand
AAGAAGAAGAAGAAGAAGAAGAAGAAGAAGACGAAGACGCCCGCGGCGCCGCCGCCGAAGAAGCGCTCGAGCTCGGCGGTCGCGGCGCCGCCGACGGGCGGCGACTCGTCGAGCGACGACGACGCGGCGCCGGCGCCGCCGACGAAGCGGCCCAAGGAAGCCAAGGCAGACAACACCTACGACGAGGAGGACGACGACAGCTTCCAGGAGCCGCCGCCCGTGCTGGCGGCCCTTGCCGAGGAGGCGACCGGCCGGTGGAATTGCTTCGCCCAGGAGCTGCCCAAGATGAGGATGACCACGCTCAAGAAGATGCTGGCGACGCTCAAGCCGCTCAACAAGGTCGCGTACAAGGCTGCGATGGCCGCGCGCGAGAACAAGAGCGAGGATGCCGCGCGGAAGGTCGTGCGGGGCCTCTTCGAGCACATCCCCCGGGGCGCGGTCCTCGACGCGTACGAGAAAGCGACGACGTAAGTATAACATGTTAGTCAAGTTTAACAAAAGCGACGACGTTGAAGTTCGGGTTCTCGGCATCCAACGCGATGAAATCGTCCCGGATGACGCGCGCCGCGTCGTCCACGAAGGTCTCGGGCGTCGTCGGGCCGTGGTCCACGGGGAACGCTTCGTCGTCCACCCCAATATTCCGTCCATCGAGCTCGAAGAGCCGGCCGCCGCGCTCACAAAAGCACACGAAGTGCCGGTCGCCGTGGTCGTGGGTGCCGGCGCCTTGGGTACTCCCGGACCGGGCCGTGTCGTCCGAGACCGCGTGCAAGGCTTCGGCGGCGCAGAGGCGCTCGCCCCGTTCCTTCGGCGTGTGGTCCTTGGACGCCTCGGTGATGTACTTGCCTAAGGGCGTCTCCCAGGGCACGTGGAAGGCCTGGCCCGCGACGGCGTTGCCCACCGCGTGGATGCACGCGACCGTGCCGCACGCGTTCCCCGCGCCCTCGACCTGCTCCAGAAAGAACACGCCCCCCTCGGCCTCCTGCCTCACACGCACGTCGTCGTCGTCCGGATTTATGGCGTCTGCTTCCATACGGTCCCGCCTCGCTACTCTCAGCTTCGTTCGCCGCTCCTTGCAAATGGTCTCGCAGGGGAACAGTAAACAGAGCGCCATGCACGGGCGCGGCACCATCATGAGTAGCTCCGGATCCAAGCCGAACACATCACAAAAACCCCACTCGCCGGGCACGCCCAGCTTCCAGAGGAAGGGGTTCAGGACCTCGGGGTTCGACTCCAGCGGCAGCCAGGACGGCATCGTTGTCTTGGGTGCGCTTGCTGCGCGCCTTGTCTTGGCTGTGACGAGGAGCAGCAAAAGCAGCACGGTGCGCATGCAGCAGCTCGGGTCTCTGGCTAATGATCGGTTCACAAAACCCGTGCGTTAAACCCGAACCCGAACCCGTGCGTTAAAAAAGCGGGTTAAGTATAGCATAGCATAGGCCGCTGCAACGGCGCATTAGCGTTGTTGCAGCACGTCATAGCTGTCGATTTACCACTCCTTCCATTGCTGCGACCAGCCGTGCGAGCCGTGCGACAAGTTGCGAGCCAAGCTGCACGCTGCCACACAAAAGCAGTGCTTAAACGATGTCGGCGCGGACGCTCACCTTCAAGTGGCGCACGACAACTGAACGCTTAGACGTGCCCGCGGGCGAGTCACCGGTCGCGACCGCGGCGCGCCACTTCTGCCTCGTGCCTGCGCGTACGACGCTCGTGCACCGCGGCAAGCGCTACCGCCTCGACGACGCCGTCGTCGACGCGGCGGACGACTTACTCGGCGTCCGAGACGCGTGCATCACGGTGATGGGCACGCCGGCGCGCCAGCAATTGGACGCGCCCTCGCGAGCGGCGTCGCTGGCGCATCGCATGCCGCTGCTCGGACCGTTGCTCGCGTGGCTCTGCGACGCGGCGGTCCTCGTCTTCGTCCGCGCGAAAGACGACTGGGCGCCCGCACTGGTCCGGATATCTGTGGCGGTGGCGCGCGGCGTCGGCCTCTTTTTCTCGTCGCTCGTGCCGCGGCTACCAGCGCAGCGGAGAGCAGAGTGACGACGTGGCGACTTTTTGTGTGCGGTCACTCGCGTCGATAGCATAGATCCTTAAATTTGTTAGTAGTAGTGGTTACTCTACGGAAACTGCCACGTTCTCGGCCGCGTCCACCTCAGCAATAACCTCCGCGAGGGTCGCCGGTTCCGCGGCAACAGGAGTCGCGGGCGGCGAGGCCCCTTGCGCGGCGGGCGCGGTGGCGTCGACCGGCGGCGGCAACGCAGCGGCGGCCACGACCGCCGGAGTCACAGGAGCCACCGGAGCGGCCACGACCGCCGGAGCGACGGGAGCCACCTGACAAAGTTTTTGTGACCGGTGCCCAAGCTGAGTCAAGTTACTTGAGTTGAGAGTAACGACAGTCGCATCTGCGAATGCTGGCTACAGAACTACGGTTGTTCTTCGCGGCTAACGAGCGACACTTGCCCGACAGTGAAAACCCGTCTTCGAGTTGTCCAGACTCCGGACTGCTCTCGTGTGTATTTACAGGTCATGCATCGCATTGCTTCTTCAGCGGAGGATGGTCAGGCAGATCTGCTGTCCTAAAAAGTTTCAAAACGGGTTTCAGCGAAAACCCGTTTCCATTCGATCGAGCTCGATCGCGCGCTCACTCTACCAAGCAAGGCTGCCACTGCTCGTCATCCTGCGAGTTAGCTCCGCGAGATCGCGCTGCACAGCACAAGCGCACCGCACAGCAGCCAGCGCTACCATGGCCGGCTTCGAGGGCGCGCTGCCCCTCGACGCCTTCGACGTGTGCGCGGCGCACCCGGCGCGGGTGCACGTCGCGGAGCCGGCGGACGCGCTGACGCTCATCGAGGAGTTAAGCGCCGGGCAAGCGCTGCGGAAGATCAAGCTCAGCAACAAGAGCTACGGAGGAAAAGCCGCCCAGGCCATGGCGGAGAGATTAGCGAGTTTAAGAGGCTTGAAGGACGTCGACGTGAGCGACGTCATTGCGGGCCGGCCCGAGGCCGAGGCCTTGGAGGTCCTCGGGACGCTCGCGACCGCGTTAGCGAAGGCCTCGGGGTATGGCGACGCCAAAAGGTCGCGGATCACTGCTTTAGATGTCTCGGACAACGCGCTGGGCCAGAAGGGTCTGGATGCACTGTTACCTCTGTTCCACGGCACCGCGCCGCTCGTCCACCTAAAAACCTGCAACAACGGCATGTCCCACGCGGCCGCGCACCAGCTCAAGGACGTGCTCACGACCAAGGGCACTACATCCCTCGAAACGTTCCACTACTTCAACAACATGTCCGGCGACGAGGGCGCCAAGGCCATCGCGGAGATTGTGGCGCAGTCGCCGGCGTTAACGGATTTACGGTTCTCCGGGACGCGGGCCGGACGCGAAGGCTCCCTGGTCTTCGCGAACGCCTTAAAGCCGCGCCAGTCATTGGTAAGGGTGGACCTCTGCGACAACATGTTTGGGACGGATGGCGGCAAAGTGCTGGGGGAATGGTTAAAAAGTGGCACGTCCCTCGAAGTTTTAAGTGTGCGGGACTGCGCCCTGGGAGACGACGGGTTCGCGGCGTTATGTGGTGGCTTAGTGCAGTGCGCGTCGCTAAAATCACTCGACGTCTCGGGCAACGAGCTCACGGCGGACGCGTTCACTGAACTAACGTGGCTCGCCAACTGTGCGTCTACTTTGGAGGTATTGCAGGTCGAGGAGAACGAGTTCTCGTCGCAGGGGGCGGGCCGGCTGGCCCAGGGGTTTGCCGCGGCTCCGTTCCCCGCGCTCACCACCTTCGTGTGCTGCGCGTCGGAGATCGGCTCGCGCGGCGCACTGGCGCTGGCGCGGGCCGTGGTCAAGGCGGCGCCTTCCCTAAAATCGCTGGAGCTCGACGGCAACGCGCTGTCCGAGGGTGGCCTGGCGGAGCTCGCCACTATTGTTGATGACTCGATCCTGGGCGCGCTCGAGGACAACGACGAGGACCTCTGCGACGAGGACGAGCTCGACGACGCCGACGTGGACGACCTGGCGGCCGCGGTTGCGGGCGTGGCCGTGTAATTCTTTTACCTGCTGCAATTATCGAGTTTACTACAGGCGGGTAGTTCTGGCATGTTGGTCGCGTCGGTGGCGTATAGGTTGGCGGACAGTATATGCCGGTACCTTCGCTCTCGGTACTCCCATTCCTGCGGCTGCCCGCGATCACCCGAAGACTGACTTTTCGGGACGCCCCGCGGCCACCGTAATTAGAACGTATGGGTAGAATGTCTAACAACACATGTCCGCAGGAAATGAACATTGTTTTGAAATTCACGCGGCCGCCCGAAGGCCAAAGAAATGGACTTTGGTACCTTCCTGTGTAGGTAGTGTAAATTAATGAGCTCCCAAATTAAGTTAGCATCATGGTCGGTCAGCGAGACCAAAATTTCACGTGTAGCGGCCGAGGGACATATGCTCGCGGCTCCGGGAAATCTTGGGACATTCACAGATGAGTCTTGCGGCTTGCCAAAGTACATCAGCGCTTGACGCCGCCATCCACCATCCAGTAACTACATTATATGTACTTCGGCCCAGTTTTCATACGTATCCGACGGAACTGGCCGATAGCCCGCGCTCGGAGAGCGGGAGAAGAATTCTACTAGACACTTCTCTTCGTTAGGTGTGTTTACATCCCTACGATAGTGGTAGAGTCCATCCAACCCACCTGAACGACTACTCAGCTAGATTATATGATCCGTATGGTCCGCGCGATTCCGCGACTCCGCGCCCACCCGTTTATGTAAAGACGGGTACAGAACCTGGACTTGCGAGTATCAGCGATCACATTACCCAGATGGACCATAGCGCCGTTGTTCTATTCACAATCGACTGACTTGCCCATTCTCCGCGGACGACGGTACGTAGGCGGACCTCCAAAAAGGCCCCAGACCCGTGAATTATGAAATAAATTTGCGTTTGAGGCGCTTCGGTTATGGGACGGTCCATCCAAACCACTCGAACAACTCCTGCATAGGATTTATGGAACCATAAGCTCCGCGCGGCTCGGAGACTCCGCGGCCCCACGATCTTGTTAATTCGGACACAATACCTGGGCCTGGGACTACCAGGGCCGGTACCATCACCATGGACCTTGGCGCGATCGTTTGTTTCGTGACCGACTGACTTGCGCGAGGTCCAGATTAATAATATTCGGACCCAAGCACGGGCAGCCCAAAGTACCCTTCTCGTAGTGCAGATGTCATATACTTGATTTCCACTATAGGTGGGGTAGTATGGGACCCAACGAGATCGCTAGTACGATTCCTGGGGGCCCTCTGGTGATTGACGTATTTGACGGTAGCGGGTGCTGTCGAGCCCAAATAAAACACTTTTTTGGAGTGTAGATCGGCTCTCGGACTCCCTCTGGGTTGGGTCTAAGGTTGGTTACTCCCCTACACCGCATGAGCTGGGGCTTGGTACTCCCAGAGAGCTCTGAAGATGATAGTTGGCCAAGATTGGCACAAGCCAGATGGCTGGCTGAGGACCTGTCTGACATGTATCTGATGCTGGAAGCGTCAGCGCATGCAGGGTAGGCGATTGCACACGTCCAGTACCGACCCTAGGCGACCCCAGGGAGACCTGCGGACCACAAATTGACAGCATTCTACCGGCGCGACTGACCACTTCAGCACCGCGAATCAAGGAATTAATTTTTTCGCCCCCCAGTAAGCGTCCTATTGATCTCTTTGGACCAGTATCGAACCTGACGATACTCAACCACCTGTTGGTCGTGTTTCGCATGTTCAAAAGCACTATACGGGTTTTTCAGCTCAAGCAAAGTTTCAATTGGTTATATCGTGGGGGCAACGAGTTATACGTGAGTCGAATACGTTGCTACATCGAAAGCTGCGTACCACCGCTGCTGCCATTACAAATTAAGCTTCATACCAAATAAGCTGCGACATCACTAGGACACACATGGACTCGATGCAGCCGCTCGGCGCATCAATGCCGGACGCCGCCGGCGCGTTCCTCAAGCCCGGATTCGACGACGTCTTTGACCGCGCGACGGACTTCCGCCTGGCGTGCGCCCGCGTGCCGCCCGAGCTCGCCGACGCGGCGGTCGCCGCGCGGGGGATTATTGCCAACGCGGAGGCGGGCGTCGCCGACGGTGAGGACGACTTCGTGGACGCGGAGATAACGCGACTACGGCACGCGGCCGTGACGGATCGCGAGGCCGCGGCGGCGCGGGCGGACGCGCGCGAGCGGGCGGAGGAGGAACGGCTCGAGATGGAGCGGCGCGCGGCGGAAGCGGACCGGCTGCGCGCGATCGCCGACGCGGCGGACGAGCGCGAGCGCCAGGAACGCGCCGCCGCCGAGCGCGAGCGCCGGGCAGAGGCGGACCGGCTGCGCGCGATCGCCGACGCGGCGGACGAGAGCGAGCGCCAGGAGCGGCTGCGACGGGACGCGTCCTTCGCGCGGCGGCTCCGCGAGGAGCAGGCGGCGAGCGAGGAGCGGGAGCGGCAGGACCGCGAGCGCCAGGAACGATTGCGGCGAGACGCGTCCTTCGCGCGGCGGCTCCGCGAGGAGCAGCTCCCGCCCGCGCCGGCGGGCCTGACACCACGAGTACGACAACTTTCCGCGTTGACGGGGAAGCCCGAGGACTCCTGCCGCTTCTGGCTCGAGGCCGCGGGCGGCGACGTGGACGTCGCGGCGTCTATGATGCGGGCGGGTTAATAAAAACATGTATAGTTAAGTCTACAACATACATCATCGAGTCGAGCTACAGGGTGGATCACGGCGGCTGCGCTTCACAACCGGGCTTGGCGGCTTGTGGCCCGTCCGCAGCTGGCGGTCGCCGGCGGCCCTCTAACCGGCGGGCCCGGAAGAAGTCCTTCAGGAGCGCCGCGGACGCGTCCTCCTGAACCCCGCCGCGGATTCCAATGGTGTGGAACGGGTGCGTTTCGGAAGGGAGGTCAAGCCACGAGCCGGCCGCGCCCAACCGGTGGTCCGGCGCGCCGTACACGACCCGGGGCACGCGGAAGGCGTAGGCCGCGCCCAGACAGACGACGCAGGGCTCGAGCGTACAATACAACGTACAGTTCGCGAGCCGCCAGTTCTCCACCGACGCGGCCGCGGCCCGCATGGCTCGTAATTCGGCGTGGGCCGTGGCGTCGTGGGTCTCTTCCACGGCGTTGCGGCCGGTCGAGAGGACTTCTCCCGTGTCGTCGTCGACGATGAGTGCTCCCACCGGCACCTCGCCCAGCGCCGCGGCGGCGCGGGCCTCGTCCAACGCTATCGCCATGGCCGCCGCGTCCCGCGCCGGGCCGAGCGGCGGCAGGCGGTGTGGGGTGTGCAGCGCATGAGTGACGAGCGTTGCGAGGGCCAGCGCTCGCATCGATGCTAAATCGCAATTCAGCACCACAAATCGCTGCTCAGCATCACAATCCGCTATCTTATCTACTCCTCGGCCTGGGCTAAAAAACAGATTGCCAAACTGCGCTCGAAAACCCGCCAGTTGTGGAAGACGTTTCGATTGGCGTTCGGACGACACAGTACACATATACGGAGCGCAGAGGTCGTCCCTCGACTCGAAAAAGCTATCTTGCATTTTGACATTTGATTGCCTCAAAAAGTACTGGCTGCAGTTTGAGAGCACTGTACGCCGGTTTACCGGCGCTTACTGCGTTCAGCTGTCGGCCGAGCAGTGCTCCAGTACCAGTCGTTCTCGAAACTACGCCTTGCCTCGACGCGCTGCTGCGCCGAGCAACTAAAATACGAGCACAACTGCAAAACGGCCCAGCCATGAGTCCCATGACGCGCGCCGCGAACGCGGAGAACGTCAAGCCGACGTGGGTGCCCGCCGGCCGCAACCAGCGGGCCTGGGAGCCCTTGCAGATGGAGGAGCCCACGCCGCGCAAGGCCCCGCGGCCCGTCGCCAGCGGGATAAGCTTTCGGGAGGGCGACCTGGGCGACGCGCGCGTGGTGGACCTCATCAAGGTCTGCGACTTCTACGAAGCTAAGGCAAGTGGGAAGTACGCCACGCCGGTGGCGTGCGGCCGGTACGTGCACGATCTAGCCAGGGAAGTGCGGGCCGTGGCCGTCTGTTTACGCGAGGGCGCGTCGCAGCACTCGGGCCGCGTGGGCGAACTGGAGAAGATCTGTAGGGAGTGGGACCAGTACTTCGGGCCCACGTCGGACGCCGCGGGCCGGCTGGACGAGGACCAGCAGCAGGGCTTCTTAGGCATGACGCCTCTCACGCCGGCGGCCTTACACGAAGAACGGATCTGGCTCAAGGACCAGCTGCGGGAGGCCCAGAAGCGCATAATTGATGCGGAGCGTGGAGGGGACACGCGCGCTCTGAAGGCGGAAAAAGCTTTGGGCGACTTCCAGCGGCTGTCCCGGGACGCCGCGTCACGTGCTAGAGCGGCCCACGACCTGGAGTTGCAGGCGCAAGCTAGAGATATGGATGCAACATACGCCGGGTACGCGGCGGCCGCGGCTTCGGACGTGGTGCACGTCGACCCCACCGGAGCGCCTCTGGATCCTCGAAAACCGGTAGACCCGAAGACCGGGCGGCACCCCCGTTTGAGAAATCCGAAGACCGGGGTGTTCGTGCCACGGCCGCGGACGCCCGTGGAGCGGGTGCAGGCACAGGCGGTCCAACAGCAGGCCGTGGCGCAACAGCAGCAGGCCGTGGCCCACCGCAAGGTGTACAAGGAGAAAAAACAGACGGCGAAGGCCAAGAAGGAGACCACTTCTGTGAAAGTAGAACTCCAGGAAATCAAGGCGCAGCTGCAGGTGTCCCAACAAAAGGCCCAAGCCATGGCCGGGACCGTCGCCGACGTCGACACGTACGCGGATACAAAAGTATCGGAGGCGTTACAGGCGGCGCGGGCGGCGCGCCGCGCTAGATGCGTGGACGCGGACTGCCAGACGGGGCCCTGTGGGTCCCTACGGTTCGCGCACGCGCCCCGCGGGCCGCGGGCCATCACCTCGCGCCAGGTCTTGGTGCGGGAGTGCCCCCTTGAAATCGACGAGGACGTGGTCGCGCGGCAAGTTTCACATGCGACGGGCGTCGCGCTACTGCAATGCGACCGGCGGTCCGACTTGGACACAGTAAATACGTACGCGCTCGAGGTCCTGTGTGCCACGCCCGAGGACGCGTGCAAACTCGTGCACGCGGACGGGACCGTGACGGCGCGGCAACTGACGCCTTCCGTAATTCCGGAGCCCGCGGCCCGGCCGGACCTCGCGCTCGCGCCGACGCCCATCGAGGTCGTCAACCTGGACCTCTCACCCTACGCGCTACCGGCGGCGGAGCGGTCGCGGTCGCGGTCGCCAATTGAAGACGACCCCTTCGTCGACTTCGAGGACGTCCTCGGGCACCTGTCGTCGATCAAGCCGGTGTCGTCCGCGCGGCGGCCCTTCCGCTAGGCCCCAACCAGTAATCACTTACTCCTCACCAGTAATCACTTACTCCTCCCGCTCGATCGTGAGCACGTCGTGGCACTCGATCGCGCGGCCCTCGCCGGCGGAGTCGCCAGCAACCCCAAATACTTACTCCTCCCGCTCGATCGTGAGCACGACGTGGCACTCGATCGCGCGGCCCTCGCCGACGGAGTCGACCTTCTCGTGCGTCCGCGCCTTCACGTTCACCAGCCCGACCTCCGTGCGCAGCAACTCGGCCACGTTCGCGATCATGCGCTCTTTGACCAATCCACCGCCAATTGCGTCGACGTTGACGCGCGGCTTCTGGCAAATGAGGGTCACGTCGCAGTTGCCCAGCCGGTACCCTCTATCGGTCATCAGTTTATACGCCTCCTCCATGAAGATGCTCGAATCGGCGCCCTTCAACCGCGGGTCGTTGTCGGGAAAGAGGCACCCGATGTCCGGGAGCGTCAGCGCTCCCAAGATGGCGTCGACCACCGAATGATAAATGACGTCGCCGTCGGAGTGGGCCACGCAGCCTAATTCAAAATCCGGGGCGTGGCCCTCGCTCCCGTCGAACCGGATGCCTGCTACCACAATAGGTTGGCCCGCGTTCGCCCGCGTGTCGAGGCGGTGGATGTCGTAGCCGTGGCCGATCCTAATGAAGGGTTCCCGCCCCGCTTTTAATGCTGTCGCTGGCCGCGCGGGCGCCGGTTGCAGGTAGGCGCCGGCGCAGCTGATGCACGCGACGAGGGCCGCGCGACGCCCTGATCGGCTGCTCATGATTTAGCAGTGCGGCAGCACAGCTACGGATTTGAACCTGTTGTCACTGTCTTAGCAAGAGCTTGGGCCAATCCGTGGCGAAGTGGCGTGCGTTTTCACGGCAGCTAGCACTCTTTGCACTTTGCACTTTGTGAGAAACCCGCACGTACCGTGCATGGTCCAGCTCGCCATTGTACGCTTGTAAGCCGCCAAGCACGCACCGCAACATACGCACGTATCAAAACACAAGCTCACGGAACTTTATTGGTCGCGGCTGTTCATTTATTCGACCGTGACAGCGCGTGAGACGCACCGGAGTCTCCTTGCTCTCTCTGGCTCGCAGCCGGCCGCAGTCATGGCCATGGATGGCAGGGACTTGTCGCTCGCGGCCGCGGCGTCGGCCGCCCTCGGCCTCGCGGCGTTCTTCCTCTTCCGGGCACCTGACAAAAAACCGAAGGACGCGCCCTGGACGCGCTCGAAGAAGAAGGGCGAGAACGGCTACTACTACGGCCACCAGAAGACGGGCGGCTACACCGACGGATTGCAGGCGTCGGATTACGCGATGAACGGGCCCCGCAAGCTCGACTCGGCGTCCAAAAAACCTATTGAGGCGGCTGCCGCGCAGACGGCGGTGAACGCGCCCCGGAGGCCGCTGGCCACCGCGCCCGTCGTGTATAGCCAAACTGTGAAACGCGTCACGCGCTACGGCTGGTCGGACACGCCCACGGCCGTCAAGATCTCTATCGAGGACGCGTGGGACTTCAAGGCCATCTCCACGGCCGACGTGTCCATTATTCGACCGTCGGACACGGCGCTGACGGTGGCCGTCAACTACGCCGGCGCGTCGCACCGCCTCGTACTCACGAACCTGCGGTCGCCGCTCGACGGCGCCAACATCAAGATACGGAAGAAGCGGCTCCTCGTCACGCTCGCGAAGCGGGAGACGCTGCTCGCGCGCGACCGGGCGTGGCCGGATCTATTCTGCTCGGACGCCTCGTCCGCGTCCTGGGCGCGCCAGCGGCCGGTCGTCCCCGCGCCGGAGGCGGACTAACATATTGTCTTGTGATATTCCTTGGCCGTTTTGATTCCGAGACATCAGTTGCTGATACTAGAAGTCACGTGACGGTACTTGAAGTTGAAGTGATGACCTCCCAGTCATCGAGAAATGTGATTGTAAACGTGGCTGGATCAGCAGCCCTGGCGATAGCACAGGAGTCGGTAGGCTCCAAATTTGATTGGTCCATCTGCTGGGCAAAAACAAGGCCACTGCGCGCCGTCAATTTTGCAAAATTCGCACTAACCGGAAAATTCGATAGACGAAGCGCAGCAGCACGATGCAGGCGCATCGCCCGGCGTCCGCCACACCCCAACATGCGCGCAGCGGCGCGTCCGGCACCGCAGAAACCGCACTTGGGCCGCAGCGCCATTCGTACGCCGACCGCAGCCCCTCACGATGTCAACCCCCCCCGCGCACCCCCGCCCCACGCCGTCGACGCCACGCAGATCTTCGTCAAGACGCTCACGGGCAAGGCCATCACCCTGGACGTGGAGCCGAGCGACACGATCGACAACGTCAAGCAGAAGATCCAGGACAAGGAGGGCATTCCCCCTGATCAACAAAGACTGATCTTCGCGGGCAAGCAGTCGGAGGACGGCCGCACCCTCAGCGACTACAACATCCAGAAGGAGTCCACGCTCCACCTCGTTTTAAGATTGCGGGGCGGCGTGCGCGTGCACCTGAGCTGGATGACGGCGGGCAACTGGGGCTCGGACCACGTGCAGGAGAACTGCACGGAGGGCCTCATCCCGGGCACGGGCTACCTGAAATTTCAAGTCGACGTGGACCTCAAAAACACGACCCACGCCCAATTGAAACAGATCGCCCTGGACTCGGGGTCCCTGCCGCCCTTACATGAACCGGTGGGCTTCGCCTTCCACGGCACGACCTTGGTGGACGAACCTGAAGCGACGCTCAAGAAGTACGGCGTCAAACGGGGCGACACGCTCTTCATGGACGTGCGGCGCGAGGCCTTCGACCTGGCGAAGCCGGGGCCGCCGATGTTCGGTGGCGGGGAGGAGGAGGTAGTGGACGACGGGGCGCGGGAGTAGGACGCGTCAGGTAGGCGCGGCGCGTAAGTGGGGCCGGTCTAGCGCGTCGCCGGGGCCCGGAGGGAAGTGGGGCCGGTGGTTTCCGTCTACATTCATCGCACGCGCGTCCATATCCAAAACCCGTTTTAGGCAAGAAACCCGCACACAAAAGCGCCAAGTTTTGCTTTGACAAGCACAAGCATTTTGCAAAACGCGTTGCGAGCCATCGAGGGTGACCGCTGCTGTGAGCGGGATCGCTGCCGCCGCGTTGTGCACTTCAGCTCTGGTGCAGCCACAGCAAAACAGGAATAGCACCCGCACGCCTGCGACGCGGGGCGCACTCATATTGGTAGCACGCGCATAGCGTCGCAACCGCGAATAGCAGCGGAGAACGAAGCGTCCTGACCGCGCGGCACTGATGGTGCGCATCGCGCTCTGCTGGGCGAGCGCGGGCAACTGGCCCTCGGACCACGTGCAGGAGGGGTGCTCGGCGGGCCTCGTGCCGGGCATCGGGTATCTCACATTTGAGGTGGACGTGGACCTCGCGACCTGCGACTTCGCGGCGCTCGTCGAGGCCGCCGTCGACCACCTGCCGCCCCTGCACCGGCCCGTGGGCTTCAACTTTCAGGGGAAGGACATCCGGCCCGGCGCGGCCCTGAGGGCCTACGGCGTCACGCGCGGCGATACCGTCTACGCCGACGTGCGGCGGGAGCCCTTCGAGTTTGCGAAGCCGGGGCCGCCGGCGATCGCCGGGGATGAAGAGGACGGCGACGACGGGGCCCGGGAGTAATGTTGTATAGTGAACTTTAGATTACGGCGATTTCCGGAGTGTACTGTGAATTGCTGACAAGTTACGCACTCCCTGGTGGCGGCGTTTCGCGGGCGCGGAGCTTTATTCGCGACTGTGGCAGGGATGACTCAATCAAACTGACGATTGGGTGCGCGCCCTTTCCAAACACGCGCCGCGCGATCCGTGCCGTCTCCTCGAGCGTCGCCACTGCCTCGCGGAGATCGTCGAGCGTGGCGCTGATGTCCTCGTAAAGTGCCCGCGCGAAGGTCACCCGCATTCTTACCGTTGACTCAGCATTATCTCCGAGAACGCGGCGGGCGATGGGTACCATTTTGCGCAGCAGCGACTTGCTTTCTACGGAGCGCTCTGCTACACGGAGAGAAGCCGCGTAGTTGCTGGCTGTTATGAGGGTGTTCATATGTTCTTCACCCAAGATCCTCAAATATCCGGAGTACATGTCTCGCCGCATGTCTAAGGCCTCACACCGTCCAGTCATTTCATACGAGGTCGCAAGGTTGCTCTGCGTTCTGATCATGTCCCGTTCTGATGCGCTAAGGCGCCGCAACGTAGACAATTGGGCCTCTCTCACGGCCAACGCGTCCTCGTAGTGTGTTGCTCTGAATAAACCGTTCCCGAGTTCAGTCATTGCGGAACTCCGAGCCCAATCCATCTCCGGTCGCCCCAAGTATGTTTTCCAGCACGCCCACCCGAGCGCACATCATGGTTTTCAGTGGTCTTGACCTTTTTGCAGATCTATGGAGCGGGGCGCGGCGAAGCGGCGCGTAACGAGTTCACGAGCGGTGGCTTTTACAACACAGTGAGGCGGTCTGGGTGCGGTGCGGTCGGGCGTGGAACCGACTTGCTTTTTTACCCTAGGAAACCCGTACAAGAAACCCGTGCACATGCAAAAAAAAACCAGAGCGAGCTCGCCCAAGCAGCTGCCTACAGGCGCAGCGCGAAGCACCACAGGAGCAGCAGCGGAGCATCGCTGCACCACCGCGCATCACTGCGGTTCAACGCGGTAGGAGCGCGCGCAGCGAGGAGCGACCGCGACTAGCTAGCTAGTCGTCGCCCGGCCGCGCGACCATGGCCGACCCGGAGAAGCTCGGGAAGCTCAAGGAGGACTTGGAAAAAGCCTGCAAGGCCCAGAAGTTCTCCAAGATCCTCAAGAAGGCCAACGAGATCCTGGCATTAGAACCGGAGGATGACGACGGCAGACGGTGCAAGTGCGTGGCGCTGGCCAAGCTCGACCGGTGCAAGGAGGGTTTGGAGTTTTGCGGCGACGACGAGGCTTTACAAGACGTCAAGGCCTACTGCCAGTATAGGTTGGGCGACCTGGACGGCGCTCTGCAGTCATCGGACGGCGACACGGAGGCCGTGGCCCACGTCAAGGCCCAAACGTTATATAAACAAGGGCAGTACGCGGCGGCGTCGGAGGTGTATGCATCATTGCTCTTCGATGAACGCGAGGACGGCTTCAAACGGAGCGCCGCGGACCGGCGCGAATTGGAGGCCAACTACTACGCCGCCTGCGCCTTAGCCGGCAAGGGGCGGGAGGCCGTGTCGCGTTTAAAACCGCCGGACGACCCCGAGCAGCACCACGAACTCGCGTATAACAGGGGCTGCTGCGAAGCCCAGTGCGGCGATCTCGCGTCCACGAAAACGCTGGAGCAGGCCCTCAACGGTGCGCTTAAGGTCGCGGAGGAGGACGCCGCGTCCATTCAGGATCGCACGGACGAGACGGCGACGTACGCGGCGCAGTTGGCGTATGCCCTCGAGCAGAGCGGCGACTCAAGTGGTGCTGTGGAGCGGGCCAAAGCTTTACTCAAGGCGAAGCCGAGCGACGACGCCATCAAGTTCGCCGCGACGTGCACCTTGGTTGCGGCCCGGAAGGACACCATTGATCTTTTCGACAGTCACAAACGCTTGAAAGCGTATGCCCAACAGGACTTCGCTTCACTCAGTCCGAAGCACGCCGCTCTAGGAAGATTATTGTGGGCGAGAACATTGCTCGCCATGGGCAAGGTCCCGGACGCGCAGCAGGCTCTTGAAAAGCCCTTTGAGGATTGTGAAGACCAATGCGACGCCGAATTATTGTTAGCGGCGCACGCGCAGCCCGAGAAGAATAAGAAGAAGAAGGGCGACGAGGAGACGAAGGAGGAGGCCGCCGAGGCGCTCATCCCCGCCATCGTCCAGGCGATGGCGAGTGCGTCGAAAAAGGGCGTCGACGACTACAAACTTAGACTCGCTTTAGCGCAAGCGCACCACGACTGCGGCCGCCACGCCGAGGCCGAGGACGCATTAGCTAAGTCATCGCTCGCCGAGAAGCCGGCGATCATGGCGACGCGCGCGGAATTATTGAACAAGGCTAATCAGAGAGACAAGGCCGTGGCGTTACTAAAAACGATCGACGTGCAGCCGGACGACAACGCCCTGAGGGTCGCCGCCCAACGATTGAAGTTCGACGACATCGAGGGCTGCAAGGAGGCGGTACGTATTTACCCCGGCACGAGTAACGAGGACGTCGCCAAAAAGGCCATTTTGGCCGCTTTTTATGATGCCGACGAAGCAGAAGAATTAGTGAACCAGTTACCCCAGGACTTATTACCCCAGATGGACGAGGAGATGACGCAAGAGGAGGTCGATAAACTCAATGAAGCGGGCGTCCCCAAGGAGTGGCGTACTAGTAGAAGAGAGGACCTGCAAAAAACGCTGAACGTCACGGCCTCCACGCCGGAGGAGCTGGAGGAGGCCAAGGCGAAGAAACGGGCCGCGGTGCTGAAGCGGCGGACTAAAAGACGCGAAGCGTACTTGGCCAAGCTGGAAGTGGAGAGCAAGTACGACCCGAAGCATCCTAAATTACCAGATCCGGAACGGTGGATTCCGAAGAAACAAAGGTCCTACAACAAGCGGGGGCGGAAGAACAAGGGCAAGTTCACGGGGGCGCAGGGCGGCGACATCGGGTCCAAGGACGCGCTCAAGCTGGATGCTAAAAGTAGGGCCGACGAGCGCAAGGCCAAGGACGAGCGGGAAAAGGCCGCGCGGGACGAGGACACCGCCTCGGGCATGAGCGGGAAGAAGAAGCGCACGGGCAACCGGCGGAAGAAGGGGAACTAAGGGCGTGTGTTATAAGAATGGTCCTGCTTATCTCTGCGTCTTAGGCGTATCGGGCCTAGCCTAGGATCAGTGTGATGTTCTTCCACGTTACTCCTATATCGCCACGGCGCTCGGGCAGTGTTTCGCTTCCTGGATTAGATACGAGCTCATACTTAGCCCCGCCCCCCCCCTACTTCTCCTTCGGCTGGGCCGCCTCGAAGCGCCAGTCGCCGTCCACGCCCATGGCCCAGTTGAACTTGTCCTTGAGCGTCTTCGGGAAGAGCCGCGAGATCTCCAGGTCGCACCGCTTGCACCAAGCCACGGTGATGCGCGGGTCCATGTAGTTGGCCTTCGAGGTCCCGAGGGAGACCTCCTTGTTCTCCTCCTTGTTCCGCAGCTCGACCTCCATCTTCTTGATCTTCTCCGTCCACGCGTCGATTCTTTTGCTAATAGCGTCGGAATCCGGCGCATTTTTGAACTTGTGCGCTTCAGATTGTTTCTCCTTGTTGGCCTTCCTGCGCTTGTCCATGGCGCTCTCGTACGCCTTCGTCGCCGCGACCTTTTCATCGTTCGTCTTGGCCTCGTTCTTCATCGTTTTCGCTTGATCCACGAGCTCCGCGGCCTTCTTGCCCGGGTCCTCGCCACTATGGAGCGGTATCTTCTTGGAGGATAGCCCCTTCCAGGCCTGCAAATCCCGGCGCTGCGTCTTCAACTGCTCTAACCGATCCGCTTTCTCTTCTAACCCGGTAGCCGCCGCAGCAGAAACAGTACGTTGGTGGTTACATAAGATAGCCACGGTCCGATTCGCCTCATTATAAGCCACTATTTTGTCCTGAGGAGTAGGCAATTTCTTCACGTCCGCCGCCTTCGGTAACTGGTTCTGCAAGGTCTCCGAAGCATTATAAGTCCTAAAAACTTTGGCCGTCAAGCCGGGCATGATCGACGACAAGTGCTTGTTCAACTCCGTCGGCGTAATAAGATCGAAGACCTGCTCGTTTTTACTTTTTCCTTTAGTGAAGGCCACTAGGTTCGCGTGCACCTTGGGACCAGACGCATCGACGTTCAGGAAATCAATAGACTGTAAAAAGCGGATACTATCCTTGCCCAGGAACTCGAGGTCGACATCTTTCCCGCCGGCGTGGAAGGTGAAGTGCTCTACTCGTAAAGAACAGCAGCCGACCGTGTCCGCCTCGTCCTCGTTCTTTTCTCCGCCCACTCTCAAAGCTAGCACGTCAATGAGCCACATGGTCGTCGCCTGCTGCTTTAAGAATCTATCTGAAGAATCCAAATGCCGCTGGTAGTCCCGTCGCACTTTATCGATGCACCCCTTGAGCTGCATCGCCTTTTGGAACTTGTTGAAGTCGCTCTTGCCCTTCAACGAAGAATTCGCGGCCAGCATAACGTACTTGTTCTGGGACATGACGTTCTCGTGCCAGGTCGCGAGCCACGTCACCGAATCGTCGTGCTGCACGTCGGACCACGACCGCCCGGGTTCGAAGCACCGCGGCGGCGCCCGGTCTCGTCCCACGTTAATGGCTACGCGATCCGGTTCCAGGCGTTGCTTCACGACGCCCGTCCTAGGATGTTTACCTCTTCCTCGAAACAAGGAAGGCGGCTCGGCCCGGAAATTGCCCACCTTTTCCACGTGCCCGTCTAGTAAAGAAAAGCCCGTCTTGAGCATGTCCTTGTCCTTCCTTTCTTTATTGGCTTTTTTTTCAGCATCGGAAGCGCTGCGGCGGATGACCTTGGCGCGATCTAAGTGCGCCGTGATCCTTGAAAAATCGCAACCTTTGAACTGTTTAATTGTGTGCGAAGCACCTAAAGCCTTGGAGAAGTCGTCCCAGAAGTTCTTCTGGAAGATCTCGCGCTGGCCACCCGTCTTTGAGAGCTGCGGACCGTCTTCGGGCATCGACGCGTAAAACGTCGCGAGTTCTTCTTGGCGCGGGGTGAGCTTAACAGGAGCACCAGCATACACCAAAGGCACACCATGAGGGACGAACTGCGGTTCAAAAGTAACGCCCGCATGTTCCAGGGTGGTCCAGGCTTTGCCCTGAAGCGGATCCGGCGCGTTCCACCACTCGAACGCGCCTAACGCCTTCTCGAGGCGCTGCAGCTTGGTCACGGTCTTGGGCTTCTTCGCGGTGCCACTACTTGACGCCCACTTCGCTCTTTTCGCGGGCGCCTTCTCTTTTTTGGGCGCGGCCTTGCGCTTCGCGGGCTTGCGCGCCGCGCGCTTCTTCGCGACGGGCTCGTCATCCGAATCGCTGTCGCTGTCGCTCGAGGAATTCGTGTACTTGGGCTTGGCCGCCGACGCCCGGCCCTTCTTCTTGGGCGGGGGCTTGACGGGCTCGTCGTCCGAGGACGAGCTCTCGGCGGGCGGCGGCTTGGCCTTGGGCTTGGCCTTCTTCGGCGGCGGTTTGGCCGGCTGGGCCGCCTGGAGCTGGGACAGGGGCACGTCGTCGTCGCTGGAGGAGTCGGACATGGCGTGCGCGAGAGGCAGCGAGGCGGGCAAATTGAGAACAAGGGCTGCTGCGAATCCCGGGACCCGTTTTTTTAAACCCAGTGCGCTTGCCAGCGGTCGGTAAGGTTGCGTAACGGCGTTCGTGAGCGGCTGCGACGGCGTATGGGCTCCAAAAACGCTGCGGCGAGTGCAAAGTTCAATTACAACACGGGTTTTAGTATGTGCGGGTTTCGTGGATGGCAATCGATCGATTGTCAGCGGCTGGTAGTGCTCAGCATTAATCGGCCTGCACAAGCATTCTCAGCAGCACGCAGTACGCGCAGCGCTGCGATCAAACGATGGAAGACGACCTCCAGAAGCTCCTCCAAGGCCTGCAGGCCCTGACGGGCGGCGGCGACGGCCCGGGCCTCGACGCCTTCGTGAGCCGGGACGCCGCCGAGTTACTAAAGGAGCGCGGCACGGCGCCTCTGTCCGAGGACGACACCGTCGCGTACGAAGTGTGGCCGCTGGACGACGCGCCCGTCGACGCGCTCCGGGCAACAGTGGCGCGCCGCCTCGACGCCTGGAGCGGTGCGCACGCGTGGCGCGACGCGGGCGCCCCCGGCGCCTCCTTGAAGAGCCGCGGCACGCACGTCGCCGCATGTATAACGATTGCCGACCTGGACGACGAGTGGCTCCTCGTGGCGCTCTTAGCCGAACTAACGCGGGTAGAGAGCGTGGCATGTAGAGTCACGGACGGCGACGGCGAGTTCCTCCTCGTGGACGCGGCCGACGAGCTCCCGGACTGGCTCGAGCCCGACGCCGCGGTGGGGCGGACCTGGCTCGTGGATGGCAGCATCGCCGTTGTGCTCTCGTCGCCGGGCGGTCCACTGCCTTTGCAGAAAAGTGTGGGGCGGTGTCGCCAGGCCCGGGCCAACGCTCCGTCGATCTCCGCGACGGCGGCCTTGCGGCGCCGGGAAGCGCAGTTGGGGGGCCCTGGTATCGAAGCATGTGTCTTAGGCCGGCGCCAGAACGCGCGCGTGTCCTTGCCAAAGGCGGCGTGGCACGCGTTCCGGCGGGCGCCGCGCTTGCTCGGGCCCTCTGCAGCTCGGGCGCCGCGGCGGAGTCCGCCCGTGCAACATACGACGGAGGGCGTCGTGCGGCTTTCGAGAGCCACGTACGCGCGTCTCGCGGCACAATCCGAGGACGTCGGCGCCGCGCTGGCGGCGGGGCTTGAAGAATTGCGGAAGGCGCCGACGGTTTACGAAAGGGAGCTCCTCGCGAGTGATACCGTGCGACCGGAGGAGACCGAGGTCGACGGCGACGCCTGGCTGGACGTGGCCGACGACGACGCCATGGAGGCGAAGTGCAAGGCGGCGGCGACGCCAGGTGATGTGGTTACGGGCGTGCGCGACTTCCTGGGGGAGGAGGAGGACGAAGATGCTATGGAGCCGGTCGTCATCGACGATAACTTAGTCGCAAAGCTGCTGCGAGACGGCACTGCGCCTGCGCAGCCGCTCGACGCGGCGAAACCGCTCGCCGCGGCGCCGGCTGCAGCGATTCCACTTGATGCTGCCGGCGCCGCGGCAACGGCCGTCGAAGCGGAAGGCCCGGATTCTGACGACGAGCAGGCTACAGTGGACTCGGACGACGAGGAGGCTACAGTGGACTCGGACGACGAGGAGGCTACAGTGAACGCGTCACCGGCCGACGAGTACGCGGCGCAGCTCGAGGCCGAGCTCTCCACGACGGAGATGGCTAGTAGCTTTGACCGCCCGGACGACGACGCCGAGGCACCGGTCGACCTCGACTTCAACCTCGTGAAGAACCTGCTCGAGAGCGTCGAGGCGCAGGACGGGTCGAGTCCTGGCGCCGCGGCGTTGTTGCTGAACGAACTCGGGCTGGAACTGCCCGCGGATGACTAGCTTTGTTTGTTGTGTGTCTTAATGCTACGTATTCAAGTTACTCAGGCCTAGAACTCAGGCCGCCTCAGCCTTCTTCAGGTGGGAATCGATCATCGCGAGCATTTTGCGCGCACCCTCAAATTGTTGTGGCAGGTCCACCCAACCCGGATGTCCATCGCCAAAGACACGTTTAACGCGCCGTTGAACGTCCGCAAAGATCGCAACCGTCTCGGCGACGTCTTCGCGGGAGGCATCTTTGTTAACAATGTTGAGGCAGAGAACCTCGGCATAGATCTTCCGACAGTTCAGCGTGAGAGTATGCTCAACTCCCAGCGTGCGTTGCGCGTCCGGTATGGTGTTTTGCAGGAGGGCCTTGGCTTCGGCGTACAATTCGGTCTCCTTCAGCGTAATAGCGAGATTATTGGCAGCGATGAATGGGGCTTCGGGCGTAGTAAACACATGATGTTTTGCGTAATTCTCACGTCTTAGCGAGAGAACTTCGCCAGAACGTCCAAGCCGTGTGTAGCACACGGCTAAATTTGATTTCGTGGCCAGCATGTCCTCTTCTGGCGCACCCAAGCGTATGTTGGTGGCCAATTCAACCTTGTAGACATCAACCGCGTCCTCCAGACAATCACCTTCATCGAGTCCATATGCTAGAAGAGATGTTGCCAACCTCCGAGCCAGGTCCCCCTCCGGCCGCCCCACGTACACGCTCGTCACGCCGATCACCAGACCCACGCACCACGCGAGGAAGCCGAAGAAGTTGGCCACGCCCCTACACCGCGCCCGGAACATCGTGGCGCCCGAGACGCGGCCGCCGCCTTGACACACTTGGAAAGTTTCATCTAAGACGTGGTCCCAGCCGCCCGCCAAACCCCACGCGAGCGCGTAGAGGCCGAAGTGCAGCGTCACGAGGAGCAACGTCGCCCTCCCTAAAACGCGGTGGAAGGCGATCCCGGCCTCATGACTCAAACCCAGAGCTCTAAAGGGCGGCGAGAACTGCGCCGCGGGCACGCCCAAGAGCGCCATGGGTACCATGGCGTCCCAACCAAATTGGTGCGCGTGGCCCCTCAAGCACTTCACTGAATCACCGCGCCGGCAGAACCAGACCCCACCACTCGGCGCGCGGCCCCGGCGCCCGCCAATATTGTGGGACGTGGCGTGGAGGCTCACGAACGACGCGGCACGCGACGAGGGTAATGTCAATACCCCGACGCGGCTCGCGTTGTCGGCGACCCGGGCACAGCGCGGGCCCTTGCGGCGGAGCGGCCGCTTCCACAGCTCGAGCCCCTCGGCCCAGGCGCACAGGGCCGCCACAAGCACCAGCGCCGCGCAGGCCACGGCCCACTGGAGCTGCCAGCACGTCCCGCGGAGCCACGGCGGCGACGTCTCATGTTTCAAATCGACGCCCCAGGCCGTCTCCCACGCGAAGAGCATCCAGAGGTAGATTATCACGCAGACGCCGGCCGCGGCCGCGGCGACGAGGCGCCTCCGTTCGCGCGGCGTCATCTTTTGACCGTCTGACTCCGAGCCTCGTCAGGCACGACTCGGGGCCTCACGTTTGTCGTCGTGCGACCTGCGGGCACCAGAAAACGGGCCACTCGCCTGAGTTCCCTCGCTTGTGTCGAGCGCTGATGACAACACTTGACAAGCTCCAAGTGATTGAAAAAAACCCGTCGTTTATTTGGAGTCTGAAGCGCTTGCGAGCATTGCTCCGTACCGCACCGTCCACGGCTCGGCTTTTTCCCATCGCTGCGATCTATGCAGCGATAGAGGAGCTTGATTGAAACCAGTGCGCTGCCGCACCGCTAATACAGCCAGCACGAACCACAGCGCAACGCAGAGGCACAGCAGATGGCGGATCCGGCGCCGCGCGCCCGCGTCGAGCACCTGCTGGGCCGGCGCCTGCGCTTCACGCTCCGGAGCGGCGAGGGGGACGAGCGCGACGAGCGCGTCGTGACGGGCACGGTTCAATGCCTGGATGGCCACCGCAACTTCATCCTCCGGGACGCCTCCGAGCTGCGCCTCTTCCGCGTCCCCACGAGCGGCGGCGTGGACGTGCAGCAGCGGCGGCGCGCGCTCGGCGCCGCGCTCATCCCCGGCAAACACTTGCGGAAGGTCGAGGCGCTCGCGGGCGACCTGGACCAGGCGACGGCGGCTTCTGCATCGCCCTTCCACGGCTCGGTTGATCTTTCGATACGCGGGACGGGCCTAAGTTGATAAAATATGTTAATTGCGCGGCTTGGGCCGCCGCACTTCCACGAAGGACGTCTGGCCCTCGGCGTGCTCGAACTGGTGCATGCGCGTCCCCAGGACCGCGTCCACCATGTCCGCGTGCGCGAACGTGACGAAGCCGAACGACCGCCCGGCGTTCAGCTCGACACGCTCCACGGTGCCGAACTTGTCGAAGTGCGCCTTGAAGCGCTCGCGCGTCGTCACCTTGGGCACGCCGCCCACGAACAGGCGGCGCGGCTCCTGGTAGCCGCCCGGGAACGCCCGATGGTCCCGGAGGCGGTCGTCCTCGTTCCGCAGGCGGTGGCGGCCCCGGTGCGGGTCGTTGTCGTGGCTCCGGGACCGCGACCGCGCCCGGCGCGGGCGGGCGTCGCGGCTCCGCCGGCCATCGTCGCCGTCCTCGCGGTGGTCCCGAGCGTCGCGCCGCCGCTCGCGGCCGTCGCGCTCGCGGCTGCGCGGCCGCGCGTAGCCGTCGGCCTCGCGGCGCTCGCGCCAGCGCCGCTCGTAGGAGCGGTCGTCGTCCCTCGGTCGGCGTCTGCGCTCGTAGTCGTCGCGCTTGTGATAGCGGTCGTCCCGGCTGCGCGGCCTCTCGTACGCGTCGTCGCGCGGCCGGCGCTCGCCGTCCCGGCTGCGCGGCCTCTCGTACGCGTCGTCGCGCGGCTGGCGCTCGCCGTCCCGGCTGCGCGGCCGCTCGTAAGCGCCGTCGTCTCGACGGTCGTCGTCTCGCCGGCGGTCGTAGCGATCCATGTCCTTGCGACGTGTGAGCCAATGCTCGGTTAGCTGCAAAGTCGTGACGTCTCGCAGCCGAATTTACGCGAGCGGAAACGTGCACGTTCGTGGCTCAATCGCAGCGGTAGTTGGATTATCCCGGCGCTCTCATCCTCAAGTGCAGCGTCGCGTACGATGGGCAAAAGCGCGCCACAAAACCCGAACTCGAACCCGAACAGCCCCACGGCGGCGGCCCAATGTTGCCCTGGGCTGCCCTGGCCGGATGCCTGCTACTTTTATTAGACATTGCGCCCGGCATTCGATCGGAGGCCGTATCGGACGCCTGTCTGGCCTATGCAGGCAGCAGCCTGAAGCGCCGGGCAGCCTGAGCGTAGGGAGCCCGCAGTCGTCGGGCTGCTGGGCGGGTGATGGCCCTCCGGCCCCTGCTCTGCCTGGCGCTCGCGGTAACGAGAGCCAACCGCACGGTAACGTGGCCGCTCCGAGGTACGGGCCGCGCCTTCGCCCATATTGTCAGCACGCGGTTCTGCCTGCAGCAGGGCCACCAAGAAGCACTGGTCGAGGCGCGCCTGGTCCTCTTCGAGACTATTTGCCTCCCGACGGTGGTGTTCCAGTCGACGGACCGATTCGTCTGGCTCGTCCTTATCGACGAGACGCTCGCGCCCCGCCACGCGCGGCGCCTCGCGGCCTTATTGGCCGCGCACCGGGGGCGGAAGGACTTCCGCCTGGTGACGCTCGCCTCGACGATGTATCCGCGGGACCTGCGCGCCCGGGGCCCCCTGGCGCTCGGCCTCGAGCTGTTGGGGCCCGACGTGGCCGCGGACTACGTCCTCGCGACGGCGCTCGACGCCGACGACGGGCTCCCGCGCCACGCGCTCCGGGCGGTCCGGGCCCTTGTCGAGGACGCGGTGCTGCGCGTGCAACGGAACCCCTTGCTGCGTGGCCGCGAGCTCGTGGCGGTCGCGTGCTACGCGGAGGCGCTCCACTGGCAGCGGCCGCGGCAGCCGGCGGGCGCGCTGCGCCTGCACCAGGAGACGTTCTGCGTCATGCCGGGCCTGACCCGCGTCGTCCCGCTCGCGCAGCCGGGGGCCCTCGGCGCGTCGAACGCCCACGTCCTCCTGAAGCAACACTGGCCCGGCGCCAAGACCTGCACGCAACGCTCGTCCGCGCCCGCGCGGACGGACGCCGGCGCGCGCCGCGCCGTCGAGCGTTCCCCCGCGCAGGTCCTCGCGGCGCTCGGCCGCTTGCGCGCTCCTCGCCGCGCTCGAGGCGTTCGCGGACGCCGCGGGCGGCCGGGCCGCGGCGGCGGCGGCGCTGGGCCAGTTCGCCCGGTCCGACGACGCCGACAAGCGCATCGGGGACCTCGGCGGCGCGCGGTCGTGCCTCGCCGCGCTCCGGCGGAACCGCGGACGCGACCGGTGCCGCGGCCTCGGCGCGCTGCTCCGGGCCCTGGCGACGCAGGACGACGCCAGGCTCTTGGCGGTGCCGGTCCGGTCGCGGACGGCGACGTCCAACGGCATGCGCAACGTGCAGGGCGCCGCGGACGTCGCGGGCGACGCCTACCGGTGGCGGCCGACGCTCGCGGCGCAGTACAACGTCACGACGGGCGCCCTGAAGGCCGCGAACGCGGCCCTCACCGCAAACGAGGCCGCCATCGCGCGGGCGCAGATGCAGGGCAACTGCCACCGCGGCTGGAGCTGCAAGGACAAGGCGCTGGCGCAGCTCCGGGACATGGGGCGAGGGGGGCGGCGCCTCGCCCAGGTCCAGTACCACGTCGCCCCGCGACGCGGCCGGGTCCGCGAGCGCGCGGCGGTCGCGCGCCCCGAGCCGGCGCGGGTCGGCGACCCCGCCAGTCCGTGCCGGCACTGGATGCTCACGGATACCGTCCCGGAACTGGCCGCCCCCCGGGCGCCAGGTATAAGAGCCATAGTGTGAGCACGTTCCTGGGTGCCCGAACACAGCTCGTGTTTTGTTATGGTGCTAGGACTAGAAGGCGGGGCCCGGGGGGGGGAGACACCGCGCTTCGCCGATTCATCGGCAGGCATAGCTCACAACTCGTCAAAAACGGGTTTTGCTCGCCAAACCCGCCGTCGATCGTGCTCTAGCGCTGGCAACGCTTGACGAGCTCGGCAACGCGGGCGCCCTGCGCTGCGCCTGCTTCTCGTTCGCGCATCGGGCTGCACGCGGTGAAATTTCCCACGCGACGGTAAATCCACGTCCCGACGCCACGCCAGCGAGCCGGGGCAGCCCGACACGCGGCCATGTGCCGCCACGTGATCAACGCGCAGTGCTCCATCTTCATGGGCGACAAGAAGACGGGGGCCTGGTTCGACTGTCCGGCCCGGCGCCGACATACTTAAACGCGCGCGAGCACTCACAGGCCGCGCGCCGCGCAGGTCCCGAGTGCTACGAGGAGGTCACCGGCGCGCGGCTGGACCTGGCCATGATCACGTCGCCCATGACCCTGGTGTGCAAGAAGTGCCGCCAGCTCTTCCAGAAGGACCTGCGCATCTTCGACGAGAACGACGCCAATTGCCCCCACTGCGGCAACCCCTACGTCATCCCGGCGATGACGCCCGAGAGCTGCCTCGTGCGCGAGGCGGCGCAGGTCTGCGAGATGGCGCTGGCCGCGGCCCTGTCCTCTCCGCTCGACGTGGGCAACGGGCTGGCCATGAACCTGAACTTCGAGCACCTCGTGGACTACTCCGAGTTGCCCCTGTCCATGCGGCCGGCGGAGTCCACGCAAGAAGCGCGGTCGCCGCGGCGCTAGGCGTAATGTGTGTCCCGTAGCTTCCGTGTCGTTGTTGCGGTACTGGGGCTAGTATGCGGGGCCCGGGGGGGGGAGACACTGCGCGTCGCCGATTCATCGGCGGCGGGCGCGGGCCGCGTCTTTCTTAATAGCATACTTCCTTCTAGCAGAACCGCCTCGGCAAAACTCCCAGAACAATGAGCAACGTTCGACCTGTCGATCAATCTGTCGCGCGACTTGCTGGGCGCGTCCTGACTGACCTGACGGGTTTTTCCCACAAAACTCGAGGTCAATTAGCCCTGGGCCATAGACACCCGGTGGTTACAGCTCGACGGGTTTTAGGTCTAGAGCTCGAAGAGACTTCAGGACGTCTGCAGCTGGTCCCGTGCTGGTGGCGCTCGCCGGACGCCATCGACGCGACACCGAGCCAAAAACACAGCAGCTCAAAGAGCTGCCGATGGCCGACGACGACGACGCCGCGGCCTTCCGGCGCCAGGTCTACGGAGACACCAATCCAAGGGAGCGGGAGGCCGCCGCGCCGCTGTCATTAAGAGGCCGGCGGCTGTTCATCCGGGGCCTGGCGTACGACTGGGACCGGGACCGGTGCCGGCGGGAGCTCGGGCGGTTCGGCGCGGTGGAGCGCCTAGAGCTGCCCCGGGCCAAGCGGGGCACGTGCGTCGTCGACTACGCGAGCGCGCGCGCGGCGTCGACGGCCCTGGTGGCGCTGGACGGAAAGCGCGTCGCCGGCCGGCGGGACCTCACATACACGGTCGCCGTCGAGGCCACGTTCGCGCCGCCCGTCGACGAGCTGCCGGAAGAAAATGAGGACGAGCTCGTGTGCCCAGTCGAGTTCGCGGGCCGGGGCTCCAGGGCCGAGAAGGAGAAGGAGCGGCGGAAGCACGGCCGGGGGACGCTCTTCTGCCCGCTCTGCGGGGGCGCGGACCACTTCGACCAGGGCTGCCGGCTGCGGGACGTGGCCTACCACCGCGCGGTCGCGGCGGGCGAGCTCGACCCGGCGACGGTGTTCCTGCCGGCCGCGGTCGCGCCCGCGCCGGCGCCCGCGCCCGCGCCAGCCGCGCCGGCGACGCCCCTCGGCCGCGGCCGCGGCGTCTCCGT
>Ga0302122_10000379_pt1 | contig 27294 bp, 28 predicted proteins | sample CB21_SCM_MG_FD_203115 | JGI IMG/M metagenome (GOLD analysis project Ga0302122, IMG submission 203115) | Marine microbial communities from Western Arctic Ocean, Canada - CB21_SCM | ecosystem: Environmental > Aquatic > Marine > Oceanic | place: Canada: Western Arctic Ocean | collected 2017-09-28 | reverse complement strand
TATGTCCGTTTCCAAAACTGATTCCGAAATGACGAGAAGCAATTTGAATAATGCAGCAGTTAATAACGCTGCAGATGCAGATGGATCTTCCGGCAATCTGGATCAAGCTGAAATCGATTTCATCCTTAATTTTGACAAAATCAGCGGTCAAGTCGATCTGAACTATCTCGGGGGCAACGATGGCGAAGGAAAAATCGGTGAATTCGATCTCGAGCAAGCGTTCATTCGCTACGATCTCGGGGACGGAAGCGACGTTGAAGCTGGTAAATTCCTTAGCTACATGGGATTTGAAACATTCGAGCCCACTGGCCTTTACCAGTACTCCTATGCCTACGATATCAGGAACGCTATTCCAGGCCACCACAGCGGTGTACGCTACAACTACAACGACGACTTCCTCAGCCTCGGCTTGAGTCTTCTCGACTCCGTCTACCGTCGAGATGGAAGCATCCAAGACAGCGGACATGGTGTTGAAGCGAAAATAGCGATCAAACCAATCGAAGGCCTGACCATTTTCCTCGGCTTCGCTCAGGATTCGCAAGACGGAGCTGCTGAAGATTCTGACCTCATCAACTTCTGGACTTCATACGAAACCGGCAACATCACTTGGGCATTCGAGCTCAATGAATACGATTTCGGCGCTATGAATTCTGGTAGCCAATTTTTGGTAATGGCCAATCTCGGCCTAACGGACAGAACTGGTCTTACTTTCCGCGTCAGCGAAGACGAGCAAGACTTCAAGGGGGGCGATACCGCTACCAAGTTCACGGTCAGCCCGAACTTCTCGGTTAACGACAACCTTGGCTTTCTCTTCGAACTCAGCCAAACGGACTACGGAACCGAAGGTAACGTAACTTCCGCTGCTTTCGAAACGATCTTCACGTTCTAGTCCTTTCGGATTAACGAAAAAAGATCTTTCAATTAACCTTTTCAAAGCCTCTCTCGCTCACGCGAGAGAGGCTTTTTCTTTGCTTGAATCGCAACCGAGTTCATTGCTCGAAGCTTGCTTCGTTGCTGGTTCTTGCGATTCATCAAACCCCGAAGCGCGAAGAGTTAATCGACGAAGTCGAGAGCTCTTCACTCGGCGTAGTTCGAAGAACGAGAATATGTTCGCGCACAGCCCCTCGGGGCGTTTAAACCGTCAAGTAGCGAGCAATCAAATCGTCGTCCAACTTATCGATCGAACCTTTCTGGACGATCGAGCCACGCTCCAATATATAGAACCGGTCGCTCGCATTTTTTGCGAAATCGAGATACTGCTCTACCAAAATGATGCTCATGTTGCCTTTCTTTTTAATCGCATAGATCGCATCTTCGATCTGGTCGATAATCGAAGGCTGAATCCCTTCTGTCGGCTCGTCCAAAATCAGCAGTTTCGGCTTCAGAAGAAGTGCCCTGCCGATCGCCAACTGTTGCTGCTGGCCTCCACTCAGCACACCTCCCTTGCGCTTGAGCATGTCCTTCAATACAGGAAACAATTCGTACACTTCGCTAAGCCGCTCCTCAGCATCATCCTTAACTGCTCCCGAAACGCGCAAACTCACATTAAGATTCTCCCATACGCTCAATCCGGGAAAGATATCTCTACCTTGCGGAACGTATCCGATACCTAAGCGCGCTCTTTGATCCGGAGCCATCGAATCGACCGCACGGCCATCGAAAGTCATCGAACCACCACTTGAAGGAACCAGTCCTAAAATCGAATTCAGCAATGTTGTCTTGCCCACGCCATTACGCCCCAGCAATGCCACCACTTGGTTTCGAGGCACAACCACATCGACGTTCTTCAATATTAGAGATGCATCATAACCCGCAGAAAAGTTACTGATACCCAAAAGGGCCTGACTGTCTAAATTCGTCTCAGCTTTCATTTCGTTTTCAATGATCGTATCCATTCTGAGTAATCAGTGTTTACGCGCTTGGCGGCCCAGGTAGACTTCGATCACTTTTTCATCGCTTCTCACGGCATCGAAATCGCCTTCTTTCAGCACCGAACCTTGATGCAATACCGTCACGCGGCTCGCAATCTGCCGTACGAACTCCATGTCGTGCTCGATAACTATCAAACTATGCTTTCCCGCTAAGCTAAGCAAAAGCTCGCCCGTGCGATCCGTTTCCTCATCGCTCATTCCCGCTGCCGGTTCGTCAACCAGCATTATCTTCGGATCCTGAGCCAAGAGCATTCCAATCTCCAACCACTGCTTCTGACCGTGCGAAAGAGCGCCCGCCAAAGTATCCTTTTGGTCCTGAAGCCGAATGGTCTTCATCACTTCAAAGATCTTATCGCGATCCTGCTTCTGTTCTTTAAAAAGCAACGACGCCCAGATACCTCGGTTATTATTCAGAGACAGTTGAATGTTGTCATACACCGAATGCGAAGAGTAGACAGTCGGGTTTTGAAATTTCCTCCCAATACCCAATTGGCTTACCTGATGCTCCCTAACTCGTCTCAGGTCGACGTCATGCCCATTCTCGAGATGGAATGTAATTTCTCCTTCGTCCGGTCGCGTACGTGCCGTAATCAGATCCATAAACGTACTCTTACCTGCCCCATTAGGACCAATAATCGTTCGTAGCTCACCCTCCTCGAGATAGAAGCTTAGATCGTTTATCGCTTTGAAGCCGTCAAACGATTTCGAAACGCCATCGACAGAGAGAATGAACGGCGTGCTCTTATGTACTAAAGATTGTGCCATTTTCGTTAGGATGCAGTTAACGTTTCAGTTGGCTCTGCAGATTTCTTTTCCCCGCGGAATCGATTGATCCAAGGCGCCAATTGCTTAGGCAGCCCCACCAGCCCATTCGGCATAAACAAAACCACTAAAACGAAAATCGTTCCAAGGATAATCAACCAACTATCCGGAAATGCCCGCGTCGCGTAGCTTTTGAGCATGCTCACCACAATCGCCCCAAGGATCGGACCGAACTTGGTTCCTCTCCCACCCAGAGCTACCCAAACCACCACGTCCAGCGATTTCGCCGCCGTCATTTCACCTGGATTTATAATCCCCACCTGAGGGACGTATAATGCTCCCGCAATTCCAGCGATCATTCCAGAAAGAACAAAAATAAATAATTTGTAGGTGGTTGTCGAGTACCCGGAAAATCGTACTCGATTCTCGCTGTCTCGAATAGCTTGTTGGACCTTGCCGAACTTCGTCTTCAGCATCATCGATATAAGCGCGTAAACGAGAAGCATAAACGCCGCGCTACCAATGAATAACCACCGCGTAGTCGAAGCGTCATTAATGTTCGCCCCTAATATCTGTTTGAAATCAGTAAAACCATTATTCCCTCCAAATGTGAAATCGACCCAAAACAAAGTGAACTTGTTTTGAAAAAACAAAAGGCAAACGGCATAGGTCAATGCCTGCGTTAAAATCGAAAAATAGACGCCCTTAATTCGAGACCGAAAAGCAAGAAACCCAAAGACGAACGCAACCAGCCCAGGTACTGCCATAACTGCCAGCATCGTGAAAATCGGGTTATTAAACGGCTTCCAATAAGCAGGCAGTTCCCTGTAACCAAGGAAATCCATAAAATCCGGCAACGCCGTATTGTAAACCGAGTCCACTCCAACTTGCAACATGAGGTACATCCCAAACGCGTATCCCCCCAGCGCGAAGAACAAGCCCTGGCAAAGACACAGCAAACCAGTGTAACCCCAGAGCAAATTCAAACTCATCGCGAGAGTCGCATAGGTAATGTATTTTCCCCATAACGACAATTGGTATCCCGCAAAGTGAAAAATGCTTCCTTCAGGCGCTAACGCATTCGAAAGCGGTAGCAACACCATGAGAATCAATCCAGCCAAAACGAAACCGCTCAGCTCCCTTTTTGTATCGAATATATTCATACTGGATCCTCTCGTCTAATCGTCCAAGCTCCGCGACTTCGTTGGGAACAATCCCCCGGGCTTCCACTGCAAGAATAAGATAATTGCGAACAACACGACGATCTTACCCATAACAGGTCCTAGCAATGGCTGTAGAAACTGATCGATCACACCAATGCCCAACGCTGAGATCCCAGCGCCAATCAAATTGCCAAGACCGCCAGCCACGACAACCATGAAGCTATCAACAATGTACGTTTGTCCCATCGACGGTCCAACATTGCTGACTAACGAAAGCGTCGCTCCAGCAAGACTTGCCAAACCGCAACCAAACGCGAAAGTCATCGAATTAACTCGGGCTACCGGGATCCCCAAGCTCGATGCCATATTCCGATTTTGCATCACTGCGCGAATATACAATCCGAGATTCGTCTTCGAGAGCAGCAACCAGGTGATCAGAATCACAAAGCCTGCGAATATCACGATAAAGAGCCGTGTATCGCTCATCGAAACCAACCCGAGCTTAGAAGTTCCATTCAAGACATTCGGCGTTTCGACCGAAACATTAGCCGCTCCGAAAATGAGACGAAACGTCTGGCGCATCACCATAGACAACCCCCAGGTCGCCAAAAGCGACTCCAACGGACGGCGATAAAGAAATCGAATAAAACCCTTTTCGAAGATGAGCCCAATCAAAGCCGCTACCAAAAAGCTAATCGGTAGCGACACCCAGAAAAACCACTGAAACGCCCCCGATTGTACGCCGAATGCGTTTTCGAATACATTTTGAACGACATAGCAGGTGTATCCGCCGATCGCTATAAATTCGCCGTGAGCCATATTGATAATCCCCATCAACCCAAAGGTAATCGCCAACCCAAAAGCGACTATTAGCAGCACCGACCCAGTACTAAGCCCGCGAAAAAAACTACCCACATTTTCTACAATGCTCTGTCGTTTGAGAATCTGAAGAACCGACTCATGAGCAGCTGCGAATAGTTCCGGGTCACCACCTTCTTCATTCTCGTCACGGATCTTTATCACGAGATCGCGACCTTTCAAAGACGCAAGCTCACCGAGACGAACTACTGCGCCCAAACGTTCCCCAGGAGTCTCCGCATTCTTCAGAAGGCTAATCATGATGCCTTCCTCGAAAGCGCGTTTAGCCTTCTCGTTTGTTTCCCGATCAAGGCGGGAACGGAGCGACGGCAAATAGACTATGTTTTGACTCTGGCCCAATTTAAGCGCCGCATCTATACGCGTATGCAGATTTGGAGACGCCAAGTCTATCGTGTCTGTAATTCGCGCCAAATCCTTGCGCAAGCTTCGCGAAGCTCGACTCTTCTTAAGAAACTCCTCGCGAACCTCCGGCACCTCCAATACTTCGCCCGTAGTAAGCAGCTGAAATTGTTCGGATACGCGATGGAGAATCACCTTCTCGGTATTCTCTAGCTCGTATTCGTAAACCTCGCCCACGCGCCAAGCATCAACGAATTCTTTGATGAACGGATCGCCAGTTTCGACTAGCGCGTTCAAATGATCATCTACCGAGTCCACTCGATCCAATGCAAGAGCTTCAAGCATCTTACGAGAACTCGAATCACTATCGGAATACACGAATGGAACTAACAGAAGATGAAGACAGACAAGGAGGGTTTTCTTCATCGGGAGCAGGCGCCGAAGCGCGTTAAACTGAAAAGGATGCCTGGCGGATACTCCGCCAGGCATTCCCTGAAATTATTTATTCTACTTGAACGTTCCTTTTAGGAAGGGCTCGCCGTAAACGTCATCAAAAGATTCGAGAATCTCGAATTGACCATCTTCGAGTATCTCTCCGATGTATACATTCTTCGTCAAGTGATGGTTTTCCTGAGTCGTAACCGTTCCGCCAGGACCATCAAAGGAAATCCCGGACTCAAGGGCCTTGATAACCGCGTCGACTTCAAAAGTACCTGCCTTTTCAACCGCCTTCTTCCAAAGGTAAACACCGTTATAGGAAAGCACCATTGGAGAGCAGGTAACCCGATCGTTCTTCTGTACGCCGGAAGCATCCGTTTTCTTCAACCATTTTTTCCAGTTCTTGATGAATTTTTTATTCGCTGGAGTATCCAACGACATGAAGTAGGTCCAGGAACCGAGGTGCCCTACCAAATCCTTGGTCGGCAAAGCCCGAAACTCATCCTCGGACAAGCTGTAGGAAACAATTGGGCAATCGTCGGCAGTCAGACCAGACGCTGCGATTTCCTTGAAAAAAGAAACGTTGGAATCGCCATTAACCGTATTCAAAACGGCCGCATCGCCACTCGCAGCGAAGTCCTTAATCTCTGAAACGATCTGCTGATAGTCCGAATGGCTAAACGGCGTATACTTTCCAGCCGAGATCACTTCACCCTTAGCGTCCTTACGAAGACCGCCGCCGATGTTCTCGAGAGGAATTCCCTTCGAGAGCAAATACTCAAGCAAAACCAAATTGGTTGTCTGAGGGTAAACGTAGTCCGTGCCGATCAAATAGAATTTCTGGATGCCTTCTTTGAGCAAGAAATCCACTGCAGGAATCGCTTGCTGACCGACAGCTTCTGCCGTATAAAAGATATTTGGAGACAATTCTTCGCCTTCGTATTGAACAGGATAGAAAAGCAAACCATTGTACTTTTCGTAAACTGGGAGTACTGATTTACGGCTCACTGAAGTCCAGCACCCAAAAGTCGCGGCAACTTTATCCTTAGCCAATAGCTGCGCCGCCTTTTCAGCAAAAAGCGGCCAGTCAGACGCACCGTCAACAACAACTGGCTCGATCTTTTTACCAAGAACCCCACCATTCGCGTTGATTTCGTCGAATGTGAAGAGAAGAATATCTCTCAGAGAGGTTTCGCTAATAGCCATCGTGCCGCTAAGAGAGTGCAACACGCCAACTTTTACGGTTCCATCAGTTTCTCCAGCATAGGTAACATTCGCCACCGATGCTAGAAGTGCCAGGCTCGCAGCCAATTTTTTAAAAGGACTCATAGTGTTGTTCATTTTGATGTTTTCCAATTTATGCAGCTGAACTTCATCTGTGACGCTTCGTGGAAACATCTCTCAATCAGCCAGGATCGATTCCCTTTAAGCAACCGCTGGGCCAACTTCATCGAAACCGTGAAAAACATCTCATTTCCATTAAATTGAAGCACATCCGAATTCCTATTGATCAATATTGATCAGGAACGCTCCACATCCAAGAATCGCCAAGTTCGGATACCGTCAAATTAGCAATCTTCCTCGTTTGGCTTGCTATCTGCTCGACTGGTTACCCGCCTATATTCCATTTTATTCAAATAGAACCCCACCCAACACTTTTCCGCTGAACGAATTACTTACTATGCACCTAACTCCCCGCGAACAAGAAAAGCTCATGGTTGTCGTCGCCGCCGACCTCTCCCGACGTCGACAGCAGCGTGGCCTAAAGCTCAACTACCCGGAAGCTATATCCATAATAACCTACGAAATATTCGAAGGTGCCCGTGACGGAAAATCAGTCGCCGAACTCATGGCCTATGGAGCCACTATTTTGAAAAGAGATGACGTCATGGAAGGCGTCCCCGAAATGATCCACGAAGTCCAAGCCGAGGCTACCTTCCCCGATGGAACCAAACTCGTAACCGTCCACAACCCAATCCAATGATCCCCGGAGAAATCATCCCCAAGCCCACCGCTAAAAAGCTGCAAGCGAACGTAGGCCTCCCGACCATCGCCTCAACTGTCAGCAACACTGGCGACCGTCCTATTCAAGTCGGCAGCCATTTTCATTTCTACGAAGTCAACGAAGCCCTCGATTTCGACCGTGAAGCCTCCCGAGGCTTCCGCCTTAACATCGCAGCCGGCACCGCCGTACGATTCGAACCGGGCGACACCAAAGAAGTCGAACTCGTCGCCCTCGCCGGCGCCCGCGAAGTTCACGGCCTCAACAACAAAATCGACGGCCCCCTCTAAGGCTTCCCTATACTTTACTCTGCATTCCTAATTCTTCATTCATCCAATGAGCCTCGAATTCGATCGAAAACAATACGCCGAGATGTTCGGCCCCACCGTTGGCGACCAAGTCCGCCTAGGAGACACTGAACTCTTTATAGAAGTGGAGCGCGACCTCATTGCCGAAAACGGCGGCTACGGCAACGAGATCAAATTCGGCGGAGGCAAAGTCATACGTGACGGCATGGGCCAATCCCCACTCGCCACACACAAAGACACGCTAGATCTCATCATCACCAACGCCACCATCCTCGACGCCAAGCAAGGCGTCATCAAAGCCGACATCGGAATCAAAGACGGTCGTATCGTCGGCATCGGCCACGGCGGCAATCCAGGCATCCAAGACGGCATCGATCACAGCATGGTCGTCGGTGCCTCCACCGAAGTGATTGCCGGCGAAGGCCACATCATCACAGCCGGAGGATTCGACTCCCACATTCACTTCATCTGCCCTCAACAAATCGACGAAGCGCTCGCCAGTGGCATCACCTCCATGACCGGCGGAGGCACCGGCCCAGCAACCGGCACGAACGCCACCACTTGCACTCCCGGTCCTTGGAATATTCGTCGGATGCTCGAAGCAGCCGAAGAATACCCGATGAATCTCGGCTTCATGGGCAAAGGCAATTCCTCCAACCCCGAAGCCCTCCGCGAACAAGTCGTCTCCGGAGCCATGGGTCTAAAGCTACACGAAGATTGGGGCACCACTCCCAGCACCATCGACGCCTGCCTCTCGGTCGCCGATGAAATGGATGTCCAAGTCGCAATTCACACCGACACCCTCAACGAAGCCGGATTCGTCGAACACACCATCAAAGCCTTCAAGAATCGCGTCATACACACCTTCCACTCGGAAGGCGCTGGCGGCGGACACGCCCCCGACATCATTAAAGTCTGCGGCGAGCTCAACGTTCTCCCCTCCTCCACCAACCCCACCCGTCCTTTCACAGTCAATACAATCGACGAGCACCTTGATATGCTCATGGTGTGCCACCACCTCGACTCAAAGATTCCCGAAGACGTAGCCTTCGCCGAGTCACGTATCCGTCCGGAAACGATCGCCGCGGAAGATCGCCTTCACGACCTCGGAGCTTTTTCGATCATGTCTAGCGACAGCCAAGCCATGGGCCGTGTCGGAGAAGTCATTTCACGCACCTGGCAAACCGCTCACAAGATGAAGACTCAGTTCGGCAAACTTGAATCCGAGCTCCATCCCGCAGCCGACAATTTCCGAGCCCTCCGCTACGTCGCCAAATACACCATCAACCCGGCCATCGCCTGTGGCGTCGCTCACGAAGTAGGTTCAATCGAAATCGGTAAATTCGCCGACCTCGTCGTTTGGAAACCCGCCTTTTTCGGGGCCAAACCCGAACTCATTCTAAAAGGCGGCCTAATCGCTCTCGCCAATATGGGCGACCCCAACGCCTCCATCCCAACGCCCCAACCCATGTTCTACCGGAAGCAATTCGCAGCCCACGGTAGAGCCAAATACGCGACATCGATCACCTTCGTCAGCCAGGCGTTCCTCGACGAAAGAGACGAAAAAGACTTTCCCCTCAACAAACGCCTCGTTGCCGTTAAGAACACCCGCAACATCACGAAAAAAGACCTCGTCCTCAACGACGCCACTCCGAAAATCGAAGTCGACCCCGAAACTTACATCGTCAAAGCCGACGGCGAAGTCCTCACCTGCGAACCAGCCACAGAAGTCCCCCTCGCCCAGCGCTACTTTCTTTTCTAGGTAGGGCGGCATCGCCGAGGCCGCCGCAAAGCCCAACAGCAAATATGAACCTAATCACCAATCACCTTTCCCGCGAAGAAACCGACAAAGAAATCGTCTCCCTCAAAGTCGATCGCCGCAAACTCGCCAAACGACGCTGGCGCGGAGTAGCTGACGACGGCGAAGAATTCGGATTCGACCTACCCCACCCACTCAAAAACGGAACCCCCTTTCACGAAACCGAAAGCACTCGCTACCAGATCAAACTAACGCCCGAAAACGTACTCCGAATCCCTTTCGCCGATCAGAAACAAGCCGCTTACTATGGATGGATGGTAGGCAACCTCCATTTCTCCGCCGACTTCGAAGACAACGCCGTCATCGCTGAAGACGATCCCGCTGTTCGTCAAATGCTCGAACGCAACCACATCCAACACGAAAAAACCACCGGCGTTTTCGAACCCGTCATCGTCTCTCACGGTCACAGCCACTAATTGCGATGAACGACAAGCTGCAAAGCGAATCGGATCGCCGTTATCCCTGGCTCGCATCGATGTTGCAAACAGTCGATCCGCTATTCCCAATCGGTTCGTACGCTCATTCATACGGACTAGAGGAAATGACAGCAATGGGGAAGGTAACCAATGAAAATGAACTCACCCAGTTTTTGGATATCATTGTCAGGTTAAGCCTTTCCCATTTCGAGTTGCCGTATCTCCGATACACCTACTATTCTCAAACGAAAGAAGAATGGGAAGAAGTCATTCAGCTCGATCATGAAATCGGAGCCTCAAAACTGAGCAAAGAAGCTCGTACCGCAAGCGCGACTCAAGGACGACAACGCCTTCTTCTTTTAAAAAAGCTAAAGCCATCTCAATCATTCACGACCCTAGCGAACCTTCAATCAGGCAACAAAATTGCCCCGCACCACATAACGATTTTCGCTGCGGAACGTATTCAAGAATTCACTCCCATTGAAGCCACTCTCACAGCGTGGGCCTACCAAGCCCTTGCTGCTCCATGCACGGCTTCCCTCAAAATTATGCGAATTGGCCAGGAGGGCGCCCAACGAGCCCTCACCCAAGCCATCAAATCCATTCCAAATCTAATCTCCAAATCGCTAGAAATCGAACGAGACTGGGCCGGAGCGTTCAACCCTCTCATCGACATCGCATCCGATCGCCACGAACGGGCCTACGCCCGACTCTTCATTTCCTAAAGCCTAAAACCCTATCGCCTAAACACCTCCCCCATGTCTAAATCAACTTTCTCCCGACCCGTACGCATCGGCATCGGTGGCCCCGTAGGCTCCGGTAAAACGATGCTTGTTCTGCGCCTCTGCCAAAAACTCCGCGAAACCTTTGAAATCGCCGTCATTACCAATGACATTTACACCCGTGAAGACGCCGAATTCCTCGTACGCGAAAACGCGCTCGAAGCAGAGCGAGTTCTAGGAGTAGAAACCGGAGGTTGCCCGCACACCGCTATTCGAGACGACACCAGCATGAACATGGCGGCGATCGACGACCTCATTACCCGCAACCCAGAGACCCAAGTTATTCTCATAGAAAGTGGCGGCGATAATCTATCAGCCACGTTTTCGCCTGAATTGGTCGACGCATTCATTTACGTCATCGATGTAGCCGAAGGTGACAAGATCCCCCGCAAAGGCGGTCCTGCCATTCAGTATTCCGATCTTATGATCATCAACAAAACCGAGCTAGCTCCCTATGTTGGAGCCGACCTCGACGTCATGGATCGAGATAGTAAAAAAATGCGCGGCGGACGGCCTTTCATATTCTGCGATCTCAAATCCGGAAAAGGGGTGGACGAAGTCTGTCAGTGGCTTAAAAAAGAAGCGCTCTTCAGCTAATTTTCCGTCGTCGCAAGATATGCCCGAAAGACGCTTAAGCGGTCACCTCCGCATCACTGCATCCTGCGATGAAAACGGGAAGACCCACCTTTCACGCAAGGCCTACCAAGCGCCCATTCACATCAGTAAACCTTACTGGAACGGCAAGGCGCTTCTCCTCAATGTAATGAGCCCTACCGCCGGGCTACTCGAAGGCGACCACGTCGAACTGGACGTAGTAGTAGAATCTGGAGCGACGATTGCCCTTTCAAATCCTACCGCGCTTAGAATCCATAAAATGGGCACAGGGGAAGCAACCTGGAATCAAAAATTCAGCGTCGCTAAAAACGCCTTCCTCGAAACGAATCCTGAATGGCTCATTCCTCAAGCCCATAGTCGCTTCGAGCAACGCAGCCAAATCGACCTTGAGAAAGACGCTCAGTTATTTTTCATCGAAACGCTCGCTCCCGGACGAGTTGCTTCGGGAGAAACCTTCGCGTTCAGCTCATTCCGCAATCGACTGGAACTACGCTACGACGGCTCTCTCTCGGCTCTCGAAAAATTCGAAATAACACCCGAAGACAATACCCACACAGGCTGGGCTACTGCATTCGAAAACCCATTCTATATCTCGATTTACGTCGTCTCCTCGAAACTCGAAAACGACACCCCTTTATTTCAAGCGCTACACGATCTTCAGACCGATACCCTTCTCTGCGGCTCCAGCCAACTAAACCACGGACCTTGCTGGAATATCAAAATCCTCTCACCGAACCCCGTTGAAGTAAAAGCCGTACTCGCCAAAATTCGAGTGCTTTTCTATCAAGCCATCGAACGTCCTGTAATCAACCTAAGACGCTAACAGGTCTCTTTGGAACAGCGTGCATCCAAAAAAATACCCACAGATCATTTGAATTATCACAGATACCATCTCTCCCTCAAGGAATCGTATCTGTGATAATCCGAGCAATCTGAATACAGCTTCCTAGCGCCTCAAGCGACCGTACATCCGGCTCGATGCCTTTCGCTGAGCCTGTTTCTCTTCCGCATCGAACAACGCCGAATACATGTAGTCGAATCCTTCGAGCTTGGTCCTGTCGATCTTCTGCCCGATATAGTGCTCGATCGACTTCGCGTTCTTAACCTCGGCTTCAGTGACCAAAGTAAACGCATCGCCTTCCTTTTCCGCGCGACCTGTACGACCGATACGGTGAACATAATCCTCGGCATTAAGCGGCACATCGTAATTGATAACATGCGTCACCCCAGCGATATCTAATCCGCGAGCCGCGATATCGGTAGCGACCAACACCTCGAATTTGCCAGATTTAAATCCTTTCAAGGCCGCTGTGCGTTCACCTTGCGACCGATCGGAGTGCAACGTGGCGACCGAATGATTCAATCGCTCCAATCGACGGGAAATAAGATCCGCATTCACTTTCGTGCGAGTGAAGATCAACACGCTCTCGAAATGCGTTCGAGTCAGCAACTCTATCAAAAGATTGTACTTCTGCTGCTCCGCGACCGGATAGAAAGCATGAGTCACTGTGGTAGCCGCCACGTGATTCCGCCCGATCTCAATCACTTCCGGATCCTTCAGCACCCACTTCATCATGGTCTGAATCGCCGCCGGCAAAGTGGCCGAGAAAAACAAGGTTTGCCGATTTTCCGGGCACATCTTGATCAAACGGCTCACGTCCGGCAAGAAACCCATATCGAGCATCCGGTCCACCTCATCCAAAATGAGAACCTCGACATTCTTCAAAGAAATCACCCCTTGGCTGATGTAATCAAGCAAACGCCCTGGTGTAGCGACCAAGATATCAACCCCTTTTTCCAGCATTTGACGCTGACGTCCGTACTTCACGCCACCGTAAACGACTCCCACTCGAGTATCCATGTGCTTGGAATAATCCTGCAGAGCCTCTTCCACTTGCTGGGCCAATTCGCGGGTCGGTTCCAAAATCAAACATTGGATTCGCTTGCCTGGCTTGAGCCTATCGAGTGTTGGAAGCCCGAATGCGGCAGTCTTTCCGGTACCCGTCTGAGCCGAAGCAATGATGTCCTTCCCCTTCAAGATCAGGGGGATAGTCTTCTCCTGAACCGGGGTAGGCTTCGTAAATCCAAGCTCCTGGATCGCTTTAACTATAGATTCTGAAAGTCCAAGACCATTAAACGGCATTTGGGGTATATGATTACCCAAATCGCCTGAAGCAAGCCCTGGCTTCGAGAATTTCACCTCCAAAGAACCTTCACCACACCGAGTCGCAAGAAGCAGAAACGAAAAACAAATAACGCCCCCTCTAGTATGACAGCTATTTGAATGGACAGAAACGGAGCGATTCTATTCCTATTCCTCTCAATCACGCGCTCTTTCAACGCGAAATCCGATGAACGACATACAATCACCACCAACCATCCCGGAAAGCCTCATAAGGGCTCGCGACGACTTTCCTATTCTCAAACGCGAAATAAACGGCAAGCCGCTCGTCTACCTGGACAACGCCGCTTCCACTCAAAAACCGCAATCCGTTATCGATGCGGTCACTCGCTACTACTCTAACGAAAACGCCAATATCCACCGCGGCGTTCATCTTCTCAGCCAAGAAGCCACCGCGGCCTACGAAGCCGCTCGCGGCAAACTTGCCCGATACCTCAACGCCAGCGACGACTCCGAAATCATCTTCACTCGAGGCGCCACCGAATCGGTCAACCTTATCGCGCATTCCTTCGTCGAACCGCTTCTAAAACGCGGTGACGAGATTCTCATCACCCACATGGAGCATCACGCCAACATCGTACCTTGGCAGTTGCTTTGCGAGCGAACCGGCGCCGTGCTCAAAGTCGCTCCCATCTTCGACAACGGCGACCTAGATATTGAGGCTTACTTATCCATGATCGGGCCGAAAACGAAACTAGCCGCCGCCGTCCACGTTTCCAACGCTATCGGGACGGTCAATCCGATCGAAACCATCATCCAAGCAGCTAAAGCCAAAGGTGTACCAACGTTAATCGATGTTGCCCAATCCATTCAGCATATCGAACTCGACGTTCAGGCGCTCGACTGCGACTTCCTGATATTTTCCGGACAAAAAATATTCTCGCCCACTGGAATCGGAGGCCTCTACGGACGCCGCTCGCTACTCGATGGCATGCGTCCTTATCAAGGCGGTGGTGACATGATCGCCCACGTTTCCTTCGACGGAACGACCTACAAGGAGCCCCCATCACGCTTCGAAGCGGGAACGCCTCACATCGCTGGCGGTATCGGACTCGGCATCGCGATCGACTACATTCAATCAATCGGACGAAACGTCATTCACGATTACGAATCTCAACTAATTGAATACGCCGCCAATCGATTGAAAAACGCCCCTGGCGTCCAACTCGTCGGCGATCCGACTCATCGATCCGGAGCAATCTCCTTCACGATGGATAACGCTCACCCACACGACATTGGAACCATTCTCGACACCGAAGGGATAGCGATACGCTCCGGGCACCATTGCTGCGAGCCTCTCATGACCCGCTATGGGATTTCTTCTACCGCACGCGTCTCAATCGCTCTCTACAATACTCACGAAGACATCGACGCGCTGATAAGCTCTCTAGACAAAGTCAACGCGCTCTTCGGCTGACGCGCCAATGAATCCCGACCTAAAGTCGCTCTACCGAGACACGCTCCTCAAGCACAGCCGCGAGCCGCGCAACCGCAATCCCCTACCGGATGCAACCGCTACAGCCAAGCTTAAGAATCCGCTTTGCGGCGACCTCGTTTCCGTTCACCTAAAATCTGAAAACGATCGCATAACCCAAATTTCCTTCGAAGCCCAGTGCTGCTCCATTTGCATGGCCTCCGCATCCATGCTCACTGAAAAAATCATAGGAACTCCAAGACAAGAAGCCCAAATATTCGCAACCTCCCTCATCGACATGATCTCTGATCCAGAGACAGAAATGTCCCTTCCCAACAACGACCTCAACGCCCTCTCCGGCGTAAAAGAATTCCCCAGCAGAACCCGCTGCGCGACCCTACCCTGGGAAGCGCTGCTCGCTGCACTCACAGGAAGGATGAAGAGTGAAGGGTGAATGGTGAAATATAGGTTCTCCATTTCCTCTCTCCCGTTTCACTTTTCACCATTCACCATTCACAATTCACTCTTCTCATGATTCAGCTACGAAACCTCAGGCTCCAATACGGTGAGCGTTTCATTTTTCGCGATGCCAATGCTAGCATCGGAGCGAAAGACCGCATCGGTCTGATCGGCTCCAACGGATCGGGCAAGACCACCATGCTCAAGGTCCTGGCCGGTAAGGAGGAGATTGATCGCGGTGATGTCGATAAGGCGAAGTACGTCACCATCGGTTACTTGCCTCAAGATGGCATTATTGTCGCCGGAAAAACGCTTTATCAGGAAGCAGAATCCGCATTCGAGGATATAATTAGCCTCAACGGAAAAATCGAAGAAGCGAGTCATCAACTCCAACAACTCGATACCGAAGCCGAAGCCTATACCGAAACCCTTGAGCTGATCGGAACATGGGAACGCGAACTCGAAAATCACGATGCCGACAAACTCCCTTCGCGAATCGAAGCCGTTCTGCACGGTCTTGGATTCGAGCAAAGCGACATGGATCGCCAAACCAGCGAATTCAGCGGCGGTTGGCAAATGCGTATCGCCTTAGCAAAACTCCTTCTCGCATCTCCTTCCTTGCTCCTTCTCGACGAGCCGACCAATCACCTTGACATCATTTCCCAACGCTGGCTTGAGAATTATCTGAAACGCTACGAAGGAGCCATCCTTATGGTCTCCCACGACCGCGCATTCCTCGACGAACTGTGCACTCGATCCTGGGAACTGACCCAAGGCTCCTTGCACATTTACCAAGGCAACTATTCCATATACATAGCGCAAAGCAGCATCCGTAAAGAGCAACTCGTCCGCTCCTTCAAAAATCAACAGAAGGAAATCGAACGAACCGAAAAATTCATCGATCGATTTCGCTCGAAAGCCTCGAAGGCCACCCAAGTTCAAAGCCGAATCAAAGCCCTCGACAAAGTCGAGCGTATCGAAATCGAGACCGAAGAGGACGCCATCGACTTTTCCTTCCCACCCGCTCCCCGAAGTGGTCAAGTCGTCATCGAATTGGAAAATCTTTCCAAATCCTACGGCGACCTACACGTCATTCGCAACGCATCCATCCGCATCGAACGCGGCGACCGGATCGCAGTCGTAGGAGTCAACGGAGCCGGAAAGTCCACCCTCGCCAAGGTAATGGCCGCAGTCGAATCCTTCCAAGACGGCAAACGAACTCTCGGCCACAACACAATCCTCTCCTACTTTGCCCAACACCAAGCCGACGAGCTAAATCCCAACGATAGCGTACTAGAAACGCTAGAGAACGCGAATACCGGACAAACGACTACTCAACTGCGCACCGCGCTAGGAGCCTTCCTCTTTCACGGAGACGACGTATTCAAAAAAACCAACGTCCTATCAGGCGGAGAGCGCAATCGACTCGCTCTATCCAAGATACTGACCCAACAAGCGAATTTCCTAATCCTCGACGAGCCTACCAATCACCTCGACATGCGCTCGCAAGACGCCCTCCAACGGGCCCTAAGCGAATTCGAAGGTGCCTTTATCATCGTCTCTCACAATCGCTCATTCGTCGATCGCATCGCCACCAAGACCCTAGAAGTCAGAAAAGACGGTCTCTCCCTTTTTCCGGGAAATGTATCCGACTACCTTCGACACGTCGAGCAAATTGAAACAGGCCAATCACCAAATATCACTCTAGGACAAGCCAACTCCAACGAGAAAAAGACCTCCACACTTTCACCTAAAGAACGTCGCCAACGCCGTGCTGCGATGGCCGCAGAGCTCAGCCCGCTCAAGAAACGCAGCCAAGAACTCGAAACGAAAATCGCCGAACTCGAAACCTATCAAGAAACCTTCGAAGCCAAAATGACCGATCCCGATTTCTTCAAATTAGACGACGCCGCTGAAAAAATGCGCCAATACGATCGCAATAAAGGAATCCTAGAAAAGCACTACGAATCCTGGAGCCAAGTTTCCGATCAACTCGCAGAAAAAGAGGCTGTCCTCGAAAAGATCGTCAATTAAGTTTCCTAAAGATTAGCCGCGAAACTCAAAGCACGCTCCTAAAGTTAAAACAATTCCCGCTGTTCGACTTTCTGGCGCTTAACCGAGTTGCCTTGGCTGCGTGCCACCAATTGCAGCAAGGTCAGCCGCTCATCGCAGAACTCTCGACAATAATAGGACAGTAACAAAGCCGATGCCAATGCGTCGAACAACGCGCAATGGTACTTTTGACGCCCATCGGGACAATGAGCGCGGCCAAGCGCATCCAAATCGTCTTGCAGCTCATGACTATTAATTAGTTTTTTAAGATTCAGAGAATCGCGAGCGCCTCCGATTTCTCGATACAACACACCCGTATCCAGCCAAGGACCCCAATTCGCGACGGAACGACTCTCTTCAACCCAGCTTGGCGATTGGCGCGGATAAGGGAAAACGGATTTGAGCATAGAATTCTCCGCCGAAGCGAAATGAGCGGAAAGCGGTCCGGTTTCGCGCAATCCGGCAAATCGATCCCACTCATCCTGAAACGGACGCTCGGAACTCGCTTCTAAAGTTCCTATCCCATGAACTGCTTGCTCTCTTTTCGATATCGCCGCTTTTGGTCGGCAAATTCGCGTCGCCACGGATTCGATCGAAAACCCTTTCAAGGTAACCACCCCGAACTCCACGATGCCGCACTGAGGTCCGCCTTCGAAATCGATTACATGAATCGGAGTTTCATCCCAATAGAGTTCCATCTTATCCGGTAAAAAGCTTTAACCCCGAGAAGCATGCGCGCAATCTAAGACTTCCATCTTATGCAATTTGACGAATTTGACGAATTCACTCGGAAATTATCATCCGAGACTCAGAAAACTATCCTTTCGCTCTACGAAAATCCGGATCTGGAGATCGAGCTGAAGGGCGACGAAACGCCGGTTACTTTCGCCGACAAAGAAACCGAACGCCAAATCCGCGAAGCCATTCAAGTTGTATTTCCCGATCACGGGATCAAAGGCGAAGAATACGATGACGTCAATCCCCACTCAGCCTTCACATGGGTTATCGATCCCATCGACGGCACCAAGACATTCACCTCCGGTTGCCCCCTTTTCGGAACCATGATCGCCCTCATGCAGGACGGCGAACCAGTCTTCGGTAGCATTAATTTCCCCGCTCTCGGCAAGCGAATCAGCAGCAACAGCCAAACGACCGCTGTCAATGGATCGATAGTCAAAGCCTCGAGCAACCGACGCCTTGAGGACGCTATCCTCCTTACGACCGATCAAGCAGACGTAGCGAGGCACCAAAACGGTGAAGCCTTCGAAAAGCTTGTTTCAGCAACGCGCTTCACTCGAACCTGGGGTGATTGCTATGGCTACTACCTGCTAGCGACCGGGAACGCCGACATCATGCTCGACCCTGAAATGAGCCCGTGGGATATAATGGCCCTCGTACCTATCATTCGCGGATCAGGAGCAACCATCACTGATTGGAAGGGCAGCAACCCCGCCACCGGCGATTCCATAGTCGCCGCCTCGTCCAATCTTCATGGTCGGGTGTTGGAGATCCTCAAGGCCGGCGCCTAAACTCCAATTGAGTCCCAGTATTTGAATACAATGAAAACCACGCTATTAATCCTAAATCTTGCCAGCCTCGCTCTCCTATCTGGTTGCGGAAACAAGGAAACCGATATCCACGCGATCCCTCGTGAGACCCAAGCTTACGAGTCTGCTCCCGTCCAAACAATGAATACTATGGAGCTCATCGCGCACATTCAAAGCCTTGCAGATACCATGACGCTCGCAACGCAGTCGGAGCAATTCGCGGAAATGCATCACTTGGAAATCGCCTTGACCAAAGCGCTCGTCGCTCTCGAACCGCAAGCTCCATCCAATCTCAAACCGGCAATCGAAACGCTTAAGATCATTGCCGCTAAAATCCATGGCGTCGGACACGACCAAAACAAATCCATGGCAGCCACGCTAAATACAACGCTCCAAGAACGCGTTGCCCAGTTGAAACAGGGATTAGAATAGCGGTTTCAACAGAACGCTATTTCGCCGTTTCGACGTAGCGTTGCTCGCGTATCACAATAATTCGAATCGAGCTTGGATAGTCCAATTCCTCTTCGATACGCTCGCGCATTCGAACTGACAGGTTGCCCGCATCCTCATCGGAAATCGAACTCGGATCGACAACGACCCGCACCTCGCGACCCGCCTGGATCGCGTACGCATTCTGAACGCCATCAAACGACTTGGCCAAAGTCTCGAGAGTCTGCAAACGATCGATGTACGCTGAAATCGACTCTGCTCGAGCGCCCGGACGTACTGCTGAAATCGTATCGGCCAATATGACGATCCCGGCGTAAAGCGATTCTGGAGCCACTTCCTCGTGATGAGCCGCCACAGCATTGGCGACGATATCGTTTTCGCCCCGCGCCTTAACGAAATCGGCCCCCACAATCGCGTGGCTGCCCTCGTATTCTCCATCAATCGCTTTGCCGATGTCATGCAACAACCCTGCTCGCTTCGCCAAGTTCGGGTCCAATCCAAGCTCCGAGGCGATGATCGAACAAAGCATTGCAACCTCTACCGAATGCTCCAACACGTTCTGCGAATACGAAGTCCGGAATTTCAATCTGCCCAGCAGCGTCGTTATTTCTGGATGCATTCGGGAAATCTTAAGCTGATTGATCGCCGCGTCGCCCGCCTTCTCAATGAAGCCGTCAACATCCAAACGCGCTGCACCAACAAATTCCTCAATCGTCGCCGGATGTATGCGCCCATCTTTGACCAATGCTTCCAAAGCTGATTTGGCTATTTCTCGACGCACTGGATCGAAAGACGAAATCAGAACCATTCTCGGCGACTCGTCGATCAACAAAGTCGTGCCAGTTGCCGTTTCGAAACATTTAATATTACGACCCTCTCGACCAATGATGCGGCCCTTCATGTCATCATTCGGCAATTGAACGATCGATGCGCTGATTTCGCTATTGGGCTTGCTCGCGATCCGTTGCATCGCAGCCAACAAAGTTCGGTTAGCCTCGCGATCGACGTCCAATTCGGAACGTTCGAGCAGATCTTTCCGCATTCTCGACAAAGCGTCGTTGCATTCGAGCTCCACTTGTAATCTCAACTCGCTCTTGATCTCCTCCACGTCCATCGAGGCGAGATTGGCCATGGTTCGCTGCACATTACCTGACATTTCCAGAAGATTGCTCTTGCTGGCACGCACTTCGTCGAGCTCCTGCTCGATGTTCTTTTCGCGCAGTCTGAGCTCATGATCCAAAGCCGCTAAACTCTCTTCATGGGAATGAACTTCGTTCAGACGAACTTCCATCTCCATTTTTTCGCGCTTGGATTCCCGTTCGAATTCCGCCCGTTTCTCGTCGAGCTCAAGTTGAATCTTCGAAGCCGCTTCTTTAGCCACCACCTCCGCTTCGCGCTTCGCCAAGTCCACGATGGAAGTAGCATGCGCCTTTGATCGATTTCGAGCCTGTTGGGTAATTAGCCAGCCAATCGCAAACGCAGCCGCAAAACCCGCTATAATTGCTCCAACCCCTGAAAAAATCACTTCCATTTGTTCAAAAAAATCGAGACCCCAACGCTGGGGGTCTCGCGCAAGTGTTCTACGAAATCGATTGCCGACAAAAAATCAATGCCCAAGTTCGCGAAGCTCGTCGGGTAACCATCAGCATAAGTGCTCATTAAAACCCATTAATTCAACTCAGATTATACTCCATCTGCAACAATCCGAACCGATTAGCGGAATCGCCAGGAGAACAACTGCTCGCTTCGGATATGGCGATCTTTTCAAAGCCATCCGTAATCGGCCACTCGTATCCGAGCGTAAACGGGACATTTTCGGCATTGGTATCAATCGCAAAGAAGACATTCTCATTCAGGATGTAAATGCCGGCAAAATGCGCTAGTCCATTCTAAGCTAAAGGCTGCATAAGAGAGCGTCTATCTCGGGTTCTGCGAATATCCCGCATGCCCCTAGTAGAGGATACTCGCCAAGGTTTATAGGTGACTTTAGAAGTGCACTCAAGTGGCGATAGATTCGATTACTGAATCTACTCCAAAACGCTTAAAATCATTGCCTTAGAGTCGTCTATACTGGGCATGGAACGAATCAACACCACAGTCGATCAGCTTCAAAAACGCTTCGAGACACTGACTCCCGCACCCCGAATTTCTAGCAGCTTCAAAACGCTCGTCACGGAAGGCAACATCAACCCTGACGAAATAATAGCTCTCATTCGCCTGGAACCGCTGCTCGCTACTCGCATCATGCGAGAAGCCAATCAGCTCGAAAATGCTCGTAATCGCGGCTACCCAAGCATCGAACAGGCCGCTACCGCGGTCGGGTTCGAACGCATGTACGATCTTCTCGGCATCTACGCCTACCAATACAGTGACGAACTTGAAAACACCGCCAACTATAGCCCGGAAGCCTGGAAGCGGGCAGTCACTTGCGCTGTATGCATGGAAAGCCTCGCCGCTAAGCACAAGCTCGACCCGCATGAAGCCTATTCGATCGGATTGCTTCACTCCCTCGCATCCGCCATTTCCGAGGCCCACAAGCCGGAGAGCTCGGAAGGCGCCCCGTACGGACGCCTCAATTCCCGACTGAAAAGCTTTGGCAGCTCAGGACTCTCCTACACGCTTTTTCGATCGTGGGGGTTCCCGGATACATTCACGGACCCCGTACGCTTTCAATATTCGCCTCTCGATTGCATCACCACGGGAAAAATGGCTTGCTTGCTCAATCTTTCCAAGTGGATCACCGGCGTCATTCGCGAAAGCGATGAACTGCCCGACCAGGAAATGGGTCCAGATCTGCTCGTTCTCAATCTCTTAGGCGAAGGGGAGCAAACCTTATGGAATCTAGTCACGGACGTGAGCGACTGCTTACAACGCGCCGACGCCATTCTCAAAGGCAAATACAGCTTCGTCTAGCCTACTCAAAGCGCTTTAAAAACACAAAGGACGAATCGATAGATTCGTCCTTTTTCATTTCTGCAAACGACAAGGCAGAACCTACTCCTTTGATGATTCTTCGCTAAGCGCCAAGGGAACGTTCAGCATCAGCGACAATTCCACCTCGACCGGCTTGATCTCTTTCTGGATCTCTGTGTACTCGATTTCCGGGATTTCGAGCTTAGGCGGATTTCTCCAATCGAAACCCTGCCCGTCGTAGAGCTTCTGGTAGAATGCAGCATTTGCTAGATCGGGATTTGGCGGCGGCGTCACAGGAGCCACTAGTTCCTTGTCTTCAGCGAGTTCTACGTTCAAGATTAGATAATCCTTCTCGACGTTCAAGACCCGCATCACGATCGGCTTCAGATACGGAGCAGCCAGGACCAAAAAGGTGCACATCAACAATGTCGGAATCAAGGTCAACAGCATGCCCGGTCCGGGATGCTTATCCAATCGGCTACGCCAAATTTCCCGATTTTGAGCGTGGGTTGTTGGTTTTCTTGGTTGAAATGTCATGATGTTAGCGGTTGACCTTCGATATGCTGGTCGCGTTCCACGGATTGTTTTCCTAGCAAATAGACCAATTCCCCACTTGTTCGCAAGCACGATGATCGCCGCTGCCCATCAAAGAAATCGCCAATGTCGCAAGCCAACAACCCGGACCCCACGCTTCTCTCTGTTAAAGTGATCCCCAACGCGTCCCGTAACCAAATCGTTTCGTGGGAAAACGACACTCTCAAAATCCGTATCCAATCTCCACCCCTCGACGGAAAAGCCAACAAAGCCCTCATCGCCTTTCTCTCCAAGCAGACCCAACTCTCCAAAAGCCGAATCGCCATTCAACGCGGCAAGACCGGCCGCCAGAAATGGATTGCATTCAGCGGCATTGATCGTACGGCTTTGCTACAACGTCTTGGAATCGAAAATGAGCCGCATGGCTAAGAAAAAGAACAAAGCCGCAAAATCGAAGAAACAAAAATTCATCGGTCTCGATAGCGACGGCAACCCACCAGAATTTCCCTACGTTTTGACGACCTCATCGTCGATTCACAATCGCGGCCTTTTCGCAGCTAAGGACATTCCCCAAGACGCCTACATAATCCAATACCTCGGAGAAAAAGTATCCAAAACGGATGCCATCCAAATTGGACTAGACCAACTCGAGTCTTCACAATTCACCAACGAAGGGTCCGTCTACATTTTCGATCTCGACGAAAAGCACGACCTCGATGGCAACTTCGACTGGAACATTTCCCGACTCGCCAATCATTCCTGCAACCCCAACTGCGAAGCTCAAGACATCGAAGGCGAAATCTGGTTCGTCGCCCTTTGCGACATTCGCGAAGACGATGAACTGACATTCGATTACGGATACGCATTGGAACATTGGAAAGAACATCCCTGTCGATGCGGTTCGAGGAGCTGCATCGGATACATCGTCCGAGCAGACGATCGAAAACAGCTCAAGAGGATCCTGAAAGCCAGCGCCTAAACCTTCGACATGCGTATTTTCAAACTACTTACCTGCATCTCGCTCCTGCAAGTCGCTCCCTGTCTAGAAGCCTTGGTGCACGTAGTTCGCAAGGGAGACAACCTCACGACGATCGCCCAGTCCTACAAAGTATCCGTCGCATCACTCAAAAAAGCGAACAACATCAAGGACGCGGACGTAATCCGCATCGGACAAAAGCTACAAGTTCCCGACGCTGCCACCGTTTTCAGATCATACAAAATCAAGCGAGGAGACAGTCTCTCGTCCATTGCATCCAAACACGGTCTCAAGACCAAAGAGCTCTCCGCCTACAACGGTATCCGAAATGCGAATAAAATTCGTATCGGCCAAACCATACGCATCCCTCCCAAATCAGGAGTCGCCACATCCAAATACGCAACCCTGCCTGCAAACGTCAAAGCGGCCCTCGACAAAATTGCGATCAAGCGCGGACAGTGGAAAAACATAGTCATCCACCATAGCGCCACTGCCGCCGACCGAGCTATAAACATGGCTCGCTTTCATAAAGAAGAGCGCCATATGGAAAACGGACTCGCCTATCACTTCGTTATCGAAAACGGAACGCGCGGTACGAGCAACGGCGACATCTACGTCGGCGATCGTTGGAAAAAGCAATTGCACGGCGGCCACATGAAGCTCTGGGCCCACAACCAAATTGCCATCGGCATCTGCCTTATCGGAAATTTCGAAAAGTCCCGCCCCAAGGAAAAGCAACTGGAACAACTCGAAGTATTGATTTCCTACCTACAAGACAAAACAGGAGTCCCGGCTAAGAACATCACCACGCATTCGCTCATGCATCCGAAACATACGCTTTGTCCCGGAAAGTACTTTCCGACGTCGCGCTTGAAAGCGATGGCGCAATGAACAAGGCCTAACGCCTATTGTAATCGGCAACCAATTTGGCGGAATATTCCGCTTCATAAGGAACGCTCCAAAATTTGTTGAACCCCCACGAAGAGACCTCCGCTTCGTTAGAGAAGGCCTCGTCCACGCGGCGATACATCCAACCCTCCGGGTCGACCAATTCGTACCTAACGACGACCGACCATCCTATTTGCTCATTATTGTGGCCCTTGGGAATGATCCACCCCTTCACTTCGAATCGGTGATCGCCCAGATTCTTAACCCGAGCTTCGAAGTCGCCCCATACTCCCATCGAATTAAACCGAACTGGATTAAACTGGCATTCCTTGATCGAAACCAAATTAAACGTTCTCACAATATAGTTGCGAGCGACCATAAACACCTTGCCCCGATGATCCGAAATCTGTCCTTCAGTGGGCGTAAAGTCAGGCTTCTTGGCCACCGCAAAGGGACCAAGCGCCAACAAGCACATGACTGATAGGAAGATACGCATCCAACTAACCCTATCGGCGCCAAGCCAGGAGGAGTTAAATTTCCGCGGTTTTCCTCACCTTCGACGCCTCTGCCTCATACCTCTAGATCCACGCTCTAGGACGATCCGAATGCCTCTCCTTTCGAACGCTCACAATCTCCCAACTGCTTACCCCTCATTATTTTCTGGCCTGAATTCCGGTTTTTACTAGCGTTTCCCAGTATGCTCACCCCTACAGAGACGAACCTGCTCATCTTAATGACCTTCGTCATCATGTTCGGCTTAGGTTGCACTCTCTCTATTAAGGACTTCAAGGCTGCAGTCAGCCACCCAAAGCCCGCAATTGTCGGTTTTCTCTCTCAATACCTCATCATGCCAGCGCTCGCCTTCACTATGGCGAAGCTCTTCAATTTCTCCGATCCAGTCGCAATTGGTCTCATAATCGTGGCCTGTTGCCCTTCTGGGACCACTTCGAGTCTGTTCAATTACTTCGCCAAAGGCGACCTAGCCCTCAGCATATCGCTTAGCACCCTCACCACCGCCGTCGCGCTCTTCGCGATGCCGCTTCTCCTGACCATCTATGCTGGACCGTTCACCAGCGACGAAATCCAAATCGACTTCGGCAAAGTAGTCGGCTCGTTACTCATCTGCCTCCTACCAGTAGCCGGTGGCATGTTTCTCAAGTCGAAAAGCCAACGCTGGGGCAAAAACATGGAAGAAACCGGCAGCGCCCTCGGTATCATCGTCATAATTTTTCTCATCATCAGTTGGCTCCCTCGCAATGTGGACCGAATGCTGGATCCCGACGAGACCAGCCCCTATATTCTAGTAGCTAGCATATTTCTCGGTTTGGGCGGCTTTCTGTTCGGCTATTTCTTCAGTCGAGTTCTCGGCATGGATCAACGAAGCAGCCGGACCGTTTCTCTCGAAACCGGAATCCAAAACGGGCCCCTCGCATTCGCGATCATCACGCTCAGCTTCAGCGCCGAAATCGCCGGCGACATCCTCTGGCCCGCATTGCTCTACTCCTTCTTCATCGTCAACACATCGACGCTCGTAACCTACTTCCTCCGCAAATACACGCGTAGAGAATGGTCCGACTACGAGAACCAGCTAGTGAAAGACACGTTATTTACTCAAGGTTGGACCAAACCCTAAAAGATCCCCCTCTTGCTCGACTCACTCCTAAGCAAACACCACCCTCACCAAAAATATCGATCATGGCAAAAAGACAATACTCCCACCCTCGAAACCAATCTGTTCTCCAATGGTCCGCCGAGAGCTGGGCATTCCTTACATTGAGACTTTTTCTGGCCCTGCGTTTCATCGTCACCGGACTTGGAAAATTTCAAAACAGCGAAGGAGACTACGCCTTCTCGAATCTCTATGACGGATTCGTCGCCAGCCAAATCCAAACCTTCAGCAGCAAAACCAACCTGCCAGCGTTTCTATCCTACCCCTATATCCATAGCCTCGCCTACGTTGAAATCGTCCTAGGCACCCTACTCTTGCTCGGAATTCGCACCAAACATACACTCGCTCTCACAGCCATGACCTACGTTTCGCTCGCCTACGGTATGATGCTGTTAGGCAACAATAATGGCATCAGCTCCATCGGCACTCACCTGCTCCTAACCGCTGCCGCCCTCTATTTCGTTCGGCACAATAAGATCGAACTGGTCCGTTAAAATAGCGGCGAAGCCTACGGGTTAAAAATCCGTTGAATCAGGTCACCGTACTTTTCATCGACGACGTGACGTTTGATCTTGAACGTATTGGTCATCTCCTCGCCCACTTCAAATGGCTTGGAGACCAGTGCTATCTCGTGAATATGCTCGAAGCCCTTGAAGCCATTGTCCTTAGAAATCAACCGCTTCGCTTCTTGGACAATTCGATCATGAGCCTCTGAGTCTTCCGACAAGGCAACCACGGATTCCGCTGAAAAGCCCT
>Ga0302122_10000378_pt1 | contig 27312 bp, 16 predicted proteins | sample CB21_SCM_MG_FD_203115 | JGI IMG/M metagenome (GOLD analysis project Ga0302122, IMG submission 203115) | Marine microbial communities from Western Arctic Ocean, Canada - CB21_SCM | ecosystem: Environmental > Aquatic > Marine > Oceanic | place: Canada: Western Arctic Ocean | collected 2017-09-28 | reverse complement strand
GATACCCATAGGTGGCAGTAATATGCTCAGACTGGTGATAAACCCGTTTTGGGCCGCTGATGTAAATACCCGTGCGCGTGCGCATGTCCCAAATCTAAGCAAAAAGCTGTGCAAAAGAGCCGCACTGCTGCTTTTGGTGCGAATTTGACTGCTGTATCATACGGTCACGAAGCCGTCCGCAAGAGCGCTGTTCGGTAGCGTCCCGTGGTGAAAAAGCACCTCTGCTCTGCTGCCTGCCTGTCTTGCTCCGCTTGGGTGCCCCTGAACCTAGTCTCCTAGCTCAAAGTCCCAGCGTCTGCCGTAGAAGCCAGACCAAGCTCAACGTCGCAGCGCTCTGCTGCAAATTTCAGACCATGAGCGATTCCGACTCGGACTTTGGGGACATCCCACTCTGCGACGCGCCGCCGCCGGCCAAAAAAGCCAAACTCGATGATGTGCACACGTCGACCTTCTCCCTCGAGGACGCGACGGCGAAGCGCGAGGCCGCCGAGGCCGCGAAGGCCGACGCCGAGGAGGCGAAACGCACCGCCGCCGCCGCGGACGCGCGCCGCCGCGAGGACGCGACCCGGGCTCGCGCGCCGCCCGCCGAGGCCAAGCCGTCCACGAAGCCGGACCCGGTCAAGTTCTTCAAGGCGAAGAAGCGCTCGGCCGACGAGACCACGCGGCAGCGGAACAAGCGGAAGGAGGGGCTGGGCCAGGCCAAATTCACCCTGAAGGAGGACCGGGACTGCCCGAGCCTCTGGGACGGGGGGCGATAACATACATATGATTACTCACTCTACGGGCTCGTCGTCTTGCGCGACGCCCCGAGTGCGTTGGCCGCTTTTTGCATCGGATTCCGCCTTAGGCTTCGCCGCCCGAAACCTGGCGCGCGCCGCGGCCTCCGCGCGCAGCTCGTCCTCGGTGCGGTACGTAATGCCGCATTTCTCGTAGCCCGGCAGCGTAGTCGCGTGCGCGATCCGCGTCAGCCGCCCGAGCGCGCCCACGCCCGCGACGAACGTCCGACAACTCCAGCCGACAACGGACTGAAATTCCAACCCGAGCGACCACGCCAGAACGCCGGCATAAGCGGCCTCCGCGGCGTGAACGGCGAAGCAGAAGTTGACGCACAACTCCATCACGGCCGCGTCGTAGCGCCCGAAGAGGGAGCGGGCGAGCCGCCGCACGACGTCGAAGAGCCGCCACTCTGTGAAGTACGCGCCGAGGAGCGCCGTCGCGAGGAGGACCGACAGGGAAGATGAGAGCGCGTCGAAGCCCGGCCGCAGCGCGTCAGCGCGTAACGCAGCGACCCGTGCGGCGGCCTCCTCGACGGAGGCCAGCGGCGGCTCGAAGGGATACGTCAACTCCTCCCGGATAGGGCTGTGGCCCATCGCGCCGATCAAGAGCCGCTCCCGCATCACGCCGGTGACTTTAGCTTGCCGCGCCCCTGGCCATAGATTTGTAGCCAACCCCAAAATAGTGGTCGGGTCTCGCGAATTCAACTCTTTGCATAAACGCGCGGACTCCTTGGCGAACTCGGCGTCCAAATTTTTGTCTGCCGGCAGCAGACCCATGCGAATCACTGCAGTGAGCTAGACACAATGTCAGGCGTCGAGAATGCGGCACGGCCGCTGTTGTAGACAACTGTACGTCAGCGTCGATCGGCTGGGAACGCTCTGCCTTGTCGATTCAGGGAGCCAAGCTGGTTTGCCTTGCGTGAGAAACCCGTCCAAAACCCGTTTTGAATCGCGGGCTCGGAAAGCTCCTTCAGCGCGTAGAGACGCATCGCTCGTCTCGGAGCTCGTCTTTGCGACTCGTCTGTCCGATATATCGAATCTCGACTGATTAGTGGCAGCATGCAAAAAGCGTGTCGGATTAGCCCACGAATGGACTACACGACTTGTGCGCGTGCGTGAATAATTTGTTATCATCTGGCGCTGGCTGCTGCGTGATCTGTGCGGGGCCGCAGCCGCGTCTGCCACCCGTGTGTGCCAAAACCTGCACAGCCATGCGCTGGCTCGTCGTGGCAGCGCTGGCGACGTGGGCCACGGCCCAGGAAAAGGAACCGAAGAAGCTCCTCTACCCCATCATGATTCAAGGCGGCCCGAATAACCAATACCAGCACTTTCTGGAGAGCATGATCTTGGCTAAAGCATTACGGCGCAAGATCGTGCTGGCGCCCTTCCTCAGCTGGCCGGGCGGCGGCGACCGCCAGCGCATCCACGCGTTTCACAAGACCTTTGACGTCGGGGCGCTGAAGGCGTTCGTGGGCGTCGTTCATGTGAAGGACATAGGGGAGCTCGGCACCACGATCATAACCGCGGGCGGCGCGAAGAAGCCCACGCGGGAGTTGGGGATCCTCTGCGGTATGGCGGGCCTCAAAGGCGGCTGGTGCGCCGGCGCTGCCTCAAAGCCGCTCTTCACGCCGGCGCGCCGCCAAGCGTGTAGGACCCAAGAGAAGCCATACGGCAGCTACGCGCGGTGTTTGAATGAGCCGTTCGAAGGCGCGCCGGTGCTCGGGGCGGCTTTGTGGGCGGGTCTGAACGCCTTGTACGGCCGCGGCGCCTTAAAGAAGCCGCGGACGCTCGCGGCCGTCCGGTCCTTAAGGCGAGCACCAGCGATCCGCGAGGCGGCGGCCACGCTGCGCCACAAATTCTTCGGGGACCGGCCCTACCTCTGCGCGCACTTACGGCGGGTCGAGAACGCGCAGCGGTGTAGGGACGGCGGCGGCTTCCGGGCCCCCCAGGTCTCCTGCCCGCCACTGACACCGGGCCACGTCTCCACGCGGCGTCTCGCCGAGACATTGAAGGCGGTAGCGGCCGCGGCGCGCGTTGAGGATGTGTACATCGCGCGCGTCGCCAAGGTGGCCCACCAGGGGACGTGGCCCTTCCGGCACGAAGGGGAGGCCTTGCTGGGCTTCCTGCGGAACGTCTCCATGAAAGCCGTCTCCGCGTCCGGAGATGTTGGAGGGGCCCTAGGTGAGATTGTGGACGGCTACGCCGCGTCCCTCGTCGAGCAGGAGCTCTGCGACCAGGCCCCCGCCTTCGTGGGGACCGCCGATAGCACGTGGACGTCGCTCGTCGCGCACCAGCGCTTCGCGCGCGGCGAGAACTGCTCGACGTCCTTCGAGCAGCTGCTCTCCCGCCGGCCGCGGATCAACCTGAACATGCCCCAGGGGCTCGTGGCGCGGGAGCTGCTGGCGCGGAGCGTCGACGAGTTTCGGGCGCGGTGTGTGTGAATGTTTGTGCTAAGACTGTGTACAAATTATTACATTTTCGCGACGCGCTCGAGCAACGTCCGCTCGAACGCCTCGGGTTGGTCGATAAACACGTAGTGCCCGGCGCCGGGCAGCACGCGGCAGGCGCCGTCGCAGCACCGCGCCGCCGACGCGACGCCGCTCTTTGGGTCCATCCAGTCGCTTTCGCCGTAGATGTACGTCACGGGCATGGGCAGCGTCTCCACGATGGGCGCGATCGGCACGCGCGGCTGCGCGATGGGCGCAAGTAATTGATTCATGGCCCGTTCGGACCCGGCGCCCACACTCTGGATGGAAAAGATGTAGTCCGCGAGGGCTTCGTTGTAGGCCTCGTCCGCGAGCCCGTACCGCCGGACCGCGTAGCGCTCCACGATCCTTTTCCCCCAGGGGCCCAGGGAGCGCAGGAAGCCGGAGGGCGTGTAGCCGTCCTTCCAGAGCTGCTCCGCCAAATCGTAGGCGCGCGACTCGCCGGGCGCGAACCGCCGCGGCCGCGCCTGCACCGCCGCCGGCCCGACCAAGACCAGGTGCTCCACGCGCTCGGGGTAGCGCGACGCGTAGTGCGCTGAAATCAGACCGCCCATCGAGTGCCCCAGCAACACCATCCGGTCGACGCCGTGCTCGGCGCGCCACGCCTCGAGGCCGTCCACTAAGTAGTCGCGCGCGGAATCGTGGTTGTCCGGTTCATAGGAAGGCCGGCCAGACAGGCCGGCGCCGCGCCAGTCCACGACGTGTATCTTACCGAACGCCGCGGCCAGCGGTCTCAGATTGCGCGTGAAGATGCCGCCGCCGTTCGCGAGGCCGTGGACCATGACGAGCGTCGGCGACCGCACCGTGTCGCCGGTTCCGTCCACGGACACCGAGTGCACAAAGTCATCCGGCGTGTCGGACGCCGCCGTGTCGGCGCGGCGCCAGCGCCCCGGGCCGAGGCCGAGGTCCAGCAATTTTGCTTCGGCCAGCGCCGCCTCGGTACGCGTGACGCGGCGCCAGAAGAGATGCCATGCGAAGGGCGCCATGGACGACTTCTCGACGGCGTCGGGCGGTTTTAGGGTTAACGCCGCGACGGCGACCAGGCGCAGCGCTGCGACAGCGGCAACGCTGAGCGCGGAGGCTAGGACCGACGTGATCGATGCGGACGCGCGTCGCACCGCCAGCGTGCTGGCGCCGCGTTTGTTTAGCTTTGGGGCTCTGTGCTGGCGCGGTAGGAGCGCACTGCAGCAGGTGATGAGCAGGGCTGTCAGCACGCGGCGCATGTATCGCGAGGCGTGCACTACAGCCGAATATCGATCGATGCCGTGATAATAAAACGTGAGCAGCGACGTTCGCACTGCTTATGCAGCTGCAAAGGCTGCCACCTCCGCCTGAGTTCAGTGAAACCCGTGCAAACGCGAAAAAAGACAAAGGAAGCTTACTCAGGTCAGGTACTTGTCGTCGTCGTTCACCTCGTCTTTGACAACGTCGACCTTCTTGCGCGGCGGCCGCGACCGGTGCATGACCATGCGCCCGCTGCGCTTCTTGGGCGCCTGCAGGGACCGCTCCACGGATTTCCTGTTCTTCTCCTCGCGTTCCAGGTCGGCGATGCCCTGGGCTACGATGCGGTTCCGCTCCCGCCGCTTCTTCTCCTTATGCTTCTCGGCCCGGGCGACGTACGCTCCGGGCAGCGTTTCGATGTGGTCGAGGAGTTGCTCCAGCCTCGCTTCCAGGTCCGCGAGCATGGTCAGGGTCTGGCCGCCGCCGTCGCCGAAGCCGCACTGCTCGTACACCAAGGCGACCTTCGCATTCAGCTTCCGGAGCAGCTCCGCCTGCGCGCTATCGCTCCCCTGCGTCGCCATGCGCTGCTCCAGTCGCTCCTGCTTCCCCTCCTCGAGGGCTATCGAAGCATTCAAATCTTTGATCTGCTTCTTCTGGGCCTCGGACTTGACCAACGTGTCGGTTTTGGTGGACGAGAACTGCTGCTTCAGCTCCTCGACCTGGCGCTCGGTCTCCTGGCAGTTCTGGATTAAGAACAAGTTCTGCTCTTCCAGCGCTTCAAACACGTCCAAGAGCTGCCGGGGCTCGCGGAAGAAGAGGGGGCACTCCTCGTCCGACGACGTCAAAGGTTCGTCGTCAAAATCCGCCGGGTCCACCTCCGGCGGCGGCGGGACCTTTTGGGGGCTATTCGCGGGCGCGACCTTCTTCTTCGAACGCGAAGAGCGCTTCGGCGACGCCAATTGGGCCTGGGCGATTGAAAGCTCGTGCTCGTAGGCGTCCCTCCTTATGACTTCTTCGGCTTCTACGCGTTTCGCGATGCGCCTACCTCTTCTTTCTTGTTGCCGCTCCGTCTTCAGTCGCGCTTGCTCCGCGAAGTGCTCCGTGGGAGTCAACCCGTCCAAGAACTCCCGGTATCTCAAACAGTCGTCGAGCTGCTCCCGTTGTTTGCTCATCTCGGCCGTGACCGATTGGATACTCTGGTTCAGCCTTTTAATCTCCTGGACCTTGTCGTTTTTGAGCTTGGTGGCCTTCTCGGCCTCCTTGACGGCGTCGTGGGCCCGCTTGTCGTTCTCCTTCAAAAAGGTGTCGAAGCGGATCGCGTCCTCCTCCAATTTCTGCTCCGAACTCTTGAGGGCCTCCTCCTTCTGCGTCGCTTTAGTTTGGAGTTTCTGGATCTCCTCGCGCTTCACGTCCAGGGACAGCTGCGTGTAGAACATTTCTTTCTTCTTCGCGAGGAACTCCGCCATACACAAAGGCTCGCCGCGGCTTTCGAAGGCGTCGGGGACCTTGTTCGTAGAACCTTCGCCCTTTATACTTCCCTTCCGCGTCTTGGGCTTGGCCGCGGCCTCCGTGCCGATCAACTGCTTGAGGCGCTCCGACCCCGTGGGCAGCCCGCCGCCTTTCTTCTTCTGCCAGACTTTCAATTTGGACTGGGTCTCGCGGAACTCCAACTTCCGCCTTTTTTCTTCGTCCCTCATCTTGAAGACCTCCTCATCGCTCGGGAGGGTGAAGGGGTTGCGCTCCTCCATGGTCCGCCGGGTTGCTCTCGGTGGCGTAGGGCTCGCCTCGGTCGGCGCTGGGTTTTTGTGGGCGCGTCGACGGCGTCGCGCGGTTTAATGATGCGGTTGGACGTGCCGCGCAGCCTGTCGGGCTGCCCGGCGACGCTCGGTGGCCGCAATTAACGCTGCGCTACATCCACCAAGCTAAGCCGTAGCGTAGCGAGCCAGCTTCGCTCAGACGCGCCTCTACTGAAGCTGCGCCCGGGACCCGGGCAAAGCCGAGGGCAGTTTCGCAAACCTATTAGGTTCCTACTAGTCCGCACCTGCAAACTCCAGACTCGGCCTCACGCTAGCTCCTCACGAGCCCCTCGCACGAGACTACCACCCACCAAGATAAACACCCCCCGCGCCCCGTATCATCTTAGACGTCCTCGAAGCACACGCGGCTCGTCTCGCCGGCGGACACGTGGTGCTTCAGGACGAAGTAGAGCAGCGCCGAGACCAAGCCCTCGGACCGGCGGCCCGTGACCGCGAACGCGCCGCCCCAGAGCATCATTAGTTGCACCAGGCCATTTTCGATGAGGTCCCGCTGGAGGGCGCCCGTTTTGAGGCCGAGGTCCTGCGCCAGCACCTGGACAATCCCATAGCCGCCGGCGACGCGCAACACATAGTTCGCCCACCGGTCCGGGAAGGGGAAGAAGCGGTGCAGCGGGTTGTGCGCCGCGTCGTACCCCATCAAGAGCCCGAGCGGCACGAGGTAGAGCAGCGCCGACACGCCGCGCTCGCGGGTGATGCCCAGATACCTGTCGACGGTCGCCCGATACGCCGGGGCGTAGTGCAGCGACGCCGCGATCAGCGCCACCAGCAGCGCCACGACCCGCGCGGTGCGGTCCGGTGGAGCGGGTCGCGGCGGCGCGGGGGGCGGCGCCGGCCGGGGGCTCGGCGGCAAAGGCGCGGCCGGCAGTCCCTTGGCGAACGCGTTGACCGCACTCACGGCAGACACGGCCGCGTTCAGGGGCTGGGTCGGCCGCCGCGGGCGCTGCCGCGGCACGGGCGGCCGCCGCGGCCGCAGCGCGCGCGCGGTGTCCGAGGACACGGAGCCCGGCGACTTGGGCGGCGTGCGGATCCGTTCGGTTTCAGCGGACGCCCCTCGCAGCTCGCGGCTCAGCTCGCGGCTCAGCGGCCGCCGCGGCGCGGGCGTGCGTGCCTTCGGCGGCGTGGTGGCGTGCACGGCCGCGCGCAGGGACTCGGCGTAGTGCTTCTCGGGCGTCTTCACGACCTCCGTGCGCGGGTTCCCCCGGGGGTTGCCCAATTCCATCGTGCAGGCGCAGCGGTCTAGCCGACGACCGCAGCCGAAGCAGTGCTGTGGCGGTGGCGACGAGGGGGCAGCCCCTGCCCTCTGATGTGGCGGCGGCGAGGTAGGGGCAGCCCCTGTCCGCTGCGATGGGCTGCCTTGTACAACTTTACCGTCGAAGTAGTTGCTCCACATGCAGTGCCTATTTGGCGTCAGGTGGAGCGCCAAAATGAGACGAGATCTCGAAAATACCCGCACGAAACAACGTGAGCAGTGCGATTGCAGGCGCGCTTTGATTATGAGTTTGAATGCTTGGGCGGTTAGTGATGCTTGGCCCGTTTTGTTCGGGTTTTGTGCGCGGGTTTCACGCGAACGCGGCGGCTTGTTACTACGCTCCAGTTGTGCAACTCTGCAGGCCAGCTGGTGCAGCTTCATGATATCATGGATGCCCTCAAGAAGGCCATAGAGACGCCAGACGTCGCCGTGCCTCTCGCTTGGGGTGCTTGCTGCGCCGCAGCCGCCACGATCCACGCGTACGCGTCATTATTCGCCGCCGTACCGAGACCTAAGACGCGCGTGTTGCGCAGCCTTGACGTCGGATTCGTCGTCTTCGCGCTGAGCAGTTCCCTCGCGTTCTACAACCGACCGCGGACGGACGAGTGACATGGGTCCCGCCCACCGCCGCGCGGACTCGCGGCGGTCCGCGCGCAAGAACAGCGGTTTCACGCCGTGGCACCTGCTCCCGGCCGCGGCGCGCGCGGCGAAGCGGCGGCGGCCCGTGCGGACGCCGGCCAAGAAGCGCAGGGCCGCGCCGAGCGCGCCCGCCGAGCGCCCGCCGGCACCGACGCGACGACGGCGCGCCTCGCTGGAACCTCTCGTCATACTGGTCGCCGCGCTGCTCCTCGCGCTGGCGTGGCGGCCGCTCGTCGTCGGTGCGGCCGCGGCGGCGCCCGCACGGAGCCCCTGCAACCGCATCTGCCGGCGCAACCCGTCCTTCATGGATGGAACAGTCTGCATTGGCTGCTTTCTATCCGACGACGAGGTGCGGACCTGGTTGCGCTTCGACGCGCGCGAACGCGAGTGGGCACTGAGTGATGCGGCGGAGCGGCGTTCGGCGTGGGAGCTGCACACTGGTGTGGCGGCAAACGACGACGAGGACGACGACTACGGCGGATTTGATTCGGCCACCGCCGGCGCCGACGCGATGCGCACCGACGACTACGGTGGATTTGCTTCGGCCACCGTCGGCGCCGACGCGACACGCACCGACGACTATGGTAGCTTCGACACCGCGCTGCGGCCATGGGTGGTCCTCCTGGACCGGGATGGGGTCCTCAACGAAGATGTAGGTAGCCCTGGCGTCGTGCGCGAGGATCAATTCTCTCTCCTGCCCGGCGTCGCCGAGGCCGTCAAAGCTTTAAAGGCCGAAGGGCACGCATGCGCGGTGGTCACGAATCAGAACGCGCGGCGAAAAGGTTTGTTGTCGGCGGCGACCCTCGACGCGGTACACGCGTCGCTGCGGTGGGACGTCCCCGTCGACGACATTTTCGTCGCGACGGGCTTGGACGATGCGCCGGCGCTCAAGCCGGCGCCGGACCTCGTGAATATCGCACTGGAGCGCCTCGGCGGCGACCGCGAGCGAAGTGTGATGATCGGCGACTTACGCACCGACATGATCGCCGCGTGCCGCGCCGGGATTCTCGCGATACTCGTGACGTCGTCGGCGCACGGCGCCGCTTGTGCACGGGAGTTGTCAGGAGAGCCGACGCCATCGGCGATCGACGGCGGTTCGCCGGGCGGCGTGCTCCGCGACGCGTCCGGCGCCGTCGAGGCGTCTGTCGGTGCCTGCTTCCCGGGCCTGCCGGAAGCCCTCGCGGCGATGCGGGCGCACGCGTCTCTGATATAATTGTGATTAGTTAAGTGCCTGTTGTCGCATTCGCCGCATTCGTCGCGTTCCGGTGCTTTTCCTGGTAGGCTTTCCGATTCGCATCGCGCAGGTCGAGGTCCGCGCACAGCGCCGGGCTAATCATCGGCCGCGCGGGCCGGTCCTTGTCGCGGAATGCGAACGCCGCGGCGCGCGACTCGCCCCAGCGCTGTTGGTACGCGGCACGCGCGACGGCGACATCGTGAAACGTCGACGCGCCCGTGCCGCGCGGAATCAAAGTCGCGCAGCTCGACAAAACAAAGTTCTCGGCCAACGCGTCGTCGATTCCCGACGTGGACTGTCGGTCGGCGACGTGGCCGTGGCCGAGGGTGAGGAGGTGGGTATTGGGCCGCTCCTGCAGGTAGTGCAGCAACATGCACTTCGTCTTCTTCGACTCGTGGTCGGCCGCAATGTACACGTTCGGATGCTCCAAGCCGGCGAGGGCTTCCTCCAGACGTGCTTTGTACTTCTCCGTGGCAGCGGCGTGTTTCCCATCGGCCGAGAGCGTGTCCGCTCGTCGCAGGTGAAGCCCGACGTCACACGTGCCCTTCTGGAGGACCTGGTGTATCCGATTAATAATCCCGTAGCGGACGACTCCCAGTAAATAATTCACCAGGCCGCCGAACTCGGCCCAGGGGTTACCGCGTTTCGGGTCTAGACCCCAGCGCTTCCGCAGGTAGTGGTTGCACGTCAGGGCCCAGCCCCAGTAGAAGTAGCCGTACGTACAGATGACCGGATCCTCGCTGCGCCACGACGCGTCGATCGGGTGCGTCCGCAGGTGGTCCGCCGTCTTGCGGTCCTCCCGATCTCCAAGGGCCCAGCGCTTCAGCGGCCGGCTGCGTCGCTTGATGTCGTCGCGGCAGCGCGAGATCGCGGCGTGGGCGTGCGAACCCACGCCCCAATTCGCCTTCGTTTCGTTCTCGACGAAGAGGTCGTCGATGGACGTCGGGTCGCAGTCGCCGTGGTTGGTGTGGTGGCAATCCGTCCGCGGCCACAGAATGACCAGCGCCCGCCCCGTCGCCATCGCGAGCGCGAGCGTCGAGGTCACGATGTTGATGCGGTTGCCCAGGCCGTAATCATCCGCGAACGCGACCAAATACTTGCCGTCCTCGCCCCGGTGCTTCCGCTCGCGGCGCGCCGCTGTCGACCAGTTCGTCAGCGCCGCGGACCACACGCCGCCCGTGCGATCCGTGCGGGCGAGCCAGAGCTCCTTCAGGACCGCGAGGTGCGGATTCCCCTGTTCGTGGACGGTCGGCGTCACCGACCTGGCTGCCCATGCTCTGCTGGCAAGCACTGTGAGCACCGCACACCGGAAACGCATCACTTTCATTGTGGGGGTTGCCTCTGATGGCTGCTGCGGACCGTGTCGCAGCGCTGCTCACGGCATGCCATTATGGTCTCCCAGCCACCGAGCCACCGACAGGACAGGCACGAATTATAAAATTTATTAATGTGCGGGTTTTCCCGCGGATTTACGTAGTCAAAAGAGAAGTTACTCGAGTTTGGGGAATGTGGGTATGTACGCGGAGGATCTCCTCAGAAAGGCAAGGTTTTCAGATCAGGATTTGCAATAGCACAATCGTGCCCGACCAGGGGTAATCGGAGCTGGTGGCAGCCCGCCCCACGTCTCGGGGCGGTCCGGACCTGCCACTCGCGCCGCCGCGGCGCCCGACTAAGTTAAACATCCTTAGGCCGCGTCGCCGTCGTGCGTCATGAACTGCCGGAACGTCGCGTTGTCCGTCTCCTCCTCGTAGCGGTAGCCCAGGGCGCCCAGGAAGGCGTCGAGCTTCGCGTCGTCCTCCGAGCGCTGGGACGCCTGCAGCCCCACGAGGACCCGGCCGAAGTCGTGGCCGTAGTTCCGGTAGTGGAAGAGGGACACGTTGAAGAAGCTGTCCCCGAAGTGCGTGAGGAACTTGCGGAGGGCGCCCGGGGCCTCCGGGAACTCGAACCGGAAGAGGCGCTCGTCGCCCACGTCCGCGCTGCGCCCCCCCGCGACGTGCCGCAGATGCTCCGTCACGAGGTTGTCGTCCGTGACGTCTCGAGGTTGATACCCCTTGTCCGTTAAGCGGTCCATGTAGGCACCCGTCTTGGGCTGGAAGGCGATAATAATGTCCGCCGGCCGGTCCTCCCGGTAGAAGCGGTAGCTGAACTCCGTCACGTTGCAGGGGTAGATCTGCTCGTAGAAGGCCTGGAAGGCGCCCGGCGCCTCGGGGACCTTGACCGCCAGCCGCACTTCGCTCGTGTCCGCCCTTTCACTCACGAAACGGAGGCGGTCGAAGTCCATGTTCGCGCCGCTGGCCACGGCCACGTACACGGGGACGTCCTCACTCTCTTGGAGGGAGGCGTGCTTCTTTAAGCCGGCTAGGGCCAGGGCCCCGGCGGGCTCGAGTACGGCGCGCGTGTCTTCAAACGAGTGCTTGATCGCGGCGCAGATCTCGTCGTTGTCCACATTAATCATGCCGTCCACGTACTTGTTGCATAATCTAAATGTTTCGGTACCGACGGCCTTGACCGCCGCGCCGTCGGCGAAGAGGCCCACGTGGTCCAAAACGATAGGTTTGCCCGCTTCCAACGAGGCCGTCATGCCCGCGGCGTCCGCGGCCTCCACGCCGTAGACCTTGACGTCGGGCCGCACCTGCTTTACATACGCCGCGACGCCGGCCAACAAACCGCCGCCCCCGCAGCAGCAGAAGATCGCATCTAGTCTTCTCCCGTTCCGTTGCCGTAAAATCTCCGCGCCGACGGACCCCTGGCCCGCAATAACTAGTGGATCGTCGAAGGGGTGCACCAAGGTCAAGCCTTCTTCCTCCACCAACCGCTTCGCCTCGGCCGCGGCCTCGTCGTACGTGTTGCCGTGGAGTCTCACCTCCACGTTGGGCCCGCCGTGCTTCGCGACGGCCTCCAACTTGATCTTGGGCGTCGCCAGGGGCATGACGATGACCGCCGGGATCTCTAGGATAGAACAGCTCTTGGCCACGCCCTGGGCATGATTACCCGCGGAACACGCGACGATCCCCTTCACCGCGCCCATCTGCGAGATCTTGTTATAGGCGCCCCGGATCTTGAAGGAGAAGACGGGCTGCAGGTCCTCCCGCTTCACGTAGGCGTCGCAATTCGTGAGTGTCGACAACTTCGACGCGTGTTGCAGCGGCGTCTCGATGGCCGCGTCGTACACTCGAGAATTGAGGATTTCCCTCAAGTAGTCGAACTGGTCGTTCGTGGTCTTGATGGCCGCCGCATGGCGCACTTGCGTCCGGGGCGTGCGGCGCAGCGGGCGCGTTGCGGCTCGCATGGTGCACAGCGCCTGCTGCAAGCGAGGCGGTTGCTGGAATAGATGGTTGCGAGTGATGCCGGCTTGTGCACAGCTGCAGCTCGTGCAACTCAAAAGCAGCTCAAATGCAACTTGAGCACGGGTTTTTCCCCCGGCCTCAAAACGGGTTTCGCCTCTATGCGTAGGTCCAACTAGTGGAGGCTAGTCACAATCAGTAGTCACACACACACAAGCGATCGCTCGAGTTAACTCCGACGCCATTGACGCGACAAGCCCCCCGCACGAAGAACAGTCGCAGATCTTACCCCTCCTCCGTCCCGGCCACGGGTGCGCGCACGTTGCCCTTTGCTATTCGGTTGGAGTTGCCGTCGCGCCAGAGCACCTCGTACGCTGCAATGTTGCACGCGGCGTCGCGAACGACCTCGTCCACCGTCCCCAAGTAGTACTTCCCGAACTTCGCGTCGACCCGCTGGCCCTTCTTGAAGTCTTCCTTGGGCGCTGTCCGCGCCCTCTTCGGCGGCGGCGACGGCACCTTTTTCTTCCGATCGAAGAAGTCGGTGATGGACTTCGTGCCCTTGGCGGCTTTGGCCATCGAGGCCTGTTTCGTACTGGTCTGTTTCGCAGCGGCGCTACCGGCCCGCGCCCTCTTCGGCGGCGGCGGCGCGGGTGTGGGCTCCTCCTCGCTCTCCAATGCGTCGTCGTCGTCGTCGTCGTCAGAGGCCTCCTTTAAGCTCCCCTTCGCCGCATGCGCGCGAGATGACTTGCGCGAGCCGGCACGCGCCGGCGCCGCCTCGTCCTCGTCTTCGTCGCTGTCCAGCGCGGGCGGCGGCGCGGCGGCGTCGTCCTCGGCCTCGGCATCCGAGTCGTCGTCGTCGGCCTCGTCGTCCTCGTCGTCCTCCTTTTCATAACGCGGCTTGCGGCGCTTCCCGGCCGGCTTCGCGGGCGCCTTGCGCTGGGGCGCGACGCCTCCTTTCGCGAGCTTGTTCAGCCACGACGCATGTGCCTTTTTTGCCATGCCGAGCTGCTTCGCGTCGAGGTCCTCTTGCAAACCGGTCTCGTACCGAACACGGCAGCGCCACGGGCCCTCCGCGACGCCCAAGACCTCCCCGTCGAGGGCCTCGCCGTGCACGTCGCAGCGGACCTTGTCGCCGACCGCCTCGTGGTCCAGGGCGAACGCGGCGTCCGCCGCGCACACGACCCAGGCGTGCTTCCGCTTGTTGAACGTCCAGTCGCGGCCGCCGGTCGTCCGCGGCCGCGCCTTTTCCGCGACCTTCTTGGCCGACGTGGACCCGCAGGGCTTGGCCGCCTGGCGCGCGGGCCCGTGCCCGCCGACGACCGCGACCTTCTCGAGCCGCTTCGTCAGCGCCGGCGGCTCGCGGCGCGTGGAGACGTCCTTCGTGGCAGGCGGGGGCGCGCTGAGGGGCCGCGCGGGCGGGTTGCCCCAGAGCGTGCCCGCGACGTCCTTGCGGGGCAGGGACCGCGTCGCCGAGGCCTTGAGCGCAAGGCGGCGGCACACCATGTCGCGATGCTAAAGCAGTGCGAGCAGGAGTCGCCTTTGCACTTGTGCTCCGGGATGTTTGTCGACAGCGCCCGGAGGAAGGCCTCGCGGGCGGCGCCCTCCCCGGCCACGTACTCGTGGCGGTAGCTCGGCCGGAGCCGGTCCCGCGGCGTCGGCGCCCACGTGCCGGCCGCCTGCAGCTCCCGGCGGTGCGTGTCCTGCGTCGCCTCGTACTTGTCCGCGGTGTGGTTCCCGGGCTTGGGCCGCCAGCGGGGCGACCGGTCGCGGCTTCCCCCTAACGTGAGGGACATCGTGATGGACATGAAGCGCCGGCCGTTCACCGCGTGGCGCGCCGCCACGACCTCGGACATCTGCCAGCCCAGGCCGATGCCCTGGAAATCGGGAAGGATCACGATCCGGTGCTCGCGGCTCGCGCCCGTCGACCCCTTGCCGGCGCCCACTTCCCCAAACGCGGGCTGCACGGCGTGGAAGCCGACCGGGCGCCCGTTCAACGTGACCTCGAAGCACCAGGCCGCCTCACTCACGCCCCCGCAGAGGTAGTGGTGCTTCTCGAACGGGGCATAATGATAGTACGGCGCCCGCCGCATCTGGAGCGTCACCTCGGGCGGCTCGAAGAGGTCGCGCTCTTGGCGCACCGGCGCGGCCGCGGTGATGCGGTCTGCGCGGAGCATCACGAGACACCCGTAGCGCACGGTGCCCGTGGGCTTGAAGGCGCCACGCCCGGCGTCCTGCCAGCACGCGGTCGCTACGGCGGTCGGGAATAACCAGCGCGGCCGGAGGTGGGCTACAATATCCTCGTGCACAGAGGCCACGACGACGCGTTTAAGGTCGTGGTCCCGAACGAACTGAGAGACTCCTCTGGCAACGTCCCACGCCAGCCGCCGCGGCGCGAGTGACGTGAACTCGTCCAGCACAGCGTCGTCCGCCAGGAGCCACGCGACCTGAGCGCGCGCGCGGGCACATGCGGAGAGCTCCGAGAACCGCACGCTTCGCTCTTCCGCCGAGAGCATGCACGCGTCAAGCCGGGCGGTGGCGTCGTCAAATTTAGCTTCAAAGGCAGCTTCGACGGCGTGCGAAGTATTCCAGTCCGGCGGCGCCGTCGCGACCTTGCCCGCGGCGCCCCGGAAGAGCTGCCGGAGCACCGTCGTCTTCCCGGAGCCGCTCGGGCCGTGCACGACGCCGAGCCCCCAGTCCTGGCCGAGTTTTTTTGTCGGAAAATCGGGGGGTACAAACTCTGAGTCGCCACTGAAGTCAAAATCAAACGCCTGGCTCGCTAATTCCGCGACCCAGTCCATGGTCACGCTTGTTGCGACAGCCGTCGGCAGGTCGCCGTCGCCGAGAACAATCTTCTCTATGGCCTCGGGCGTGATGGCGTAGGTGTTCGAGACCTCGCGCGCCAGGTCCGCATTGCACGTCGCGCGCCGTGTTTCCTTCGGCGGCGTCTTCCAGTCCGTGGTCATCGGGCAGCCACTCAAATCGCACTGCCAGGTCACCGCCGGGCTCCGCGCCGGGCCCGCCCGCCGCGTCAGGTCGCCCTTTACTAACACCCAGTCGGGTTGGAGGTAGGCGCAGCAGTCCTCGTGAGCCGTCGCGAGCACGAGGCCCTCCAGGCCAGCGCGCCGCGCGTACTTGCCGATGGCGCAGGCCATACTCATGGCCGCGTCGCGGTTCACGACGCACGCAAAGTCGTCAATCACGCAGTAATTCTCTTTGTTGTTCTCGTGCATCGCTAGCGCCGCGGCGACGTCGGCCCGCGCCGCCTCGCCGTTCGACAAGCATCGATACGGTCTCGTCCACGACGGCACCGTCGAGAACCCGCAGGCCTGGAGGCGCTGCGTGGCCTTGGCCGCCTTTTCTTCGTCCGAACCCGTCTCGAGTCGCGCCAGCGCCGACACCAAGGGCTCGTCGCGGCCCCAGTCGTGCGGCCGGCGCGGCGTGTACCCAAACGTGTCTTGCAGGTACTTCTCGCGCGCGCCGCCGGCGGGACCGATCACCAGGCCCACGCAAAAGTCATTGGGGGGTTGCTGGCTCATCTTTTCCGAGGCTGCCATAATGCTGCCAGCCAGTGCTCTGTCGTTGGCGGCAACGCAGGGCTATAATTGCAGCTGCGCTTTCGCTGGATCGCTGGGAAGCTAATGCACTTGCGTTTAGCTCCGAAACCGGCGTCCTAGACAGGATGTCAGAGCTACATGTACAGCTTTTAATTTTGGAGTCGCGTGCGGGTTTCTTGCAAATAATGGCGCTAGTTGACGGGTTTAGCGCTCTAGTTTAGCGCTGCACAATAAGAGCCAACACACACACATACTGATTATATATCACTACACTATCGATTATTCGGACTTATGGATGTCATGAGTGAATATTTATCTCAGGAATGATGACCAGGCGCCCGCACATCACTTGCGCGCCGCCGTGGCGCGCCGCGCCGCGCGCGCGGCTTGTGTCGGGTGGAGGTCGGCGACGTGCTCGACCGCGCGGCTCTCGCCGGCGCGCGCCCGGTCGGCCGCCGCGGCTTCAGCCGAGCGCATCGGCGGCGGGAGCGCCGTCAAGCGCGCCACGAGGGCCGCCTTGAGCCCGCCCGTCGGGGCGCCGCGCGCAGTCAGGGCCGCTTTGAGCTCCGCGACGGTCAGCATGCCGGGCGACATGTCCTCGGCCGCGTCCTTGACGCAGTGCGAGCGGAAGCGCTTGACCGGCGTCGGGGTGGCCGTCGCCTTCTTCCGCTTCGTCGGCGTCGTCGACGAGGCGGCGCGCTTCTTGGGCGATGGCGCCGCCGTCTTGACTTCGGGGGGAGGCTGGCAGGTCAAGCAGGCGTAGGCCGTGCGCGAATTGATGTCCCAAGACATAATCTGGCCGCTGCATTTCGGGCAGCGCGATTTATTGTAGACGTAGCGGTGGAGGTCGGGGCCGTACAAGGCGTCGTCGGCCGCGTCTACAGTGAGGATGGAGCCCTCTTCAAAGCCACGACGTAATAGCTCTACGGAATGACGCCAGACCTCGTCGAACTCGGCCCGCGAGAGGTCCTTGCCGATCTGGTCCGGATGTATGCGCGCCTTGAAGAGGATCTCGGCGCGGTAGATGTTGCCCGGGCCGCAGAAGCAGGACTGGTCCATGATGAGGGCGCCGATCGACTTCTTAGACTTAGAAACTTTCTTCCAGAGCCGCTCGACGTCGGCGTCGCCGCGCAGCGGGTCCTCGCCGAGCTTCGAACGCTTCGGCTCGTACAAACTAGCACGAGTCCCGTGCTGCACCGTCATCGCGCTGAGGTGGGAGACGAGGCCGCCGCCCTCCATGCGGAGCCGCGTCGTCGGCGTCGTGTCTGGCTCGTCTTTTTTGAAGACGGCCCAATTGCCCGCCATGCCGAAGTGGACATGAACGCAGACGTCCCGGTCGTCGCCGATGCCGAACCACGCGAATAGATTCTTGCCGACGGCCTCGATGGCGCGGAACGGCTTGCCGGTGATGGCCGCGGCGCCTTCCGTGAACCGGCCGTTCGGCGAGGTACAGGTAAACTTCTTGCCGACGAGTTTGCTGCGGTGGTTGGCCGCCACGCGGTGGACGCTGTGGCCTTCGACCATCCTTATCGGTGTGCGTAGGCTCCGAGGGCGAAAGGCAGCGGCGCGGGCCGCCACGAATGCGAGGAGAATGGTTGCTGAGCGATGCGATCAGGGTTTGATCGTGCGAGAGCTACGCTTTGGGCCAGCGCAGAGCTAATGAGATCACGAAACCCGCACGAAATAAACCCGCACGAGAGCTCATAAACGCTTTGCATCGCCCGAGTAGCGCTGCATCCAACACTGTTGCATATACATAGCGCGTGCACGTAAATCAACGTTCCTGGTTGCTTGAGTAGTCTACTGACAGCACGCTGCGCGAACGATGGGACCCAACTCCGGCGGCGGCAAGAAGAGCGGCGGCAAGGGCGGCAAGGGCGGCGGCAAGCGGTACGACAAGCTGGGGCGCCCGCTCAACTTCGGCAACTACAAGAACGGCGTGCTCAAAACGGGCGGCGGCGGCAAGGGCAAGGGCGCTAAAAAGGGCGGGCGCGGCGGCGGCAAGGGCGGGCGCGGCGGCGGCAAGGGCGGCGGCGGCGGCGGCGGCAGCAGCGGGCGCGGCGGCGGTAAGAAAGGCGGGCGCGGGCGCGGCGGCGGCGCCAAGGCCACGCCCAAGCCGGAGGAGAAGGCGCACGCCGTGTCGCTGTCGGCGGCCGACGAGGCCAAGGTGCGGAGCGCCCTGGGCGCGACGGCCGGCGGCGTGGAGCGCTTCGTCGCGAACCGGTACGCGTCGCGCGAGCGGGTGAGCTGTTTATATGCAGAGGACGGCGAGTGGTACGACGCGGTCGTCCAGGAGTGTTTAGGGGACGACTGCGTTTTTGTCCGGTTCGAGGGCTACGACGGCGAGGAAGGCGACGCCGTCGTGCAGCTCGACGAGATCCGCGCGCGCGCGACGCGCAGCACTCGGAATGCGCGGGGCGCCGGCGCCCAGCGCGCGGCCGCCGTGCCGCCTGCACCAAAAGGTGCACCCTTAAGAGCTCAGCGCGAGGGCCTGCCCGCCTTCGAGCACCGGGCGCGCATCGTGGGCGCCATTGCACAAGCGCGCGTGACCGTCATCGAAGGGGACACGGGCTGCGGCAAAACCACCCAAGTGCCCCAGTTCGTGCTCGAGGACGCGGCCGCCCGGAACGAGAAGTGCTCCATTATCGTCGCGCAGCCGCGGCGCATTTCCGCGATGGGCGTGGCGGAGCGCGTCGCGGCGGAACGGGGGGAGGCGTGCGGCCGGGGCGCGGTCGGCTACACGATTCGATTAGAGTCGAAGACGTGCCGGGAGACGTGTTTACTATTCTGCACGACGGGCATCCTGATGCGGCGCTTGGGCGAGGACCCGGATTTGGAGGGCGTGACGCACGTCTTTGTCGACGAGGTGCACGAGCGGACCATCGAGTCAGACTTTCTCTTGATGGTCCTGCGCGATTTGCTAGATCGGAACGCGGCCATCAAGCTCATCCTCATGAGCGCGACGCTCGACGCGAACCTCTTCGCCCGGTACTTCCGGCGGTTGGGCGACGTGCCGACGGTCTGCGTGCCGGGCCGCGCGTACCCCGTCGCGGCGCTCTATTTAGAAGCGGCATTGGAGCTTACGCAGCACCGCGTGCGCGCGGGGGCCGACTGGGCCCGGCGCGGCGGTAAAGGTGGCAAGGGCCGCGGCGACGGCGGGCGCGGCCGCGGCGGCGGCTGGGGCGGCGGCCGCGGCGGTAAGGGCGCTGCTAAAGCGGGCGACTGGACCTGCGCCGCATGCGGCGCCGGGGTCTTCGCGTCCAAGGACGCCTGCTTCAAGTGCGGGGCCAAGAAGGGCGCCGCGCCCACGGCGCGGCCGCCGCCGCCGCCCGAGGACGAAACGTCACTGGACGAGGCAGCCTTCGGGAAGCGCTACCCGGCGACGAGCCCCGGCGCCCGTGCGTCCCTGCTCGCGACGGACTTCGAAGTCATAAACTACGACCTCTGCGCGCAGCTCGTCACAGCGCTCGTGGACGACTTCGACGGTCCAAGTGCAGTCTGCGCCTGGGCCGCGCGCAAGGGGTTTTTACCACCCCCGGCGACCACGAGTAGTGATAGCAACGTCAGTGCGGACGACGCGATCCTCGTGTTCCTCCCCGGAGCCAAGGAGATCCAGACGTTGCACGAGCTGTTGACCACGGGCCGGTTCAGACAAGAACCCCAGCGGTCCTGGATCCTACCCCTCCACAGTTTACTCCCACCCGAGGACCAGAAGAAGGTGTTTAAGCGCCCGCCCAAGGGTTGTAGAAAAGTAATTCTGGCCACGAACATCGCTGAGACGGCCATTACTATTGACGATGTCAGTTTTGTCGTAGACACGGGCCGCATGAAGGAGAAGCGCTTCGACGCCGCGCGGCGCATGGAGAGCCTGGAGGACACGTCGGTCTGTCGATCGAACGCGAAGCAGCGGCGGGGTAGAGCGGGGCGGACGCGTCCCGGATGTTGTTTTCATTTACTCACGAGCTGGCGCCACGACTATGAAGTGGGGGGGCACCAGGAGCCTGAAGTGAGAAGAGTGCCCCTGGAGCGCCTGTGTTTGACTACCAAGGCCCTGGGGTACGAGCAGCCCGTGGCGAAGGTGCTCGCCGCGCTCTTAGAGCCGCCGGCGCCGGCGTCCGTGGCCACGGCCGTCGACGCGCTCGAGACGCTCGGCGCAATCGAGCGGAGTGATGGTGGCGAAACGCTCACTGCTTTAGGCCACCACCTCAGCTTGCTCCCCTGCGACGCCAGGATCGGCAAGTACATCTTGCTGGGTGCCATCTTCGGCGCCATAGACGAGACCCTGACCATCGCGGCCGTGCTCACGTCGCGGTCGCCCTTCGTCAGCCCCTTCGCTTTGCGGGACGCCGCGGACGCGGAGAAGAGAAGTTTCGCGGGCGACACGCAGAGCGACCACCTCGCCGCGTTGCGGGCCTACGCGGAGTACGATTCTATAACAGGCAACGCGCGCTACGACTTTGCGCGGTCCCATTTTTTGGGCATCAAGTCGCTGCAGCAGATCGGCGCGCTGAAGCGCCAGTTTCTGGAGTTGTTGAGCGAGGCAGGCTTCGCGCCGCCGCGCCTCCGCGCGCGCCAGGTCGAGGCGTTGGGTCGGCGCAACGGCGGCGCCGACGGCGTGCGCGCGGCGCTCGCGGGCGCGGGTTGTGCGGACAGTGACGACTGGCGGTGCCCCAAGTGCCACAAGTCCGTCTTCGCTTCCAAAACAAAGTGCTTCAGCTGCGGCGCGCCCAAGCCCCCGTCCCGCGTCGGAAGCAGCGGCTCGCTCGCGAACGCGCCGGCGACGCACCAGGTCGAAAGCAGCGCCTCGCTCGCGGACGCCCCCATTGCCCGCGTCGGCAGCAGCAGCTCGCTCGCGGACCTGCGGGCGGACGCGCCGCCGGACGCGCTCCTCAAGGCCCTGCTCTGCGCGGCGCTCTACCCGCAGATCGCGGCCGTGGAGTACAAGGAGAGCAAGGGCGGCAAGGGTAAGGGCGGCGGCGGGGCCAAGTTCAAGATCCGGGAGCAGGGCGCGCCTGTGAGCAAGGGCGCGACCGAGGCCGTGGCCCTCCACCCGTCCAGCGTGAACTCGGCGCTGGCCCGCTTCGAGACGCCCTACTGCGCCTACGCCGAGAAACTGAAGACGGGCCAGGTCTACCTGCGCGACACGACGCCCGCGTCGCCCTACGCCCTCATGCTCTTCGGGGGGGCACTCGGGCGGAAGGACGGCGTCCTGTCGGTCGACGGCTGGATCAAGTTCCGGGTGCCCAGGGCCGTCGAGGACCTCGTCATGGGCATTCGGGTCCAGCTCGACGGCTTGTTGTGCCAGAAGATCGAGAACCCGGACCTGGCGCTCAGTGACGCCGGCCAGAGCGTCCTCGGCGCCGTCCACGCCCTTCTGGATACGCCGCTCCCGCGGTGCTGACCGCTTAATCGATCATCGACCGTTTATCAATTTCGTAAGTGTTATTAGCGTACACTACGATACACACTTACTCTCCCTCGGACTGGGCGCAGCAGAGGTCCTCCATCTCCTCGGCGAAGCGCACGGCCGTCGCTAATTTCGCTAAAGTAGTCAGCAGCGCCGCGACCTCGACGCGACATAAAGGCCGCGTGGACGCGTCGGAATAAATGAGTTTGAGGGCGGTCGCCACGCCGAACCACGCGACCTTGCCGTGGATGCGGCACGCTCCGCACTGCACGCAGTCGAACAAGCGCAGGACCGCCCGCGACCGCTGCCGCACCTCCCAAATACCTTTTTCCTCGATCCACTCGTCGTCGCCCGACGTCTCCAGCGAGCACTCGGAGGCCTGGGAGGCCGCCGCTCGGAGTAACGGCGCTACTCTCTTGATGTTATCGCCGTCCATGAAGCTGTGATCGTCGAATAACCCCTGCACCAGTTCCCGCGTCGACTGGTCTATTGCAGGATCGTCGTCGAACTTCGTCTTTTCCATGGCCTGCTTGGATTCGCGCACGCCGGCTAAGACCAACGCAAACGCGAAGCGCAAATTGGACAACCGCTCCGGATGGCAGGCTATTCTCCGCGTGAACTCCGCCGCACACTCCTCGTCGTCGTCCGAATAGTCGTCCACGACATGGCACGCGATCGACGCATGTAAACCGCTGACGGCCTTATCGAACACGCTGTGCCACCCGTTCGGGTCGTTCTCTTCAGCGATCGCCTCCTGGCCAAAAGTCAAATTCTCGTACAGAAACTTCCACACGCTACTCCCGTCGTAGCCCGTGTAGCCCTCCGGGTACTCTTCGAGATTATAGTAGTCCTCGGACGCCAGATCGAACCGCGCCCACGCGTCCAGCTCGAAACCTCTTTCTTCCATGTCGCGCTCCATGAGCTTCTTCGGGACGGGCTCCACGGGCAAGACTTCGCACGCGTCGAACTCGCACTCGTCCGGGGGACCGCCAATATAAGCACAATTAGCCAGGAGATCGATCGAGTACAGTGAAAAGAACTTCATCGACCGAATCTCCTCCAGCAACGATAAGGCGGTGACGTCCGCGGCGCCCTTGTGGGCCACAGCCTCCGCCAACTCCGGTACGGAGGCCTCGTCGCCGAGATCGTCCGCGTAGACCGGATCCGCGACCGCCGCTCGCATTCTTGTCTTACGCGGATCCACGACTGTCGGGTGCCACCGCGTCGCTGCCGCTTGTTTAGCGGGCCGCAACGCCGTGGCGCTCAGTGATGGCGCGCGCGCGGGCGTCACGAGGCTCGCGCACCGCGTCGCGCAGCTCAAAAGCAGCAGTCTGGGCACCATGCCCGTGCCAGCTCGTCGGGACGCCTGGGCGTTGCGCGGCGCCGACGTCAAGGCGCTCATCGCTGCTGTTGCCGTTGAAACGAGTGGTGCAGCCAGAAGTGCAGCTGTGCACCTGTATGCAGGCTTAGGTTGAGCAGCTTGTCGAAATGTCGAGCAAAACCCGTCTAAAACTTCAACTTATGGAGACGATTCCCCGGTCGAGGCATGCGTCTCCTCGCGGCCAGGAGTCTTTGTTTCGAAGATGGGTGACTCAACCGCGGCCTCTGCAAATACTGCAGCAAAGCCAATTGCTCTCGCGCGAGCATTCCTTGGAACACAAGGGCTGACGCAAGGCATATCGCAAGCGATCGCAGCGCTGCCCGGCTGTCACGTATAACGATGCCACGACCAGCCACGCTCCTCCTCCTCTGCTGCACGGTGGTGGCATTGGTGCCGCCGCCGCGGCCGCCGCGCTGCCGCACGCTCAAAGCATCCCTGGAGAGCTTTTTAGAGGAGCGCGCGGCGGCCAAGCTCTTCTACGACGGCGTGAGTGATGGCGCCTTGACGAGCTACGCCGGCGCCGCGCTGCCCGACAACACTTTGGAGGACCAAACAAAAATCAGCGCCCTGGTGGATTTCATGCACACGACGCTCATGACCAAGAGCACGCAGGCGGACTTCGTGGAGGAGGGCGCGCCGCTCGGGGACGAGTTCGATGATTTTGTGGAGGAAGGTAGGAAGATGCTCGCCATCTCCCATTCGCGGGTGTGCGCCGGTGCGGACGAAGGGAGCGTGTCTGAGACGGTCTGGCCGGCGCTGGCCGAGCTCTTCAGGGATGAGCAGGCGGACTCGGGCATCCTGTGTCTATTGCCGGACTTCGTGGGCGACTGCGGTGCCTACGTGGACCAGGAGGTCGTCGAGCCCCTCCAGCAGATGGGCTTCGGCGGGCGGCTGGACACGTGCGTCTATGCTACGGCGGACGGCGCGCCCTGCGCCTCGTTCCGCATCATCGTGTCGCCCTCGACCGTGCCCTCGGACGCGCCGAACCGCAGTGACGACCCCAGTATCATGTCGGCCGCCGATAAAGCGGACTTGGACAAGAAGGCGGCGGAGGTCAAGGACGAGGCCATGCGGAAGTACGAGGAGGCGGAGCAGAAGAAGCGCGAGGGCAAGTAAATTAAACAAATTAGTACGCGACGCCCTCCTCCCGCAGCACGCGCTCCGCGATGGGCGCGAACGCCTTCACGCACGAGACGGGGTGGTCCATCATGAGGCCGATGCCCCGCAGGAACATGCACATGCGCGAGGGCATGATCACTAGGGGCACGACCTCGTCCCACGGGTCCCGCGCGTACATCTTATCCAAAAACTGCTGGAAGTTCAGACCGTCCGTGACGTCCTGCCCGTCCCGGTCCAAGGCGAAGGTCAGCATCTTCTGGCGCGTAATATCGAGGTTGTAGCGCGAGCGCATGCGCACCTCCTCGGCGAGCGCTCGTAACCTAGCCGCGTCGTCGTCCCGCAGCGCCAGGTAGACCTTGCAGAGCCAGTGCCTTTCTGAATCCGTCAGTTTCTTTACTTGCCCGTAGTCGATGCACCCGATGCGGCCGTCGGGGAGCAGGAGGAAGTTGCCCGCGTGCGGATCGCCGTTGAAGAGCCCGTCCTTCAGCAGCTCGTGGCCGTGCACCTTGAGCAGCGTGGTCATGACGCGCGGCGGGTTGAAGTCGTTGAGGAGCGGCGCCGCGTACGGCGCCGTCGACCCCACCAGGCGCCTTAGACCCACGCCAATATTTGTAAGTGAGCAGCGCGCCCGGTCAGCCCACCGGTACGCTTCTACCATCAAAGGCCCCGGACCCCCGTACGGCTCCGGGTAGCCTTCCTGCTCGAACTGGAGGAGCATCTCCCGTTTCAGATCCTCAAAGGCCACACCTCGTCGCGCCGCGGCGCGGTCCCCCAGCGCTCGAATGCCGTCGACCAAATTGACGCCCTCCAAAAACGTCATCACCAGGACGTCCTTGGTGCACATACTTGGTACGGGCTCGGGCACCTCCACGACCCCCCTCCGCCACCAACTACCAAGAAACCCCGCCTTTTTTAAATTCGCCCGCACCTGCATCAAATGCTGCGCCTCCCTTCGATAGTCGAACTCCGTCGCGAATTGCGCCTCCACCTCGTCCAAGACCGCGACCTGCTCCGGCGCTAATATACGAAAAGCTTGTTTCCCGTTCCGGATGTCGGTCCGCATGACGTTCTCGTTCGCGGCGCCGTACTGGACCTTGACCGCGACGGGCGTCCCATCTTTCAAAGTGGCCCTATGGACCTGGCCGATCGAGGCCGACCCGACGGGTTTGTCGTCGAAGGACGCAAACACCTCCTCGACGGGCTTCCCGTAGGCCTGGCGGATGGTCTCGCGCACCAACGATGAAGATTGCGCCGGCACCGCGCTCTCCAGCGTCCGCAGCTCGTCGGTCCAGACCTCGGGCATGATGTCCGGTCTGAGCGCCAGGAACTGGCCCAGCTTCACGTAGGACCCGAGCATCTTGCGCATCGTGTCCACCGTGGGCTTGGCGTACTCGCGGTGCAGTTGCTCCCACTCCGCGTCCTCCAGCATCGCATTCTCTCTGTTAAGGTATTTGCGGACCTTTTGTTTTTGTTCTAAGGTGCGATACGCTACAATCACGGGCGCCATCTCCGTCCAGAGGACCCAGGTCCGCTTGGCCGTCGTCGGGTCGCTCCAGTAAAAGGCCGCGGCGCCCGTGCCGAGCGCGGCGGCCGTGGCGGGGGCGGCGCGGCGCAGCATGGTTTCTTTGGTTGCGCTTCGACTGCGTCTACGAGTCTTGTGCGTGTGATGCCGATGCGCATGCGGTGCGCGATGCGGTCACGTGTTGAGTGGTAGGCGACTGGACTTGGAGGCAGCAGTGATGTGAGCAATCGATCGATACGAGGTGACGATATGTTCAGTAGCAGTCGTGCCGAAGCGAAAACGATGCTAACGATGCGGCACACTGCGCATGCGCGCGTTCACCCCAAAACGCGCGGGGGGTGCGGGGTGCGGGGTGTGTCTTAAAAATCGGGTTTTGCGGCGACCCGTGTGCAGATCAGCGAGCCTACTGGACGCTTAGAAGCGCCAGCACAGGTCGCCGACCGGGATTTCTGGCGGTCGCACGGCTAAACCTCTCAATTCGGCTGCCAGTTTCAAGCTGTTTACAGACCGCAGACGCCGCCGCGCGATGAGAGCCAGCATGTCGCGCGTGAGCGAACATAAGAAGTGGGTCGGAACGAACCGCTGATCGAAACGACTCGTCAAGTGCGGGCAGCCGGCAGCGCACCAAGCAGCAGAGCAGCCCCCATGGCGGAGCCCCCGCCGCAAACGCCGCAGACCTGCATCGATAATAAATACGAATTGATCAAGCCCATCGGCAAGGGCAAGTTCGCCGTCGTGCATCGAGCCAAGCGCTTGGCAGATGGAGACATCGTCGCCGTCAAGAAGATCGCGGTGGATTCCATGGATGCGAAGGCGCGCGAGAAGTGCCTGAAGGAAGTTCGATTGCTGCAGTCCCTGTCGCACCAGAACATCGTGCAATATCTTGATAGTTCAATTGACGGCGACGAGCTGGTTATCATTTTCGAGTGGGCGGCGGCCGGGGACCTCAAGAGGCAAGTGCGGAAAGCGAATGAGCGGGACAAGCCCTTTGAGGAACGGGTGATCTGGAAATATTTTTCACAAATATGCGACGCTCTCAGTCATATGCACTCCAAACGTATTTTACACCGCGATTTAAAACCGGCCAATGTGTTTTTAACGTTAGATGGCACGGTGAAAGTAGGAGATTTGGGACTGGGGCGGATGATGTCCGAGCACACCTTCGAAGCCCACTCCAAAGTGGGCACGCCCCTCTACATGTCCCCCGAAGTACTGCGAGGCGACGGATACGACTGGAAGAGTGACGTGTGGTCTTTAGGGTGCGTGCTCTACGAGCTCGCCGTGTTGAAGTCACCTTTTAAAGCGGAAGGTTTAAATTTGTATTCGCTCTTCCAGAAGATCAGCAAGGGCGAGTACGCGCCGCCCCCGGAGCACTACTCGGCGACCTTGCGCGACCTCTGCGTGAGTATGTTGCGGGTTGATGCCAAAGACCGCCCGGACGTGGCGAGTGTGACAGCGGTGGCCTCCAGAATGCGCCGGGAGACCATGTCGGCGGCGGCGGCGGCGAAAGCCGACGCGAAAAGGCAGCAGGAGTACGCGGAGGATAAAACGCTCGCCGAGGGCTGGCCTGTTGACCAGCGGTCGGGCACGAGCGGCGGCCGGCGGCCGGCGGACGCGCGGCCG
>Ga0302122_10000377_pt1 | contig 27314 bp, 19 predicted proteins | sample CB21_SCM_MG_FD_203115 | JGI IMG/M metagenome (GOLD analysis project Ga0302122, IMG submission 203115) | Marine microbial communities from Western Arctic Ocean, Canada - CB21_SCM | ecosystem: Environmental > Aquatic > Marine > Oceanic | place: Canada: Western Arctic Ocean | collected 2017-09-28 | reverse complement strand
CATCGGGCCCGAAAAAGAGTCGTACGAGGCGGTCGCGCAGAACCTCCCGAAGCTCCAGACCCTGGATTTACAAGCTAATAAAATCGCGGACGGCAACGATTTGTTAGAAGTTTTACAACGGATCCCCGACCTGCGCGTGTTCTACGGCATGGGCAACCCCTTCGTTAAATCGTTTAGACACTACCGGAAGCGGTTCGTCGCCGGTCTGCCGTCTTTGAGGTATCTGGACGACCGGCCGGTATTCGAAGACGAGCGGCGGCGGTGCGAGGCCTGGATCGTGGGGTGGGGGGACACCGAAGATTTGGAAGCGGCGAACGCGGCCGAGCGCACCATGATCCAGACCATCAAGCAGGACAAGAAGGAGCAGGAGGAGCGGAGGGTGAGGCAGTTCGACGACATGATCCGCGGGGCGCGGGCCGAGCACGCCGCCAAGGAGGCCGCCAAGCAGTTGGCGGGCGTGTCCTTCTCGGGCGACCCGATCCACGGCGTGAATGGCCCGCGGGACGAGAACGCGGACCCCAACACGGCGCCCCGGAAGCAATTCGTCGACGCGGACGACCTGGACTAGTACTTCATTATTCGTAGGTGTTGTCTTCGGGGCGGTGGCGTGCTCGCGGGCTGGTATCTTTTTGTTACGGTGCTAGGACTAGTGGGCACCCCCCCCCCCCCCGCGGGCTGAATCGCGGGTCGGGTCCCGAAAACCCGTATTGCAACTCTCGCCGCGACGTCCGACACCTCGTTTCCGCGCGACGCTCGTTTCTCATCCGCCGACCCAATATGATCATCACAAACTGCGCCTCTTGCGCCGCGCCACTGGCCCACGAGGCCCCGCGATGTGTGAGGTGCAAAACCAGGCACTGCAATTCGACTTGCCAACACGACCATCGGCGCCGCGGCCACAAGCAGATCTGCAAGAAAATACACCGCGGTGGCAACGCAGAACAATATCACGCCGACACAAAATATAAAGAGGCCGTGAAGGTCGCGGTCGAGGCGTGCGCGGACGACACGAAGGGCCAGACGTGCTACATCTGCACGGAGGCAGTCCATTGGAAAACGAAGGAGGGTCTCGTGCGCGGGTGCGCGTGCCGCGGGACGGCGGGGTTTTCGCACATATTGTGCTTGGAGGAGCAGGCAAAAATTTTGCGTGAGGAAGCCGAGGAGAATAACTTAGACGTACGACCAAGTTGGATCCGGTGGTCCACGTGCAGCCTGTGCGAGCAAGAGTACCACGGCGTCGTGGCGTGCGCGCTCGGGTGGGCATGCTGGAAGACGTACGTGGGCTGACCGGAGGGAGACACCGCTAAATTCAACGCAATAACGCTGCTTGGAAACGGTTTATCCGTGGCACAACACGACGAGGACGCGTTGTCCGTGAGAGAGGCGGAGCTGTCCATGTTGCGGCACCTTAACATACGTGAAGAGGACATGCTCATGGCGCAGGGCAATCTTGCGAGCGCCTACTCGAAGCTCGGCCGGGGAGTCGAATCTATCGCCTTAGATCGTGAAGTCTATGCTAGTTTGAAGCGGTTGCACGGGCCATTGGATGAAACAACGTTGCACATGGGACTTAACATCGCGGTCCATCTCATGAAGCAAGGAGAAAACGCCGAAGCTAAAAAATTACTGCGCGATTTGATACCTTAGATCCGGCGCACTTTCGGTGCCGATCATACATGTACGCTGAAGGCGCGCGGAATGTTTGCAGACGCCCTCAGTAAAGGTGATGCTTCACTTGAAGACTTACTGGAGGCCACGACGATCCTTGAGGATTCGACGCGGCGCACGCGACGCATTCTCGGCGACACTCATCCGGGCATTTCGGCGATGAAATATGCGCTCGAAGGCGCGCGCGAGGCGCTGGCCCGCGCCCGCGCGCCATAACCGCGACTTGGGTATCACCAGTCGCGCGCCATCGGGCAGTACTAGTAGTAAACGTGACGTGATAGATATTTAGGGCGACGCGAACTTGGCCTCCTCCGCGCGCCGCTCCTCGGCCGCGAGGTGCGCGCGCAGGGCCGCGATGCGCCCGGGCGGCGCCGGCGCGGAGACGCCCCAGTCCCCGAATTCGGGGTGCGAGCCCCACGGCGCCGCGGCCGCCACCGAGTTGCAGCGCTTCAGCGCGTGGCCCGCCGGCAGGAGCGCGGGGTGCTGCGGCGTGCCCATGGCACTCATCGGCGTGCCCCGGCGGCTCCCGGTGGACGACGACGTGTACCGCGCCAGGCGCGGCGCCGGCGTCGGCAGCGGCGCCCAGGCCTGGCGCGGCCCGTCGGGGCGCTTCTCCTCGTCGCTCAAGGGCGACGACCGGTACCGCCGCACCGTCGGCGCCCGCGCGAGCCGCGGCGGCCGCTCCGACGGCGCCCAGGACGGTCGTTCGGAGGGCGCGAAGGACGGCCGATCCGACGGCGCGAAGGAGGGCCGGTCCATCGGCGCGAAGGATGGCCTATCACCGGGCAAGAAGGACGGTCTATCAGACGGCGCGAAGGACGTCGACCGCCGGCCGTGCATGGCCGCGGCCAGGTCCGACGAGCCGCGCCGGCCAGAGTCCCGCCGCCGCCGCGCGCTGGCCAGCGAGTCGCGGTCGCGCGCCGGGCCCATGCTGAACCGCTGGGAGGCGTCCGAGTCGCGCGGCGGCCGCCGCATCATACTGGCCGAGTCGAAGCTGAGCTTGCAGGGCCCGCTGGGCGGCCGCCCGCTCATGTCGCACGACGCCGCGCGCCGCAGCTCGCCCCGGCCCGGCGTCGCGCACGTCCACCGCGGCTCCGGTGCCGCCGAGTCCATGGACAACGCGCGCGGCGGCGGCGACGACGGCGTGTCCGAAATATGGGAACTGGAACTCCGCAGCAAACCGCCCATGCGGTCCACGAGCGAGTCGCACCGCGCAAGCGCCGCGGGCGGCGGCGGCGGCGGCGGGCTCTCCGCGATCAGGCTTCTTATAGGTAATCCGTCCACCGACGTGGTCGACGACGTCCGCGAGACGATGCTGGGCCGCTCCAGGGCCTTATCCTCGTCGTCCGAGGACTTCCCGTCCGTGTCGTGGTCGTCGTCGTCGAGCGCCGCCGTGCCCGCCAGCCCCGCTCGTAACCGCCGCGCGACGTCGCTCGAGGCGTGGTAGGGGATGTCGCCGACGCCCGCGGGGCCGTCGCCTGACCGGGCGGTGACGGCCCGCAGGCCGAGCCGGTCGCAGAGGGCCGCGATGCGCGCGTTGCGGCTCCGGGACCAGCCCGGCTCCGCCCGCAGCACGCGGCCCGAGGACTCCGGCGCGCCCTCGGCGTCCGCCTGGCGCAGGGCCTTGCGCAGCCAGCGCCGGTCGCCCGGGCGCGCCTTGCGGAGCGTCCGCGCGGCGCCCTCGGGCGAGGCCTCGGGCTTGTCCTCGGAGTAGCGCGAGACGCGCTCGCGCTTCCGGTTGGCGAGGCCGCTGCCGCGCAGCGGCAGGTCGACGTCGTCGGACGGCTTCGGCCGGCCGCGGAGGCGGCCCTCGTACATGTTCATGCTTGGGGCTGGGACGCCTTCTCAGGCGATCACACAGCCTCGGGTGCCTTGCTCAGCGGACAAAACTCCCTCGGGATGGTCTCTCGGCCGCTGCAGCGACTTCACCGACCGACGGCTGCAGGAATTAGTCCGCTACGCAACGACGCCTTGTCGCAGCGCACTGGCCGAGCACTGAGGCGGTACCGGGTCTTGTACGGCTCTGCTGCGAGCCCGCCGGCTCCGCTGGACCGCGCAAAAAAAAACGCATAGGCCTTGCACGGCCCAACAAAACTGAACCGGCTTGCGACCGAGACGCACAGCAGCCTCTGCTAGCCGTCCAATTGGTCCACTGTAATCCTGGCTAGAGCAAAAAAGGGATTAAGGAGCACTGAGTTTGTGACGGGTTTCTGTGTACGGGTTTCGCGGCCGCTGTCGAGTACTGTCGAGTGCTGTAGCCGTGCGCTCCTAGTCGTGCGGTAACGCACAGCCATGCCCTCCTCGGACTCCTCGAGCAGCTGTGAGGACCGCAAGCGCAAGAAGCACAAGAAGGACCGCAAGAAGGAGAAGAAGCAGCACAAAAAGGGCAAGAAAAAGCACAAAAAGGAGAAGCGCCGCCGCGACGACGACGACGCGCCAGTGGTCACGGCGAATATACCGAGCAAGAAGCTCGACGCCGAGGACGACTACTACGCGCGCGCGGCCGAGTTCCGCGCGTGGCTGCGGGACGCCAAGGACCTGTACCTGGACGACCTGGACGGCGAGAAGGCTCACAGGCTCTTCGCGCAGTTCGTGGACCGGTGGAACGCGGGGCGGCTTTCGACAACCTACTACAGCGGCGCGGTCCTGAGCGGGGGCGGGAAGCGCACACGCCACGCGTGGTCCTTCAAGCTCTCCGACACGGAGGCGCGGGGTTTAGCCTCGACGCGGGCGGCCGTGAGCCGCCAGTCGGCGCAGGAGGATCCGACGTTGATCCGTCAATTTGAAGTGAAACCTCCAGTAGTGGCGAAGCCATGCCGGCCACAGGTGAAGGCGCGGGACGATAGTGCGGAGCTGAAGCGGCTCACGCGGCCGCCGGGGAGGTAAATATGTTTTGTGATATTCTCCCTTTGGGTACTGGCCCCGAGAGACCGATAGGACGAGTACTTGGGGGCAAAAGAAATATTTTCTTGATTCGCGGTGCTGACGATGCCACCACAGTGGTCGCGCCAGTATCAATTCGTGGTCCGCAGGTCTCTCTGGGGTCGCTTAGGGTCGGTACTAGACGTGCGCAATCGCCTACACCGCGTACACCGGCGCTTGGGTCATATGTACCAATTCTCTCAGTTGTCCAGCTCCCCCAAGCATGAGCTCCAGTTCTTGTGGAAGCCCCAGGCGCGCCTGCGTGGAAATAAAACTTTTGCGGCGCGTTCGACGCGACTCGGCTCGATGGCGTGGCGGCCGGTCTCTCACCGCTCGACAGAACCAGCATGAGCGCGTCGTCGTCGAGATTTGCACCCGACACGCTGGTTGATTTCCACGCAGGTTTGCGCGTCGTCGCGTTGTGCACGTGGTATGTCTCCTCGGCGAACTCGCGCGCCACCGCCGCGGGGCACTTGTCGCAGAACAGGGCCGCGCCCTGCGTGAAGAACGCGTCCTCGTTGACCCCGCCGGACCGTGCGGCGCTGATGCCGATGCCGCCGTGGCGGGTGTTGCCGTCGCGGAACGCGCCGGCCGCGAACGCCCGCGTCACGCGCCGCATGCAGCCGACGTTCCGGATCGAAAAGCCGCCGTTCTGCGTCGGGGCCCAGGCCACGCCGAAGCGTGTCACCGCGCCGCAGTAGTCGTAGCGCGCGAACGCCTCGACGGCGGCGCCGGCGCCGCAGACGCCAAAGGCAAAAAGCCGACTCAGCACACAGTAAAACCCGTCCCGCGCCCCCTATCGGCCCATAGCGAGTGTCATCGGTGTTATTGGTTCTGCTCGCGCCGACGCGTGCGGCGCGCTGGCGCTTCGCCCTGTGTGCAAAAGGCACAGGCTCTGGCAGACGGCTCTGTCCGCTCGATAGGGCATCTCCGCGAGCTCGATAGGCGGCCGCGACGAATGGGAATCGCTGCCCATTCTCAAGCACACTTCCGGGCGTGCTCGGGCGGGCGCGGAAATGGCGCCTACCCCCACCCCAACGCCGCCGACGCAACATAGACCGCCGCCGCCGCGGAGACTACGAGACCCCCTTACTACGACGCCCCGCTCTCGGCCGGCGACTCGAGCGGCCGCTTGGGGTACGGCGACTTGCCGTAGGACACGAGGATGGCGTCCTGGCCCGGCGGCGGCGCCCACTGCACCTTCCGCCGGTCCGGGTGGAAGTAGTAGGGCCGCGCGGCCTCGTAGTCGTACGTCGCGAACCAGCCGCCCTTGAGCTCGCAGGCCTTGGACTGGCGCCGCTTGCGCGTGTTCGTCGTAAACATACCGGTGGACGCCAGGGACGAGTTCATACCGGTCTGGGGCGCGAAGCGCGGGACGCGCTCCGGTTGGCGGCCCTTCGTCAAGATGTGCGACTGAAGCGCACCATTGAGCGACGCGATCTCCGCGCGCAGCGTCGCGATCTCGTCCTGGTCGCGCCGCGAGAGCGACAAGGGCGGCGCGGCGTACGCCGGCGTCGCGAGGCGCTTCACGTGGAGCTGGGCGCACTGCTGCGAGAGCTGCAAAAGCTTCTCCGTCGTCGTGGCGCGCTCCGCCTCGTCCAATCTACGTTTCGTGGCCATGAGATCGTCCCTGCTCCTCTCGTCTAATTGAGCTGGCGCCTCGCCGGGGCCATGAGAGGTCAGGTCCACATAAGACAGGTGGAAGCGCAGCACGTACTGCTTGGCGTTGGAGAACTCCGGCGGCGCGCAGCTCACGACGACGTCGACCGTCCTAAAGCCGACCCGGTCGCGGGCCGGGAAGAGCAGCGCGATCTTCGTATGCTGGTCGGGCCCGAGGTCCAGGCGGGGCGTCCCCACCTGCACGTGGTCGGGCCGCTCGCTCCAGAGCCAGACCGTGCCGGGCAGCCGCCAGGGCACGCGGCAGCGCTTCTGCTTGTCCACGAAGAGCGTCTGCGCGTACTCGCGCGTGTAGGCCGGGGCCCGCGGGGCCAGCATGGTTCGGGCCTCGTTTTGCTGCGTTGCGAGGTACCCGCCTGTAGCAGCCCCAGGCTTGGCTTCGTGAAACGAGCTGGAACGTGAAACGGCGGCGCGTACCGGTTTTACGCAAGCGACGGACGCGGTGGCCCGCCAGCGCTGCGGCGAGGCGTAGCAAACGTATCAAACGGCGGTGGTTGAGTGCGGGTTTCGCAAGAAACCGCCGTCAACATCGACAGCGCCAGTCTTGGACGCGCGTGAGGCAGCCATTTCGAGGCCAGCCGTGGCGGCGGCAGCATCCGGTTGAGCTCCAGGCAGCCCTGCTTGGCCAAAACGCGCAGAAGCATGGCCGACGACAGCGACGCCCCGCCGCCAGCGCCGGCCGACCCCGCGGTCACGTCCGTGCCGCCGGCGGCCCGGACGTCGGCCATGGACGACGCCGCGGCGCCCGCCGACGGCTTCGACGCGCGGCCCGCGACGCGCGGCGAGACGCGCGCGCCGGCGAGCGACGACCCCGACATCCCGGATGCCGAGGAGCGGCAGCTCGTCGCGGACATGGTGAACCACCCGGCGCTGGACAAGGTCCAGAAGATCTTGGTGGAGACCCTGCTGCGCGAGCAGCAGCGCACGGCGACCGAGGCCCGGGAGAACGCGGAGCTGGCCCAGCGCGCGTCGCGGAAGCGCGAGGACACGGGCGTGGAGCTCTACGGCGCGCAGCAGCAGCTGGCGCGCCTGCAGCTGAGTCTGGAGCAGATCCACAACTCGGCCGCGGAGCTCGCGGAGCAGCGCGCCCACGAGGAGACGGCCGCCCAGGAGGCGCGGGCCCGGCACGGCTCGCTCAACAAGGCATTATCCGACCGCCGCAAGCACGTGGCCAAGAACCAGGCCGAGCTGGACGCCATCAACGACACCTTGCGCCAGGTGGAGTCCTACAACGAGGAGATGCAGAAGGAGATCGCCGTGACGAAGCGGGCCACCTACAAGGCCGAGGAGAACGTGCAGGGCCTGGAGAAGGCAAAGGAGGGCCAGGATTTGTATGTGAACAAGTTAGATGAACGCGCCCGCGTCTTGGGCGAGCGCATCGCCGTCACGGAGGCCCGCCTCAACAAGCAGCAGAACGAGAGCGACGAAGCCAGAAAACTCTTGGCCGAGACGGGCCAGGAGATGGAGCTCGTGGCCTTCGAGAAGAAGCAGTTATTACAGCAGTGGAAAAGTTCTTTAGTGCAATTAGCACGGCGGGACGAAGCATTGACAGCAGCCAATAGCCAGTTGGAGGCGGCGCGGGAGGTCATTAGAGATGTGGAGAACGAGATCCTGGGGACTAAAAGAGAAGAAAAGAAGCAGATCCTGGCGAACGAGCAGTTGTTGGAGCTGAGTTCGCGCATCGCGGTCGACGACCAGCAAATTGGAAATGAGACTAATAAAATAACGCAGGAGGCCGACGCTGTGGCCGCCCAGTTCGATCTCCTCCACGCGGCCATGGCCCAGGTGGACGAAGAAGAAAAAAAGATCGAGGAGGAGGGCAAGCACACCAAAGACGGCCTTGGGCAACTCAGCGCGAACATCCAGATCGTCACGGTCGAGCGGCAGAAGATCGAAGAGAAGGTGTTAAGTGCGCAGTCCGACCGCACCACCGTGAACAAGGCCATCGAATCATTAAAGAAACCGCTGCGCGCGGTCAAGAAGCGCACGCAGGAGCTCGAGATGCAGCAGGTGATGGTGGATAACGAGTTGGCGCGCGTGCGCATCGACGCCCTCAATACACGCGCTCATAATGACCAACTGAAGGAGACGCTGGCTTCCTTTGATGTGAAGTTGCAAGAGCAGGAAGATTTGATGGCCAAATATACGAGGGAGATCCGGCAGCGGCACGACGACGTGGAGAAGAAGACTCTTAGAGTCGCATTCTTAAATAGGAAGTACCAGCAGCACACGATCGACCAGGACCAGGGCCCCGAGGAAGCTTTAGGGCCGCTGGAGGGCACCATCAAGTCGCTGCGGAAGGACATCGAGGGCGTCAAGGCGGAGTCGGCGCGTTTGCAGGGCGTGTGGCTGGCGGACCAGACGCGCCTGGTCGACTGCGCGCAGCGCACGGAGGCCATCTTGGCGGTCATAGTGGAGTTCCGGGCGCGGCAGCGCATTTTGGAGGAACGGCGGATGCGCATCACGCGCGAAGGGAAAGAGAAAAGGGCCGCTGTTGCTGCATTAGCGAAAGCGACGGGCGGCATGCGCGCCGACACGGCCCGGCTCAATGAACTCATAGGCAAGCACACGAAGCAGCAGGAGCAGCTGTCCAACGAGACGGGCGTGTTGGAGCTGACGTTTCGGGGCGAGCTGAAGGAACTGGAGACCCAGTCCTTAGCCGCGGAGCAGAAGGTCCACGAGTCGCGATCTAGGAAGAACGTGCTCCTGGAGGAGGTCATCGACGGCGAGCGCCAGGTGCTCCTCTGGGAGAAGAAGATTCAGTTGGAAAGAGAAACGCAGCAAGCCTTGGATCCCAGCGTGGGCACGGGCGAGATCAAGGCCATGGAGATCGAGATCCATAGGATGCGCATGCGTTTGGAAGGCCTGCAAAGGGAGCAGGAGACGATGATCAAAGACATGGAGCGGGGCATCGCGAAAAGGGAATCGATTACTTTGCGGTACAAGGGCAAGGCTCGGCCGACAGCCTTCGAACACACGCAGCAGTCCCTGCGGGAGCACGTGAAGAAGTTAAGAGGAAGGATCCAGACCACGGCCAAAGAGGCCGGGCAGCTCTCGAACGCCGTCCAGCAAAAGAAGCAAGAGCTCGACACGAGCACGGCGGAGCTCGCCGACGCCACGTCGCGCTACGGGTCGCTCGAAACGGACGCCAACGACCTGCAGCAGGCCATCAACCGCTTACTGTACGAGAAGCAGCGCCGCGCGGAGCTGCAGGCGGCCAAGGAGGCCACCGTGGGCCGCTACCTGGACCTGGAGCGGGGGCGCTCCGAGGTGCGGGGCCCGGAGCACGCCCAGGAGGTGCACGCCGCGCTGGCGCGGGGGGGCGAGAATTTGGCGCGGTGCCGCGACGTCATCGCGGCGCTGGGGCGGCGCTTCGACTACCTCGCCGAGCCGCTCGGCCGCATCAAGCACCTGGCGGACGACGCCGAGGCCGGCGAGCTCGTGGCCACCTAAGTTGTTCAAAAGCGTTTTCCTGCAGGAAACTACTCGAAGTAGCCTCAGCTGGCTGATGGGGGGGGAAGCCAGATTTCGACACCCCACAGCGCATACAAACCTAGCTAAAGACGGGGGCTTTTTATAACCGAAGGTTCATTACGTCTATCTCCACCTTTTGACGAAGGGGGAAGCAGAAAAGTTGGGATCTGAAGATTTTAGTGGCCCGCGAACGTCGCGTAAGTGGCGTTTCGCGCCACTGCGCGTCATCATTTTGGCACTTCATCGAGCTTTTGGCACTCCATGCGCATCTGGCATACGCCATAGGTACCTAAGGGCCCTTGGGAGACCAAATTACTAGCGTAGGACTGAATTTCGTTTTAGTGATTATTTATTAAATGAGGGTAAAAAATTGGTAGGCCACAACATGGTACTTCGCGGCCGCATCGCTTCTCGACAGTGACCCCCCCTAGTAAACTAGTGTCAGGGTGTTCTTAGGATACCCCCAGGAGCCTCCAGTCCAAAAAGCCCCCGACTTTGGGTCGATTAAGATTTACAAAAAATCTGGCTTCCCCCCCCCTGCTGGCTGAGGCACCGGTAGCGGCGGTCCATCCGGAATAGGACAACTAGGTAACAATTTTACTCCGGCACGCCGATGTCCGAGTTGACGATGTAGAGCGACTGCTGGATTTTCTCGATGTAGCCGTTCATGGCCGTCGCGAGCTCGGCGTCCTCGCGCCACCGGACCTTGGTCTCGATGGCGACGCCGTTGCACAGGCGCGCCAGGTCCTGGGACAGGCGCGCCTTCAAAGCGACGTCGCGCTTGTTGCGCTCCTTCGCGTGGTCGTCCAGCGCCGCCCGCAGCCGCACGTAGTCGTCCTCGCGCGCGGTCCGCGCCGTATCAAAGGACGAGGCCGTTCGGCTCTCGTCGTCGGCGAGGCGCTTCAGGAGCGCCGCCTCGCGCTCCTGCCGCGAGAGGGACTCGGCGTCGAAGGCCGCCATCGTCGCCTTGAGCCGCGCCGCCAGCGCCTTACCCCGCTCCTCGATGTCTATAGGAATAGCCTCCATGTCCGCGGCGAAGCGCCCGCGCATGCCGTTCGTGCGCTCCCGCTGCGCGTCGACGCGCTCCTGGATCTTGATCCGCCGCGCGTTGACGTCCTGCTGGAACTTTTCTCGCATCGTTTGGATTTCGGCGTCGCACCACGTTAGGATGGATTTGGTCATCTCGGTCCGCTTCTTCACCTCGTTGTGCAGGCGCCGCTCCAGCTGGCCCATCTGCTGCTGCATCTGGTAGACCTTGAACTCGTCCTTTTCTTTCCGCTGCCGACTGCCGACCTTCATGTCGGCGTCGAAGGCGTCGAAGGAGGCCATGATGCCCTCGAGGCGCGCCGTCGTCGCCGCCGCGCCGTCCGCGGCCGGGAGCCGGCGCTTGGCGGTCTTCATCGTGGGCGCGGATGCTGTCGGGATGGGCACGACCGCGGTTTTGGCCTACTTGTGGGGCTGCCCTTTGCTGGCGCGTTGAAGCACTCGCGCGGTTGTTGGGGGATACCCGGTGTCTTGGATGTATCCCAAACCGGCTGCCTTTTGTGTGCCGCGGGCGCTAGCAAAAGCTTTGGCTGGCGCTGAATGAGTAAACCCGCACGCGAAGTGGCCAGCTAGGAGCAGGAGCCTGTTGGCCACTGCTCCGTGATTTTTCTAGGCAGGCAAGGTTGTTCCCGGAGCATGAGCCAATCGATATAAAACCCGTGAGATAGATAAACCCGTGGCAAAAAACGTCGAGGCTCGACTTTGAAGTGCTAGCACTCGTTGCAATAGCAGCGGCGCGAAGCAGCGGCTGTGCGAGAGCGATATGGCGGACGCCGCCGCCGCAGCGCTCGTCGTCGCTGGGAGCTACGAGGGCGGCCTGCACGGCTGGGCCGTGGAGGGCACGGACTACGCGCTCAAGTTCTCGTTCGCGGCGCACCAGGGCTGCTGCCGCTGCGTGGCGACGAACGGGCACATCCCGGGCGTGCAGCCCATTCTACTGACGGGCGGCGACGACGAGTTGATCCGGGCCTACTCGCTGGCGACCTTCAAGATGCTGGGGGAGCTGGCGCGGCACAAGGGCACCATCACTTGTTTGTGCTTCTGCGGGAAGAAGCACTTCGCGAGCGCGAGCGCGGACGGCACCATTCTCCTCTGGCGGCTGAAGGAGTGGACCTGCGTGCACGTGCTCGGGGGCCACGACAAGCCGGTGCACAGCATCAGCCCCCACCCCTCCGGGCGCATGCTCCTGTCCACGGGCGCGGATCGCACATTACGGTTGTGGGACCTGGTCGAGGGGCGGAGCGCCCACATCACGCGGACCAAGGGCGAGGCCACAAAGGTCTGCTGGGGCGCCGGGGAGGCGCCGGCGAGCTACCTGGTGGTCCTGGGCGCGCGCGTCGAGGTCTTGGACGTGGAGACGTCGACCTTGGAGTTCGAGGTCGACGTCGGCGCCGTAGTCATCGACGCGGTCTTCCTCGCGGCGTCGCGTTTCGTGGCGACGGCCGACGGCGCGGGCGTGCTGAGCGTCTGGGGGCCCGACGGCTGCCTCTGGCGGCGGCGGCGGCGGGGCGGCGGCCGCGTCAAGGCGCTCTCGTGCCTGCGCGTCGGCCCGTCGCTGGACGACGCGTCGCTCGAGGCGTGGGCCGCGAGCTTCCGCCTCGTGGCCGCGGCGTCGTCGGGCGCCGTCGAGGCCTGGGCGCCGACGGGGACCGCCGACGACGCGGACGGCGAGGACGACGCCGTCGCGCCGGACAGCGTCGCCGCGGGCACGACGGCGCGCCTCACGTGCCTGGCCGTGCACGCCGCGCCGAGCACCCGCGCCCTGGTACCGAAGCCGCCGCAGACCAAAGCGCCCAAGGCCGCCGCGCCGGCGCGGCCGCGGAGCCACAGCGGCGAGGCCTCGAAGCGGGGCCTGAAGGACAAGCTGAAACGGAAGCGTCCCCGCTCGCGGGGCGGGTCTTCTTGAGTTGTTCTTCGTCCGAGTCGTGTTTAACATTATGTTTCACGAGTGACCGTGGCTTTTCGACCCTCTTGCGATCTCTCCTGCGTTGGCATCGACAGGTGAGTCACGCAGCACTTCACGCCGCGGCGGCCCCTTCCCACCATGACGCCATCGCCCCGACCACTCCCCAAATCTAATGCAGAAGACCTTACTCGAGGCGAATGGGGGCCGGGGGTTTGTAATTGCTACCGGATCCCGTCGAAGCCGGGCTTCATCGGGGGTACCTCCTCCGGCGCGGCGCAGGCGTACCGGAGGACGCCGCTCCAGAGCAGGCCGAAGACCACAGTGAAGATGCCGAACACAGCGATCGTCGCGATGGCTTTGTCGAGGGCCTGGCCCTTGAAGGTGTTAATCGCGATGGCTCCCGCAATACCGACCTGCTGGATGCCGGTCTCCATCGACACGGTGCGCGCGGTTCGGGCGTCCGCATCGATCACGACTTTAGCGAATCCGTAGCCGAGGCCGAAGCCCACGGGGCACATCAAGGCCATGACCGCGAGGGCGCTAGGCGTAATCGCGGATGGGACGCCCAGCAGTGCCACGACGCAGGCGGCCACGAGCAACACAGCGCCGATGCGCGTGGCCCAGGTCTCCACCGCCTTGCCTGCTCCTTCGCGGGTCTGGCGGAGCCGCCAGCCGATCAATGCGGGCGTAGTGGCGACAAGAAGCGTGACCACGATGGCGAGGTAGTTCATCTTCGGGGCGTTGCCGTCGACCAGAGGTGGGCGCACGTAGACGAAGATGAGCAGCGGCATCAGTCCGACGGCCAGAAAGGTGCTGCACGTCGTCATCAGGAGACTGAGCGTCACGTTCGCTCGGCTCATGTACGTAAAAAAGGTACTCGTAACGCCGCCCGGCGACATTCCGCAGAGCATCAGACTGAGCGCCTCGGTGTCGCCCAGATCGAAGGCGCAGATCAGGCCCCACGTGACCAATGGCATGAACAGGTACTGGCTGGCCACGCCGCACAGGATCGCCTTCGGACTCTTGCGGATCTCGGCCGGCACGTCTATATCTATCGACGCGCCCATGCCCAGCATGATAATAATTGTGTACCCATAGACCAGTGCTGCGAGGATGTCCTTAAACATGGTGCTTTTGCTGCTGCTGCTTCGTGATGCACTTGCACTTAAAAGTGGCCTGAGCTTGAAAGGGCTGGGTTTGTTTTGCAGTTGAGCTGCAAAACTCCTGCAAGCGCGGACTCTGGAGCCTTTGTTGCGTTGTCGAAGCTTTGTCAGTGAAACCCAGCAGTGTGATGCGTTTTTTGGCCGTGAGAGCCATCACACGCTGGGAGAAACCCGTCACAGAGCTCGAATCGTATTGCTCGGCGGGGGACTCGGCCACGCGCTTGGGCAGCTGCGAGGGAGGCGTGTGCTGCTCCAGAAAGAGCTTCAGAAGACCACTTACCGTGCGGGTTTCATTCACCTCTCCCAGACACAGCCAAACCCGTACCACCTGGCCTGGCGTCGCTTTAGACGAGTGCCCGTGTAAATGAAAAACTTGCAAACGACGCTCCCGAGAGGCGGGCCAGGTGCTGCGCCGACGGCGGGCGACCATGCTAGGATAAGTGGGTAACTGTGGGTTTGCCGTGGGCGACGGCCGTGGCGCCCAGCGCGATGGTGGAGTAGGAGATAGCCATGATCGTCCTTCTATGGGGGGACGGAAGTGGATTGTCAGTACTGCCGGTGCACCCCGGGCGGCTTATTGTCCTTAGTGTGCTCGACAGTAGTTTATATGACGCTAGGACCCTGGCGCGCGCGTCCTCAGAGGTGGAAGAGGAGCGGTCCGTGGCCGTGGATTTCTCGCGCGCGCTCGCCGGCGTCCGTCGCGACGTCCTCGGCGAGCTCCCCGTCCGCCGCGTGGAGATTCCCGCGCGGGTCGTTGGGAAATGTCTGGTCATTGCCTAGCAAAACCCACACTAGACTAGCTAACGGGTTCGCTAGTACTATTCCTAGTACCAAGGAGCTGGCCCGCTGGCGCGTCGATGAGTGGGACGCAGTCGGTTCTGCCATTGTCCTACCACCCCAGCACTGCCAGTGGCCCTCCTCGGATGCTGAGTACCCCCGGTGAATCAAGTCACCGTGAACTTATTTCTATCCGCATCGCAGCCGAAGTGCCGGCCCTCATTGCGCCCGTTGTTGCGGAAGTGGTCATGGAGCGCGTGAACATCGCATTCGCCCTTCAAGTTGCAATAGTGGTACGAGAGGTCCGGGTACCGTCGCGCGTAGCACGTCGCGCTCTCGGCGTGCGTGTGGAGTCTATGGACGGGGGACTGGGCGACGACGGCCGTGGCGCCGAGCGCGAGCGAGAGGATGGTGGAGTAGGAGATAGCCATGATGGTCAATTACGACCTGACTCGCCGTCGGAGTCGCCGCCGTCGCCGGGCGCCGCGGGCGACCTTTTACTAGGTCCTTTGGTCTCTTAAACGCGCGGCGGCGACACTTTTTGTATCCCTCGCAAAGACCTGGGCCCGCGCTGCAACTCGTCGGACAATTTTGGGCAATGTCTGGTCACAGCCAAACCCGTACCACCTATCTCTGCGCATTTTGGACTGCTGGTGCTCTAGCGCACCACACACGCCCTGCTGGGCTACCAGTCCGGTTGCGTCGTAGCCTAGGGACCCCTGGCGAGCTGCCGTTCATTTCTTGCCGCTCATGATGCGGTTGCCGCGGCGCAAAGTGGTCGCAAAGCAGCGCTGCCAAAAAACGCTAAAGTAAGCTCGGTTTCGAGGGTGCTTCTTGCATCCGCGCGAGTGTTCCACGGGCGCCATATGATGTTGCGCGGCGTGGAGACTACTCCTTTGCAGCACTGGGCCCAGTAATAGTCCATGCGGGGCCCGCGAGCGCGTACGAGGCAAGCACTCGACGAGGGTATTTCCGGCACTAGGAGGGGCCACACGGCAATGCAATTGTTCCGGGTCCAAATACGATTCACAAACTCGGTCCAGCGACGTTCAGGCGGCCCAGAAGAGCCCGGACCTGGTCTCCAGTCTCGGGGCAGGTCGGCTCGATTACTCATGGCTTCGACAGTCGATCAGACGACGTGAAATGATGCTCATTGTCGCGGTCTGGGGTCTATGTATGCCGAAGCCAGTCTCCAGGGTGATATGGTTGCCGAGTGCTAGCCTGAGGCCGAATGGGGCGGGCTCGTTGCCCGCGAGACGGAGACAAGGGACGGGCCACAGGGCTGCAGTAGCGGCCTCGATTGGCGTCTACGGGTCGCACGCACGCCACAATGCCTAAACCCCACGCTAAAATCATTAAAACTAATTATCGCTAGCTTTCGGAGCGTCGACGGCGTCCTCAGAGCATGCTGAACATCTCAACTTTTTTCAGAGGGCCCTAAAATTTTGGCGATGAAACTAGCCGTATCATGAACTCCGGAGCCGAGCCGACGAGGCACTTGCTCCCGAAATCGAAAAAGTCCGGTAGGTAAACTACCCACGGCATACCCGCCGCGCTCCGTGACGTAGCAGTTTCCGGGCGTTACGGACGCGCCGAAATGCGAGTTTGAGGCATTGCGGACCAGTCACGCCCGCCTGCGCGTCGAAGTGACCGCCTCATGGCGCACGAAGGGCAGCTCAACCGTTGGAGTAGCTCCTAGACTAGACACACGGCGTTGGAGGGACATCGCGTGTATCGGCCGAGGGCACTCGGAGCTACGTTTGAGCAACGTGTGTCGGCAAGTAGCCCCAGAAGCGTGCGGACTTGATCGTTTCCGCGGCTCAAATACATCCACTTCCAAAATCAGAAAAGTCCGGTCGGTCAACGCTTTACCCTTACACGCCGCCGGCCCGCCGAACGGTAAAAAACGCCCGCCCTCAACGGGTCAGAGTCTCTGGTGCCCAACCCAGTAGTTCCGGTGCCCCAATTAGAGGTCCAGCGTCGATGGTATATCAAGGACGCCCGCTCGGTGCGGCGCACGCGGCCAGGGAAGCCCTTAGTCATCTGCCGTCCACGTCCCGACGCGGCAACTTCGGGCCGTCACGTCGACACTTTCCGGCACGTAGCGGTCTAAAAGTCGAACGCGCCCGGCCGGTAGTACTCGTAAACGTGCCACACAAGCGCTGCCGCGTCGAACCGCGCCGCGGACGCCGCCGCGTGGGGCCGTCGAAAATAGGTCAATTTTCAGCCGCCTCGCACGGCTGCGCGCGCCGCTTCGCTGGGGCCGACAAACGCTCGTGAGGCGCATAGGGGTCCATAGGCCACGTTGCAACTGGGCCGGGTGCGCCACGAGGGGCTGACACCGCGCCAGAGCCGTAAATGCCAAAATCTAGTGACGGGTTTGGCTGTGCTGGACGCTGCTTTTTGCTCCACGCTTTCGAGAGCAGAGTGTGGTGCAGTGGTCTCGCAGCAGTAGCACCAGTCATGCTCTCCAAGCAACTCCTCCTCATAGCAGCATGCGCCAGCGCGTTCCTCCAGGAGAACGAGGACGACATGGACTACCTGGAGGACCCGTCCGTCACGAACTTCTTCGACGAGGTCGTGGTCCCGATGCGCGAGGCCGCGCGCGAGGCGCTCCGGCCGCAAGCAACAATAGGCCAAGCGAACGCCTCCTCCTTGCAATGCTCGGCGGACCAGCTGACAGTCAGGATCCTGGAGGCGGACCGCAAATTAGTCATTGTGGGCGGCGGGCCGGCGGGCATGGCCGCGGCCACGTACGCGGCGCGCGCCGAATTGCAGCCGCTCGTCGTGGCCCGGGACGGCGGCCAGCTTGAGGGCACGGACTGGGTGGACAACTACCCGGGCTTCCCCGAGGGCATCGACGCCGTGGAGATGGTGCAGCGCTTCGAGAAGCAGGCGACGCGGTTTGGGGCTGAAGTGATGTGGTGCGGCATCGAACGAGTAGATTTGAAGTGCCGGCCCTTCAAGGTCTACTGCGAGGACGGCGAGGTCATGACGTCCAGTGCGATCATCATCGCGACGGGCGCGTCCCCTAGATGGCTCGGCGCGCCGGGCGAGCGGGAACTATTGAGCAAGGGCGTGCACACGTGCGCCACGTGCGACGGCTACCAGTACAAGGAGAGGCACACCCTGGTCGTGGGCGGCGGCGACACGGCCATGGAACAGGCGCTGTTCTTGGCGCGGGTCTGCTCGCGCGTGACCGTGGTCCACCGCGGCGGGACGCTCCGGGCCTCCAAGGCCATGGCCGCGCGGGTCTTGAGGCATCCGAAGATATTGATGCTGTGGAATTCAGTCGTGACGGAGTTCGTGAAGGGTGATAATGGTCTGCTGGAGAGCGTGTCCGTTGAGTCCATGGGCTCCACTACAAACTTACCGGTGGACGGCGCCTTCGTGGCCATCGGGCACACGCCGAACACGGAGCTCTTCTCTGACCTGCGGCGCGACGACCACGGCTACGTGTACACGCTGCCCGGCTCCACGGTCACGTCGATCGCGGGCGTCTACGCGACGGGCGACGTGGCCGATCCGGTGTACCGCCAGGCCATCACATCCGCGGGCACGGGCGCCATGGCGGCCATGGACGCGGAGCGCTGGCTCTGCGAGCACGGGTGCTAGTTTGCTCGCGTCTCTTCATGCACATATAAGTATATCCTTGTTGTTGATTTTGGCCTCGCGCGGGGCGCGTTTGCCTCTAGGCGTGTTGTGGGCGGTCGGGACGCGCCCCATGAGGTGCCAGGTGGCGCTAAGCCATGCTTTACACCTCCGCGCGCCACAATTTTAGTCTCTCTCTGCGCCTGAATTTGTGGGCTTGAAAAGCCAGGCGGGAACACCGACGTTCCAGCTGCTACTGCAACCTCAGTTTTTGTCGCCGTTACTAGCGTGGCGGCATAAGGGTAGCATAAGGCTGTCGCCAATCAATCAGGCCACCAATTTTTACCGCGCGACGTCGCCCGAGCCCCCTGAGCAGACGCTGGAAAACAGCCTTTAAACAGGAGGCACCGCGACGTCGCCGAGCCCTGAGCAGACGCTGAAAACAGGAGGCACCGCGACGTCGCCGAGCCGTGAGCAGACGCTGGAAAACAGGAGGCAGGATGAGCGATGGAGGACCCACCGGCGACGGCACACCGTCACCAGAACAGGGTTTTCGTAACCTCTCGCCGAGCGTGACGCCCACGTGGGTCGCGGCGGAGAAGGGCGCCCCGCACAAGGACGCGGCGGGAGTTTCGCCCCGCCAGGCGTCGATACTGCCGGCGCTCCCGAGCCCATTCTTCTTCCTCGGTCGCCGCAGAGAACCGCTGGGCTTCGCGCCGACCCCCCTTTCGGCGGCGGCGGCGCCGCGCGAGTCCGACGAGACCGCCAAGGCCGACCGTGGTTTGTTGCCAGAGAGGTGCGTGCGAGGGCAATTTCAAGTTTCGTGTCGGGAGATCCGGAGTAACGTCTCATGTTCACTGCGAGGGCGAGGACGCGTGCAAGGGCGAGGAGAACGTGGTATTCGAGGTCGCCTCCGGCAGCACACTCAACGTTTATTGTGCAGACACGGAGGACACCTGTGAGGGCGCCACGTTCATCGGCTCCTCAGGCTCGGTCACCTGCTCCGGAGACGGGTGCTCGAACGCCCTCACCGACGTGCCTCGTGGCGACGATGACGGCGGTGGCGGTGGCGACGATGACGGCGGTGGCGGTGGCGATAATGACGGCGGTGGTGGTGGCGGCGGCTCTTCGGACGCGGCCCACAAGACCACGGCGTTCGCAGCCGCCGCCGCCGCGGCGGTGTTCTACGTGCTCTAGACCGAGCCCCCCTTCGACGATCCCCGCCCGCCCTCCCCAGCCCATCCCTCGTAAAAATAGATCGTACTCATTTATAACCTACCGACGGCTGTGTGTGTGTGTGACTGCTTGTTGTTGCTAGCCCCAAGTACGGCTGTGGGGTGAAAACCCGTTTTGGTCCAAAAAGCGAAATCAAATATAGACGTATCGTGCCGGCGGAATCGTCTACAGACGACCTCCGAAACCTGCTGCGCGGCACGACCGGCTCACTTTTGGAGCCAAAAACGCGCGCCGGTCCCCGCAATATTAGACGCGCAACCCGTAGCCGACTCGTTGCTCCGCCTCTGCAAAGCTGCTCGTTTTCCAGCTGTACGGCCGCGAGTCGCGCAAGCGTACCGCGTCGGCAGGCGGTCTGCATTCTAGGCCGGCGCACCTTCCTCGGTCCAAAACCCTGCTCGGCCAGGAGCACGTCCAGCAGAGCGCACAGCACCAGCCGGACCAGCCGACGCAGCCATGCCCCTGGCCCCGCGCCCCTCCGCCGGGGGCGAGCGGCCCGCCAAAAAGGGCACGCTCGCGGCCATCCAGGCCATGGAGCGCGCCCGGGAAGAACGACGGGTGCAGATGGAGGCGAGGAAGGACTTGAGGAAACAAGAAAAGCAGCGCCACCGGGACCAGGGGGTCGTCGGGGACGTGGACTTTGTGCGGATGATTTCGAGTTGGCGCGAGGCCAACCAGGGTCAAGCCAAGCCCCACGCCACGTTTGACGTCGTTGAAGCGGAGAAGAACGCCGGCGGGGCCATCTGCATCTGCGTGCGCAAGCGGCCCATCGCGCCCCGCGAAATTAAGAACAAGGACCACGACGCCGTGAGTTGCGTGCATCCCTCGATCGTCGTGCACGACTGCCGGCTGCGCGTGGACGGCATCTCCAAATATTTAGCTAATGCCCAGTTCGCCTTCGACCACGCCTTCTCGGAGGAGGAGGACACGGCCGAGATTTACCGGTGCGTCGGCGGACCGCTCGTCGAGTTCGTGACCCGGGACGAGGGCCGCGCCTGCATCTTCGCCTACGGCCAGACGGGCTCGGGCAAGACCTACACGATGGAGGGCGTGCAGGCCCGCGCGGCGGTGCAGGTCTTCCGGGAACTCGAAGCCGATCGGACCGTCGGCGTGAGCTTCTTCGAGATCTACGGCGGCCGGTGCCAGGATTTGTTGCGGGACCGGGCCCGCCTGCAGGTGCGGGAGGACGGCAAGGGCGACGTGCACGTCGTCGGGCTTGCCGAGGCTCCTGTTGATACTGCGGAAAGTTTGCTACAAGCCATTGAACGGGGCAACGAGCTGCGGACGAAACAAAAAACGGAGGTGAACGACGCCTCGTCGCGGTCGCACGCCGTGTGCTACATTAGCATCCGGGACGCCGACGGCAAGCTCCGCGGGACGCTGTCGCTCGTGGACCTCGCGGGCTCCGAGCGGGGCCAGGATACAAGAAACCACAACCGCCAATTAAGGACGGAGTCCGCGGAGATCAACAAGTCCCTCCTGGCGCTCAAGGAGTGCATCCGGGGCCTCGCGACGAACAACGCGCACGTGCCCTTCCGCGCGTCCAAGCTCACCATGGTGCTGCGGGACTCCTTCGTGCGGCCCCGGTCGCGCGTGGCCATGATCGCCTGCGTCTCGCCGTCCGTGAGCGCGGCGGACCACACGATCAACACGCTGCGGTACGCGGACCGCGTCAAGGAGAAGCCCGCGACGCACTTATTGAACGCGGCCGTGCTGGCGGACAAGAACCTGGAGGACAAGGCCGCGCCCGTTCGCGCGCAGAAGCCAATACCGCGGCCCCCGACCGCCGAGCCGGCGAAAAAACGCGTGCCAAAAAAGCCGGTCGCCGAAGCCAGGGGCGGTGCACCTGCGAAGCGCGAGGCGAAGCGGGTCGCGCCGCGGCGCGCGCAGCCGCCGCCCGCGCAGCCCAAGGCGCCGCCGGCGCGGGCCGCGGCGGAGCGCGAGTCGCAGCAGAAGCGCAAGCAGGACGACCTGGCGCTCCTGCATGCGACGCTCGAGCGGGGCCAGGGCGCGGAGGTCGCGGCGCTGCACAAGACCGTGGACTCGCTCTTCGAGGCGGAGGAGTCTTTACTAAACGCGCACATGACCGTGATCCAGGAGAACGCCGAGCTCCTAACGGAGGAGGGGCGCATGCTCCAGCAGGTGCAGGGCGGCGACGTCGTGGACTACGACATCGACACGTACGTCGCGCGCCTGGGGGCCATCCTGGACCGGAAGGCCGAGCAGATCGCGTCGCTGCAGGGCCAGCTCGCGGGCTTCGCCGCGAAGCTGCGGGAGGAGGAGGATCAGTCCCGGCTCGTGCGGCGCATGCCTATGTGGTGAGCGCCCGCCGCCTAATATGCTCGGTTTAGTTTATTACTAGGCCTCAGGGTTCGTGGGCGGAGCCACGCACAACGATAAACCGCGCTGTATGCCTTGGGTGCGGGTTTCGCCCCGGAGTAAAGCCCCTCCGTCGGTCCACGCTCGCGCTCACGCTCGAGAGGGATCTAGAGCCCCTCCTCGTAGGCATGCCACGGACCTGCGATAAAAAAACCAAGTAAAAAATTTGCCAAACTGGTTGCAAACGTCCTCCGCGCGTCCTGAAAGAGGATCTACCGCTGCTCAACGCTCTCACAGACACCTTGTAAGCTCCTGCGTGCGAGAGCTATTTGAGACGCGCGTGCGAGCAACACGTCTGGCTTCTGGCTTACTTCTTACTTAACTCGCGGCCATTAATCCTAGGGCGGCGGCCGGCCGTCTTACTCCTCGATAGCGTCCTAAGTACGTACGGGGCCGCCATTGGCCCGAAAATTGGCGGGGCGATCGACTCGGATGCGGCGCGGTTCAATTCGCGGTTCCACCGGGGAAGGAGCGGAGTGCGAGCGTCTACTAGTAGGCAGTCGCGACGCCATACGGCGGCGGCGTCTATTATGTGCAGCTTCTCGCCTTTACTCAAAACGCAATCACCTAGTACGGCCGGTAGCCCTTGTAGCCGCCCTTCCCGCGGCCGCGGCCCCTCCCGCGGCCCCGGCCCCGCCCGCGACCCTTGCCCTTGCCCTTGCCCTTGCCCTTGACGTTGACGCGCTTCACGCTGACCTTGAGCTGGCGGCCCTTGAAGATGGAGTTGTCCAGCAGCACGGCGGACGGCACCGCGGCGGAGTCCTCGAACTCCACGTAGGCGAAGCCCTTGGAGCGCCCCGTGAACTTGTCGCAGAGGATGGTGACGCGGTTGATGGTGCCGCAGTTGGCGAAGTGCGCCTGCAGCTCCTCGGGCGTCGCCTCGTAGTCGACCTGGCCGACGTAGATGCTTTTCTCGTCCGTGTCGGCCTTCTTCTCCTCGCCCTCGCCGCCGTCCGCGGCCAGGTCCTGCTGCATGGCCTTCAGCTTGTTCGCCTCCTCCTCCATCTCCTGCACGCGGCGCTTCATGTCCTCGAGCTCGGGGTCTTCCTCGCCATCGCCGGCGTCCTCGAGGCCCTCGATTACGGGCTCGGCCGGCGCGGCCTCGGCGGCGTCCTCCTCGTCGGCCATGGTCCTAATTGGTGTGCTCGGCGCCTGCTCTTCGCGCGCGCAGAGTCCTGGCGGCGATGCGTCTGTTGCTGTGATTCTCACGCGCAGCGGCAAGGCGGGCGACGGGTGTGTTGCTGAGGGGTCCCGACTGGGCCTAGCTGCGTCTTCAAGTTGCGACAGGTCTGCCCTAGAGACAGAGAACGCAGCAGCGAGTTGGCTCGTGAATTTGTTTTCAGGACCCGGGTTCGGGTTCGGGTTTCACGCGCGGGTTTTTCGTGGACATGGATGCGCTCGGGGTCCGTACTAGTGGGGCTAGTCGCAAAAAGTAGTCACACACCAACACAACCTCGCCAGGAGCGGAATCAACTACTCTATAGATTACCCAGGCGCGCCGACGGGCACCGCCGGCACCCGCGCGGGCCGCTCGAGGTCGTCGAGGACGCGCTGTACCGTGCCCCCCGCGTCGGACGCGACCGCGACCAGACCGAACACGTGCTCCGCGAGGAGGGCCCCAAACGCCGCGCAGGGGTCCAGGGCGGGGTAGAGCCGCAGGCCCGTCTGCGCGAGGGCCTCGAGGAAGCGGTTGTAGTCGAGGCGCCGGCTCCCGCACGCCAAGACCTTCGCGAAGACCACGTCGGCGTCGGCCGTCGACCAGCGCGCCGACAGCAGGTCCGGCGTGTCCGCCACGAGCTTGGCCCACTGCCGGCTGTCGACGCCGCGCTCGACGCCGTCAGTTGGCCGGCGCCCGAGATCCGCGTAGTGCCGGAAGACGGCCCTGAGCGCCTCGTGCGTGCCGTAGCCCGCCGCCGGTGCGAAGCGCTCGCGTATCGGCGGCAGGGGCTCCATGCCAACCCGCAGCGCCACAGCTGGCGTCGGCCGCTATGAGGAGAATGCACCGCCACGACTCGATGGGCAGCCTCGTGGACGCTCCACGGAAATGCAAATTGAGACCACACGCACAGGTGACTGGTAGCAATAGGTACTGTAGCAGGTCAAAAAAACGTTTTTAAAACCCGTTTAGTGCTTTTACGTTTTCCACGTTTTCCACGCGGCCGCGGCGCGGCACGCAGCCGTTTGTGTATCGTTCATTTAGTTACTGGTCCAAAGAGATCAATAGGACGCTTATTGGGGGGCGAAAAAATTAATTTCTTGATTCGCGGTGCTGAAGTGGTCATTCGCGCCGGTGGAATGCGCTCTATTCGTGGTCCAGAGGTCTCCCGAGGGTCGCTTAGGGTCGGTACTAGACGTGCGTAGTCACTTACACCGCACTTGCCAGCGCTTGGATCATATCTACCGATTCTCTCAGCAGTCCAGCTGCCTCAGACATGATCAGGCAGTGTTTGGAGTTCTAGAGCTTTGAGGGCTATGGGATGCTCAGAGCGCATGCGCATGCGGTGTAGGCGTCCACCCACCATCAGACCTAACCCAGAGGGAGTCCGAGAGCCGGTCTGCATCCCAAAAAAGTGTTTTATTTGGGCTCGACAGCACCCGTGAACGTCAATTACGCTAATTACTCGAGAGCTCCCAATAAGCCTACTAGCGGTCTCGTTGGGCCCCATATTACCCCACTTATAGTGGAAATCAAGTAGAGCAGCTTGTTGCCTGTGTGGAAATCAAATTTCGGACGCCCCAGTCACTGGTTGATTTCCACACAGCTCGTTGCCGAGGCCACTGTTCGACATGCTGCACACCAAATATCTATGGCCACGCCAGGCGCCCGGCGGCGCGTCGTTCCGGAGCGCCGCGACCGCGGCGGCGTGCGCGGCGGCGTAGGCGGGCCAGAGCGTGTCGACGAACGCGGTGGTATCGCAGACCAACCAGGAGGCCGGCTGTCCGGCTAAGGCGGGGGTGGCGAGGGCCAAGCAGAGAAAGCTCAAGACGCGACTCACGCGAGACGTACTCATCATGAGCTTTCGTGCTTTCGATTGATAATTGGTTGAGCCGCACTCCGCGGTAGAAGGGTTGTCCGTCTTACACGGCGGTCGGTGAAAGGCAAAAAGCCGACTCAGCACATAAGGCGAGCTGGCGCGCAGCCAAAAAGGGATATTAAAATTATTTTATTTGCATCGTTCGGGCTACTGCTCCAAAGAGATCAATGCGACACTTGCTGGACACTTACTAGACGACCCAATTTTTTTTTTGGAATTGACGAGCCTGGGGTCCAGGTCTCTCATAGGCCGCCGCTTAGCTCGATCTCCACCGCCGGGGAGGGCCCCCGTCTCGCGAGTAGGTCTAAAACCTCCAAGATTACGAGGCCTTCCCCGCGTCCCCGTCCAGCAGCCCCGCCGCGACGACGAAGAGCACCGCCGACACGACGTAGGCCGCCGCGACGGCGCCCGCCACGGCCGGCACGAGCTCGAGGCCCCCCGGGCGGTCGACGGCGGCGCCGACGGCGAGCGGCGCGAGGCCCCCGACCAGCGTCAGCGCCGTAAAGCAGCCCTGCGCCGCGCCGCGGCTGGACGGGGGCACCGTCTGCTGGAGCAGCGCCGTCGTCGGGCCGAACCAGCACTCCGCCACGAGGAACTCGGCGGCCAGGAACGCGATGGCGGCGGCGTAGGACGGCGCGTTCAGCGCGAGGACCCAGAGCGGCGCGGCCAGCAAGCACCCGGCCGCGGGCACGAGCGCGCGGCTCGCGTCCGCCCGCGCCGCCGGCACGCGCGTCGCCAGCCCGTCGGCCGCCGCGCCGCCCGCCAGCGCGGACACGAAGCCGAAGCCGCCGACGACCACGGCGTAGCCGACGCCGACGTCGGCGTCCGGGAAGTTCGCCCGCAGGCACGGCAGCGCCCAGACCCCGATCGTGAAGCCCGCCGCGAAGCGCACGGCCGTCGCCGCGAGCAGGGCGACGGCCGCGGGCGAGGCGAACACCCCGCCGAAGCCGCCCGCCTCGTCATCTTTCGCTTGCGCGGGCGGCGGCGCGCCGATGTCCGTCGGCATGCATAGACACGCCGCCAGCGCCACCACCAACGACGCGGCGCCCGCCGTGGTGAAGGCCCCCCGCCAGCCGACGACGTCGTCCAGGCGCGTCGAGATGGCCGCCAGCGCGCCGCCGGCGCTCACGGCCGCCGCGTAGCGCGACGTCGCCGTCGCCAACTTGTCGGCCGGGAAGGCCCGTCCCAGAAGCGCGTAGCCCGCCGGGGCCGTCGCGGCCATGGCGACGCCCTGCAGCGCGCGGCAGGCGGCGACGCCCGCGAACGAGTCCGTGTAGGCCGTCGCGACCGTGGCCAGCGACCAGACGCCGCAACTTAGGTAGGTCAGCTTGACGGCGTCCGTGCGGTCCACCAGGGCGCCGGCGGCCAATGAGCACGCCGCGAAGAGGGCGTTGAAGGTAATGGTCGACAACAGCGCGTAGTCGGCCCGCGAGAGCTCGAGCCCGACGTTCAAGAAGCGGAAGGGGTCGTCGCTCGTGAAGTCCACCGTGCTGAACAGCAGCTGGCGGCACCACTGGTTCGACGTGTAGACGCCGATGAGGGACCCGAGGAGCGCCGTGCGCTGGCCCGGGGTCAAGTCGTCCGTCGTCGCGCGGAGCGGGGTCCGTCGCATCCTCGGCAATTTGACGCGCGGCGGCGGCGTGAAGGCGCGGCTCGTCGCGACGAGGGCTGCGAGGCAGGTGATGCGCATCAGTGCTATTTCAGTTGCAGCGCACTTGCAGTTTACGAAGCGTGATGTCTGGAGTCTAATGGCGTACGTTTGCGTGATGCTGTGCGAAGATGATGTCTATGCTCTCTCAGACTTGAGCACTAAAAATCACTAAAATTTTCAGCAAAACGGGTTTCCACGAGCTCGATCAATCGGGGCTTGCAAACGGCCCGGACGCCTCCCGAGCGCGCCGGAAGCGCCTAGCCGGGGCCGCGCGAAACCCGCGGGCGGCATCAACCCGAACCCGAACCCAAAACGGAACTTTGAGGCCTCCCTCGTCGTGCCGCCTGGAACGCAACGCGAGCAGCACCGTTGCAGCGCACGGGTGCGGTAGGAGTCTCCGGAGGCTGCCCGACGGCACAACACCCAACCAAAACACGAGAAGAGAGAGTAGACTGCCGCGATGATGGTCCTGCGCATCAACACGCTCTTCGTGCTGGCCGTGGCCGCGGACGAGTGCATGTGCCAGCTCTTCCCCGTGCGCGGCGGCGACGGCCAGCTGAAGTTCGCGGCCAACGACGACGGGAGCTGCGTCGCGGAGAAGCTCTTCCGCGCGCCGCGGCTCGAGGCGGAGCTCGAGCTGATCGTGGGCGACACGAACGTCATGGACCGGGTCCTCGGCATCCAGACCAGTGCGACGGCGGCGCGGGAGGCCCTCGATAGCAAGGACGCGGAGCTCGAGCGGAGCCTCCAGGACACGTTGGAGTACCTCGAGGCGAAGGCTTTGGGACTGCAGA
>Ga0302122_10000374_pt1 | contig 27416 bp, 15 predicted proteins | sample CB21_SCM_MG_FD_203115 | JGI IMG/M metagenome (GOLD analysis project Ga0302122, IMG submission 203115) | Marine microbial communities from Western Arctic Ocean, Canada - CB21_SCM | ecosystem: Environmental > Aquatic > Marine > Oceanic | place: Canada: Western Arctic Ocean | collected 2017-09-28 | reverse complement strand
GGTATCCTACGCGACCACCGTCGATGGTGCCCGTTTCGGCGCCGACCGCGGCGCCGACGTCCGTGCCTACGGCGCAACCCTCGGGGCTCCCGACGGTGCCGCCGACGCCGTTTCCCTCGGAGCTGCCCACGGCCCTCCCGTCGTCGGCGCCGACCTCGCTGCCGACCGCGGTGCCTTCGTCGGAACCGTCCGCCAAACCGACGATCGTCCCGCCGCCCTCGACAACGCCGACCTCCTCACCGACCTGGACCGGGAGCCGGCCGCCGACGACGGCCGCGCCGAGTCGCCTGCCGTCGTCGTTGCCGTCTTCGGCGCCCAGCTCGCTGCCGACGTCACCGCCCACGGCGTCACCCTCCTCCGCGGTCTCGCCGCCGCCCACGGCCGTCCCAACCGCCATCCCAACGCCGACGCCGACCGCCGTGCCCACCGCGGTCCCGAGTACGTCGATGCCGTCGAGGGCCCCAACGGCGTACCCGACATGCGTGCCGACGCCACCGCCGTCGCCAGAGCCGAGCCCGGCGCCGTCCGCGGTGCCCACGTCGTCGCCGACGTCCCCGCCCTCGTCGACGCCCACCGCGCTGCCCTCGTCGACGCCGACGTCCGAGCCCTCCGCGCTACCGACGAGCCCGGTGCCGTCCGTGACCTTTTGGCCGACGGCCGTGCCTACGGCGCCCCCGACGCGCGCGCCGACGACGACGCGGGCCCCCACGGCGGCGCCCAAATCCATGCCATCGCCCGCACCGACAACGCCGGCGCCCACGGGTCTCCCCAGTTCCGTCCCGACGTCGGCGCCGACCGTGCTACCCTCAACACCGCCGACGCCCGCGCCGACCGCCGGCGACTGCCGGGCCACCATCACCGACGCCTGCAACTGCACCTACGTCCTCGCGGAGTACGCGACCACGCTCGCGCCGACGCCGCGCGTCGTCCCCACGGTCGCGCCGACGCCGGCGCCGACGACCCCCGCGCCGACGCCGCGGCCCACGCGGTCGCCCTACCCGTCGGCGGCGCCCACGAGCGACCCCAGTATCTTGCCGACGGCCCTCCCGTCCTCGACGCCGACCGCGCCGCCGTCCCCTGCACCGACGCTCGTGCCAACCTCTGGGCCGACGTCCGCACCGACCGCCGCCCCGAGTTCCGTGTTCAGCGCCCCGCCGACGCCGGCGCCGTCACCCGAACCGACCGCCGTGCCCACGACACAACCGACGGCCGCGCCGTCTGCGTCTTTGCCACCTTCTCTGCTGCCGTCCTCCACGCCGACAAACGTACCCTCCACGCCTCCGACGGGCGCGCCGACGGCCGCGCCGACGTCGCGGCCCTCCTCGATACCCAGCGCGAGCCCAAGTCCGCCCCCGACGGCCCGGTGCCCCGTCACCGTTTGGCTCGAGGGCGACTTCACAACGAGCGGTGCCGTGACGAGTGTAACCGGGTCCGGGAAAGAAGGCCCCGAGGCCATCACGAGCGCGGACGACGTGCGGGCCCAGACGGGCAACGAGGCGAGCTTGAACTTAGACGGGCCCTGGGAGGGCGGTCTCGACCTGGCGAGCGGCATTGATGCGTGCTGCCGCTTCGTGCAGACGCCCTGCCCGACGCCCGTACCTACGACTGTCCCGACGGCGGTGCCGTTATCTACACCGACCGTCGTGCCCACGAGTGTCCCGACCGCGTCGCCGACGGGGGGGGTTCCTTCGTCGTCGCCCTCCACGGTGCCCGTCGCGGACCCGACCTATGTCCCGACGTCGATACCCACGTCGCTCCCGACGTCACAACCGACAACGCTCCCGACGCCCACGCCGACGCACGTGGCGAACGCCACTCGACCCACGTCCGTGCCGACGCCCGCGCCATCACCCATGCCGTCGCCCGCGCCGACACCCGAACCGTCGCCCGCGCCGACGGCGTGTAGGTGCGTGATGGATTTCGGGTTCACGCGGGGCGAGGACAACTTCGAGTACCGCGGCGACGGGCTGCTCTACGGAAGTCGGCCCCGGCGTGGAAAGCAACCCGTGGTCTTTACGCCAATCAGTTACAGGGACACCGTCGCTTCGATGGCGTGGGGGGGCGGACGCGGTCAACCGTCCGCGCGCAGGTCTCCCGGCGGTGAACCCGGGCGGGACGCAGTGGCTCGCGGGCGACGCCGCGCTACTAGATGGCTTCGGGTGGGCCGAGTACCTCGCGAGCCAGGCCTTCTACCGCCACACATCAATCAAGCGGCGTATCACAGACATGGACGGTAAGTGCGTGTACCGGAAGGAGCCGGAGCCGTCACCAGTGCCGACGCCCCGGCCCAGCATCCCGCCGGGCGCGCCGCAGCCGACGGCCGCGCCGACGGGCGCGCAGGCCGTCGTCGAGGTCCAGGCCGCGGTCGTGCTCACGGGCGTCGACCCCGCCGCCTTCAACGCGGACCCGAACCAGCAGGAGGCCTTCGCGCAGTCGATCCTGGCGCATCTACCGACAAGCCTCGCGGGCGCCGAGGTCACGGACGTCGTGGCCGCGGCGGCGCGGCGGCGGCGGCTCCAGGCGAGCGTCGCGGTCTCGTACACGATTGTCGTGCGGCAGGACGCGGCGGCCGTGACGGACGCGGGGGCGAGCCTCCTCGGCGCCATCACGACGACGCTGTCCGCCGCCGTGTCGAGCGGTGATTTCCTGGACACGTTGGTCGCCGAGGCGGCCGCGGCGGGCTCGTCCGCGGCCATCGCCTTCCAGTCGATAAGCGTGGACGAGGCCGCGACGCTCGCGTCGATCGCCGGCGCGACGATCACGCTCCAAATCACGACGCCGGCTCCCGTGGCCGCGAGCCCCCACCGCAAAGAAAAAGACGCCGGGCTCTCGGTGACGACGATCATCCTTCTCGCCGGAGCCGTGGTTGTTTTCCTGCTCGGCGCCGGCGGCGCCTTTGTTTTTGTCCGGAAGGGCGGCCCCGCGAAGGTCGCGGCCCTCGTGGCGCCGCCGAAGCGGCGTAAACGACGGGGCCCCCTGGTCGACTTCTCGAAGTTCTACTGGCCCTGCTGCCCGCCCCGCGTGCCCGTGGACCACGAGGCCGGGCTGGTGGACGTGCCGCCCTTCGGTTCCGAAGACGCGAACAGCGTCAGTCGGCACGTCGGCTACGATTTAGTGGACGAGTACGTGCAAATAGTGCGCGCGAAGCACAACGCTTGGAAGCGCTACGAGAACGTGCTGTTTAGAATCGTCAAGGTGCAAGTCGTGGAAGGGTTGTACTACAAGCGGTGGGCGGCCGCCGTGGACGAGGCCGAGATCGACGAGAACTGGCCGCGCGTCGTTGTCGCCGAACGGGAGATGCGCCAGGAAGTCTTCGCCGAGCGGCGGACCATGGCGCTTTTGGGGTACGGCGACCCGTACACGCGCGTGTCGCACAGTGCCGATCCGCCGTCGGGTATCAAGACTAAGAAAGTCGAGCGGCGCGTGGAGATCTGTTCCGTGATGGCACACTTGCCGAAGAAGGTCTCGAAGGTGATGACCTGTGTCACAGCGTCCGATGGCGTGGCGGCGCGGATCTCGTCGATTCACTGGTCCATGTCCACACAGGCCGCGAAGAAGAAACTCAAACTCGCGGCCAAGGCCTCCATCGACCACTTCACGGGCAAGGCGATCGGTCCCACGGTGCTGACCTCCAAAATGCGCGAGACCGCGACGGAGCCCTGCGAGGACGGGCCCACGTGGCAGGAGCGCTCGGCGCCGGGCGAGATCGTGTGTTGGTCTGCTTCGTGCTGGGAGCCGACCGCTCGCAGCGACCCCGGCGGCGGCGGCGGTGGCGGCACCACGGGTTCCGGGAAGGCCGTGAACCCTAATTTGTTGCAGATGACGGGCAAGGCCAATATTCAGGCCGTTGTCGTCGGCAAATGGGCGGGTGTGGGCTTCCCCGGCGCGCGAGAAGGACCCTACGCCCGTGAAGCGAAAGCTGAGTCTTCCGATGATGAGTTCATTGAAGACGCGATGCCCGAAGGTGCCGATCCTAGCAAGCCGCTTGACGAGCTGCCCAAGGGGGGAAGCGGCGCTAAGGTGATCCGCAACGCGCGGTTCGTGACGACGCTCAATAAACGGATGGTCGCCTTTGAAATGAAGCAGATGGCGATCGAGAAGAAACGGGCGGAGCGGGAAAAGCGGAGAGCCGGGCTAGTGGAGGAAGAGTCTTAAGTTATTACTGTGTAGTCTATTGTTTGCGCGGAGTCTGGCGAGGCGCTGCTCGCCGTCTTTCAGCCAGGGATACCGCCGAGGCTTACGTACTCCTCCATGAGCCTGACGGCGCTGGCGATGTCGTTTCTCTGGTTGTCATTATTACTTATTAAGTGGCTTAACCTTTTGAGAATAGAGCCGATGTCTCGATTTTTCACCGAGCTTTGAGACTTCGAAAGGGAAATAGTCGGTGCCATCGTCTGCCACGAGCGTCAGCACGTCCCCTCGCTTGAACACATCTCCGTCGATGCCGACGTACTTGACCTTCATGCCAATGCCGCCTGTTCGCAAGCCATAGTGTGCGCGCAGAATTATTTTGTTATCCAACGGTTTGAGCTCAATTGCTTTCCGAGACATCCTATCGGCGTTATCCAGGTCCTTGCGCGTGTTCTTTAAAAAGTAGTCGAGCCTCGAGTACGCGTCCGCGCTCGTCGGCGCCACCTTGATCCAATCGCGATACACCCGCTCGGCGCCGTCCGGGTCCTTGCGTGTGTCCTTCAGAAAATTGGCTAGCGATCTATGCGTCTCTCCCCTCGTCGGCTCCACTTCGATCGCTCTCCGATACATGCGCTCGGCGCCGTCCGGATCGTTGCGCACGTGAGCCAGTACACGAGCGAGGCCAACGTGCGCTAGCCCGTGCTTCGGGTCGAGCGCGATGCAGCGCGTGAACGGCTCAAATGACACCTCCCAACCAACAACCCTATTCTGCCCCTGATATGCGCATCCGAGCTCGTACCATGCCTTGCTATTGGTCGCGTCCAACTCAAGGCACTTTTGGAATGCCGCAATCGCCTCAGGCCACTTCTTCTCCTTCTTAAACGCTTCGCCCTTTGCGTACTTTGCCATCGCCGACTCGGCCGCGGCGCTGGCATTTCGCGGAGCCGGTTCCACGCCTCGCTCAAGGCATCGCAGCATAGTATAAATCTGGTGCGAGCGCCCATTGATCTTCTTTATTCTGTCGAACGTCGCCTGAATCTCCGCGACCACGCCCGACGGCACGTGTCTAATGTTGAAGTAGATGCAGCGCCAGCCCGACGGCTTCGGCTCGCCGAAGCTATCCTTCACGCGGACCACCTGGAGATCGCCCCCGAGCTGCAAGAGCTGCCGTACGCCTTCGTGCAGTTGAGACACGCTCGTGAACAGCGCCGTCGCGCGCTCGACGTCGACGATGCGGCAGACATCGCCTTCGTACTCGCGACGAGACTTCTCGACGCAGCGCACCCGCGCCTTCGTGTCGGCCGCCATGTACGTGCCGCCCACTCGCGTGACGATCGAGCGAAGTTCGTCGTGGAACGCGTCGCGCACGCTCTTCGCGAGGCTCCGAAGATCGTCGACGCACTTGCACGACTCCGGTTGCCGCGGCGTCTCTGCACGCTTTTTCGCAAGCAATGCACACAATTCAAGCATCTCTCCACAGCATGGGTCGCTCGCGTATGCATCCCAGGCCTCTTCGTACGCGTCGGCGTCGCCCCGCTGCGCCTCTGCCAGCCGCGCTCGAAGCGTATCTAGGTCGTGCTAGTTTGTGCTCAGGAGCTCGTCGAGCTTCGTTTCGAGCGCGTGCAACGTCGGGCGCTCGGCCGCGACGCCGAAGCACTCGACGGCCCAGTTCGCCAGCTCAGGGACGTCCCGCTGTGGATTTGATGCTTCGGGCCTGGGGAGCCGCTCGCCGCGGACGAGCGTGTTGTGGATTTGATGCTGCGACTTGCCGGTCCACGGCTTCTTGCCTACCAAAAGCTCCCACGCCAGCGCGCCGTAGGCGTACGCGTCGGCGCTGATTCCGACGCGCGCATCGTCAGAGAGCGCCTCGGGGGCCATGTACGCACAAGTACCTTGCTTGGCCGTCATCTGCGTCAGCGTGTGCGTCAGCTCCTTGCTGATTCCGAAGTCCGCGATCTTGCACCGAATTGCGCCGCTGCCCTCGGCTACCAAAATGTTGCTCGGTTTGAGGTCACGGTGTATAATTCGATTGGCGTGGAGGTGCGCCAGCCCCGCAGCAACGTCGCGAGCCACGTGCAGAACGTCCTGTTGGACGAGCGGCCCGCGCGCGTTCTTATGAATCACGTCGTCGAGGTTGCAGGCCATGAGCGCGGTGATGACGTGGAAGCCGGCGCCCAAGATCTCGCACCCGCCGTGGACGATGAGGACGTTCTGGTGCGGAAAATCAGCCATAACCATGAGCTCCCGAGCCATGTCGTTCTGAATCTCAGCGCCGAGGCCAGCGACACGCGACCGCTTCGCGGCGATTTTACGAGACCTCGTCATCGCGCGACCAAACGTCCCCTGCTGGTTCCACGTGCCCCTAAACACGATCGAAAAGCCACCTTCGCCGATCGCCTCGGGCTCGAGGGCCACGTCGTCCGCTGCGATCTGCCGCACCGTCGGCGACAGCGTCGACGAGCCCATCCCTCGGCCGCTGCCGTCTGTTCGCGTGTCCAGCGAACCGGTGGACGACGTGACGTCCTTGAGCTTCGCCAGCTTCTGGCGCAGGAGCTTCTGTTTGAGCTTCGGGACCTTGAGCTCGTCGAAGATCTCCACCAGGTCCTCGTCCGACGCCGACTCGAGGTACTCGCCGTCGAAGCCGTTTTCGTGCAGCTGCTTCGCAATGTCCACGAACAACGGGCCGATGCCCTCGACAAGCTGCTGCACGCTGTCGGCGTTAAGCTTGTGGAGCCAATGCTGCATCGACGACGCGCCGCCGCCCATTTTTTCAGTAGCTCAGCGCGACGGGCTGCGGTGTGCAATGGCTAGCCGGCTGTGTACCGGAGGCTACCGAGTAAGCTCGCTGACGCGTGGCGCGAGAGGCACTGTTTCCCTCCTACGCCATCATCCCGGATGCTGCCCGCGCCAGGAGCCTACACCAGGAATGCTGCCCGCGCGTGTGTGGGCTCCGTGGGAGCGCCACAGCGCGGCATCTCCGGCCAATCTGGGTTCGGGTTTCGCCCCATCACTCATCCATCTACTCACCCCACTTCTACAATTACGTATCCCATACTCGTACTACCAGTGGGGGAGTAGCCCCGCCTTTTAAACGGAAGACGCGCGGCGCGTCTCCGCCTCCGGAAGGACCCCCGGCGGGCTCGCGGGCGGCGCGGGCGCGTAGTCATCCCCCAGGAGAAGCGGCGACTCGAGGTCGAGGAGCAGATCGTCCGCCCGCTGGTTCGTTATGGGAACACGAATACGCTGCCACTCGATGCGGCGGCAGCGCTTGCCCACTAAAACCACCACTAATGCGGACAGACTCGCGATCATCCCGACGAAGACTTCGACGGAGAGGTGTCTTAGGGCGAACTCCTTTGCACAGTGCGTGACGGATTCGTCACTGGCGCATCCACAGTCCACATGACTCGCGTAGCACCCCCCCATGCACGCGCCCTGGATGGCGGAGCACAAAGGAGTAGAAGCATTCTTGTCGAGGCAGATAATCTCTCCCAAATTACAGGCGCTCTGACAGTTCGCGAGGGTCGTGGTCATCCCCGCCGCCGCGGAATGGAGCGCAAACGCCAGGACCCACGTAAGAGTGGCCATGACTTGCATGACTTGGTGGCAGAGACCGTTTCCGCGGCACGAGCAACGAGAGCACTCGGTGTAAGTGTGTGCCAGACCGCTTCTGGTGGTCACAAATTCACTAATTTCGATAGCCACGAGATAGCGCGGCGTATGCGGACACAACGGACCCAACGCGACTGCGTGGCACGTAGACGTGCCCAAAATTGCGGTCTGGTTGACCAAAGTCAACCAGAAGCCGGACAAAAAATTGCCAAAAATGCGGGTCACTTGGGGCGTCGAACGTATAATAAAATAAACCACAACGCTAACGTTATCGAGGAATAAGACGACCGGACGTCGCCCTAGGGGCTGGGGACTGGAACTCTAGGTAAAGATTTTAAAATTTAAAATCGAGGACGGAGGACGCTAAGGCCCAAATCAAAGTAACACAAAAACAGGTTAGCAAAGCCCCCCCCGCTCGAGCTCGTACACCATCCACGCCCCCTCCTTGGCCCGGTCGACGTAGTCGGCCCACCCCTCCGCGCGGTACAAGTACGTGTTCGACGTCACCGACGCGTCGGCGCTCTGGACGGAGTGTGGCCACATCAGGGGCACGTACAGCGCGTCGCCCGGCCGCAGCTCCACCGTGGCCGCGGCACGCGCGGCGCGCGCCATCTCGCGCGGCGAGCCCGTGGGCCAGTGTTTATGATTGACGTCCGGTTGCAGGTCCCAGACCTGTGTGGAAATCAACCAGTGAGTTAGGTTATCCTGATGACTATTGTGGAGACCTTCGTGAACCTCCACGCCATCCAGCAGACGCGGTGACGGGGACAACGTCGCGTCAATGGCGTGGAACCTCCACGCCATCGAGCAGCTGCAGTTGCGAAGATACCATCGCGTCGATGGCGTGGGGCGCCTGAAAATTGATTTCCGCACAGTCCCAGACCGTGTGCGGGGGGTACACCGTGACGTTCTTCCGCCCGCGCAGCTGGAAGATGACGTTCTCGTAGCAGTCGACGTGCGTCGGATAGGCGTAGGCCGAGCCCACACGGAGCGAGATCCACGCCACGTCGAAGCCGCTGCCAGCGACCGCGCCCGCGAGGACCGGCGCCGACGCCCGGTCCGCCGCCTCCAGGAGCCGGGGCAGGGGGCCGGCCCCCATCGCGGCCCCGTTCGGATCGGCGAGGGTGCCGCTTGCCTCGGGCTGGAGGCGGTGCCGGTCTGTCACCAGGAGGTAGATGGCCGTGGTGTTGCCGTACGGCAGCGTCGCTGCGTCTAGGAGCTCGGGCTTGGCCGACCATTCTAAAAAGTTCCCGTAGGTCATGGGGGCGCTATAGATTTTCTGGGCCGCGTTCTGCGCGCGGTCGTAAGCCATCGCCACAACGTCCGTCGCGTCGTCCTCCGGCCCCCGCGACAGGTCCCCCGTCAAAGGTTTGACGACGTTCCGCAGCACGGCCGGCCGCTTCGAGAGCAAAGCTTCGCCCATGTCCTTCGCCTCGGCGATCGACGCTCGGGGCCTCGCCGTCCCGCGGCACAAGCGCCGCACTGGTAGCGACGCGCTGTCCGCGGCAAAGGGCGCCCGCCGCAGCGCCCGGTCGCACCAGGTCTCGAGCGCCTGCGCCACGGGCGAGGCTGGCGGCGCCCGCGCGCCGAGCGCAATCTGCGCCAGCGCCGTGTCGTTCAAGTGAAAGTCGCAGCCCTCCACGGCCACGCCGTCCACGAGGCCGCCGGGCGCGTGGGCGCAGGAGGCCGTGGAGGCGCGGCAGGCGCCGTCCACGCCGACGTCCGGGGACCGCGCGGCCACCGTTGCGCAGAAGGTCCAATCGCACGCCCGGCACGCCGCCGCGGCCGCGTCTAGCGTCGCGTGCCTTTCAAAGGGCTCGTCCGCGCCCCGGGGCGCGGCGTCGCCGCCGCTCGCCCACCGGTCGAGCGCGAAGTCCGCTCCTACCGCGCCCCGCGCCAAAAACAGGCGGGCCAGGTCGTCGTCGCGTTGCGCGGGCGCCCGCGTTGCGCCATCGAAGCCCAGCACGCCGCGCGGCACGGGAAGCAATGGCCGGTAGCCCCCCCGGCGCCGGCTCCGCGCCTCGTAGCGGCCGATGGCCGCCACGGCCTCCGCGTCGAACCGCAACGCATCGCCCCGCGTTGCCAGCAGGTCCCGGGCCTCGCGCGCGGCCGCCGCGTCCGCCGCGGCGCCGAAGAGGGCGGCCGGGGCGTCCGGCGTCGGGGTCAGCGTGTTGGGCGGCTCCGCCGGCGATTTCACGTCCGTCCACTGGTCCCCGTGCAGCCAGGGGTACTCGTCGCCCGGCCGCGCGGGCGGCCCGCCCACACCGTTCAGGGCCAGTACGTCCCGCAGCACGGACGTTTTAATCACCTCGTCCACGCCGCCGATCGTCCCGGTCGACGGCACGATCTCCACCTCGAGCAGCCAGGCCCGGGCGTCCGCGTCCAGCAAAAAGTCCAGCCGCCAGTGGCAGAAGAGCTGCCCGTCCGTCCGGGCCCGGGCCCGCGATTGGAGGAGCGCTTCCCGCGAGGCCAGGAAGACCATCGTCGCGGCCTCCCTAATCTGGTCCTCGATTTTATTCCAGGCCACGCCCGCTTTTTCAAAGTGCTTCAGTAAACGGTCCGTGGTCCAGACGCGCTCCGCGGCGTCGAAGGCCTTTCCCGCGAGGCGCTGGTTCACCAGACCATTCGTCAGGTGCGCCAGCAAGTCGCCGCCCTCGCCGTGGTCCGTATCGTGGTCCCCGTCGCCCGAATAGGGGTACGTCGCTAATAACACGAGCATCTCCCGGTGGAGCCACACCTCAAGCGGCGCGAGCGACGACACCGTTAAATACACGCCGAAGGAGAACTTGGCGTCGACCACGCCCGCCTTGGCGTCGTTTAATAAAAAGGGCCGGTCCACGTACCGCTGCAGGATGCAGTGGGCGCACCCTTCGAGCTCGGACCAGCGCGTGATCAATTTAATGCCATAACCTAATTCCTGGTTCGGGTCCTTCCGCAACCACAAACCGCCCAGCCGATCACTCGTACTGCGTGCACGCTCACGCGTAATGTCCTCGGGCAGCCACGTCCTAGGTAGAAATTTCGTGGCCCGGTCACCTATAGAATCGCCCAGCCGGTCCAAAAGCCGGTAGAGCTCGTCCTTGTGGCCCAGGAGCTGGGGGTTCGGTAAAGCGTTGGCCACCGTGTGCTTTTGTAGATTAATGTAGAACTGGGCGTTTTCATCAAAATGACCTAGTAGCCAGATCACGTCCTCCGCGCCGCCCATCCTTTCTCCGGACAAACACTCGACGTAGCCCAGCCTTAGAAACAACTGGCGCAACAACTCGTACTCCTCCGAGTCGAAATAGTTGGTCCCATGGTAGAAGCGGAACGCCCCCCGGGGCCCCGCCATGCCGCGCTCGGCCATCGCCTTTTCAAGCTCGCCGCGCGCGCTCGCGTTGCAGAACAGCGAGTCCGCGAGCTCGTCGGCGATGAGCGTGGCGCAGCGCGGCCGCCCGTCCCGGAGCGCGCCCTGCAGCGCGCCGATGTCCAGTGCGTCGCACGCGCGGCTGCCCACGTCGAGCAGGTCGTCGACGTCCGCCGACGCGGTGATCAGCACCTCGCGGTCGTCCACGAAGATAGATGTTTGTGCGTGGAATTGGGGGCTTGCGCCGCGGAGCAGCAGTATGCAAAGTGGGAAGCGCATGGTGCCGATAGCGTCGAACTAGGACAAAAACGACGGGCTGCCCCGATGGAGTGTGTGACGGGAACGTGTCCTGGTGCACTGGCAGCGCGGCGTTCAGCTTTGTGCCGGGCGGTTGCGTTCAATGGTAAGTAGCTTCTTCTTCCGATGTCTTGCGCCTGCCAGAGACGCCCAGCCAGGCCTGCCCAGCCTCGATGGGAGAACGTGCGGGTTCTTTTTGAATACGCCCCGTCCCGCGTGAACCTGCCCGGGGGCCATAAACCTCCCAAGGAGGGGTAATACAAACCACCACTACTAGGCCTCCTTAATCCAGGCCATCGCGTTGCCGTCCACGAGGTGGAGGGGCAGCTGCTCGAGGCCGCGGTCGCGGCGGAAGTCCACGACGGCCGCGCGCGCGGACGTGTACTGCCAGTTGTTGTGGACGACGATGCCGCCCACCGAGACCTTGTCGTACAAATTGGAGAGCGCGTCGATCGTGGACCGGTACATGTCGCAGTCCATCCTTAACAGCGCGATGGCCTCCGTCGGCAGGATCGGCAGCGTCTCGTTGAAGAGGCCCGCCGCGATGACCACCTTGTCGTCGAACACGCCGTAGCGCTTGAAGGTGGCCACGACGGCGTCGGACCCGCCCACGTGGAAGTTCTGGAAGGCCCAGCCGTCCGTGTCCACGCCGTCGCCCTTGGCCGCATTCGGAAACCCCACGAAGGTGTCGGCCACCAAAATCTTGCGGTCGCCCGTCGGATCTAAAACGTCGACGACACCTTTGGAGAAGATGGAGGCGCCGCCCCGCCAGGCGCCGCACTCGACGATGTCGCCGGGCACCTGGTCGTTGACGAGGCCCTCGATCATGGCCTGGAGCCAGTCTAATTTATGCACGCCCACCATGGTGTGGCCGTTCCAGCCCGAGGTGCAGGGTCCCGCCAGGCCCGGGTCCTCGGGGTTCACATTATCTAAGTACAACCAGCCCACGACGGCGTCCCGTAATAACTTGATGAAGCGGCCCTGGGGCGAGTCCCAGGGCGTCGACGGCCGTAACGCCGGCGCCGCGACGAAGGTGCTGAAGTCGCCCTCGCCCACAGTCATCTCGCTATCCTTTTTCTTCAGCCGCACCGTGAGCCGGTGGCTCCCCTTGGCCTGGTCGAAGCCCGTCAGGACCGCGTTGTACGTGTCGGCGAAGCACGCCTCGCTTGCTGCTTTGTCTGGTGAGACATCGGCGTCCTCCCCTAACGAGCTCACGGCAATACAAACCTCGCCGTCGAGGGGCGGCCGGAACGCGCCACTGACCTTGACGCGCTGCGCGTCGAAGTAGAGGCCGCCGTTATGTAACACAAAGTAGACCGGGTAGAAGCCGTCGAAGGACACCACGGGGGCCGCGTCGTGGGCCCGGTGCAGGCGCTCGTCGAGCGGCGTCGCTTTTCGCGTCCTTTCTAGCGCCACGCGGTGCTCCACCAGGGCCAGGTCCATCTCGCGCCACAGGTCCAGGGCCGCGGCCACTTCCCGCGCCGTCTCCGTCAAGTTGGAGGACCAGGCCGGGACCTGTAACGTGTGGTTTTCCGGAGGCACGCCGTCGTCGTCGCCCAATTCAAAGCACGATTCCGCGTCGCAGACCGTCCGTTTCACCTGGATGGGCAATTCAATGTCCACGTGCAGAGGACTCTGGCCCACCCAGGAGACTGGGTCATACTGCTCTAATTCGCCTCGCACCAGCGACACGCCGGGCGACGCCAGGGCCGTGACGTCGGCGGCCTGCCCGTCCTTGGCCGTCCTCAGGTGCTGGTTCACGATGATGGTCATGGCGCCGCTCACGCAGTTGTCCGTGGCTTCCGGGGTGTCCGTCGGCGTGCACGCCTGCCTCGCCGCGTCCAAATAGCTCTGGTCCTGGTGCAGGCGCAGGCGCGTGGGCGTGCTGTCCACGGTGAGTTCGAGGTCGAGGAGGAAGGCGCCGGGCGGCGGCGTCAGGTCCTGGGCATAGCAATGACACAGCAAGGCTGCCCAGCATAGCAATGCGGCGCGGCTCCGCATCCTCGATGAATCGCAGCGCTGCCCTGCGTGATGATCTCTTCGCTGCGCTTGAATACTGTACGCCACCACAGGCTGCTCCGCGCTGTCATCGATGGCGTTCGGAGAGTATGCAAACCCGAATCGAACGGACCGCCCCATCCGTCGGACAGTGCCTGTATTAGATTCCTGCTCTATGGAAGTATATCTAGAGAAGACATGGGGGAGACTGCAAGACTTCGAGACGCGCGAAACGCGGTCGAGAAGTACCTAGGGGATAAGACGCTATCGGGGAGTAAGCAAATAAACGCCGAAGGCTGGGGACTTGTAGGGGATAACGTGTTAATGACATAGGGGATAGAGCGGCGCGCGCGGGCGCTCTAGATCCTGCCCATGCGCGAGAGCACGGAGGCCGTCCCGCCGAGCACGGCCAGGACGTAGCCCATGACGTTGATGGAGCGGCACGCGACCTTCTCGGCGCCGCCCAATTTGAGCTTGCCCTTCTTGCACGCGGACAAAGCGATCTGCGACGGGATCACGTAGATGATCGCACTTCCCAGGATGGCGCCGCCGAAGGCGACGAGGAAGCCCAGGTCCGTGATCTTGATGCCCGCGAAGACCGTCAACGCGACCATGGCGACGGTCGCTGGCGTCCGCTGCTTTTCTCTGTCAGTTTGAGACACCTTCCGGATGTCGAAGTAGCCGTCGCGCACGCCCTTGAAGAGCAGGGGGTAGGTGCACGCGACCGCAACACCAACCAAAGCCCGGGCGGCGTTCGCGAGCTTGTCCACCCCGGCAAACGAGTTGAGGATCAGGCCCTGCGACGCCGCGCCGAAGGTGCGGTGGCCTGCCGCGGCGATGGCCACGAAGAAGCCCACGGCCATGGCGAAGCCGCCGTAGACCACGCGGTTGTAGCGCGGTAAGGTCGCGTTCTCCAACTCATCATAATAAGCCGCGGCGTTGTAGTGCGCTAGATAACTTGTGGCGAGCATGGAGATGAAGAGGAGGGACCCGCCGGGCGAGAAGCCCCCGCCAAACTTGGGCAGGGCCTTGCCCTCCTTGGCTAACGCGACAGCTAAGCGGCCGCCGCTGGCGTACGTGCCGTCGAAGGCCCGCACGACGGTGACGCCGGCGGTATAGAGCATGCCGCCCAGCCCGATGATGGAGGCCGGCGCCAGAGACTTCAGGTCCCTCAACATGGATAACGGGAACAAAACGGCGGCCCCGAAGAGCGAGAGGAAGACGTCCCTTCTTTTTAACAAAGCGGGCACGCCCGCGCCGCTCAACAAGGAGCCCGCGGTATCGCCGATGATGATGCAGTAGGCGATGCAGCCCACCAGGGTCTTGAAGGTCGTGATGCCCGTGATCAGCGCCCCACTCTTCTTGTCGACCGCCGCCTCCCAGGCCCCCCTATACGTCGTGGTGCCTGTGGCGGCGCAGGCGCGGCCCACGAGCGCGAAGCAGTAGGCGCTGATGAGCCCCAGCCCGGCGATGAGGCCGCAGGCCGGCAGCGCCGCGCCCTTGCTCGCGCTGCACGCCGCGATGCCGGACGGCAGGGAGAGCACGCCGGCGCCCACGATGTTCTTGGCCAGGTTCAAGGTGGACGAGGTCACGCTGGACTTGGACGCCACGGCCGCGCCTCCCGCCTCGGCCGGCACCCGCAGCTGGGGCGCCGGTGCCCTCGCCACGGGCTTCATCAGCGCATGCGTCGCCGGCGCGAGCGCGAGGAGCACGAGCAACCGGGCCATCATGAGCGAGCTATGACTGATGCGACGACCGTCTGCCAGTGCAAGACGCCGTTGGAGCGCGTGCAGCAGCGAGTGCGTTCTCGCGGTCAGGTCAAAATGGGTTGCCGGTTCGGGTTCTAAAGTTTGGAGCCCGCACCCTACCTATCGACAGCGACTCGACGTCCGACGAAATTCCAACGAAGCTACTTACAGTCGTCGTTCGCGAAAGCATCGAGCGCCGCGAGCGCCGTGCGCAGGTCGCCCTCGGACGCCGCGTAGCTCAGCCGGACGCCGGTCGGCGCGCCGAAGGCGTCGCCCGGCACGAGCGCGAGCTTCCGCTTTTTGAGGAGCAATTTGCAGAAGTTCGTGGACGTGCCCACCCGCTCCCCGTCCACGGCCAACGCCAGGCACGGCGCGACGTCGCAAAACACATAGAACGCGCCCTCCGGGGGCGGCGGCGCGGCGACGCGGCCGTGGCGCGCCGCTTTTGCGAGCAGCTCGAGCACCAAATCCCGCCGCCGCTTGAACTCGGCGACGTCCGCGTCCAGCGCCCCCGCTGGCAGCTTGAGCGCGGCGACGCCCGCGGCCTGCGCCAGGGACGAGGCGCAGGACGTGATCTGGCCCTGGATCTTGGCGCAGGCCTGGGCGACGGGCCGAGGCGCCGCCAGGTAGCCCAGCCTGAAACCCGTCATCGCATACGCCTTACTGAAGCCGTTGATTGTGACGGTCCTGCCCCACGCGCTCGGCCCGAGCGACGCGAAGGCCACGTGGGGCGTGCCGTAATTCAATTGTTCGTAAATCTCGTCGCTGATGACCCACACCTTCTTCCCGGTTTCTTGCTCGTGGTCGTTCAGCACTTGGAGCAACGCGCGCTGCTGGGCCTCGTGTAACAAACAGCCCGTCGGGTTCGACGGGTTGCACAGGACCAGCGCTTTGGTGTTGGGTGACAGGGCCGCCTGGAGCTGGGCCGGCGTCGGCGCGAAGCCGTCCTCGAGTTTCGTGGAAATAGTAGTATAGGTCGCCCCGCACATGTCGACCATGCTGGGGTAGGAGACCCAGTAGGGCGCCGGCAAGATCACGTCGTCGCCGGGGCCGCACAGGGCCAGCAGGGCCTCGTAGACGGCCTGCTTCGCGCCGTTCGCGACCACGACCTCCTCGGGCGCGTACTCCACATTTTTCCGGTCCTTTAAATCCTTCACGATGGCGCTCCGTAGCTCCCCGGTGCCCGTGACTTCGGTGTACCGCGTCTTGCCGCTCATGGCCGCCGCGCCGATCGCCTCTAAAATTGCTTGCTGGGGCGCAAAGTCCGGTTCACCCACGCATAATGAGACGACGGTCTCGCCCTGGGCCTTCATCTGCAGGGTCAGCGCGTGGACCTCGATGGTGGCGCTCGGCTTCAGGTTCGTGACGAGCGGCGAGAGCTCGGGCGGCGCGTCGAGCGCCGCCGCGAGGCGCGTCGGCGGGCTTGTGGCCGGGCTGCGCTGCAGCGCACGCGCGAGCGCCGCGAGGAGGAGCAGCTTGACTGCCATGGTGCAGTGATGCATGCGTGCCACAGGTGCGTGCTTTGACAGCGCGTGCACTGCAAAAACCCGTCAAACTTACGCTGCCGGGCGCAGGGCGCCGGGCACTGCAGTGCGGCAGGGTTAAAAACCCGTCTAAAAACCCGTATGTAAAACCCGTCCTGCACACTGCTCGCGATATCGCAGTGGCTGCCACCCTTTGCAAGAGCCGGTTGTCCAGCGAACGGAGCAGCAGTCACCATGCCGCTGCATCGCTCCAGCACGCTGCTCGTCATCGCGGGCGTCGGCAGCGCGCTGCTGGCCACGCCGGCCGCGCGGCCGCAGCCCACGCGCGTCGCGGCGGCGGGCGGCTACATCGCGGACATCCCGCAGGGTGCGCCCGACGCCATTCTAGGCATCGTCCAGGCCTTCCGCGAGAGTAAAGCAACGAACAAGGTCAATTTAGCGGTGGGCGCATACCGCGACGACGGCGGCGTGCCCTTCGTGCTGCCCTCCGTGGTCGAGGCCGAGCGGCGCATTTTAGCAAGGGGCGAGAAGAAGGAGTACGCGCCGATCGACGGTCTGGCGGACTACACGAGGCTCGCCCTCCAATTCGCCTACGGCGACTGCGACGCGTTAAAGGAGGGCAAGATCGCGGGCGTGCAGACCCTGTCGGGCACGGGCGCCTGCCGCATCGCGGGCGAGTTTTATTCGAGGTTCCTGCCCAAAGATACCGCTATTTATGTCAGTGACCCCACGTGGGGCAACCACATCCCCATCATGGAACTGGCCGGGCTGGAGGTCCGGCGGTACACTTATTTAGATCGGGCGTCCAACACCCTGGACTTCGACGGCGTGATTAGGGACATCGACGCGGCCCCGTCCGGGAGTATTTTTCTATTACACGCCTGCGCGCACAACCCGACGGGCGTCGATCCGACAAAAGACCAGTGGAAGCTTATATCGAAGAAGATCCTGGCCCGGGGCCACCACGTCCTGATGGACTGCGCGTACCAGGGCTTCGCGTCTGGTAATGCGGAGCAGGACGCCTTCGCGATCCGGCTGTTTGTGGCGGACGGCCACTCGCTGTTGTTGGCGCAGTCCTTCGCCAAGAATTTTGGATTGTATGGGGAGCGCGTCGGCACTTTGTCGGTCCTCTGTGACACCAAGGAGGACGCGGCGCGCGTCCTGTCGCAGCTCAAGCTGATCATCCGGCCCATGTACTCGTCACCGCCGATCCACGGTGCCCTCATCGTGAAGGAAGTGCTGGCCGATGCGGCCTTGTCGGAGCAGTACTACGGGGAGTGCGCGGCCATGGCCCAGAGGATCGGCGCCATGCGCCAGCAACTGAGGGACGAGATCGAGGAGGCCGGTTCAACGCACGACTGGAGCCACGTCACGCAGCAGATCGGCATGTTCGCCTTCACGGGCATGGACGTCGCCACGTGCGACGCCCTGACGGCGGTGCACGAGATCTACCTCACGCGGGACGGGCGTATTTCGATTGCGGGCCTCAACGCGGGGAACGTCGCGACGGTCGCGAAGGCGATCCACGCCGTGACCGAGGGCAAGGTGCTCGGTAAGTAATTTAGTTTGTCTAGTTGCTAGTCGTCGTCGCAGATACAGGTAGCTAAGCCGCGACTACGGTGCCGCGCAGTCCGCGGGACACAACGCCAAATCGCCTTAGACGCTGCCGCCGCGTCGAGGGGCGTCGGGCGTGTCTCACTCTAACCACGCCGGCGGCTGATTCGCGCTCATGCAGCCTACGAGTGCAAGTATTTCTAGTTCGCTTCCCCCTTTGTGGTCGGGCAGTAAGTGTTGCGAACAAAGCCTTCTGAGAGATCGAGAAAGAGCCGCGAGAAACCCGCACGCTGAAAAAGACCCCTTCAAAAACAGATCAGGTACCAACTGCGCGGGTAGGCGTCCAGGAGACCGACAAGAGCCTTCGCCCCCGCCGCTACGTGTAGCTAGGGTAACAGGAATTCATCGAGTGGCCCGAGGCCGGCGGAGATATCGACGCCGCAACGGCAGCGCGGCCGCCCGAAGAGGCCGCCTAGGACCCCGGCGAGGCATCGCCCGCAGCGGCGCGAGGCAAGCCGCAGCACACGGGCAGCAAACGGGCAGCCCACGGACAGCACCATGCCCGAGCCCTCGTTCATCCGGCGGCACTTCGGCACGGACATCCTGGCGGGCGGCTGGATCCTGTTATTAGCCACGATCTTTTACACGGCCTACTCGGTCCTGTTCCTGATAGAAATGTGGGGGGACACGTTCCCGCGGGTCTTCTTCGCGTGGGACAACTTCGTAGCCTCCCTCGTCTTTTTAGTGGCTGGTGTGTACTTCGCTCTACTAGGCTACCCGGCGGAGATCGAGAAGTTCGAGAACTCCATGCTCGTGGATTTGGACACGTTAACGTGGCGCGAAAAGCATTTCACGGCCAACAGCTTCCTGATGGCGGTCTGGATGTTTATTGTGGCCTGCGGTTTTTATTATGCGGCCGGAATCGTGTGGATCATCTACGGCCAGCCCCTGGTCGGGGTCACCTTCCTCCTCTCGACCTTTATTGGCCAAGCCGCGTGCTTCATCTGGGCCTACGCGGCCATGCCCACGAACATGCAGTCCAACAACGGGCACGGGAGCTCGGTCTTATTCGACGCGTGCTGCGGCTGCGACGACTACCCCTGGCTGAAAGCGCGGATCGGGACCGACGCCTTGTTGGGGAACTGGCTCTTCTTCCTCGCGTGCTTCGGGGCCTCCGTCTACGGCGTCATCTACGTGCTCTACCAGCCGGCTTCCTCCATGGCGTGGACCATGTTCGCCTTCGCGTCGAACATGGCCCTCGGCAGCTATCTGTACCTGCGGGCCTTCGACCCCGAGACCCAGGGCGGGTCGCTCTTCTTCGGCGACCCCGAGGTCGCGGGCGTTGACAAGGCGCCGCTGATCAACTACGGCGCGACGGATAGTGCATAACATATTTTAAAATTACTTCAGCGTAGAGCCTGTCCGCGGTCGGTGTGCCCCGCGTTCGGTTTTCTTGCATCAATATCGCCGTTGCGTGCTACTTTGGATGCATAAACCTCCGGATGATCGGAGGCACAAACCCGAATTATTTTTCAGATTCGCCATAATCAGCCTGTTCTCTCCCCTTGCGCGCGCGTCCACATTCGTGCTTTTCGTTACAAAGTCGCAGCGGCAGACGCTTTAGTGCACATTGAGTCACGCGCTGCAGCGTTTTCAGCGGCCCAAACGCATTCTTGCGGAAGAATCAAGCTTATTAAGATTCTTCACATGCGGATCATGCTGCTCATTTCCGCGACGACTGCCTTCAAGGCCAGCAACATAGCACGATTTCCCGATTTTGCCGCGGCGCGCGACGTACTGGCGTCGAAGGATTCGAAAGTCAATATGTTCGCCGTCGTGCAGGCGGCGGCCGCCGTGCCGGCGGACGCGTGGAACGCCGTCGCGCCGGCCGAGATTTGGCTAACACTCCCTAGCCCGGACGACGCGGCGGCCACGCAAAAGCTGCTGCGCAAGAAGCTCTCGTCGCTGCGTGGGCTCTCGGACGATCACGCAGAGACGTTGGGCGCCATGGTCGGAGCGCTGAGTGCCGATTTCGCGCGCTGCTGTGAATTTGGTTGCCTCGATGAATATTGCAGTGGCCATGAGAAGATTCGTGCGGTACGCGCCAAGCTCTCGGTCGCCGCGCTGGACGACGCGCGCGCCGCGCAGCCCTGCCCGCGCTTCCACGCCGACACCGTCCCGATGCGCCTCATCGCGACGCTCGCCGGGCGCGGCACGGAGGTGCTCTCTGACGCCGCCGTCGTCCAAATTGGGACCAACGCGCCGACGAAGCTCGTCAACGACGTCACGCCGCACACCATGAGTGAGGGTGACGCCGTCGTCCTCTTGGGCCGATTAGCTAAGGGCGGCGCGCGCCGCCCCTCCGTCCACCGCTCCCCGCCGCCCGGCCCGCCGCGCGCCGGCCGCCGCGTCGTGCTGGTTTTAGATGAGGAGGAAACAGCGCCCCCGCCGCCTGGGTCGGCGTTCTTCGAGTCTCCGCGGGTCGAGGTGGCGAAGCGCGTCAAGAAGCTCCTATTACAGTAAATTATAACTAACATGCGAACCGCAGCGGGTGCCCGGCGCCCTCGATGATCGGCGAGACGTCGGCCTGAGAACAAGCGGGCGTGCACCGGACCGACCCCCGGTGGTACGACCACAACTCGAGCGTCGCGTCGTGGAGCTTCCGGCGCGCGGCCGTCCACCCCAGCGCCCCGGCCGAGAGGTCGCCCAGCAGCTCGCCGAGCGCCTTGGCCACGGTGTCGACGCGCACGGCCCCCACGAAACATAGGGCGAGCTGCCCGACCAGCACGCTTCCGTCGTGGCCGGCCGTCGTCACGACGAGCACGCGGTTTTGGCCGACGAACGGCGCGTCGTAAAGGCGAGGCGCCGCGGCGGCGCGCCAGGCTGCGTCGTCGAAGTCCAGCGCCTTGGAAGAGGCCACTCCGCTGATGGGCGGGAAGTCCCTCCTACAACCCTCCGCGTACGGCCGCGTCACGGCGGGCTGGCACTCTTCGGACACCAGTCCATCGTTCGCCGCCAAAACGCAGGCCGCCGCATGGATCTGGTTTAAAGCCTGACAGTCGGCGCCCTCGCGCCCTCGCGCCGGTACGAACGCAAAGCCGTCGTAGAGTTGGGTCGGTATCCTGCGGGAGGCGAGGTGCCGATGGAGAACGCTTTCCGAGGCGCCGGCACTCTGGATCTTCCCAACTTGCGAAACATCACAGTCCGAGTCCTGGCTCAGGGCGTCCACCGCCCGGAAGACCTCCCGCGCGAGTTTCCCTGGGGCGATAAAGAACATGTCCCCCACGGGCCAGTAGTGCTGCGCCACGTAGACGCGGTCCTCGTATAATGACCTGTGCGTATTCGAGCGTCGCGGCGATGGCGTGGGGTCGGAGGCCGAGAGCTTATACGCCATCGATGCGAGTTAGACACTGAAACTGACGCGACGGGCGGCACGGGCGCCACCCACGCCAGGTCCGGTCGCGTCCTGACGACCCAGTCGTACCGCTTCTGCGCCGCGAGCTCGGCAGCCTCGACCAGCGAGTAGCACGCGGCGGCCCTGGCGAGCTGCGCGTGGGCCGCGTCGTCGTCGTCGTCACTTAGGGAATCCTCTCGCAAATGCACGGCCACGCTGACCGGGCTAAACTCGCGCGCCGCGGCGTGGAAATGATCGATGGAGGCGTTCGGCGCCGGCGCGACGTCGTCCCACGCCCTTTGTTGTGCTTCTTCGTCCAGGGCCACATAGAAGAACGAATCAGCGGAGGCGCAGCCCAACGCGTCGACCAGACGCTCCTTCACGAAGCGCCGCACGTGGGGCTGCAGGAAGCTCCCCACAGCTCCGGCGAAGCAAACGGCGCAGGTCTGCGCGGCGGCGTGCGGCAGGACGAGGAGCGGCAGGAGTGCTGCATATCTGCGCCTCATTTCGGTGGACGTTGAGTGCTCGGAGGCTGCCCATCGGCGCTGAGATCACGAGTACTCCGCGAACGGGTTTTATGCACGGGTTTTTCGCTCCCTGACGCGTGCATCCGGGATATCACGCCACCGATCACACGTGGAACGTACGCATTTGTGCTTTTACGCCCGCGACAGCAACGCTTCGTTCACGCACTGTGTTTTTCTTCAGCTAGCCGTGCACCAACCAGCTTGAATTATGTATAAAACTGCTGCCCTCACGGCCTGCCTGGCAAGCCTCACGACCGCATTGCAAGCGCCCACACGCCGCCATTTCGCCATCGGCGTCGGCACCGCAGCGCTAGGCGTACCACCAGCATTTGCCGCGGGCGGCAAAGTCGTGGTCGTGGGAGGCGCCGGCTTCCTGGGCACCGAGGTGACCCACTTGTTGACCACGCAAGGCGTCAAGGTCGTCACCGTGTCGCGCCGGTCCGCGGAGGCGCAGCGCCAGAAGGTCCAATACGACCAGTTTGTGGAGAATGTCTCCCTCGACGCCGCAAAGGACGACCTGTCCGCCGTCTTCAAGGGCGCGACCGCCGTGATTTCCTGTGTGGGAGCCGCCCCGGGCTCGAAGAACCAGCTCGACGGCAACGGCGCCGTGAACGTGGCCATCGCCGACGCCGCCAAGAAGGCCAAGGTGCCGCGCCTTGTCTATGTCTCTGTCGCGTCGGCGATTTCTAATGGCGCGGGCAAGATCCTATTTGCGGATTACGTCAAGGGCAAGGCCCAGGCCGAGGCCGCTGTGCAGAAAAACTACGGTGCTGCCGGGTCGCTCATCATCCGCCCGGGCGTCATCAGCAGCGGAGGACCCGGCCTGCCGCCCCCGCCCGGTGTCCCGCCTGTGGCGGTCGATGCCATCGCGCGCGCAGCCGTCGCCGGCGCGCTGGGCAAGAAGAGCGGGATACTCGACGGGCGCGACGAGATCGTGCGCATCTAGGGTGTAATAGATAACTTAATTAGTGGGGCACGCCAGGTCTTCGCACTCGTAGGCGAACGCGAGCGCCGACGGCGTGTGCCGCGCGTCCCGCAGGTAGTGCGTAAAGCGGCGGCCCGCGAACGTCGCCTCCCGCGCCTTCTCGCCGCCGAAGATGGCGCGCAAGGAAGGCGCGTAGTCCAGCGCCGGCTCGGGGTCCAGGCGCGGCGGCACGAGGCCGTCCGCAACCGCGCAGCGCCCCGCGTAGCGTGCGTCGCGGTGCCTCTCCCTGATTATAGGAGGCGTCGGCGTCGCGACGAGCAGGTCGACGCCCAAGGACGACGCCATGCGGTCCGCGCCCGTCGAGGGCCGCGGTGCCGCGGTCGCGAAGCGCAGGACCACGTCGCGCCGCGCGGACAGCGTGTCGTCGTCGTCGAGGAGGCTCTCGCCGTCGACCGACCTCCGGCGGAAGGTGTCGACGGCGGAACGCGCCTCGGCGAGCGCCGCGGCCGCCGCGAGCGCCGCGGCGTCGCCGGGCGCGCCGCGCGGCCGCGCGCGCCGCGGCGGCGCCCACGGCGCCGATGACGCGGTCGGGGGCTCGGCCTCCATCGGCGCAGGCGCCGGCGGGGCCGCAGGTTCAGCCTCCATCGGCGCAAGCTCGGCACCCGACGGCATGGGTTCGGCCTCCGTCGGCGCGGCCTCCACTAGCGTGACGACGGGCAGCGGGTCCGCGGCGTCGGCCGGCGCCGAGTCCTCGTCCTCCTCGTCCACGACGACGCGGCGGCGCGGCTTCTTGTGCGGCGACGGCGCGTTCTCGGGCGACACCTCGGCGACGTCGCAGATCTTGGCCGAGGGGCTCTCGAGGACGGCGTCCTCGTCGTCGGAGGCCGCGGCCGCGTGGCGCCGGAGCCGCCCGCGCGGCGCCTCGTCCTCGACCTCCTCGGCCTCGTACTCGACGAGCGCGTCGTACGCGACACTATCGGACCGCGCGCCGTCGCCGCGCACGACCACCAAGGCCTCGTAGCGCTGGGCGGGCCGCGCCGCCGGCACGTCGACAAACGCCTGGAGCAGGCCGTCGACGTGAACGACGCCGTCCAGGGCGAGGCGCCGGCCGTTTATCAGCGCATAACCGCCGTCGCAGCGCGCCACCCGCACCCGCACGCGGCCGCCCCGCCGGACGATGAGGAACGGCTCTACCGATTGGATTTCCGGCGGCGGCGGCTCGGTGGCCGGACACCAGGGCTCCGGCGGCGGCGCCGCTTCCGTCGCTTCGGCGGTCGCGCCGTTCCCGTCATCTAATAGCGCAGCCTCCAACAAAACGAGAGCCTTGCGCGCGTCGCCGTCGGCGAGCGCCGCGATGTGCGCGCGCACGCCCGCCCACGCGTCGCCCGCCGCTCGCGCCGCTAATAAAGTCTCCACCTCGACGTCCGCGCAGAAGGGGAGCTGGAAGTAGCGCGGGCAGCCCAGCTTCGTCGCTAGTAGCGAGCACTGCTGGCCGCCCGCGTCGCGCGACACAGTGCACGTGGCCACGACGGGGCACCGCGCGTTCTTCACCAGATTCCTCAGGGCACTCACTCGCTGCGGGTCGTTCACAATGCTTCGGTCGATGTCGTCCACTAACACGAGTTGGCGCGCGCCCTTGAGCCTTCTCGATGACGTGGCCTCCTTGTACTTCTTCTGGAGCTCATTGACCGGTGCGGAGGCGTCCAGCTCCATGGTCAATATGGAAAAGCCGGCCTGCTCCGCCGCCTCGCGTGCGACCCGCGTTTTCCCGCAGCCCAAAGGTCCAGCGATCAGCGCGGCGCCGGCCTCCTCCGCCTCCTCGTCCGAATCGAAGTAGTCGTCGCCGTCCGACACGGACGCTCTACCGGCGGCGCCCCACTTCGTCCGGAGCCACTCCACGAGGCCTCGCCGCGCGGCCACGCACGCGTCGCCGCTCAGGACGCTTTCCGTCCGGGGCGGCACGGGATGCGCCCGCGCCTTGCGCGCGAGCGCCTGGAGCGTATCCGAGCAGTGAGAACGCGGCAAGGTCAGACGCAAACATGGCGCGGCCACGAACGCGTCATCGTTTTTGAAAGATGCGGCGGGCCGCGCCAGCACCGCGGCACACAACTCGTCGGCCCGCGCGTCACTTAGGGCCGACCCGGCGCGCGGCTCGCACGGCGCGAACGGCGCCTCGAGCCGCTCCGCGGTCGGCGCGTGCTTGGACGTCACGTTCACGGTCTTCCCCGTGGCGCGCTTCTCGAAGAAGGGATTCGCCGCGCCGCCGCCGAAGGCCTCCGTCTCCACTTTGCGGAGCGCCTTGGACCGCCGGGCGTCGTCCTCGCGCTTCTTGGCGGCCGCAACCTTTGCGAGGGCCTCGTTTTCTGCCCTCCACTCCTCCTTGGTCTTGCGCTTGGCGAAGATAGCCGCGACGCGCTTCTTGGGCTTGCGGCGCTTCCGCCTTAACTCCTCGACGTCCTCGTCGCTCGAGTCGTTGCCGCTCCACTCGGGCTCCTCGTCGTACGTGGGCTTCCGCCGCGCGACGTCCGCTAATCTTGAAGACGCGCGCCGCGGCCGCGCCGGCGCGGCCGCCTGGTCCTCGTCTTCGACGTCGTCGTCGTCGTCATCGTCTTCGTCCCCGGGCGCGGACTTCCTCGCGCGCTTCGGCGGCGGCGCCTCGGCCTCGTCGGCCTCGTCAGCCTCGTCGTCGGCCTCCTCCTCGGCCTCGTCGTAGTCGTCGTCGACCACGACCACGACGTCGGGCTTCGCGGCGCGCTTCTTGGGCGCGAAGATGGACGCGATAGGCTTCTTCTTCGCGGCGGCGGGCTTCTTCGACGGCGCCGCGGCGGGCAGCGGCGCATCGGGCTCCGCCGAGAGCGCGTTAGCGGCCGCCTCGACGTCGCCGTTATGAGCAGCGAGCGTCGCCGCGACGGCGCCGCGGTCGAAGCCCATCGCTACGAGCGCGGCGATGTCCTCCTCCTCCGGTTCTGGCTCCGGCGCTGGCGCTGCAGGCGGCGCCGCGGGTTCTGCAGGCGCGGTGTCCTCGGCCGGTGCAGTAACCTTTGCTTTCTTCTTGCGCGGCTTGAAGAAGTCATTCATTTTGCTAGTGCAGAGTGTTTTGAATTGGTTTCAGACGTGCCGCTAGCTCGGCGTGCACCAGTCCGCAGTGACAAAGTGTATGATGAACGCAATATGCAATGGTCTGCCGCGTGTGCAATCCCGGCAACGCCGCACTTGGGGGCACTGGCGCTTGGCTTTTGATTTTATTCATAAATTTAAACCCGCGCACTAAATAAATAACTTGCACAGCTCACACGGCCCGCGGAGGGATCCGCGAGCGGCCCACATGCGTTGAAAACCCCTGAGAGCTCGAGTCAAGGACCGTGCGGGGTTTACACCCACTGGCCATTCGGCGCTGCCGCAGCCTTGGCACGGCACCACGCATCCGGTGTAGCGAACTGCTCGGCGATCACGGTGCTTTGTCGTCACTGCTCGTGCCGCTGCGAGTGGTCGCCCGTCGGGCTGCGTCCCCAGCAATCTACGGACCACCAAAGGCTCGAGGCCTCGGGCGCCTGGACTAGGGCCGCCCGCGCTCCAGAGACGATGCGCACCTGGCTCCTCCTCCTCCTCCGCGCCACGCGCGCGGCGCCGCCGGTCTACCTCGGCAAGTACCTGTACGGGGACGACAAGAAGGTCGGCGACGAACGGCCCGCGGCCAAGGCCGACGTGAAAGCGTGCCAGACCTGCAACGAAAAGGGCAACCAGGGCCGCTGCGCGCGCTTCCAGCCCGTCGTGCCGGCCACGACGACCTTCACGCCGCGCCACGGCCACGCGTCCGTCGTCTTCCCCTACCGCCAGGACGCCGACTCGCCGGCCATGCTCGCGATCTTCGTGGTGGGCGGCCGCACGGACCAGTACGAGAAGTGGAACTTCCAGCGCACGAGTCGCTTGGCGGACGTCTGGATCTACACCCTGCAGAACAACGACTGGCAGCAGCTGCGCCAGCTCCAGGGCGACTTCGTGCGGCGGACGTCCTCGGCCTTCTTGATGGAGGACGTGCGGCAGCCGGGCGATATCGCGCCGTTCTGGGAGCGCTTCGGGCACTCGTTGGACGTCGTGGTCGCGAAGGTGCGCTTGGACAAGCGCCAGTACAAAACGAAGGACCGGTACAACAACACCGTGGTCATGGCCGACGAGGTGCGGGCGCTGAGCGACGCCGTGGACGAGGGCAAGGAGTGCACGCTCGATTCCGAGGGCGGCGGCCAGTGCTGCGTGTGTCTCCAGGACCTGTATTCGTGCGAGCAGAACCGGACCCACCCGAATCCCCAATGCCAGAGGGCCCAGGCCGAGGGGATCGGGTGGCAACAAATCCGGGACGAGTACCTCGACTACGGCCTGGACCTGAACCAGAGCTGCTTCGG